>Ga0307513_10010946_pt1 | contig 11322 bp, 7 predicted proteins | sample 15_EM_MG_FD_202174 | JGI IMG/M metagenome (GOLD analysis project Ga0307513, IMG submission 202174) | Populus trichocarpa ectomycorrhiza microbial communities from riparian zone in the Pacific Northwest, United States - 15_EM | ecosystem: Host-associated > Plants > Roots > Unclassified | place... | reverse complement strand
AAAGAAAATACGAGAATACGGGCAATATGGAAAAAGAAAGTGGCCGCACACAGTTTCAGGCCAACTAGGGTTAAATGCTCTAACCGCTAGCTCCGGCTCGAGTTAGCTACAAAATACAAGCTTTTACCCTATGCTACTGTTCTGAGAGAGACGCTTCTATTTTGAATATTGGGGCCAGTGGATCGTTGTAACAAGAGACAAACCACATTTATTTATTTATTTTCTTTTTGGTAGACTTTAATAAATCCTCTTGCATCACGGGTGGACATATTATTTGTTTTAAAAAGTTATAATTTTTAGAAACTATTATTTTTCTATGATTATTTCATTTAACCTGTTTTTTTTTTTTTTTTTTTTGTAAGTGTTGACTCTTTTACTAAGCTGGAGCTTTTTTTTCATAAATAAACAGAGGATTCTTCTGGATTTTGTCACCGTAATGACGTTTTTTTTGGTTTTTCCCTCCTGTTATCATCAGCCAATTAATGGCTCAATCAGTAAGTCATCTTTACCGCAAAAAAGTAAAACCAAAATGTTTGGTTGTTTGCCAGTTTTTACCAAGAGCCTTCTCGATCGGTTCAGGCAACCTTCACACGTCCACTACGATGGGGACCGGTGAGCCGGGAGTTAAGCGGTTTCCGTCCTTGCTAACTTCTTCTTTATTTCCCTAGAATATCACTTTCAGTAGAATACCGATTAGGGATTAAACAGGGTGGGATCCATTGTTTTTTTTTGGTGTACCAGCCTCTTTTTTTGGTATACTCGCACTAATCGTCTTGGTAAATTGTCACCTACTGCGACCCCCTTCTCTTTTCTTTCTTCTTTTTTTCTTTTGAATCATGACTAATATCCACGTAAATCACATATTAAAAAAAATAAAGTCCATCATTATCTATAAAATAAAATCTCTACATAAAACCATTAATAAAATTTAAAATTTATATATATCACACGAGTACACGTGAGGTGTTGGAATCAAAAAGTCGCTACTTAATTATTTGATTCAGGGTTATTAAGAGATCCGGATAGACTAGTCTTATATGAAATTCTAAGATAGAAGACTGATTGTGATTAGAGAAGGTATTAGCATCCCTAACGTACCTTACCTGAGGTAAACTGCATTGCGTGGTTTAAATATAGCTTAAATTCTTCTCAGAAATTTTGGAGATTTCGACAAAAAATGAATATTTTAATATCAAGCCATCATCTTACGGTATAAATGTACAACCATGATATTAAATAAAATTGCTAGAAAAATATGCAGAGGACCCACAAATAAGTTTAAATTGGTCTTAGATTTTTTTTTAGGAATTTACTTGGGGTTTATTTGGCAAAATATCATTTTCATTCAAAATAAAATTATCAAAATAGGTTTAAGGGTGTGTTACCCAAACAACCCCTTAGGCCAAAAATTTCTCAACAAAAAAGTAACCAACCAAACAAAGCCTAGGTACTTGACCAAAAAAAAAACCAATCATGTTGACTTGAAAACGCTAGTTCAACCCTGAACCGAACCGAAAATCATGGTTTGACTTGAAACCCTTAGTTCGACCATAAACCGAACTAAGGACCACTGGTTTGACCTGAAAAGACTTAAACCAGAAACCAAAATGAATTAGACTTAAAAAAACACACAAACCAAAAATTATTTGTCAAAACGAATCAAAACCCATAAAAAATAAAGAATACCAATGAACATTCAAACTAAACCTAGCAACACAAATCTCAAGCCAGACAAGTTTTCAAGCAATCAAATGCAAAATTTTGTTCACAATCATGCACGAACCGAGAATCAAGCATCCATTCACTTCGATTATCAAAGAATCAACATGATTTTGTCAAAATGGGTTTTGGTTTAAAACCAAAACTCTAGGATTAAAAATCTACATAAAACTTGTTATTGATGCATGAAGACCCTAGATTATCAATTAAACAAGTCATACAAATATGCAAAAACCAAAATTGAATCAAAACGAAACCTAAAACTAGTACCCAAGACAATGTTGTTCGAATGAACATGAAGAACATTCAACAACAAAAACCCAGAAATGCTTAAGTTATTTCCAGACCTATAAATGCCCATTTGAAGCTTTAAACTTCCAGTTTTTTACCTTAACAAACCACATTACCATATTCATATACGTTTTATTTAAAACAAACAACAAAAAACCATAAATAATGGAAAACATGCTTGAAATTTCTAAAACCAAAATTGCAACAGCCAACCAATGCATTAAATTTACATCCAAAACTAACTCTTTAACACAAAAACCAAGCTTAGGAACTAAGGACATGAACTAGCAACCCAGAAATAGGCATCAAACAGCCATTGCCACTTTTGGAATATTACAAAACAACATCTAAATGTTTCATAAACATCTAAAAAATATTATGAACTAACTTAAAGCAACATCAAGAAGAAAAACTACATTTTCATGCATTAAACAACATCCAAGCTTAACACTATGTGATACCAAAACAAGACTAAAATGTCATTAAACATTAAGAAACCATGAATGGGCAGGTCACATGGATTCCGCCCTTGAGTTTTTACATGGTTATACCTTCTCCAAGCTTGCTGCCCTTGAGTTTTTACATGGTTATACCTTCTCCAAGCTTGCTAACTATAGGTTATTGTTTTTCCTTCTCTTTTACTTTCTTTTTTACCTTTCACTCTCTTTCTTTCCCAAGCTTGTTAAACCTTTTATGTTAGGCTATTAAACCTTCATAATAGGGTATATTAATAAAGTATTTCCCCATATTTTTATTTTTTTTTCTACCCCTTTTCCTTATTTATTTTTCTGATTTTCCAAGGGGGTATTCATATGGTTTTTCTATGTTTTTTGGTGAATTCAATCAAAAATTAATCAAAACTTAGCCCCTTGATCAAAATGAGAGGGTTTTAGATAAAAGTTAACAACTAAAAGCTCTTGTACTAGGCTAATTTTGCATGGTGGTTTGTTTTTTTATGGTTTTGTTAGACTTGGAGGGCAATGAGCCATTTTTTACCTTTTGATATTGAGAGGGAGGTTTTAAGGCCCTTAATAAGAACCCTCTAAGAGGCTTTCAAGTGTGAACACATGAAAAATATTGGGTGGTTTTTGAAAAATATGTGTCATAGTCAAGGCTGATTGGATTGACTACTTTCGAGGCTTCGCTAGAGCAACATCGATGTAAACGTCATCAAAAACCACCTGAAGTTGGTAAAAGAGGTGCACACCTTTTGTTTGGATCCAATTTTTGCAATTTGAAGGTCTCTAACTTCACAATTATTCGTTCAAAGGTGTTAACTTAATTAGCCCAAAATTTAAAAATGCAAGAAAAACTGATCAGGAACAAGATGTTGGATACGTCTTTCAGAAATTTTTGAATTTTTTAAGATTTTGATGAAAAACGGTTATTTTAATACAAGATCAATATCTTATAGTGTAAGTGTTCAACCCTGATATTAAATATAATTGTTGGAAAAATATGCAAGGGACCCACAAATAATTTAAAATTAGTCCTTGAATTTTTTTTAGAATTTTTAGGAAATTATTTGGGATTTGTTCGGCAAAAAAACCATTTTTATTCGAAGCAAAACTATCAAAATAGTCTTAAAGGTGTGTTGCTAAACAACCCCTTAGCCCAAAAATTCCTCAACAAAAAAGTAACCAACCAAACAAACCCTAGGTACGTGAACAAAAAGAAAATCAATCGAGTTGAATTGAAAATACTGGTTCAACCCTGAATCGAATTGAAAACCATGATTTGACCAGAAACATTTGGTTCAACCATAAAACAAATCAAAGATATCTATGCATAAATGTATACATAAAAGCAGCAGCAATAGCAACAACAACAACAATAAATTTTGATTGAGCAATGAGATAATTCAACTTAAATCAGGTTGGATTTTTTATCTAATAAAATGTAATCCTCATCAAAAGAGATAAAAACACAATCTAATCAAATTAAGTCATGTCAATTACTCGATAAATCCAATAAAATTATTATTTTTAATATTGTGTTTATGAAAAGGTTGATTTCTATTGCCAATAATTTATGTTGTAGCTACCTAGAATGAAGTATGATTTGATGGAATATGAAAATGCATCATAAAAAAGAATTGCTTTTTATCGACGAGGTCATGATTAACCAAAATTGAAACATATAGTGGAAATTGAGCTTTTGGCATAAAAATTAACAAAAAGAAAACTAAAAGAAAAGGTGAAATTACATTTGAATCATTATGGATTAGAATAGTCTTTCTTTGATTTTTTTTTCTTGTGTCTTGCTACTAGTTTTAGTTTGGTTGCTTATAGCTTGGATTCTGTCGTTGTTGCCCATAGAGCTGGTTTTATGACTTGCCATTCTTTTTTCTTTTCTGGATATGACGAGTCTAGCATGTGGCTTTCCTTGGTTCTGTATTTTGGGTGGTTATTCAGGGTGGCTTAGTGGATGCTCTTTGGTTCCGGTAGGTTAGGTTATGTGTTTCTCAACCTTTTGCTTCTTTTTTTTTCATCCTTTTGTTTTTGTTCTTTGTTATTTCTATTGTCTTCGTTGCTAGTTTAGAGTGGGATCTTGTCATTTGCGTTTTTTACTGGATTTTTAGCTTTGTTTTGTGTCTTTATTCTTATTTTTTCATGTGTTTTTTACATTGCACAATCGCTACTTCAGTTCTTTGTTTGTTTCTATAGAGGTTATGGGAGGCTTTTCCAAACATGTTTCACTCCATTCTCACTTGGTTTGTTTTCTTCCTTTCCATGATTGACTTGTTAGTGTTTGATTTTTTGCCTCTTAGAACAACCTATTTTCGTGGTAGTTTTCGCTCCTATTTGCATGTTTGGTTTGCTTCGATTACAAGTCTTTATAGGTGTTTTTTATCTTCCAGTCATTTGTTATGAGTAACTGCTTCTAGGACACTTTGTTAGTATGACTGGTTTTTGTAAAAATTCATTGTTTTTTTTTTATTCTATGTTTTGGGTGGTAATCAAAGTTTTTAGGGTGTATGGACTATGGTGATGGGTGCATTACAAGAAAAAGTTCATTGTCTGACTCAATTATAAAATTGAATTTTTTACTCAATCGGACCACTGGAGATTGAACGACCTATCTTTTTGTGTTTAACATTTTCATTAACCTTGCAGAGTTTGAATTTGTGATTTAGATGAGGGTGCTTATTTTGTCTCAAGGCTTTAATGGATCAAGTGAGTCATTTTATGATTGTTCTTTTCATTGTACTTGAGTTTGCATGGATTGATTAACGATTTGTATGCATCCTTTCATTGCCAAAGCCATGTTGAATGCTTTAAACATAAAAATTCTATTTAAATAAAAAGGTGTATTTTTATAAGACAATATTATTTTGGTACATGGCCAAAATAGTACCCTTTTTTTTCATAGGCTTTGCAATTGTATCTTGTTTTTTTTTCATGGCTTTAGCCTAACTTTGGCCACTTTTTTCTCTCTCCCACGCCATCTAAAAATATCAAACAACACATCAAACCCCTCACTCCTCTTTCCTATATGTGTACTACATTCTTAGCTAAAAAATATGTGTTTTGACCATTTGAAACCACCACAAAACTGGTACAAAAACGCCAACACAAACATGTTTGGTCAAAAGGGAAAAATCATGGTGGATGGTCAAGATTAACATAGAGGAACCAATGACCATGATCATTTCACTAAGAAAGGTTATCGAAGCTTCATCCTTGCCTATAAATAGAAAGGCAAAGCAAGAAATAAAGGGAGCTAAGCTAGATAGAGAAAATGCTAAGAGAGAGAAGAAAAATAGAGTTTGAGTTAAGAGAAGTGAGGGTAGGTTGAGCCAAAAGGTAAGAGAGGTGAAAGAAGAAGAATAAGAGGAGAATGAGGAAAAAAAAAAGGAAAAACCTGAAAAAGAGAAAAAGAAAAAAGAAAAGGGAGGGTTTTGGGTTGACAATAGAAGTGTTATGAGCAAGTAAGGGTAGGTTAAGCCAAAAGGCAAGAGAGGTGAAAGAAAAAGAAGAAGAGGATAATGAAGAAAATGAGGAAAAAAAAAAGGAAAAAACTTGAAAAAGAGAAAAAAAAGAAGAAGAAGAAAAAGGAGGGTTTTTGGTTGAAAATAGAAGTAGCAAAGGGGGAAAAAGAAGAAAAGGAGGGGGAAAACCGAAGAGAGAGAAAACTAAAATAGAGAGAGAAAACCACCTAAAAAAATTTCATCATTGACACCACCATCTTTTCCACCACAAAAACTTCTCCCTCGTCTTGATTCAGCCCTAAGGTAAGTCAAATTCTTATTTTCTTCTTTTCTAGTAGGGTTTTTGCATTGTTTTTACTATTCACATATGAAAATGATGCACATTACACTATCCATGCATGATTACTATTCATCCATGCATTTTTATTTTATTTTATTTTTGTTCACTTTGCAATCGTATTAGCTTCATTTTGTAAAACTTTGTTCTTGTCTTTTTACATATGCATATTTATGTAAAAATTCATCTTCAAAAATAGGTTACTATTCAACAATGCATTTTCATTTTATTTTATTTGCTTCATGTTAATGTTATTTGCATTTTGTAAAACTACGCTTTTGCCTTTTTATATATGTATATATATGTGTGTAAATATTTATTTTTGAAAAGAAAATAAAAATAATGTTGACTAGTTTTCTTCAAGTTAGTGTCATGTTTTTATTAAGTTTGAGTTTTAACAACTAGGTCGATGTGTTTTTCATTTTTTAGGGACTGGCGTAGGCCTAGTATGACATTTGTAACCTCAAAACGAGTTTAATAATGAGTCAACACGTTTTTATCAAATTTACATCATATTTTGAAAACTTGAAGTCTAGAGTGATATTTTCAAACAAAAAACAAGGTCAATAATAACTCTGTAGTCTCTTCAGAATATGAATATGCATTGGACGAGTGTAGTATTTTGTTCAGTTTTTGTTAAAAATAATATTAAAGAATTTTCGACGAACATCCATCAATAGTAAATGTTTTGTGAATAAACTCATAAAATAATTTAGAAAATTGATGGCATGTATAAAATAAATTTTAGAAAAACATAAAGCTAAGGTAATTTTTTCTCAAAAAAGAATGCAATAAAAGTAATTTTTATCTTTTCTAAGCATAATAACTAACTACTTATCTAGAACTTTGAAATAAATGTATATTTTAGGATTTTTAGTTTCCTTAAAAAAATAGATAATAATCTCATGCTTTATATTTTCTTTTAATATCTGGATTTTTTTATTTTCATATTGAGTGCGACAACATCTACCTATGTGAAAGGAGAGAAGAATATACCATCTTTTTTTCTTTTTTTAATTTTCGAAGTAGTTTAAGCTCATTCATCGAGTAGATTTTACAAGAGAAATGATTTGCATTAGTTTTCAAATTCAATAAGGACCGTCCCATGTTCAGAGTTCAGACAAGATTTTTCTATGTTTATTTAATGCTATATATAAAGTAGGGTCACGCTGAAAATAGTTTCCAATGACATAGGCCCCTGCCCTTTATTAGAGAAATAGGATGGAAGTGAAGAGTGGTTGAAGGACAAAGAACACAACCAAACGTGACACTGAACCCCCACCGGAAAACCGTAGCATCATCAATTATATCCAAAGCGGCCCTCGTCAAATGTAGGCGCCCCCATCATAATTTTCTTATGAGGTATATCTTTAAAATAGTATAAAAATAATAATTTTTTTCATGTTTAAGGTTGCTCTCAAGCAAAACTAATTTTGTTTCACTAAAAAGAATAAGATAAGTTTGTCCAATTCTTTGCACAATGATTAACTCGGGTTTATCCGGATCAATATATATAAATAATAATAATTATTATTATAGTTTTAAAACTTAACTATGAGGTCGGTCCAGGGAAAGACTTAAGTCACGGATTAGGTTGAACATTGGCCTAGGTCAACGTCATAATAAAAATGATTATTATTATAGTTTTAAAATCTGACTCGAAGGTCGACTCGAGGCTAGTCACAGGTCGGGTTAACCGTTGACCTGGTTCAATGTAAGGATAAAAATGGTTAAAATCCAACTAGAGGGCCAACTTGGGGCAAGGCTCAGGTCACGAGTCAGGTTGTCCATTAAATAAAAAAGATTATTATTATAGTTTTAAAACTCGATTTTGAAGTTGACTCGGGGCAAGACTCAAGTCATGAGTCATGAATGTCAACTCGGATTTAACAAATAATAAAAAAAATAATCAATGAATTTTTTACTTATGTTTCATATCGGGCTGACCCGGGTTTTTAACCAGATCAGATCAGATAAATTATTAATCTATTTTTTTTAAACCCGAATCAATTTAAACCCCAAATCAATTGAGTCCCATTTAGTGTGTAACCAAACACAAAATAAAATAAATTATCGTACCCACCAACATCAACATGGAGAGTTACAAAATAACGATCAGCCACTTCTTTATTCTAAGCTTTTTAATAATATCCAATTTTGTTCTATCCCTTTCAGTTTTAGTACTATCCATATTAATATAGTTTTAAGATATACTTAACATCAATTCCCACCCTACTTTACCTGACCATGTTCACCTACGAATGTGACGATTGCTGGTAATTGGTTGAGAACGTATTTTATGTTTTTCTTACCAATATGAAATTAATTTGTTTTTATTGATCTAGCAAGCATGCCGTGACGCTCGAAGAAAATAAAACATCATTTTTATTTTAACCACTGGTCTATGTCGACGAGTATAGTTTATCAGGTTTGATTTGATTTGGTTTGTTTTATATCCCTTTCATGTAGAATTTCAAACATTTATCCAATATGAGGTGATAATATAAAACAGTAACTCTACTGTAGTCACCTTAATCAATTCTTAGAAAAACATATCTAGGTAAATATTTGATGTTATTAAAATTCATGATTCGGTATAATCTCTATTTAAAATATTCTTACAAAAGAATAAACAATCATACGATTCTTCCATTGAATTTGATATACTTGCACGAACATGAATTTAGACGTGTATTATGGAGTGAGATTTGATTTTTTGAAGAGTATTTATGATTTATCTTTAAATTATTGTTGAAAACTCTTATGAAATATCTTGAAAATACGGTAAAGATGATTTTTTACTTTGAAATAATTTTTTTTTTTCATGGATGAACTCATAACCCTTGCTAAATTTATTGCGGATGAATCTAGAGGGTACAATAATTTAGCCATGTTCTCAATTTTAAGTTTTAACAACAGTCCAGAGTGAACAATGTGGGCGTTCAAATCCAAATGGTCATATTATACCCACCAACGTAACCACTGTACAAGGGAGTAGCAAAAGTCTGCTTTAATGGCGCTGCAAAAGAGGCGATGAAAAATAGACAGAAAATCCTTTTGATTATCTCTCGCTGTCGTCTCTCTTATACACTGGATAAAGGAATCCCTTCTGCGGCTGGCGGTGGCGGGCATACCTATCAGAGACCTTAAGCAAAAGTCAAGCGAAGGATAGAAGCAACATTGCTTCCAGATTATTCATTGAGCGTAATAAAAAAAAATAAAAATTCAAGTCTTTCAATAATTTGATCAGATCATCAAACAGAAACTCGGCCAGCACGAATGGGAAAGACTTTTGACTTGTACAAAGATGCTTTGCTGATTTGCCCAGGCACCTGGAACCCTTTTTGGTGGTTTTTTGATACCCAATTTTTTTTTAGTTTTTACAAAACTTGCCAGCAATGGTGGCAGCGGTGACAAAAAAAAAAAAAAAAAAAATTCAATTTTGAATAAAAAATATTTAAAAACTAAGATGGGTTTGATTTTGGTTGTTTTAAAAGCAAAATAAAAAGATTTAATGGATTTTTTAGAGAGATTGTGAGAGGCGACTGTCGGTTTTAGATTGAAAAAAACCATCTAATTTGTGTGTTTTTTTTTATATAGATTGTATTTAAATTTTAATTAATAACATCCTTTAAAAGCATAATATTATAAGTTGTCATGCTTGAGCGTGACATCTCACTTATTGTATTTTTTAATATATCACATTTTTAAAGTATTACTATATTAAAGTATGTTATTTTGTTAAATTTGTTTGAAATGAGACTACCCTGCTAATTTTTTATTTTTTCTGTGCTAATTTTTTTATATTAAAAAAACCCGATATTAATCGGGGACAACATTAGAGTCCCCTTCTCAGACAGCTTCCGAATCTCTGTTTCTAAGTTTCTTCTCTACTCTTTTTGTTTTTTTCCCCGCCAAAATGAGTCGCGTTGAAGAAAGATAATAAAATATTGAATAAAATATTTAAAAAATTTGTATAGGTTCATTTTTTTTTAATTTGATTTTATAGTGATTAAATAAATATTCATAATTTTTTTTTAATTTTTTAAATAAAAAAATATATTTTTTAAGCCAAACTTCCCTTTCTTGTTCATGTTTTTTTTAACACTTTTTATTAGCGATATTTTTAAGTAAAAACAAAAGGTAACAGAAAAAAATATTCATCAAAATTTCAAATAATTCTAATTAAATATAAAAATATATATATCTTTAATAAAAATTCATTTTTCTTGTTCATGTTTTTCTTTTTTGTTTTGGTTAAAATATTTTTTTTTCAAAAACATTGTTTTTTTTAAAATAAAATTATATCATGATTTGAAAAGCATGTTTCAATTTAAAAAATAAAGAATTTATGACACAACAATCTTTATATGAAAGTATGAAAAAAAAAAGAATAATTAATTTGATAAAATTAATTAAGAACCAATGATTAAGAAATTAAAAAACAGATCTTTTATTATCATTAAATATTCCTTAGCAAATGTTTTTTTTTTAATTCTACATAGCAAGAGTAATTATTAATATTATAATTAAAAGCTCTAGTATATGAAAACTATAACATAATCAGTTAAAAATAAATTTTTTTAATTGTTTTATTTAAAAATATTCTTTAAAAACAAGGTTGAAGGAATATTTAAAAAATTGTCAAGCATGTATAGCCCTTGAAGTACGAACCTGCATGCCTGAACTCAAATAAAAAATTCTAAGTGACTGTTTGGAAACATAGTTATATCTATGTTTTTTTTTTAAATATTTTATTATATATTTTAAATTGTTTTGATATGCTGATTTTAAAAATAATTTTTTAAAAATAAAAAATATATCATTTTAATGCATTTCAATATAAAAAATACTTTAAAAAACAATTATAACCACACTCTACAAATATTAAATATGCATGATGTTTTTTTTAATGAACAAATAAAATATTGTTTATTTAATTTTATGTATTTAATTTAACAAATAACATATCCGTCTGATGATAAAAAAAAATTAGGATCTACAATTGTCAACATACTTTCACTTAAAAATATAGAACATTAAA
>Ga0307513_10010945_pt1 | contig 11322 bp, 18 predicted proteins | sample 15_EM_MG_FD_202174 | JGI IMG/M metagenome (GOLD analysis project Ga0307513, IMG submission 202174) | Populus trichocarpa ectomycorrhiza microbial communities from riparian zone in the Pacific Northwest, United States - 15_EM | ecosystem: Host-associated > Plants > Roots > Unclassified | place... | reverse complement strand
CGCTTTTTTCAGTCCCCTTGGTGGGTATTTCAATCCTTGCCCTTCGCTTTTTTCATTCCCCTTGGTGGGTATTTCATTCCTTGCCCTTCGCTTTTTTCATTCCCCTTGGGGGGTATTTCAATCCTTGCCCTTCGCTTTTTTCATTCCCTTTGGTGGGTATTTCATTTCTTACCCTTCGCTTTTTCATTCCCCTTGGGTGGTATTTCATTCCTTGCCCTTCGCTTTTTTCATTCCCCTTGGGGGGTATTTCATTCCTTGCTCTTCGCTTTTTTCATTCCCCTTGGGGGGTATTTCACTTCTTACCCTTAGCTTTTTCATTCCCCTTGGAGGGTATTTCATTTCTTACCCTTCGCTTTTTCATTCCCTTGGGGGGGTATTTCATTCCCTGCCCTTTGCATTTTTCATTCCTCCCCTCTGTATTTTTCATTCCCCTTGGTGGGTATTTCATTCCTTACCCTTCGCTTTTTTCATTCCCTTGGGGGGGTATCTCATTCCTTGCCCTTCATTTTTTCATTCCTCTTAGGGGGTATTTCATTCCTTACCCTCCGCTTTTTTCATTCCTCCTGGGCAGATATTCATCTTATGCACCTTTGATCTTCAGGTAGATGTAATCTTATCATAAATGATGTTATCTAATCAAATCTTCTTACTATCTACTCATCATTATCTACATCTGAAAAATCATCCTCATCATCGATTTCAGAATGTTCCTCCTCATCACTATCCAAATCTATGTCATCTTCAATACCTGTAGTCGTGTTCTCTGAGTCTAATGCCCCATCATGTTGGCCTATATGAGAATGAGAGTGAGAAGAGTTAGCCAAATCCACATATTCGGCTGCCCAGGATGGTGTAATGCCTTTGTTCTTCAGCTGCGGCAACCAGTAATAAGCACATTGAGTAGCCAAGCGCAGAGAGATCGCAGCCTGCTTATGTGCATACCCCGAAACACCGCTAAGAATAGTTGCATCATTGTGTGTTCGTAAAGCACCCTGTGTACACCACCAGGCAGCTTTCCATTTGTGATATTCGAGGACTTGCCGCATCTCCTCCTGCACGAGCAACAGCTCCTCATTCCATCGCATCACACGAGCCCGAGCTTTTGCCCACTCAACACGCATATGGTCATTAAACTCCTCCTCACACATTCCTGCCTCGGGGTTGTTGGATTCGGAGGTGACACGTGGCACAAGCCAAATCCACGACAGCTCATAACAGCTGTTGCTTGAGCAAGTATTGTCGAGGTCCTTTCCAGGACCATGGATATCGATGTCCTTCAATTCCTTTAAACGCGTTGACCAGGAACCATCGGGATCAAGGATATGCAATGCCTGCCACGCTGTCTGGTACCTTTGGGAAAACCGCTTTGTTTTGTTGTCAAAGCGTTTGTACAGCGTGATAACTTGGGTATTCGGCTTATTTCCCGTGCCAGATACATTTAACTTTTTGAATTGCCAAAGTCCCTGTATGACACGGTGCTGGCGACGTATATCGGCAAGGGCATCATCGGCTTGAGGTTCACATAGGCGTTTCTCTAATTGACATATATCACGAAGCATGGGGAGAGTACGGATGTGGTGGGGCAAGGAAGAAGGCATGAAAAGCGGAATTGTTTCGGGGAGGTTCTCAGAGGATGGTGCTGTATTTGTGCCGGTTTCTGGGGGGGATTCCATCTGAGAAAGAAGGGAGGCAACTTGAGGGATGTAGACGAGTTGAACTTCACGCCAATTTTGAATCCGGCAGAGAAGGGCAGTGCGTTTCTCCTGTAGGTCGGCAAGCTTTTTACTGGCCTTTAAACCCTTCTTCTCTGCTACTTCGCGACGAAGAAGATATCTAAAGATATGTTCAGATAACGTTTAGATAAATTAGTAATGAAATATGCACTGGCTATTCTCCAACTCGAAGCCGATCATCAAGAATGTTAATAGACTGGTATTATGTCGTGGAAGGTCGCCGAGGGCGGCTTGGGCGGCTTCTTCTCTCGCCAACCGAAGGCGAACATCCTGCAAAGTTGTTTCTATAAAAATATCAGTTACGAAGATGTAAGATATTAGAGAGACGCCACATACTGTTTTTTGGCTCCTGATAAGGATTCGGAGCCTTGGGATCTGTGTTCCAGTTGGCCACTAATGCTTCCCATTTATTGATGGTTTCGGAAGAAAACGTCGCAGATAACTGGCTGAAGATGTCGGTCTGCTTGGCGCTCATCTCTATTGCTCCGTTGAAACGTTTTAGAAGCGAGATACCTAGAAATATTGATAAGGATACAAGGAACAACAGACGATAAAACAAAACGTATGAAATCAGACGACTTTACGGAAATTCCATCCATTCCAATGGTCGTTCAGGGTGTCGTGCCGCGCTGCTGGACCCATTTCGCGAATGCTTGGGGCCAATGGATTTGTGCCCGCCCAAATTGTCTCGACGTCCTCGCCAACTGTTCTCGCAGCCCCCTCCATATAACTGAGGTTGAAATTGTTCCTGCACGACTCGCCGTGGCCATTGATATGCCACCCGGGGACTGCCACATCAACCTTAGTTGCCTCTGGAATCTGCATTTCAGGTGGGAATTCTTCCATACGCTTCCGGAAGTTCTTCGACCATTGGCAGGCAATGTCGTATATGAGGACGATGCGAAGGAGCATGATGCCAACGAGGGCGGCCAAGACGATGAAGTCCATGTTACAGTACCTAAATACCTGTGATCAGTCCAGGAGGAGATCAGAAATCGTAACCACATACTTTTTGCCTAGTTGAAGATCGCCGGCTCCGTTTCTGCGTACCAGACAATGCCTTGAGCAAATGACCACCACAGCTCCAGAGACTGCATAGCCTGGTGTCGATCGAGTAGCCGCCCGGACTAGGGCATTGTGCCGAGACTCGCATGTATTAACCTGTCGCATATATGATCAGCCGATACTACAAGATGATGAAGTAAGACGAACCTCCGGTTGGTCGACGTAGTTAGCAATATGACTTTTGTAATCGGTCTCAGTCACATAGGGCCCCAAACCAGGCATGAGCTCGACATCGTTGACATTTCGTTCCTTCCCTTTGAGCTTGAAGTTGCCATCGATAGAGAGGTATAGAATATATAAAAATCTATACAAATGTATGATAAGGGTGATGAGAGAACGGGAAACACAAAAGAAAACATATGCTAACAGCCCAGCTTGTTCCCAATCATCTGGGAGATTTCGGCCAGGGTGGGGGCATGCCGGACATTCCACTGTCAGCTCCCCTTTGGACGTGGCTTGGAGTCCTCCTGGTTCATGACCTCGACCAGCTCGCTTGAATGCCATCAAATTCCGCCACATTCGGAAAACGCGATGGATCTCTGAGTACCGGTTCTGATCAAGAGCGAGATTCAGTTTTCCTAAGAAATTAAATAGTACGCGACTCACAATTGAAGTATATATGTTGGCATTATCAGATCATCGTAGGAGCGTATGATAGTAATCATACAGACTCGTCTTCCCTTGTAGTGTAATTTCGTGAAAGGTTTCAAGGCAGTCGAAGGTGAAGACCATTTGTGGATGTAAAAGAGTAGCCGGAAACCATCGTTCGCGCAAGAGTTGGGTCCAGTTTGATAGAGGTTGCTTGCCACAGTTACAGTACTTGATTGTGATGGAATGAAAGCCCGTGATATCGAAGATGACAAAATTTTTCGGACCAGCGAGAGGGCAGGGACAAGGCCCCTCAGAGTGGCCAACTTGATAGCAAAGTCCGAGGTTCTGGAGAGAGTCCTTGTCGAAAAATTCCCCGTTCCACCGCTGATCAACAATGTCATGTGAGTCCTCAGTGATTTTCCCCATCATGTGATTCAGCTCACCTCAACGCGATGTAAAGGAAACGTTGCATGCGAAGTTACGACACATTCGGGGCACTTCAACATCCTCCTGCTTGGACAGTCCTTACACTTTATAACTCCAGGTGCCTTTCGACAATCTGAACATTCGGTATGGCCTAAAAAATCTCCAAGTCCATCGTGTCGAAGGAGTTTGTCCAAAAATGTGTTTCTGAACTTGAGCCATTCCGCGAGATGGTCCTGATGATAAGTTAGAATATAGGAGGCAAGGAATATCATAGAAATTACATACCGTATTTTTTGTTTTTCTTTTCCTCTTGGGTTTCACGGGCTCTTGCTCAGGTGGGGGTCCAATCTCAGCACCAGAATTACAAGTGCTGTCGTTCCATTGCTCGGTTTCGGGGGAAACTGAGGGTGGTTGAGATTGAGTTGAAGCAGAAGAAATCACCTGGCTGTTAGCTTCTAGGGTGACACGTCGCTCGTCTGGCTGGCTAACTGTGATGAAAAGCGATGAATTTGCGGAGGAGGGAGTCTGAGAGTTGGTGGGGGGTCGCTGAGCTACACGAAATCCAGCGGGTTTGCGAGAGCATTTGGGTGGAGGAGCTGTGTTGGGAGAATTTGGACATTTGGTCATGGGTTTGGAGAGTTTACATCGAAGAGGCAAGAATGAAATTGTGATGGGGAAGAATGAAATGAGTCGCGTGACATGACATCATCCAGAATCAATATTAGGCGCCCCCTAAGCCTACCTATTATTCAGATTTTCTTGCAATCGTGTAGGGAATGAAGAATTAATATCTCTATTCAACGAAATATGTTTAAAATTAAGCCCGTTGAGAACACTTGGTATGTGAAGCTGAATCTCTATCATATGTATGCGCAATCAATCCAAGAAGGGACTCGAGAAAACTATGTAGTGGGGTCTTTACTACTAAAGCCCCAAATGTTTGCAACAGTTGATAGGTTTCGAATAATCTTAATGTTCCTAATGTCAGTCCAGAACCACTTTCATGTATATGAAATATATTACATTCAATGGCAGCCTGGCGAATGTAGAAAATATATTCCAACTTGCCTTGATCACCCCCAGTGAAGCGCCGATTCAGCAACCTCGTTGCTCCACTCAGAGATCGCGGTTCCCATTAATCCTTAATCTAATTGATGTTTACTATTACTCGACCCAATTTTCTCTGCCCTGATTCTGCAGAGGTCAAAAATTCGATTATCATCGGGTTGCGGTTTTGGTGTTTTGGGGTTGATGAAGGGCCACCTGTGAGTTCAACTTCTTCAGGTTCGTTGTGACAAGCATAGCTCACACCCAGTGCTTGGTTTTAACTCCTTCCTATTCCTATTCCTATTCCTATTCCTGTATGTGTAGCGTGTTGGCTCAGTGTTCAAATTAAACTCGATATTTATTTCAGGACATGCACCGTTCAAGATCGACTTTCTCACCGGTGACAAATTTCCTATGCCACACTGGATTTCTGAGGTTTTTCGGAGTCACCAGTAGTCGATAAACATATGTATTAGAGAACAAACATGGGAAGGGCACTACATCCAGGGCACTACATCAAGCGCAAGAATTTTACTAATTGTTGCACTAACTACTGCATCGCGTCACGCAATGGGCCGAATAACTCATCATCCCTGGGATCCCTGACAACGCTCACCAAACCGTTCTCCTTTGCATTTACCAAACCGTTCTCCTTTGCATCCAAATAAAACTTCGCCGCCAACTCATGAGTTGCAAAACAGGGCACTACATCAAGCACAAGAACCCTACTAATTACTGCACTAACTACTGCATTGCGTCACACAATGGGCCGAATAACTTGTTATCCCCAGGATCCCTGACAACGCTCACCAAACCATTCTTCTTTGCATCCAAATAAAACTTCGCCGCCAACTCATGAGTTGCAAAACCCTTATACCAAGCGCCGGACACTCCACTGATGAAAGGTATGATATCATCCCTGTGATAAGTCATATTAGCGAACAATATATCAAAGTTAGAACGCATTGCTTACCATTCATCCCAGAATACCCCAGTACACTTTCCAACAGTGACAACATAATATTTTTTCAGATTCTTCCTTGGCGAGGGATCCAAACGGATGGCTGGAGTACGTCGAACTGGGAATAAAGCTGTGGGAATTTGAACCGAACTTGTTGACGTAGAGAGCTGTGAGAAGGAAGCCGTGAGGTCTGACATAGAGAGCCGCAGGGAGGAAGTCACAAGTTCTGAATGTTCTGAGGAGATTTGAGGGAAATGGCGCACAGGGGAATCGGCAGCTTGGTGATACTCAGCCTGATCCTCACTGTCAGGGCGCGACAGTGGAGGAAGACCAAGGAAAAGCAGAGCTGCTTCGATGTCGTGGAGGCGGGCAGGGTTGACATACATGGGGACGAGTGTGTCGGTAGCAGCACCAGATTGCTGCAAAGTACCTAAACTGGAACTTTGTGAGTTGTCTTGAAGACGTTGCTGGTTGGGCTTCGGCTTGTTTCACCAGTTAATTGGAGGAGGTGGCATTGCTGCCACTTGACTTGAAGGTTAAGAGTGATCTGGGAGAGAAATATCTGTCAATAAATTGAGGTAGAAAGAGAAAGATATGTCAACGACCTACAGTTCTGTTGTCTGTGCTGGCAAACCGAAACAGAAAAATTGTTAGGGACAAATAAAGCAGAGTCAACAAATATATTACCATCAGGCCACGAACATTTACATAAATTGCAGTCACATACTCACTTCTAACCATAAACCGTGCTCCCTGAATATGACCCGTCGAAAGTGGACAACCGATGAACAAGAGGCATGGTTGGAACAACGGAAAGCCGCGTTTATTGAGGCGAATCAAAAGAAGACTGCAGCCAGAGACTTCTTCCCCATTGTGACCAAAGAGTTCCGTGAAAAGTGGCCTATGTCACCAGTTACACAACAAGAAGTCGACGATGCAGGTACTATAGAGCTTGCAACACGAGTCAAGCAAGGGAAGTATGATAAGGTAACACATATTAGTATCAGAGAGAAAGAGAAACTGACATATATAAACAGCGAATCTCTGGTTGGTTCCCCAACAACACCAGGACCGTCGCGCCTGGCAGCTTTGGCATCCTCAAAATTAAACAGAAGGCACAGCCAAAAATGCTCCAGCCGTGGCAGGCTTACCATGCGTTGACATACAAGAGCAGATGGAAGACCGAAGTCAATACGGCATGGTCAACGTACAAGAGCACATGGCTGACTGAACACCCAGAAGAGAAACCTCCTAAAAACCGGTTTCAGATCATGATTGAGTTCATGAGGGAGAAATTCGAGATGGAGGCCGATGAAGTCAAGAACCAATGTGAGGAATATAGAAAGACACGTCAGGTCGAAGCAATCACCCCAGACCCAGACAAACCAGATTCAGTCAAAAACACTAAGCTTCAGGTGTAAGTTCTCTCAACGAGTCGAACATGGAAGGAAACTCACCCATCTTGCATCCAGGGCAATCGATATGCTTCCTCGTACTTTGGCAATGATTGGGGAGTCGCTGATGAGCCAAACGGGTTGGAACGTTAGCATTCTCATGGGTGGTCCTACCCCAGACAGCGACGGAGTGATTATGACTTACCTGTAAGCTGATTACCTATTGATGAGCATCGTAAGTCGGAACTCAAATGGTTGTAGGTCACATACTGGGAAAACGAAAGCTGGGGAGACGTTCGAAGAGTTCATCGGCGAGAAGGATCATGATGAAAAGCTTCTTCTCCCTTTTGAGAGCTTCCTAAATGCATCATTCTGTAAGTACCCAAATAAAATCGAAATGGCTAAACTTACATTGTTGATAGCCGCAAAGGATTGTGCCGCGAGGACCCTTGTGAAACCCGAGTCAGTGCAAGGGGACGATAGCGAGATGCAAACTGGAGAGTGGGAGAAATCAAATGAGAAGGTTGATGGTTCAGGCAATGACTCAGACAACGCCACCGTCGCTGGGAAAAGCCAATACGAGATGAATAAAGAAAAGAATATTGAGGAAATTAAACAGAAGCTCGCAGATTTGGAAAAGCAGTATCCACTTCCCAAAGAGTTTGCAGAAAAAAAAATTACCCAAGGCGCCAGCAGTGAAGAAGGGGAAGCATGAAATGGCGGTTAGACGGGAGTCACAGAGGGGCAAAGATAAGATTGCGTAGGTTGCGTGATCATGGGGTGACGAATCATGTTGACATCTCTTCCCACAGCGCCTCCACTGTTTCTCAGGAGGTTACTCTCACGACTACACAACCTGCTCCCACCACAGTTGAAGCACCACAGGCTGTGAGCGATGCAGCTGCCCACCCTACTCCCAGCACCATTCCTCTTGACACTCAGGCTCCAACCGAGAAGCCCTCGCCTACCGTGGGGGTGATCCAGTCTTCCCCGTCTCATGCTGATTCCACAGGCTCAATTTCTGCGATTAATCCTGCCAGTGCGATTTCTTACGCCGCTCCAGATGCTGCCCTAGCCACACCTCCCACCGGGCTTTCCAGCGAACCTACCGCTGTTGGTGGCGAACAACTGAATCAAGACTTAAAGGGTAATGATGACGTGGTTATGAGGGATTCGCCCTCTTTAGTTCAAAAACCACATAACAACGTAAATCTGCCACCATGGCTCATTCCGATGATCAAATATCTGTGCGGAGTCGCAATGGATACGGCCTGGCAAAACCTGGTAACAGAGTTCGTTGAATTTGAAAAAGGTGATCCGCCAACCAGAGTAAGTTTTTTTTTTCTTCACAAAAGTTGAAACTAACTGTTTTATACATATATACAGAAGTTGCCCACGAAGTGTCGACCCCAGGAGGTCTCCAACTGGATACGGAGCAAGAAGAAAGATGTCGTACCACCAGTCAAACCTGCTCAATTCGGCAAATGGTTCATGGAGTGGTGGACAGTGATACAGCCCGACTGGTGGAAGGACGATATTGAGGGATCTCTTTTGTTTTTCCGCAATGTTCCGATCGGCGAAACCTGGCAAGGAATGAGGAAGGGAGGTACGGTGGGCATCTACATTGTCATGATGGCCCTTTCTTGGTGGATCAAGGCCCAGAAAGCGAAACGCGACGTCGAGGCCTGGTCTACCGTCAACGAACTTTTATGGGTAATCCAACATTTGAATCAAAAAACGGTTCCTTCCACTACAGTCACCAAGAAACGAGCGCATGATGAAAAGGGCGACAGCGAAGGCGAAGGCAAGCAAAAGAGGTAAGCTTCATCAGTTTTTATTCGTTACATTCACTCAAATTTATTATTATTATAACTAGTCGTCGTTGTTCTGGATGACGACTCGGTTTTCATTTTTTCAACAGTGCCACGTCATGAAGCATTTTTTCATTATTATAGATACTATCTATCACATTTAATTTGATGCATTCACCTACCCTTCTTTTCGTTCTACAGATCTTTTTGATAGTCATTTGCTAAATTTTTCATGGCTCTGCATAGATAGAAGTAGTTAGAGCAGTAGATAGAAATATATAGTTAATATACATTGTGAGTGCGCATTTGAAGCAGTACTTTACACTGCTCCACATAGTTCAGGTGGACTCCACCAGACTCCAGGTAATCACCTGGAGTCCACCTGGAGTCCACCTGAACCATATGTGAACTTGCATATTTGTACTTAACATACCTGGACTCCAGGTGAACTTCTTCAGAACTCCACCTGGAGTCCTCCTATGAACTTATAAAATTGTACAACTCATAAAGTGACAATTGGATTAAAATTTAAAATGTAGAAAAAAAAATATATTCATTTCTAATAATACATCATATAATAAGTAATAATAATGTAAGGTACATAGGGACAACGAGGGGTGATGAGAGAGAGAGAACGGGGCAGTATGTGGAATGCACACCGCCCCGTTCATACAGTGGGGCTATGGAAGGGAGAGGGCGAACGAGAGGGGCCAAAATGGCCCCCCCTGCTCCTCGTCTCCCCGCCCCTCTTCCTCCCTGTCTCCTTGCACACCCCCTTTTATCTCCCTGCTCGCCCGTTTCCCCATTCGCTTCCTCCTTCGCCTCGGTGGTTGTTGGCGGTGATCGCGTACTGACGTGGCACGGGTGTGGGTGGGGACTCCACACGGGTGGTTGTTCGTCCAAGGTGGGTGACGTTGGCGTTGTCGATTGGGCGGCGTTCGGTTGCTGACGTGGCACGGGTGGGGAATACGTGGGGGGGTGGTTGTCGAGGGTGCTCGCGTCGCCGATTCGACGGCGTTCGCGTGGTGACGTCACTGACGTGGCACGCGTGTGGGTGGGGACGAAGTGGAGGCGGGGACGGGTCGTATGCATTCGGTTGGTGGTTGTCGAGTGGGTTGGGGGTGCTGACGTGGCACCCGAACGAGCTGTGGATGGGGGTCAGGCGGTCGGAATCGTCGTGAGGCGGCTGGGGCTTACCTATCCGGGTGTAACGATGGTGACGTGGCACCGGGAGGGGGGTACAAGCGCCAGAAAACGGCGTTAGTGGGTCACGGAGATCGTCGAGGGGGGGACGGGGGGGTCACTCACCTGGGGTCCGGGGGTTGCGTGCTGCTCACGTTCGTGCTCTCGATGGCCGGCGTTGGCGTTCGACAACCTAAAAAAAGACCTATTCGTGAGCAAACACGAATAGGAGGGGGGTGGGAACGTACCTGGGGGCCGTAAATGGCGGTGGGTGGTGATGGGCGGCGGTGGCGGGGACGAGACGATGGGCGGGGGGTGATGGGAGGTGGTGGAGAGGAAAGAAGCCGCGTGGCGTCGTTTGAACCAACGACGCCCGATTTGGCAAGACGCGGGCCGCGTCCCAAAGATGGCAATACTCCCGTCTTTGAGTGCGCTGCCAAAAGTTGCAAGGGATGTGGCAATGGCTGTTATGTGCACCGCTACCTTGACACCAGTGACATGAAATCCATGAGTAACCTCCACAAACATGTGAAGATCTGCTGGACCAGTGATATTGTTGCACAAGCAGATAAGACCAAGGATGTGAAGGCTGCTCGGGCAGCATTAGCAGACCTAAAGGATGTGGATATTTCAATCATGGCTGTTTTTGATTGACTCACAAAAAGTAAAGTGACTTACAGTCACCGACAACACACTAAAACCGAAGCATGGTACGTTATCACCACACATCTCTTAAACTTCCCTCTCACGACTTTGTTAGTGCTGAGATTGTGTATTGGGTTGCTGAGAGCAAGCGACCATTCCAAGTCATTAATGATCGTGGATTTCAGATGTTGATGAAAACTGGATGACCTGACTTCCACATCCTATCTGCAGAAACTGTATCCTGTGACATTAAGAATGTTTTTGTGCACGTTTGTCAGCAGATTGCAAAGATGCTATAGGTAAAGTCAGTCTTGCAAGTATAATCAACCAATTTGACAACATACTTTGTACATCAGGAAAAGGCCACCTAGCTCTGGCTGTCTTTAGATGCTTTAGCAGTCCTAGGGCATCCTGAGACATCCCAAGACATCCCAGGATGTCTCAGGATGCTCTAGGACAGCTAAAGC
>Ga0307513_10010944_pt1 | contig 11323 bp, 14 predicted proteins | sample 15_EM_MG_FD_202174 | JGI IMG/M metagenome (GOLD analysis project Ga0307513, IMG submission 202174) | Populus trichocarpa ectomycorrhiza microbial communities from riparian zone in the Pacific Northwest, United States - 15_EM | ecosystem: Host-associated > Plants > Roots > Unclassified | place... | reverse complement strand
TATATTCTTCCTCAAAGGCAGCCTGCTGAGCAGCCGAGAAATCCATGGTCTTTGAATGTGATGAGAGCTCCAGCTAAAGAGTATAGGCTGAACACACTCACATTGAAAAAGAGTTTTGAATCAAACCGCTCTCCAGCTGCTAGATGCACAGACTTAAAGAGTTCATAGAAGTGTGGACGGTGGTGATCGGTATCAAGGCGAGAAATCCATGTATAGAGTACAGGACACCAAGCATTGAGGACAGTACTAAATGCACATGTCGCCAATAGGTTGCCCTCACGGAAGAAGGAGTGGTCGCCATCCGTAACAAAGCCATTGCGATCATGAGTGACAGCATCCCCATTGTCAAGCCAAAAGTTGACTGACTCTGAGAGCACCGTGCGCATGAAGGTTGTTTGGAAACAGAAGAATGTTGGGCCATTGAAACTGGAGTTGATGATACAGTGCTCGCCAAGTTCAGCCTGCATGTTGCCAAGTGCAAGTAAGATCCAAAAACCTCCAGTTCCTGATGGTCTAGCCCCTACTGCCTCACGAGCCCTTGAGACAGCATACCGAGCAGCACGTGGGTTGGTGAGTACTGGATTAATGTTGCCAAGAGGGATGGAGTCAATGGTTGCAGTCCCAGTTCGAATCTTGAGGGTGCTTGCATCTGGGTTAAGCTGGATCTGGGTTTCAATGAGGTTCCTCTCGTGTGGAGATATCCTTGATGCAGGGGGGCGGGAGTGCTGATGGTGGCCATGATGCTCCCAAACTTTGCTTGGTTCACCATTCTGGTCAATTGACTCAAAGTGGTAGGAGGTGACAGAGCATGGAATTTGGTGAAGAGATCCACCACACTTGACACATGGTTCTTCAAGAGTAGTGCGGCGTGAGCCGGCTTGTGTCTTGGTCTTGACTGGTCGCTGACAGCTGGAGCATTCAATGACACCAACACATGAACGACGTTCAACCATGCGGCCATTGTATGGAACCTTCCCATTGGAACGCCAAACCCACTTGGTTTGCTTCCAGTCTGAGTTGGCACTGGCATCAAGAGGGGCTTCACGACGCTGGAAACCTTGAGGGTAATCAAATGTGTCTTTCTCCTCTGTACAATATGTTAGCATTCACCCCAGGATCTAACATGGATAATTCATACCAGGAGAGATTGCATGAGGTTTCTCATCCTTCACAACCTCCTTTTTTACTTCAGCAGCTCCCAATTGTTCATGAACAAGGTTGACATTTGTAGACCCAAGCGGCTGAGGTGGGTGAGCAGCATACTCAGGGGGTACAGCAAGATTGGAGGCTGATTGGGGTATTTAGTAATCCAGTGTGCCTTACACATAGAGAAAATAACATACATCCAGGGTAAAAATGATTTTGAGGCTGTGGCATTCCAAACCCTGGCTGCCAGGTTTGGAACAGATAGGGATTTGGAGCACCAGTCTCTGACAAGGGATGTAGTCCAGCTACAGAAGGAGGGAATATTGGAGGATAGTTTTTGGGGTATGGATGGGTATAGAATTGATAGTAGGGGTGTTGGAGTGGAGTAGGGAAAAATTGTGGATAGCGAGGTTGAACCGGGGAAGAAGTTTGTGCCAGTGGGTCCACAGTTGAGTCCCGTTTTGCGAGGCCAAGCATCTGAGCTAATTTGTATAAGAATGACATCATAGAATTGGTTGCCAGTAGCGTAGGGTATGAGCGAGCAGAGGCGTTGACGAGAGAGACGGACGACGGACAGAAAATATTCGATCAACGAAAATATCCGCGAAGCTCGCTCAGACGTTCCGAGTCCATACTTGCACTCGAGGATACAAAACGACGACCCCCACGGATGCAGCGAGGAGGCAAACAACCGGGGGTTTGCAATTGAATTGAACTAATTTAGTTATGTACGTACACCGCCGACACCCGTGCGAACGACGACAAACGCGAAAAAACGAGAGGACATCGCGCGGCGGGGATGTTCGAACTTGGGGAAAACGAAAATAACTTACGGCCGCACAAAGTTTGCAAGTTAACTTTGTACGGGTAGGCCCAAGTTAACTTGGCAAGTTAACTTTGTCGGCGACAAGTTAACTTAAGTTAGAAAAGTTAACTTTGTATGAGTCAAGTTAAAAATTTAAGTTACTTTGGTCGCAACCTGAATCGATCACCTTATCTCCTCGGAGTTCCAGTTCGACACCCGAATCACTGCTGCCGGTTCCACGCAAGCAACGGCCGTCACCACGTTCATAAACTAAGCGTACGAAGTCAAGAAGGGCGACACGACTTTCATCCACACCACTGCTGGAGGATTCGGTCGAAGTTCCGTCCAGTATACTAAGGCGCCACTGTCGTTGGCACGACGTAGACGGATGCCAAGGCGGCGAGCTCGCGAAGACCCATGGTGGGGATCGTATCATTTTGTACACCAAGGAGAAGACCGTCAAAGGAGTGTTAGAGGTTACGAATGGCGTTGGCGTTGATGCCATATTTGACGATGCTGGAATAAGCACGTACGTTTCTTTTTGCGAAGTCATCATGTGGACGGTGCCCTGATCTCCGCGTCCAGGTTGGACAATAGCCTCAAATTCTTGAGAAGGAAAGGAACACTCATCTCCTTTGGAAATACCCCGGCGTTGTCCCACTGTTCTCACCCACGTTCGCAGAGAAGAATACCAAGCTCCTGTGTTCGATAGCGATGAACCACATGGTCACCCCCGAGGAGGGCACCCACTACTCCAAACTCTTCTTTGATATCGTGAGCAAGGGCGTCGCTAAGATCAACGACCCCCACGTATACCCCTTCAATGCTGAGGACGCGCAACAGATCCCAGACCAATTCGCCCTGCGCAAAGTCGGCAGAAAAGTTGACAAGGTTGGTGATTAAACCCATGGGGCGCATAAAATACGCATGGAACGGCCTATGTATGTTTAATGCACTGATCAGCTGCCGGTGAAACGGAGGGCAGACTGCTCTGTATCTAGACCCCCCTCTAACTACCAGAGAAAGCGATGCCGTCTGTCCAGCCCTGTTCAGATGGAGGCTCGATTTCCGGTCTGGTCATGGTACGACCGTTCAGCGCTCGGCTTCCTCCGCGGTCTCGATGATTATCCCTCTTCCTTCATTAGGTGTATTAGCACGACCGCTGTTAGATCAACCCCGCAACTACTCCCGACAAAATCTGGGAATCGTGCTCCCTCTGGGAGGATAATTTCGCAGCAAATCCACGCCCCAGTGTGATCCTGATGCACTGGCACCCGAACATATTCCTCGGGGATCTGCACCGCACGATTTTTAACCATATATTTTAGGCTCGAGCATCGCTCGAGCCTAGACAAGAACACTCCCCCCCCTCTCTCTTGTTCCCTGCGATTGGGACACATTTTAGGTCGGATGTATATCACAGGTCCAAACTCCCTCGCCCAGATAGAAGGTGTTATCACTGATGCGTCGCACATTCGGACTGTCACCGTGAGTTTCCCTTTCCCGCTGCACTCTCGTCATCCCGATATCCAGTCTCATCCCATGATGCTCACCAAAACCCTTCTCAATTCCACAGTCCTTTCAGCGTAAGCCCCCAGCCTACAATCCATTGCTCGAAGCCCTCACCGTTTCGTCAACGGTCCCCGCCATCAAGTTGCAACGCTAACACTCCTCGTAAGTCCCTTGCACTCGTGGCCCTGGACCTGGTTCTCAAACCAATCACAACCCTTTCGTCTCGGGAAATTCCTGATCGCCAGGTATACGACTGGTTGACACTCCTCGATCGTGAAGTCGAGCACGTCTGGCGAAGCAAATGGAGTATACCCAAGATACTCTTCATCGTATCCCGGTATGGGGCCTTCATTGATGTGCCGATCTATATCACCAGTGAGTCCAACTTTACGCATCGTTGGAATGTTTGAGATGCTGACTGAGACTCTGCTGATTTGTAGTAATTACCGCTCCATTTGGCATGATAGATTATAATGTAAGTGAAAGTTACATGGGGCTATTTGCCGACAGCCGACACCCTTCAGACGTGTATCATTCTCTCTCAAATCAACTTATGTGAGAGAAAACGATATCCCCAGAGCTCGTTCGCATTCAACTGTTTATCGGTTGGTCACAGGGTCGACATTCTTCGGAACTTTCATCTCAGAATGTCAGACATTGGAACTACGCTTTGTATCCTCGGCACTGACCCCCGACCGTCTCCAGCCATCCTCCTGCTGAGGACTATCGCGATATACTCCGGGTCGAAGCGCGTAGCCATCCCTCTATCGACTATTTATGTGGTCCGTCCCGGGACAAGTGCCTGGGATTATGCTGCTCACTGCATACACAGGCATCTGTAGTGACTGGAATCGCAATTAACAGCTATTTTCTCCGCGCCCTCCCCGGTGAGTAATTCCTAAACTTTCGCGGCCGATATCCCTTACTGATGCTGTCCGATTAGGGGACTATATCCCTACCGACCCCAACGCCGCGCCCAATGAGTGTTACTACGTACAGTTTGATAGGACGACTTTTTTCATCTTCGACCTTTTGGTGCTCCTTTCTTTTGAACTCGGTGATCACTTCACAATTCGTGCTGCCATCTGCTGACTAATCCTGATTGTAGTCGTTGTCATTTTGACCGTCACAAGTGCGTTCCGCTCTCGTACGCCCACAGCATCCCGCAATCGACCACGATATGCAACCTCCGTGCTTGCTTCCCCGCACACCTCGTTGAGAAGAGTAATGTACCGGGACGGTAAGCCACTCACAGGCACCCCCCCACCAAAAACTGACAAAACATGTACCAGGTGTTGGGTTATTTCTCGCGTTATTCGGTAAGGTATTGTTCAACTCATAGGTCCAATACTAAACGGACGGATCCAGTCGTATCTCTGTCTACGGTTACTATGTGGGGGTTGGAAAAGGTAAGTAGGATTCCCATAACCCCTCGATCCAGAATTTGATAGCTGTTTAAACCTTCACTTTTCGTGAAGTATATGCTCGGTGATCTTCTGGTTGCCTTCTCTCGAGTCGTCCACGGTATCGTCTGTTGTCGGATCTTGCTGAATCTCAGGCAAGCTGCGACGCCGAGAGGTTCCTCAACAATCTTGAAATCAATCGGTCTTCAGTTCGCGGTTGCTCCTGGGCAGGGGGCGAGCCTGGCCGAAACGATTCAGCTCGAGACATTTGCTGTGCGGGATGATGGGGAGAGTTCTTGTCAACAAGCGGACGGGGAATTCGTCGAGTGACACAGTTGATCATTTCGCATCATTTTTGTCCATGTATCTATATATTTGTTGGGGCCATCCTCAGGTAGACATTACAGTCCGGGGTTTGTGTGCTCTCGATTCCTGGAGATGTCTATACTACCACCCTCTGAACCCCCATGCGAAGCCGGCCCGAGTTTTCGCTGGTCCGTAAGGCCCAAACTTCAGGTGCTGTCCTCTACAGACGCGAGGTAGAGCCTTTTGCTGTAGCCAAGGTAGTTGAGACGAAAATATTGTCCGAGCCTTCAGTCCGAGATCGTACACTCCTACCGGTCGGAGCGCGAGGAACAACCATCTGCATTCACGACTGGTATTCTCTGTCCAGACATATCTGACGCTGTGGATACGAGTGAGTGTATTCGATACAGCAAGAGAGTGCATTTACATTGACGTGGGGCGTTCAAACTCTCGACACTACACCTCCGGGGATCAGTCCCTTGAGCGACCTCGTTCGTTCGAACCAGCTAACCCTTGAACTGGCTACCCGCGAGCTTGTCGGGTAGTTCACCAACCCATCTTGTCGGAGAACGTTTAATCTGAGTCCGCCAGACGACGCCACCCGGCGTTGTGCCCAGGGTCATACAATTGTCATTACCTAGGGGGTGGGTTTAACGTCACTCTCGGGTCATTTCTCGATGCTTCGGCCGATGAGAATGCCAGATGTCTGGAACATGGAAGTTTCTGGTGGTGTTGGGGCAGTTCGGAGTTCGGAGAGCGTGAAGCGGGTTTTTCTTCACTCTCATGTGGCCCTCGGGACATTTCGTCCAAGGGTCTCTTTTCTCAACGCGACCACCTCTCAGCTCCCAGCCACCATAAAAACCATCGCGTTCCCCGGGGCCGGGGCGTCGGCGCCACTGAAAGCCTTTCTCTCACCTGAAGCAAGACCGCGGAAACGTGATTCTCAAGGTATGTGCAACCACTACACCCACTCTGCAGCCAATGGTGACTCATCTGTTTATCGTCGCGGATATAAGTCGAGTATGCCGGCGTCGACTTCATTGACACCTTTAGGAGTGGACTTTGCCCAACCCAACTCCCCGCGATTATCGGATCGGAAGCCGCTGGAATGATGTCGCCCTCCCCACGAACACAGCCATATCAAGTCACCCAGAGTACCGAACAAGTGCTACATCATCGCTGTACGTATCACATAACGGTCGCGCTTTCAAGTTCTCGACCAACTATCTTACCCTGTCTTGTCAGCATTTGCCATGCGCAGACGCAAAGTACATCGCCATCCTCCAAGAATTCAGAATCTACACCCGAATAGCCACTGTTCACTTCGTACAAGCAACGACCGTCACCACGTTCATGAACTAAGCATATCAAGCCAAGAGGGGCGATACGACTCTCATCCACACCCTTACCAGAGGGCCCAGTCTCATTGCTGCCCGGTATGCCGAAGCGCCACCGTCGTTGGCACGACATAGGCGGATGCCAAGACGGAGCTCGCGAAGACCCATGATGGGGATCACACACTTTACACAAAGGAGGATACCATCAAATGAGTGTTGGAGGCCATGAATGGCGTCGGCGCTGATGCCATATTTGCCGGAGTTGGAAAGGGTACGTACGTTCCTTCTTCCGGAGTCCATTCTGTGGATGGTTTACTGACCTTCGGGTCCAGGTTTGACAATAACTTGAAATTCCCGAGGAAAGGAACGCTCATTTCATTCGGAAATTCCCCTGGCGCTGTCCCACCGCTCTCGTCCCTTGAGTTTGCAGGGAGGGACGCCAAGCTCCCGTGCCCAGGAGCAATGAACCACATGGTCACTCCCGAGGACACCCACCACTCCAAACTCCCACCCCCCTCCCTCCGATGCCGTGAGCAAGGGCATCATGAAGGCCAACACCCCCACGAATACCCCCCTTATGGCTGAGGGTGTGCAATAGGCCCGGGCCGATTCGCCCCGCGAAAAGTCGACGGATAAATTGATCGTCAAGACTGGTGGTTAAACGCATGGGACATAGAAAGCACGCACGGAACGGCTTATGTAGGTTCCAACGTATTGATCAGTGAATCGGTAAAATGAAACTCGGACTGCCTTTTGTCTAGAATCCCTTTCGACCGCGAAAGAAAGTGATGTGGTCGCTCAGTCCCGTCCAGACGGGGTGTCGATTTCCAGCCTGGTCTCGGTCCGCTGACGTACCGGTCGCTCGGCTTCCTCTATGATCCCGATGATCACCCCCAGATTTCTTCTCTATTAGATGTACTCGCACAACCACAACCCCCTTGACAAAATCCGGGAATTATGTTTCCTTTGGAAGGCTAGTTTCGCAGCGAATACACGCCCCAGCGCGATCCTGATGAGCTGCCGAAGCGCGTTCATCGTGGGTTCTCACCGCAGTACTCATATTAAGCCTGAGGCCTGAGCACTCACCCTGAACTTGATGAGACCAGCCCCCTGCTCTGCCAACTGCTTCTACGACACATTTTACCAAGGTCGGATGAATGCCACAGGTTCATACTCGAGCGTCGGGATCGAGGACTCGATCGCGCGGGTTCGGGCTGTCACCGTGAGTCTTCCTCTCCCACTACATCCCCGTCATCTTACGACGCTTAAAACCTCGTCCAATTCTGCAGGCATTTGAGCGTAAGTCTTCACCAACCTACAATCCATCGCTCGAAACCCTCACCGTTTCTTCAACGATCCCCGTCGTTCAAGTCGCCACGTTCACACTCCTCGTAAGTCCCTTACACTCGTGGCGTCAGACCCGGTTCCCCAACCACTCACAATCCTTTTGTCTCGGGAAATTCCCGATCATCAGGTATACGACTGGCTGACGCTCCTTGATCGTGAAGTCGACCATATCTGGCGAAGCAAATGGAGCATACCCAAGATACTCTTCATCATATCTCGGTACGGAGTCTTCATTGACATGCCGATCTTCATCACGAGTGAGTCGGACTATGCGTGTCTTCGTGTATGGAATGTCGACTGAGATTCTGCTGATTTGTAGTAATCACCGCTCCATATGGCGTGATAGGCTATAATGCAAGTGGAGGTTACGCGAGGTTATCTGCGGGCTGACCAACCGACACCCTTCAGACGTGTATCATTATCTCCCAAATCACCCTATGTGAGCGAAAACGCTTCCCCAAAACTCGCTCACACTCAACTGTTTATTGGATGATCACAGGGTCGGCATTCTTCGGAATTTTCACTTCAGAATGTCAGACATGGAAACTTCGCTTGATATTCTCAGTGTTGATCCCCAATCGTTTCCAGCCATCCTGTTGTTGAGAACCATTGCAATATACTCTGGTTCGAAGCGCGTAGCCATCCCTCTATCAATCGTTTATGCGGTCCGTCCAAGAACAAGCACCTGGTATTACATGGCTCATCGCATACACAGGCATCCGTAGTGACCGCAATCGCAATTAATTGTTACTTTCTTCGCGCGCATCCCAGTGAGTAATATTTGGGTTTGCACGGCTGATACACCTGACTGTGAATGTTGGCCGACCAGTTCCTGGGGACTATGGCGAAACCAGACTCAACGCTTCACCCAATGAGTGTTACGACTTGGAGTTTAGTAGGACACCTTTCTTCATCTTCGACCTTTTGGTGATCCTATCTTTTGAACTCGGTGATCAATTCACAGTTCACGCTGCCATCTGTCAACTAATACTGATCACAGTCGTTGTCGTCTTGACTGTCACGAGTGCGTTCCGTTATCGCACACCCACAGCATCCGTCGGTCGATCGCGGTATATAATCTCCGCACTGGTTTCCCCACGCGCTTCATTGAGAAGAGTGATATACCGGGATGGTAAGCCTCGCACACGTGGATACGCGCACCCGACCAAAACTAACAAAACAAGTGTCAGGTGTCGGATTCTTTCTTGTGTTATTCGGTAAGGAATTCTGTGGTTCATAGATTTGTTGCTAAACAGAGGGATCCAGCTTCGTCTCTGTCTACGGTTATTGTTTGGACATTGGATGTGGTAAGCAGGGTTCCAGCGGCCTCCTGATCCAGAATTTCATAATCCTTCACCTTTCGTGCAGTACATGCTCGGTAACCTTATGGTTGCCTCTTCTCGAGTCGTACACAGTATCGTCTGTTGTCGAATCTTGCTGAATCTCAGAAAAGCTGCGACCCCGAGAGGCCCTTCAACGATCCTTGAGTCAATCAGTCTTCAGTTCGCGGTTGCTCCTGAGCAAGAGGCGAACCAGGTCGAAACGATTCAGCTCGAGGCACGTGGCATATGGGATAATGAAGAGAATTGTCATCAACAGGCAGACAAGGATTTCGTGGAGGGGCACAATTGACCGCTTCGCTTCTTTTTCATTCCCGTATTTATTTATTCACTTATTGGGGCCAGACCCTCAGATAGGCCTTACAGTTTGGGATTCATGCGTTCACGATACATGTAGACGTGTCTGTTACCGCCCTCCGGACTCCCATGAAGAGCTGGCCCGAGTTTCCGTTGTCCGTAAGTCTTCAGGTGCCGTCCTCCGCGGATGCGAGTTAGAGTCTTCGACCGCGATCAAAAGAGTTGAGATGAAAATTCTGTCCGAGCCTTCAATTCGAGATCACACACTCCCACAGGTCGGAGCACGAGGAGCAATCGTCTGCGTTTATAATCAGCGTTCCCTGTCCAGACATATCTCACGCGGCGAAAGTATATTCGATACAGCAAGAGAGAGCATTTACATTGACATGGAGGCGTTCAAACTCTCGTCACTACATTTCTGGGGGTCAGTCTCTTGAGCGATATCGTTCGTTCGAACCAGCCGACCCTCGAGCTGGCCACTCGCGAGCTTGTCGGGTAGTTCAACAACCCACCTCGTCGGAGAACGTTTAATCTAAGTTCGCCAGACAACGCCACCCGGTGTTGTGCCCAAGGTCGTCCAATTGTCATCACCTAGGGGGCGGGTTCAACGCCCCACTCGGGTCGTTTCTCGACGCTCCGGTCGATGAGGATGCTGGACGTCTGGGGCGTGGAAGGTTCTGGTGATGTTGGGGCAGTTCGGAGTTCGGAGAGCGTGAGATGGATTACGAAGCCCGAAGGACGAACCCTACGTGGAGACTGGCAACCGGGCCAATGACATGTTCTTGTTTGCACTTATTTGTCTCCGCCAAAAACAACCCGCTCGACGATTTCCGGCGGTAGAAAATTAGGAACGCAATGCGTAGTCTACGGAACTCCTGCACCCGCTGACACGAGTACAGAACAATATGGTGAAGGGCTGTGATAATAAAAATTTGTACGATACGAGTGGCCATGGGCAAAACGAGCGGAGGGGGATAACGAGTAGAAAACCAAAGAGAATAGTCCAACGAACCCCTCGTTTTTGATGTATGGATCGTCAGGATAATCAGTCCGGGCAATCCACCCGACAGTAGACCAAAAATGCCGCCCGTCGATTGCCGTTTTTGAGAAGGTCCACCTCCCCTTCAACATGGTCAACACGCGGTGCACCAAACCTCTACATAGTCGGTACGCTGGATAGTTCCTCAGATAATGGGGCTACGCGGACTTGTATTGCTGGGAAAAACAATCCTGTTGGTCAGCTCTCGGCTATTGGGAGGGACGAGGTTATATGCCCCTGTCCCAGCCCCGTCGTACATCCAACCCGATCGTGCTTATATAACTGGTTTATGATAAATATAGGCAACTTTCTTTGCGCGAGCAAACCCCGTACTGGAGTATAGCCTGTAGTCCCGCCAACACGTTTCCCTGAGCACGGAAGTGGCGAATACGCCTTACGAGCTAGACGTGCGAGCTGACCAACGGGATTGTTTTTCCCAGCAATACAAGTCCGCGTAGCCTCATTATCTGAGGAACTGTCCAGCGTACTGACCCTACCGTTGGCCCGCACCCACGTTGATTTATTTCCAGGGTTTAGGTCATACATAACGGGTTTACTTCGTCTTTGGTAAATATCTGGGTATTTTACGGCGGGGGCGGGCCTCAGGGGTGTTGTTGGAGTATACGGAAATCTTACGTAATTTCCCAATACGTTGCCGTTCACCACCCTACGGGCTTCGTAACCAAACCACGTGATTTTCAATTACACTTCAAGATCGGTCTCCATCCGGCGGCCGGATCCGGTCTTGTGCCGAGACTACCTAAAGGCTTAAATACCGGAGCCGATCACGT
>Ga0307513_10010943_pt1 | contig 11324 bp, 8 predicted proteins | sample 15_EM_MG_FD_202174 | JGI IMG/M metagenome (GOLD analysis project Ga0307513, IMG submission 202174) | Populus trichocarpa ectomycorrhiza microbial communities from riparian zone in the Pacific Northwest, United States - 15_EM | ecosystem: Host-associated > Plants > Roots > Unclassified | place... | reverse complement strand
AATTCCCGCGGGTTGGACTGCGCCCAACAGCTCGCTCATGCCGCGGCTGGACGGGGGTATAGATTTCGCCAAGCTCTACAGCGCAGACTTTGCGAACCGCATGGCAATTGCCGATCCGGCCGCTCCGAGTAAGAAGCTCGGCCTGTGCGACATGCTGAAGAAGGGCGTGATCAACGAGATCTTCATCGCTCTCAACAAGACGGGCACAGACAGCAACGTGCCGGAGGTTATCGAGTACAAGCAGCAGTATGACATTCACGATCGAACCATCCCGGGGCTCTTCAATCCTTCGGTCGGCATAGGCGGCTTTTCACCGGCCGATCTACCGGAAGCTCGAGCCTGCGGCGTGTCTGTGCGCGTCAGCTTCATCGAAATGACTGGGACGCTGTCGGGAGCCTTGCATGTGTTTGTCAATAACATGGAGCGCTGGGGCGGCGCGGTTCACAGCTACGACAAGTTCTTCAGGGAATTCTTCAATACAGATTTTGTGGACAGGTTCCACACGCCATTCGACAGTTGGTACGACTTGAACCGCGGCAGTACAGGCACTGGCGACGCGGTCACCTATCCCAACTCCACGACTGCTCAGTGGTCCTGCGCGCCAGGCACCCCGTGCGCGGGTCAGTCAGGCACGATAGCCATGTTCGATCAGGGCTGTGGCAATGCGCAATTCCCTCCCAATGCGCGACACCCTTACGATGTGAAAAGCTCCAACGTTGTCATGAGCCGCTGCGAGCACTTCGGTCTCCACGACGGGCCCGGAGAGAAAGACATCCAAACGCCCTACAGCTTCCAAACGATTCAGCCCTACTACCCAAAGTATGGTGACGACTTACTTGCAGGACCTTGGCAGGTCTACCTGATGCAGAGCGTGCCTGGTTTCAAGAACAAGGCCACAGCGCGCGACGGAACGCCGATTCGGAACTTCTGGCCCTACCTCTACTACTGAATTCGCCTTTAATTGGGTGCTAAAAAAAGGAATTCTGCATGAGCAGAGCGACAGTCGCCCCTTCGTGGGCACGCCTCGTGCTTGAGACGCCGCGTAAGAGCATGGCGCAGCCGAGCCCTGCCCCCGACGAGCGCAGTGAACGAGCCCCGCGCCGAACTGGTCGTTACACGCTGTTCGACCAGATAGCTAGCGGCGCAATGGCGACGGTGCACCTCGGTCGCCTGCATGCTGCTTCGGGATTTGGGCGCGTGGTTGCCATCAAGCGCGCACACCCACACGTGACGCGAGATGCAGATCTCGCAGCAACGTTCGTAAGCAAGGCTCTTGTGTCGGCGAAGATTCAAGACTCGAATCTGGTCTCGGTGCTCGATTTAGTAGATGCCAATGGCGAGCTCTGGCTGGTGATGGAGTATGTGCACGGCGCGGCGCTGACCAGCTTGCTTCAGCTGTCGGCCGCAGGCGCTGGCGTGCCGCTGCGCATCGCTTGTTCGATCAGCGTCGGGATGCTGCTCGGACTTCACGCGGCGCATGAAGCGAAGAGCGCGGCCGGTGCGTCCCTGGACATCATTCATCGCGCCCGACCCAGCGTTGCGCTTCCAGACCGCGCTCGAAATGGCGGAGGCATTGGGAAGATGCGTCAAGCTTGCCTCGCGCGCCGAGACCGGACTCTGGGTCTCTGATATAGCTCGCGAACAATTGAGCGGGCGAGCGCGCCAGCTGGCCAGGCTCGAAGCAAGCTCCGTTGGCTCGGGCGGCGACGTTCGTGTGCAATCAGGGCTCGGTTTCAAGCTGCCCGTGCGCCGCAGCGTCCCGCGCCAAGGTCGGGCTCGCCGTGCTGCTCTGCTGGTCGCGGCGATAGTGGCTTCATTGTCCGTGGGAGCCATGGCTGGGCGTTCCAGTGCCGATCACGTTGGTCCGCACTCCGTGTCTGCACCGCTGCCTGTAGCGTCGGTCATCGTGCCCGCGCCCACCCCCATCGCGCTGGCCAGTGCATCGAGCAACGCAGCAAGAAGCGCCGCATCCGCAGCAGCACCTCAGCAGGTGGGTCCAGCTGCGTCTCGACACGCAACGACGCACAGGTCGCAGCCTGCCGTTACTCGACGGAGTCTCCCGTTTATTCCGCTCAGCAGTGAGCCGAGCGATCCTTTCGCAGCTTCGCGGCACCGCTAGACGCCGCGTGACGGCAAAGCCCGTTCAGCTACGTTTAGTACGTGCCGACGGGGCCGCTGGCATTTCCGGCGAGACTGTTGCCGAGCGTGTAGTCCGTCGGATCGCTCTTGGGTTTCACGACACCGTAGCCGAAGGAGTTGGAGAGCGACGAGTGAGTGAGCGCGAGCGCCTTGGAGACCACCAGGTTACCGCCCTTGGTATCATTGCTGCCGCCGTCGGCGATTTTGACGAAATCGAAGCCTGAATCACTCGTGACTGGCCCGAGAAAGATTGAGCCCCACGAGCCGCGCGCGTGCACTTGGCCTGAGAACTCGATCGGCATCGCCTCCGTACCGCGTGCCACGAACTTGACCGACGTCGCGCGCGTTCCTACGTCCAAGCTTGTGTTCGCGCCCATCATGAAGCGAGCTCCGGGCGCAATGTTCATCATAGCCGCATTCTGTAGGGAGATGCTGCCGGAGACGAGGTAAGGCACGCCAAAGTTGCCGACGGTGCCTTGAGCTTCGTAGTGCCCGCCCTCGATCACGATGTAGTCCTGGGCATTGCCGGTGAAGGAGCTCCCAGCCGGCAGCGACACGAGTGCGTCGGGCGCGAGTGTGAGTGGCGGCCCTTGCGTGCCAGTGATGCTGAGGGCGGTGGAGCCGGCATGAAGGCCAGCCGCGCCGAGGCTCATTCCGGTAGCGTTGCCCGTCAGAGCGACATCCACCAGCGTGATGGCTGCGTCGAGGTACAGAGCTGCAGCTTGTTTGCCGCCCGCGTCGCGCAGCCGCAAGTGCTCGAGGCGTGAGCTGGTGAGGGCGTGTCCGCCCAAGGCCACGCCCTGCCAATAACCTGGAGCCGAAGAGGCTCCAGCGAAAATCACCGGGTTGTCCAGCGTACCTAGGACCGCGAGCTCGCCAGCGTTGGAGTCCAAACCGACCGTAACTGCCGTATCGGCCGCGAAGCGGACGGTAACGCCGGCTTCGTAGACCAGCTTGGCCCCGGCTCGGAGCTGCTTGCCCGTCTCGTCGAGGTAGGGGAGCCCCACGTTTCGGAAGTGCGTCTCGCTTTCCACCGTGCCGAAGCGGACGCGAAGGAACGACTCCGCGTTGCCGGAGTAAGTGCCTCCCAGTGGGAATGCATTGACCGCCTCGGACGACAACAAGATGGCCGCGGTGCGGCCGCAGTTTTGGATGCTCAGCCGCGCGCTATCGTTGCTGAAGGCGGCCGCCCACACGCCGTCGTGCAAGGCGCCGCGCACTGTCACGTCCGTGAGGTGCGCGCTCGCGGCTAGCAACAGCGCAGTGTCGCCGCCCCCGCCGTCGCTCAGCGTCACGCTACTGAGCACGCTATCGGTTCGCGCGTAGCGACCCAGCGCGACACCGCCCCAGTAGCCATTTTGCGCCTGCTTGCCGCAAAATGAGATGGGCTGCGCGCTCGTGCCAGCGGCTTTGAGAGCGCCGCCAGAGATCTTGTCGCCGACCGCAAGGTACGTGTCGGCACCCATGACCAGCTGAGTGCCAGGCGCTATGATCAGCGTTGCGCCGTTCTGCACGTTGACTGGACGAGTAACGAAAACAGTGCCGCTCCAGGTGGCGTCAGCGGTGATGTCGGCCGAGGCGACGGTCGTTACCGTTGTCGCCACCCCGCTGCAGTTGCTCACTGTCTCGCCGACGGTCGCAGCGTCGACATGGCCCGACGAGCCGGAGGTTGAGCCCGACGATCCGGACGAGCCGGAGCTTGAGCCGGCGCGCCCTGCCTGGCCTCCGCTCCCCCCGTGCGCCGCTGACCCGCCAGCGTCGTCTTTTTGGAGACAGGAAGGTGCAAAGCCGATCAAGGCGATGGCGCACAAAGCAACGACTGGTGAGGACGGGTAGGATCGCATGCTCTCAGTTTACGGCGTGGCGGAGTAGAGGGAGGCGCGCTGTGACGAATACTCGGTGGTCATGCGCGGTCCGACGCGTGGACCGAACACGGCGATTACAAGCAGTGCCGCGAAGAACACGATGATGATGTATTCCATGAACACGCTACCGCGTGAGTCGCGCAGGATCTTGCGAAGCTGTGTCTGTGCTTGCTTCATCGGGTCACCGTGCGGCCGGCGCTGTCAGGGCGGCCGAGCGCGATCAACCCGACCGAGCTGCCGCCGTCTGGTTTGGACTCCGTAACCACGTACAGCGCGCGATCACCTTGCGTGTAGGCGCGGTCGAGCGCTCGCTCCGGGGCGTCCTTCTCGTTGAGGTCCATCTTCTCCCAAGTTTTTGCCAGCTGCTGGTCGTAATAATTGAGCACGGAGTTGGCGGTCTCCGGCGACTCGTAGCCGAAGAAGCCGTCACCGGTACGCTCCACGGCGGCACTTAAAATGCGAAGTGAGCGCGGCGGCCGGGGCACTCCGCGTGGGTCTTGCCCTGGCGCGTCGCCCGAACCGCCGAAGAAATGCTCGAGGCTGAGCTCGCCCAGGCTCCGAATGTAGATAATGTGCGTTTGATTGGGGCCGGCTTCGCTGTCGGCGTGCAGGTAGTGAGCCTCGCCCAGCTCGCCGAGCGCGAATGTGTCCGTGAAGCGCCTGAGGCGCTTGATGAAGCCGGGGTGCTGCGCGTTCTTGCCGTCGTCCTGTGGCCGCGTAAAGCAGGTCACGTCGCCGCCCTTGGTTGAGGTCTTCCCGTCGCGCCGTAGCGTGGTCAGCTTGTTTGGCTCGATGACGCCGACCAGCGGCCGCTCGCGCTTGATATGATCGAGGACAGGACCGATCTCTTGCACGATGTCGCCCGAGTTCTCGGCACAGGCCTTTTCCGCGGTGTCGAGCACCTGCTGGACCGGCTTGTTCGTCATGGTCGAGACGAACGCAAAGCGTTCCCCGTTGAGTGAAATGGCCTCGATGCCGTCGACCGGCAGCGACAGGTATTCGGACAGCTGACCGCCGAGCTCCTTGAACGTCTCTTGCGAAGCCCGGTAGGCCTGGCCCAGCTTCGCCACGAGCACGATGCTACCGATGATGCCGAAGTACACCTGAACTCGAAAAATAGCCTTGAGCTTGGGGAATTTCATGTGATCCTCGGTTCAATCGAAGAGGTCGGCAACCATGGTGGCCAAGTCGCCCGTCAAGTCCTTGACGTTGATGTGGAGCTCTTTGGGGTTGGAGCGCTCGTTGCAGTGATACTTGCGGGTGGTGGAGAGCTTCATGTCTTTGCCATCCGTGAAACCCTTGAAGCCGTCGATGGTCTGCGTGTTGGTGCCGCCCTCGCGCAAGTTGAACCAGTCCGGGCTGTCGTCGCCGTTGCCGTTGGCGTGCAGGCCGCCGGTGTCGCCGTCGTTGTCGTCGCCATTGCCGTCGGACCCGTCGCTCTTGGATAGGTTGACGGCGCCCTTGGCCGCGACGCCCGTCTCGGCACCGTGCTCTTCTTTTCCGGGGCAGCCGTTCAGCGCGTCGATCCAGGCGCTGGCCCGCGCGTACTGGATGGTCTGCAGCTTGGCGGTGTACAGACCGCGCATCCAGAGCACGGCGAACAGAAACAGCAAGATCATCGAGATCACAATCAGCGACTCGACGAACGCCGCGCCCGATTGGCGGCGGCGTCGCGCTGTCTCGAGTCGCCGCTGCGCCTGGACGCTAGTGAATGATCTCATCGCGTCCAGCTCCTAAACCTTCGAAGGCACGGCTGGCGGCCGAGCGGATGCCCGCGTGCGCGTACAGCGTGGAGCGGACGCGATCGGTGAGCTCTTGACGCGCCAAGCTTTGCACGAAGCCGTGGATGTGGCTGCCGCCGAACTGGCCGGCCTTAGTGCCGCCGAGTTTGTTGCCAAGGGTGACCTTGTTGATTAACTTTCCGAGGGGTCCGCTGCCGAGTAGCTTCTCGGCGCCGCTCCAGATGCTGTCGACGATCGCCGTCTGAACGACAGCGGCCGCGTATTCGAGTGGGTCGTGGAAGCGGCGCAGGCGCGCTCGCCAATTGACGGCCCAGGCAGCCTGGTATTGACATTTCGCCCAGCCACCCGCCGCCTCCTTGCCTTCAGCTGCGTCTTTCTTGTCGTCGGCGGCTTCTTGCCCGCAGTCGAAGAACATCTCGGCGCTGGCAACCACCCAGGCTTCGTCTTCGACCGTTTTGAATGTTGCGGCTTCGCCACCGAAGCGATTGGAGAATTGAATCAGCCGGTCGGCGCCCTCTAGGAAGCGGCGCTTGGCCAGCACCAGGCCCCAGCTCTGCATGAATAGGTTGCCGTTGCTGGCGAGCCAGTAGGGTTTGGCGTACAGCACGTCGTCGCTCTTGACGCCGCCCACCTTTGGCTTGTCCTTGCCGGCCCCTGCGTCGTTGCTGGTCTTGTCGGCGTCGTCGCGCATTTTCTTCTCGCATGCGGGGCGGTTCGCGTCGTTTTTACAGGCGCGATCGATGATCTCCTCAAAGCGCTCGCCGACCGAGCCGTCGAGGCCTTCACACAGCACGGGCGACAAGACCTCCGCGATGAAGCTCCAGATATCTGCAAACTTGCCGCCGCTAGCGACGTCTTTGATCTCTCCAAAGCCGAACGCTTTGGCAATTTGCTTGAACATGACGTCAAGGATCAGGGTTTGCATCGTCGCGCCCTTGCCGCACAGCTCATCGAGCTCGAACCAGTGCTGCATCGGCAGGCTGACGGGTTTGCCCATGATCTTCCCGCTCAGGTCGGCGGTGCGCTTAGCCGGCTTCACGCCACACGGTAGTTTCTCTTTTTCGGGCTTGTCGCCGTCTTCCGGCGACGGAGGATAGAGCGCGGAAGGCACCTGCTGCACCCCGATGCCGAGCGCGAGCTCGACATCATAGTTTTCGTCGGTCATGACCGTCACGCTCGCGCGCACTGCGCTGATGACCGGCGTCGCCGAGGCGACGATGACTTGCCCTTTGTGAATCAACTTCATGGCTTTATAGAGCCGCGGCGTGTACTTCCTGTCTTTCTCGATCATGTCCTTGACGATCTTGGCCAGGCGCGGCGTGAGATCGCACAAAGGCTCCAGGAACTGTAGCCCCGGAATCAACGAGGCCGCACAGGCGAGCGCGCTGATCACCAAGAAGGTGGTGACAACGATCAGCGCCAGGCGCCAGAACATTAAGATCGCGATCAGCAGCGCCAGGAAGATATTGAGCGACACAATCACGTTCATGCCGCGTGCGTTCCACAGCGCCGCCTCGTAGGCGACGGCGTCGGCCGCGTCTTGAGTGTTCTCGCGCCACAAGATGGCCTGCCCGACGGAGGCAATGTGGAACAGCGCACTGACCAGCATGGCTCCGAGCAGGATGCCGAGCACTAGGATCGCACCGCGTGAGTCCGCTGCCAGTCGCGACGGCGCACGCGTGCGTGCGCCGCTGCGACTGAGGCAGGCAATCACGATGACCAGCGCTGCGAGGATGCCCGGCATCGAGCTCAGCCGCCGCCCGGGATGCCCGTAACGGTGGTTCCGAACTGTTGGACCTTCGTCCCGATGGCGGAGCCGAAGGCCTGATAGGCGGCGATGCACACAATGGCGATCAGACCGACCAATACGACGTATTCCATGAACGAGGCGCCGCGCGTGTCGGCTTTGAGTTTCTTGAGTGAGGATTGAAACATGAGGGGTCCTTCGCGTTTGGGGCTCGCGGCCCGCACCCCTGCCGATAGCAAGGGCGGTGCCAGCGCTCGGATCCAGGGTTTCGCAGTATTCAGCGGGCTTTTCGCGTGACGCCGCGCCAAACGCTGGTTGCGGTGGGTGGTTCTCGCGCAACCGCTGGATGGCACCCCGGGGGTGCGCGGTTGGCCGCGCAGGGCTGAAAGTCTCGCGACAAATCGCGCGATGTCGCGGTGCTGGCGACTGGCACTCGGCTTGCTTAGGCGGGTTGCCGGTCAATGGAGAACCCAAGCAAGGACGAAGTCATGTTCAAGATATCAATTTTTTCAAAGCTCTCTGCGCTGCCGCGTAAGAAGCTCGTCACAGCAGCGGGTGGCGTCACCTTGCTGCTCGCGCTCTTACTGTTGCTCTTTTCGAGCAAGAGCCCGCTGAGCGGCAGAGTGCAGGTGCTGCTCGGTAAGAAGGCCATTCCGCTCGAGCAATTCCCGACGGAGATCGCGAACGCATACTGCCAAAGCCTTAAGGAGTGCAATCCGCGCTCCGAGCTGCAAGCGCGCAGCGGCTACGGCGATTTTGAGGCCAAGTGTCGTACAGAGTGGGAGAACCGCTTTCGCGAGGACGTGATGGCCGGCATGAACGAGGCGCTGACGCGCGGCACGTTCAGCTACAACCCAGTCGCTGCCTCCGACTGCCTGAAGAAGGTGGTTGGCCTAGGTTGCAAGGCGTTCGACGTCGACGTGTACGAGGTGTGCTCCGACACGTTCAAGGGCGACACTCGGGACGGCACGTGCCGAAGCGGCTACGAGTGCAAGGCCGGTCAGCGTTGCGAGACCGAGAACCAGTGCCCCGGCGTGTGCGTGCCGAAGAGCGGCGCCTCACAGCCGTGTCGCAACTCAGGCGACTGCTCAAGCGGCTTGTTCTGCTCCGAGCGCAGCGGCACATGCACAGCCCTGGTCGAGGTCGGCGCAGCCTGCGATCCGGCGGCCGGTGAATTTCAATGCGTGGAGGGCTCAGTTTGCAAAGACCGCAAATGCGCCGCTTACTCCAGCATCTACGTCGCCGCTCAGGGTGACTCGTGCGACTTGCTCAGCCGCTGCCAGCCCGGATTGGTCTGTGCCATGGGTGAGGACTCGAACAAGTGTGAGCCGATGGCTGCCGCGGGTGCCGCCTGCAAAATCGCCTACCCCAGCCAATGTCCGGACGGCAGCTTCTGCAATGCGAACCCGACCTTCGGCAAGGTGACGGGCGTGTGCGAGGCGGCGCGCAAGGACGGCGCTGACTGCGGCAGCAACCTGGAGTGCGCATCGCCGCTACGCTGCGTGGAGGGCAAGTGCCACAACGTGGCCAAGCGTGGCGAGCAGTGCAAGGCAAATGCAGATTGCTGGAGCTCCAGCTGCTCGAAGGGAACTTGCACGGAAGCTGATCCGTGTGATCTCGCGAAGAGCGAACGCGCGGGCTGATTAACTCTCTCAAAGGATATCACCGTGATCGGCCGCGCTCCCCAAAGCCCCCGACGTTTTAGCCCAATCGCACTGGTTTGCGATTGGGCTTGCGGCGTTCGACGTGTGCTCGGGCGAGACACGCTCGGGCGAGACGCGCGCGGCGCGGTCATCGTCGAAAAGCTGATCGCGTATTTCCCGACCTTGCTGTTCTTCTTCGCGACCTGGCAGGTCGCGGAGATGTACACCTCGAAATTGATCGTCGACCGTGCCGCCTCCGCTGCAGCCCGCGCTGCCGCGGTCGTGCTCGCCGACGACCCGTTCTTCTACGACAACGCCCCTGTTCACCAGTTTGTGGGCAAGCGCAAAAGCGACATCGAGCTTGCCGCTGGCATGATCTTGGCGGCGGCGCCGCACATCACCGAGGACTACACCGTCGAGATCCCCGGCGAGATCCCGGAGGGCTTCGGCAACATCGATGTGGTGCTGACCGCGAACTTCCACTGCGGCATCTTCAAATTAGTTTGTGGCCAGAGCGGCGTCCTGGCGATGAAGTCGAAGGCCGTCACTGCGTACCACGGCGCCAAATACCACTACGAGTGGGACGGCTGCGAGCTCGACGACGGCTCGAACTGCGGAACGTTTGCCGACGTGAAGGAAACCTTCGCCGGTGACGAAAAGCCGGGCTCAACGCACCAACAGCTTTTGTCCTCCGCGCCACCGCCGCCACCGCCGCCACCGCCGCCACTGTCGCGCACCTTGCTCAGTGGTGGTGCGCCACCGCCACCGCCACCGCCCAAAAAAGGCGGCAAGAGCAGCAAGGACGACAAGGATTGTCACTCCGGTAGCAACGGCGACAGCAACCCGACGCCCAACCCGCAGCCCGGTAAGGATCCGGTGCCGAGCGAGAACGGCGATGGCCCGACCGGCGGCCCGAATGGTGGCCCGACCGGCGGCCCCAACAACAACTCGAACAACAACAACTCGAACAACAACAACTCGAACAACAACAACTCGAACAACAACAACTCGAACAACAACAACTCGAACAACAACAGCTCGAACAACAACAACTCGAACAACAACTCGAACAACAACTCGAACAGCAACAGCTCGAACAACAACAACTCGAGCAACAGCAGCTCGAACAACAACAGCTCGAACAACAACAGTTCGAGCAGCAACAGCTCGAACAACAACAGTTCGAGCAGCAACAGCTCGAATACGAACAACACGAACAGCGCGAACAACACGAACAGCGCGAACAACACGAACAGCGCGAACAACACGAACAACGCGAACAACGCGAACAACGCGAACAACGCGAACAACGCGAACAACGCGAACAACGCGAACAACGCGAACAACGCGAACAATACGAACAATACGAACAATACGAACAATACGAACAATACGAACAATACGAACAACGCGACCGTCCACGTCGATCCCCACAACCCGGTCGACACCGGGAACAACGCGAATACCACTCAGTCGAACGGTAACCATTCGATGACGAGCCCGACCAACAACTCGACGGTCAATAACTCGACGGCGAATTCGGTCAACAACTCGACGGCGAATTCGGTCAACAACTCGGCGACGAATCCGGGAAGGAACGGTCCGAGCAACACTGGATCCACTAGGAACGGCACGAACGGTACGAAGGACTCGGGCGGCTCCGACTCCGGGAAGAACGGCACCAAGGGCACGAGCGTCGACAGCTCAGGCAACTCGCACAACAACGGCGCGAGTAACGATTCCACGAACGGCTCTGGGAACGGCCCGCGGAGTGGCGGAAAAGGCGGCGGCAAGGGCGGTGGCAACAAGAACGGCGGCGACAGCGACACCGATTCGACCACCTCGCATGACGGCCCCCATGACGACACCTCGGGATCCAACGACAGTGACCACTCTTCAGACTCCGACGACTCGAACAGTGACACCGACTCGGATCATGGAAACGACTCGGACACCACGAACGAAGCGTTGCACGACGACAGCTCTTCGAACGGCGACCACAATGGCCGCAACGGCTCAGCGATCACTTCTGCGAATGGTGTGAGGTTCAATTCTGGCCGACCCAGCCGCAACGGCGTGCAGGATCCCAGTGCGGTTGACGCCGACGGCAACGGGGTGCACAGCGCCTCGAATCACACCGCCGCCGCGATCCATGCCGGCTCGAAGCCGCATGGCGTGCAGGTGCGCT
>Ga0307513_10010942_pt1 | contig 11324 bp, 8 predicted proteins | sample 15_EM_MG_FD_202174 | JGI IMG/M metagenome (GOLD analysis project Ga0307513, IMG submission 202174) | Populus trichocarpa ectomycorrhiza microbial communities from riparian zone in the Pacific Northwest, United States - 15_EM | ecosystem: Host-associated > Plants > Roots > Unclassified | place... | reverse complement strand
GGATGGCGTCAGGACGGATGGCGCTAGGTGACGCAAAGTCAGGACGCGACGTCGATCCGACGTTACGTCCTGATTCGCGATTAGCATTCCGACGTCCCGGGCGTCAGACGCACGGGGCGCACAGGACACAAGGTATTATTTTTGCTGATGCATTTACTTGACACTGGCGGAACACACTGGCACTCAGGTCTGGGATAGGCTGGAACGATGCCGTTCGGCTCTTATCTGTGAGTTGGGGCCCTCTGGTCTTACTAACTTTGTCTTCCATAAGGATGTGGCAAAGGTTAAGGTTTTGGTTTCTGGCGTTCCTTTGGCTCCCACTGGTAGGGGCTCTCTATGGAAACCTGAGGACTGGACCGGCGATAGGGCCTTTGATGGCCTCGGGACCGATATCGAGGGCTCAAACCTGGGGGTCATTACTGCCGGACGACCAAATATGCTTGCCTCTGTTTACACCATGAAACAGGCTGGCGCCACCTCTTGCGGCATTCGCTTCACCTTGGAGCGGAACGATGCCAGTGATAAGGTTCTTTCCTCCGGCCGTGTCTTTTTGTTTGGCAAATCCAGGAATGCTAGGTTCTTTGAGGAACACAGGTCTGCCCCGGTTTGCAACAAGTGCCTCCAGGTTGGTCATGTTGAGATGTTGTGTGCGTTTCCTCCCCGCTGTCGCTTTTGTTTGGGGGATCATTTGTCAAAGTCCCACCGATGTGGGCAACTTAACTGCCCTGGTGAGAATGGACAATCATGCAGCCATACTGTTCGTCGATGTATGCTGTGCGAGAGATCCGACCATTTCACCGGTTATAATAGGTGCCCGGTGGTATTTGCTTTCGGTTCCTCCCCTGCCCCCGCCGGTGCGAGATCTCCCACGTTGCCGATGATATATCTGTTACAGGTGTATCCGACCGGTCGAGGAATCGCCAGCGTCGTCGTCGTCGCGGGGTTCGCGTTGAGATTGCTTCGGAGGTGATGGTTGAGAAGGAGGTTTCCGCCAAAGGTCTTGCTGATGACAAGGTTGAGGGTATGAAATATACTGACAGGCGTGCTGACCACCGAAGTGGCATGACTGACAGTGCTCTGCCTAAGGCTAAAGTTATCCGGCCTAAGGTTGATAGGAAAGGTAAGGGTAAGGCTATTGATGTTTACAAGCAGGCTGGCCCCTCCCGTATTACAGAGATTGTGGAACCGGCCCCCTCCGGTAGAGTTAACAAGACCTTTAGGCCATTTAGTTCCGCTGGCCCTTCGGCCGACCCCCCCATCAAGACCATCGATGATGATGAGACCATGGGCTTTTCTTTGGGCTTGGATGCGCCCCCAAAAAGCATTCTTAAGAGGCGCGCCTCTGATTCCGATATCACCTCGTCGGCCATTCAGGCCTAATATTTATTACAACATTATCGATTAATGTTGGACGGAGCAGGGCTAACCGTTCGTTGGTGATGGATGTTTTTTCTTTTGTTGATTTATTGTATATAGTTGATCCTCCCCGAAAGGCGGACGGGGGTGGTGTTGTACATGAACATGTGGATTTTGATTTGTTTTCTTTTGTTCAGGCGTCTGGAGTTGAGGTATTTGTTAGGTCATCGTTGTCTGGTTTGTTCCTGGTGGACTTACACGACATGGTGACCTGTGTTATTATGTATGATGTTGGTGGAGTGAGGAGACGAATCGGCAGTGTTTATGTTCCTCCCAGTGCGATGAAGCTCGAGTGGTCGGGTTATGAAGCGACATGGGATGGTTGCGACTTTCTCATGGGTGACTTCAACGCCAAACACGACTCGTGGAACCCGAACCCAAGGCCTGGCAGTATGCATATTTCGGACAGCCATGGTTTGTGGTTGACCCGATTTTGCGATCAGAATGGTCTTCGAGTACACCCTCCAACGGACTGTACATTTCGGAATATCAGCACCATCGATCTGTTTATCCGGCGGTCGATTACGAGAGTTTCATATGATGGGAAGGCGGGCTTGGAGCATGTTGCTGTAATCGCAAGGCTGGAGGTGGATGAGCCAGCGGATATGGTTAGACGGCGACCAGCCTGGAAGAAGATACCAGCATCCGATTGTGATGACATTCTGGTACACGTCGATTCGGGGAGTGATGACGAGATGTGGACGAGGCTGAGGAGTGGTGTGGACGCACTTCCGAGGTCTGGAAAGAGTGTCGGCCGGTGCCCCTTTTGGAACCCCAACTTACAACGCATTCGTTCCGATTTAAATCGCATGAGACGGATCAAACGACGGCTACCGGTGACTTCGGATGACTATAATGTTGTTCGGCGGGTGTACAGGGCCATGCTGTTGAGATCCCGACAGGAATTTATTCGGGACACGATTGAAAAGGCCGGAGATCCTACTATCTTCAGACTAGCCAGACAACTGGAATCAAGGCGAACACTTCCTTCTATGCGGGACTCGGAAGGTCGACTTGTGTGTCGCCACACCGATATTAGCGACCTTGTCGCTGCCCAGTTACGCCCTGGTAATGAATTACCGTGGCAACCATCTGCGGTTGAGATGGACCCTGCCTGCGAGTTGGAATCTGCTATCAAGCGGAGCCCGACGAATACTGGTCCTGGTCTTGATGACATTGGGTATCCCTTCATAAGATATTGGTGGAAGGAGAAACCTGACTGTCTGAAGCGGCTTATCGACTACGGGTTGACGAACGACATTCCTGACTGGCACTCCGCTCAGGTTGTACTTATACCGAAAGCGGACAAGCCCCGTTATGACATTGTGAAAAGCTGGCGTATGATTCATCTGCTGCCCACTATTGCCAAGGTGGTGGAAAGGATCGTCCTGCTGAGGATTGCCGAGCATGTGGTACTGGGCCAAACTCAATTTGGGTCTAGACGCAAGCGAGGTGTCCATAACGCGATGTCGGTTGTGTTTGAGTTTTTGCGACACAACGAGGGTTTCAAATGTGCCATGCTGTCTATGGATGTCGAGGGTGGTTTTGATAATATTGACATTGACCTGCTGTGTGATTTTCTGGCTGCCCGGGAGGGCCCTGCCAACCTGATACATTGGGTTAGGAGGTGGGCTGGACGCCGGGTGGTTAGGTTCAGGTTCAACGGTCGGATATCGAAGCCGTATTTTGTCAACTGTGGCATCCCTCAGGGATCCCCATTATCCCCCTTTTTGCTTGGTGCATACGTCGCGGACATCTTTGAGCCTCGCCTTCGGTACTCCCCTTCGGTTCGCACTGTGGTTAGCAGTTATGTGAACGATGGGGTCATCCTTGTTGCTTCTGATAGTAGGGACCTCACAAGGTACACGATGGCGGAATTGTTCAAAGATTGTGACAGAATTGCGAGGGGTAGGAAGATGGGTTTTAGCGCGATCAAGACTAAGTGGATTGGTTTTGGTGGAACGACATGGGAGGATTTGGATATTGATGGGGAATTACTGACGCCTGTGGAGGATCTTAGGGTTCTTGGTTATAGGTTTAATGTTTTTCTTAATATGTCTTCTCATGTATCTTATTGGTTGGAGAGGGGCTTGGGTGTTAGGAGGAGGATATCCGCGTTGGGGAGGAGGTTTGGGAGTGATGGAGGGCTGGATGCGTGGTGCACTTACCGTTTGTTTCAGGCTGCCTACCTACCGACCGTCTACTTCGGGCTTGAGTTTGTAACCGACTTCTCGTCGTATGTGAAGCGAATTCAGGTCCACGTCAACGATTGCCTTCGATCCCTGTTCAGGTGTCCTATCAAGCTTGCCAATAATATTCTGCTTGCGGAATTCGGGACACCTCCGGTGCATATTCAGGGCCGCTATCTTCAGAGACGGTGTTATAGTCGCATGATCAACTACAGATATTGTGACGACCACCCATGGTTCGGATCAATTCGGGGCGACTGGGAGGTTGAGGGTATGTTGGCTTACCCGATGTTGTCTGACAAGGTTGCGACAACTGTGCCGAGCTTCAATGTGTCCAAAGGGAAGGAACTGGCTGCGAGGCTGTTTTATGAAGCCTATGAAGAAGCGGTCCTGGTTCCTGATCTCCTTATGATCTACACTGATGGTTCGAAGACCGACAAGGGTACGGCGGTAGCATGGACGACTGAAGAGTGCGGTATGACTGAAGGCGCGAGGGCCTTTGCTACCCCCTCATCGTGGAGTATCGTGGAATGCGAGATCTTTGCCATTATCGCCGCACTGAGGGATGTGAACTCGGAATACCACGGCATAGTTAGCATCTTTTCCGACTGTATCCCGGCCATTATGTGTATTGCGCAGATGGAGCCTGTGGGAGAGTCCGCTGGTATGTGGGATGTCTTGACACCCCTGTTCAATTGCTTTAGTGCGATCCGCATTTGCTGGATCCCTGGTCACTATGGTATTGCTGGCAACGAGTTGTCGGACACTAAGGCCAAAGAGGCGGTTGGGGGTGTTCTACAGGCTAGGAACTGGGCCGGAATCGTACTTGGCCTTGGTCATGCTATGATTGCCAGGGAACTGCGGACAGCTGAATGGGTCCATTGGCACACGACGGAAGGTCACGGTTATTACGATCGATCCCCGAAGAAGCCCAGACACCTACGGGGCCTTAGTAGGCTTGATCATTACATCCTGTTGAGACTTAGGAGCGGTACAGATGTTACTGGTCATGACGGATGTTCTGGTGCTGGTGATCGTTTCCACCTGGTGTCTTGCGATAGATACCTTGCCAAACGCCCTCGTTTCCCGACTTTGTTTAATGATAAACGGGTTCCTGAATGGCGTGACTGGTGGCAGTCCCATTTTAATTTGGGATTAGGTATTCCGTATGAACACCGGGATAACGATGACACTATTGCCATGTGTGGGAATCCTTTCCAACGGACGGTTACCCAACTAATAGATGGCACTCTCAGCCTGTTTCACCTGGGATCTGACGACAGATGTACGAGATGCCTGTTGAAAAGCTGTGACAAGGCAGATCGGTGCAAGATTCCGGTGAAGTTTATCGGCGGCAGCGGGTGGAAGGTTGCCCTTAAATGGTGGCCCGATGATGGTCCATGGGGGAAGTGCGGCAGCAATGCCAGGAAGCTTGGCGTTCATCTCGGCCGTCGTTCGGAGTGTGCTATGCACTACTTTGTTCCGTTTTGGGACAATATCATTCATGGCTGGGACCGTGTGGCTGTGATAGATCGGAATACGACTGCCCTACAATGGTGGCTGGACCAACCTGACGTGTGTGTGTGCAGTTGGGATCTCCCCGGTGTGGTTGCGAATCACCTGAGGTTGAGAACTGGTGCCAGGTGTTTTGAGCAGATTGTGGCCATGTTTGAGGGGTGGATTAGTGATGGTGGAAGACCTGTGCTGGCAGGCTTGAATACCTTGTGGAGACGCGGATAGATTGTTTGGCTTGCGAGATGGACGGTGGTCCATGTGTTGTGTTTTATTTGTTTTGTTGGATTTATGTTTGGTTGGAGGGATGCGTGACCGGTTTGCCGGAATATGGGCTTGGTTGTGGCTATGACCTCGCTTAAGGTTGTGATTTGGTGGATGGCTATGGGAGGTGGATTTACTTTGTTGTACCCTAGTTGGGTGGTTTATTATGTGATACCCGTGTGCTGGCCGGATACTCGGACTTCGGTCTACGAATCGCGCGGGTGGTACTTTTCCAGATGTACTGCGGGCTAGGCGGGGTTGGGACTGGCGTACTCCTTGGAACGTACTGCTGTATGGTTGTGCAAACCCGGATAGGTAGTCGCTCCATTAGCTAGTTTAGTTATAAATAAAAAGCATTGAAGCTCAACGACACCTGTCCACTAACTCAACTAACTAGGGCAAAGACAGAAGTATATATCATCACAAACTCCTCCTATCCTCATCAGGAGGTACCTTCAAACAGTTTGCTCCTTGTCCCACCTTTCCCCCTTTTTCCCGAAAACTCATGCTAACAAAATGCAGAAACAATCATCACTTCATCACACCCTCCGTACTTTTTCCCTCCGGGTGTCCTCCGGGTGTAAAACCCTTTTACTACCTTTCCGCCTCCGTTCCGATCGCTGCATTCCTACATAGGAAATGCTTTCCACAAACACACGCCCGGAGCCATATCCATATGCCCGACTCCTCTGCGCATAACAGCACTTCCCCGGAAGCTAGCTAAAGAACAAAGGAGATACCGGGAAAGTCTGGCGAGCAGCATTTCCAATATTTCCTTCACCAAATTATCAAGGAATCTACCAATTATGTGTTCTTGGAAGCTTCCATTCGCATACAAACTCGACTTATGAGGGTTTCGACAGACTTTGCGCACACCCTACTCGAGTATTGTATGCCACCGGCGAAACATGACGTTCACAAGCAGGCATTGGTTTCTGGTGGAGGTTTTCTGTTTTTGCCTGGCCGATATGGCACACTTGTGTACCTCCTCTACGGTTTCAATTTGGGTCAGATTAGTGGTAAGACTAGTTTGATTTTATGCGAAACCTTACGGGAAAATGGCTGGGTTTGCGCCGGGTTGCCTGTGGAATAGGATGGCTAGAGAACCGGCAATGGCTGTCTGGGTTGTTTCATCCAATAAATCATCACAACGATTAACCTTCAGCTCTGGTTGAGATTTTGACTTGTGTACAATTATTCCTCATATCCTAAATCTGAAGTCTATACCGAGCCATACCGGAGTAGTAGAATTTCCGACCGGCACCTTGGACTAAAGTGAGAAACATAGCGAAAAGATTCAATTTCAGCCGTTAGGTGTGACGAAATAAAAATAAAATGCAAGAGACCTGATACTAGAAGAGGCATCTCATATGGCCCGGGGAAGTTCTCAAGTACTGGTACCCTACTTGAGAGGTTAGTACCGTGTGCCGGTGGAAGTCTACGATCGACTTATTCTTCTGGGCTATTCAAACAACTTTAGCAGTCCAAAATGCAACATTTTTCAAGCAAACCATAAAACCATCTGGCCAACTGGAAGCTTGAAATCGGAGGAGGATGATGTCTTGACCTTGATTCTATCCTCGCACTGAGAAGGGAAATAAGCATCATTAAATACATAACTTAGAAAAACTTTCACATTCTAATCTCTTCTTCTCTCTGCCCCACTTTCCCCACACGAACATCCACCCCTTTTCTCTCCATCAAACCTTAGCTGATCTCTTCCCTTTTATTTCCTTAGGTTCCGCGTCTTCACTCCTCTTCACCATGACCTTTTTGCTTCTCTCCCAGCTGTTATTTCATTCTCTGGCTTCCGGATTATGTTTGCTTGTCCTGTATGTGAGATAATGAATTCTAGATATGTGGCCGTCCTTAACGTGTCAGGGTCATGCTATCAATTACATTCCAAAGCGCCGGTGATTCGCGTAACTTTGATATTTCCTCGATATTGATGGCGGTGATGGCACGATCGCGTACTAGGCGAAGCTGATAGGAGAAAGATATTGTGGTGTGTATTCTCTATGGAGGTTGCTAGCATGGTTCCGAATGGTCGGCAGAGGACTGGACTGTTGAAATTTTGCTGCTCACCACATTCAGATTCTTCGACGGACAACTACTACGACGAGGATGACATCTTATCGAAAGGTTACTAGAACGAACTAGTTCCTGATTACGATTGTTTGATACCTACTGCACCTCTGTTAGCTTCATACAGATCACACACAACCCTGCATACCTAGCTCAGCGCGGAGCAACAACCACGAAACGTCTTAAGTGAAAGGTGTGACAACACCCAAACACATTATCATCACGACACCCAGCACAATGCCTGTGATATCAACTAAACACAACCTCCCTCGGTCTATCATGATACCGATAGCAGAGTGCCATCCCCGACCCTCGGTAAACTAGATTTCACCTCAGTTATGAGTCGGAGGAGATTCGGCAAGGATGGGTAATGGAGGAAATGCGAGGAGAAATCGGCATACGCAGCTCGTACGTCCGAAAGGGAGCTTGTACATTGTGGAGGATAAAAGGACTCCTGTGTTCCCTTTGTTTGTTGTTTTGACCATCCATCAGACATTCGCTTTTCTCGTTCTTCTATCTTCTGTACACAGAGTATCAGTCTCTCATTTCTTTATTCTTTATTGGATTTATTTCCTTGTCACCTTACTTGTTCTTATCGATAAAAGGCTTTGGTTCTCCAACCGTCAGTGATCGAATCTGCTGTGCATCAAACCATTTTGTTCAAAATGGACCAGACCAGGTAGTCCTGGTCATAGTCAAGTCTAGTCCACAGATTGAAATTAGACTGACTAGACAGTCACGGTTGTTGGAACTGACCGGACCGGGCTCAGTCGGACTAGTAAAAAACCGAGTGATAGTATGTCCATCCTCATTCCACTAATCCCCTTAATGACACCTGCCAGAAGGCGAAAACTGCGCAGTGAGACAAAATGAAACGCCAAGAGTAATAAAAGAACTTGATTGCTAACACAATTGTGGGGAAGTTGTAACTCTCACTCTCACTCACGATCATTCTCCACTAACTAATTTACTAAAGGTGCAGACAGGACAATAGGCCCTTCCTCCAATCCACCGGCATCCACTGATGCTTTCCTTGATCGTGACTCAGGCCCATTTGCTTCCATGCATTTCCCTTTTTCGATAAGTGTTCTGTTTTGGATGCGTCTTCCCTCTTTCCTTCCGTGGAAACTGTTATGCTAACAAAGGGAGGACAAACATCACAAAAAAAGCTTGTTCATGCTCCATACCCTCCGCACATCCGGCTCTACTATCCATAGCCTTCCGGTGCAGGACCGACTCGAGGCACATATCCACAGGTTTGTCTGACCAATATTGTGATAGACCGGACCCACGCCCAACAAGCCAGATGGCACCAAACTACTTGCTCCTGGCAGACATATCAATCAACATCATATATTAGAATATTTTTGTCTAAACGATAACAGAATAGGCTCTGTGCATGCCTGGTAGGTTGCGCATGCCAGGCATCCCAGAATTTCCACCCGGTGGTGTCTTGAGCGTGTCGAGTAGCATCAGAAATTTCCAATGCAGGTAACCGTAGTAGGGAGGAATGGGTGATTTCGTTCTCAATGTAAAATATGGTGGATCATTTTCTCTCCAAACTTGGAACATGTATTTATTCTATGAGTACTATTAGAAGAATATTATGCAATTGTTTTATACAGACTAGTCTGGGACCGGTCCTGGACCAGAAGGGACTACTTGAACTAGCCTGGTCTAGTCGGCAACATGAAGAACGACTAACTAAACGGTCTTGTCCTCAAGACCTGACCAGTCGGACTATTCGGAACCCCGGTTGCTAGCTATGATTCCCTTTAAGCAGTGAAAGGTTGAGTACTCTACATGCGTAACCCTATACATCCGTTCATGCAGTAGAATGTTCACCCGTCCACACTTCTGTGTTCCTCCATCACATGTGTGCTTCCGGTTGCCTGAGCTCCTCTCTCTGCTCCTGATACAACCCCCCACTACTGGGATTATTATACTATCAGTAGTCGTCTGTGTAACTCACTGTGATCCACTATTAACCGACAGTCCCCTGCTATCCAGCACGGTAGCGGTCTTCGCGTGTAGTCCCCCATAGTCATCCACAGTGGCCATTCCACCGCTACCGTCCCTCCAGCATCTCCCAGGTTTTTGGGCCCGTCGTCCTTTGTGATAATCGCCGTCTTTGGCTTTTTACGGGAGCGATGCTCCTTTCCCTGTAGTGTCTAATCCTGGGATTTGGGCATTCTGGGGCCCTTCTGCCCATTTAAAATACTGCTATGTAGACAATTATTAATTCCGAGTGATCAGGAATATCAATATGCTCATCAAAGCGCAACGAGAGAAGTAGTTGTATATTGAACTATGGTTGAGTGTATTTAAAAGAACCAAAAGAGGGCCAATGGAAATGGACGGCCACGGAGCGAGATTTGTGGAAGGGTGGAAGAAAGGGAACTATATGAAGGATGAGAAAGAAAAAATAAAAAAGAGAAATATTTTCTCGTGATAAAACAGACAGATACTTGACGCACTAAGATATGATAAAAGAGTGGGAAGTTATGCCGTAGCTAGGTGGAATGTAGAGGGGAAATTGGGAAAAGGGGTAGATAGAGAGTATCACAAGGACTAGGGAAGAGAAAGGAGTTTATAAGAGAGAGACTATTCTACCATCAGGAAAAGGCATAGGGCGACAACCACCGCGAGCGGTACCCGATCCTGTCACTAATAAATCTAATTACCATATTCCTGCTTAGCACGGGAACTACCATGCTTGCTCAGCAAGTGAGCCGCAAGATTATCAGCCCGCTTGATCCCACGATCTCCAACATACAAGCACCCCGCAACTGGGCAATCATGGCGGTCGTTGAGGTGCTTAGATTAGTAGTGTCTGTTGAGGGCTTGCTTGGTCTTGAAGGCACCGGGCCAGGAGCAATTGGGTTCCAGGCAGGTGAATTGGCCGGGAGTGCAGGAGTGGGGACCGCTGTGAGAGGTAGAGTATATGTTAGGATGGCGCTCGGTGAGAGTAGAGTAGGGGATCGAGGGGGATTGCTAACCTGTTGCCGGAGCACTTGGGGTATTCGCAGAATATGAGGATGGGATCTGGGTGGGCGTTTCTGTAAGGGTTCACGGGAGCGGGAGGGATGTGAGGGTTGGCTTCGGGGTTGTCTTGGTTAACATCGTCGGGTTTTTTGGTGGTGCCATTCCATGGTCCGAGAACGGAATACCACCCATCCTCTTCTGGGTAGAGTGGGAGATCGCCAAGTCCTGCAGGTAATCCGAGTCGGTTGCCGAGTTCATCGAAACCACATATGCAGGCAAAAGAGTTTCCTACGTCATACCTGCTCTGGGTTAAAAAAAAAAAGCAAACAGAGACTCACATATTTCCGGTGTGACAGTAAGTTCAGCAAGCAGCTAAAGTGCGAAACTAGCGTCTTCCGACAAAAATTTGTGTGAGAGAAGGGAGGGGGGGAATGCCGTATATTTCTGTTTCTCGAGGAGGCGAATTGCACTTTTTTCTCACCCCTGTTCTAATATCTCGATGTGATATATGCATAAGCCTGCGACTGCAAGAGATACGACGAATAGTTGGCGGTGAACATGAGCCTGCCTAGGAGATGCAGGCTTAAGGTTTCCTGCCGCATGACAAAGTATCAATAGCCGCCTTTCATTTGGTGAATCAGTATTGTTCTCGCCATACCAGTATGAGTACTGAGAGGAGGATTTCGGGTTCTGCTGATGTTAAGAGCAGATAGTAGTAAAATCAACTCCAGGAACGGAAGTGACTGAACAAACACGAAAGAAAGAACCAAATGACCGATGATACTTCCGGGAGGGGCAATCACCGCTCTCACAACCCGAAGTAACTGAAATCCCTAGATGATCCTCGATGATCCGATGATAAAAGAAAAAGAA
>Ga0307513_10010940_pt1 | contig 11325 bp, 8 predicted proteins | sample 15_EM_MG_FD_202174 | JGI IMG/M metagenome (GOLD analysis project Ga0307513, IMG submission 202174) | Populus trichocarpa ectomycorrhiza microbial communities from riparian zone in the Pacific Northwest, United States - 15_EM | ecosystem: Host-associated > Plants > Roots > Unclassified | place... | reverse complement strand
TGCACTATGGCCCTCTGGGGTGCAAAGGCGGTGGGTATATTGTTTGGGGGCGTCACGGATGAGGATACAAGTGAGGAGGGTTTGGAGAGTGTATTCTGGAACGATCTGTTTGTATTTTCCGTTGATGCTCGACGGCCGAGCTGACCAGCGTTGTCGGTAGGTATGGGTATCAGCTGACTGGCAAGGGAAAGTGGATTAGTATGACCCTCAAGAAACCAAAAGTGCAAGGCGGGAAACGAGGCGGGAAGAAAAAGCAACAACAGGCTGGAAAGCCGATTCGAGGGGATGATACTGATGACGACCATCAGGATGAGGGTGGTGACGATGACGACGTACGTCATTCCGCTCGAACTGCTACGACAGTCTTTGTTCGTGTGCTCATCAAGGTGCATTCTTCAGCTCCCTTCAAAAGTTCTCGCTTCGGAGCAGGAACCGAAGTCCCCAAGCGCACCTGTAGCACAATCAGCAGCGAAAGGCCCTGTTCCAGAAGCCCTTGGTGCGGACGATCCTCTCCTTACCATCCCCCTGCCACGATATAATGCGATGCTTGCTGTGCTTCGCAACACGCTGTACATGTTCGTTGTTGTTTTTTTGTGGAATCGATTACTTATGATTTTTCAAACAATCTCCAGATATGGTGGCATCTACGAACGGGGTTCTCGAGAATATACCCTCGACGATTTCTACGCCCTTCAGCTGGACAAGCTAGAGCGATATCAATGCTTGAAGAAGAGCGATGTCGTGATTCCTGAGGGAGAGGTAGAAAGCAGCAGCGACGAAGATGAAAGTGACGATGATGATGAAGTGACTGAGGACGAAGCTGATGACGAGGATGGGGCAGAGACCCTTGTCGATCCCGAAGAGGAGATATACTCAGTTGAGGTTTCGAAGGTTAAGATGATTGAAGAAGAGGAACCAGACGAAGTGGTCGTGGATTCGGACCCACAAGACGGAGGCAACGAAAACGTGAGGCAAATTCTGACTTTGTTTATGTTTGAAATCTAACAATTTAATTCGAATAGAATGACTTGCGTACTCAGGCAACGACATTCATGGGCGTGTCTAAAGATACTAGTCGGTCTGCGGAGGATGTCCAGAGCACCCCGCTTCCAGGAGAGACGCTAGCCATGTTTTATGCCCGTTCTCGTTAGTATTATTCTTCAAGAAACTCGATCTTGGGAGAATTTCCACTGACTTATGACCCAACACAGGAGAATATTGGACTCAAAAGGCCCTCGGGAACAGCGATAACAAAGGAAAGCAGCTCCGACGAGATGGCTTCACGCTTGCGGAGGAGAAATACGGTAAGGTTCTTTCATCAATCGTTACGCTCACTTTCTCACATCGCATATTCTTCCTCCTTTATTCCAGCTGCTTATAAACCAATTCTTCAAGAAGTAGAGAAGATTCTCCAAGAAGCGGGGTTGGATGAAGAAGAGATGAGGAGAGGCGCGGCGGGTGGGCCTACACCCGCGGGTGGTGTGGGAGCGTCGCGGAATAGGAGATAATTCTGCGAGTTGGCTGGTTGTGTCAAACGAAATCGAGAAAAATAAATTACCACCAGCCCTTGTCAGAAAAGTGATTCCGTGTAGAGTTATTACGTGCGCATGTACGATCAATTTGAAAATCCAAACTCCATCCATACTACGGATCCAAACGCGGATCAAAAGTCGAGTTTGTGGTGGCTAATGCGGCGTTTCTTCTTTATCTAACACTTTGTTTCTTCAACCCTCGCCCTGTGTCGAAGGTCCGCTCTCTCGTTTTTTTTGCATACCCTCTCTTTTTGAACCCTTCTCAAATCATACCAGAAAGGAAATGTCGGACTCGGTATCTGATACGGTGCGTGTTCTAGTCCTTGCGGTTTGACCCATTCTGGAAAGGTTGACCCCAAGTTTTAGGACAACATTGAATTGCTATCTCGCATCGAACAGCTCGTGAAAACAAATGAAGACTTGGAAGGTACTCTCAAGGAAGAAGTAATCCTTGCCAGACGTGCACTCGCACCCCAACGTCTCAAGTTAAAGGAGGACCTGGAACGACTCCAGCAGGCGGTTTTTCGAGCCAACAGGGATATCGATATGTTTGATGCAGCATTGGCCCCAGTCCGTAGACTATCCCCCGATATTTTACTAGAAATTTTCGATCTATATCTCCCAGCGAAATCGTCGCCGAGGCAGAGGATGAAAGCCTTGCTTACTCTCTGCCACGTCACCTCCTCCTGGAGGACAGTTTCTCTAGGAGCACCCATGTTGTGGTCCTCGGCTTTTATATCTTTGGAATGCTCCCAAATACCGTCGGGATTCGGCGAATTGGAACCCAGTCCCTACCAGGCGTTCAAGGAATCGATGTTGGAGGAGTGGTTTCGTCGAGCAGGCACCACAGCACCTCTTTATCTTGTTATAGAATTCCGTCACAACGCACCTGGAATGATTATGAATCACTCAACAGCGGAAAAATCCTTGGCAGCCCTGGTCAAACCATACGCCACTCGCATACGACATCTTCGTGTAACATCATGCAATATCATCAAAAGGTTCTTTACCCTCGACTGGCTTTCTGTCTTGAATACCCTGCAATCTTTGGTTATTCAACGCCTCGCAGACTCCTCTCAGCGTATCCAACTTCCTTCGCTTGGTCCAGATGAAAACCCAACCTTTGATCCTCCTGCGTCTCCCTCCCCCCTTCATCGATTGAAAATTACCAGCGACAACTTGTGTTCCAACATCTGCAAACTTCCAATTCCATGGAACCAACTGACCCACCTCTCGCTCTCCTCATTGACCAATCGGATCTGGTATCCACTCCTCCGAAGCTGTCAAAATCTCGTTCATGGAAATTTCGGTTTTTCAGAGCCTATGGGGGCGAGTTCCTTCCCCGCCGATGGTGCCAGCCCCGTAATTCCTCTGATTCAACTCAAAAGTCTTTCATTTTCGTTTCACCAGAGCGCAGTCAACCCACAGATTGTGAACAACCTCTCCTTCACGCAATTACGTGCGTTGCGATTCGCTTCAAAGCGCATCGACCACCATGCGCTATGGCGTGATACCCTTCCATTTTGGCAGAAGATCCGGAAAGTGGAAGAGCTCGGAATATATGGCGGCGTCGCCATGAACTTGATGCATCTGCTTTCCATGCTGCTCAACGCTTGGAATGTCACGCGTTTAGAGCTCCAAATAGGTGCTTCACCAAGCGAAATATTCGGTTTGATATCCTCGCCACACCTTGCGTATAGTTTTCCTGAATCGCCTGACATTCTCTTACCTAAACTCCAGCACCTCTTCATCATGGTGACTCTTCCTGAGCGAGGTCGATATTGGCTAAACGAGCGCATCCCGACCTTTCCTGCCCCATTTAACATCAATACCCTCCGCAAATTCTGTTCCGTGCGTTCTTCTTTTACCACTGACCACGGGGCATCCCAACTGGTCGAGGTGGTTTTAAGCGATGATTATGCCCAGCGCGTTCCGAGTGCGGGGCTCGCGGTGTCGGAATCCCTGCTCGAGATTGTGGAGGAGCTTCAAGGTGAAGGCTATGCCGTTAGAGTAGCGGAAAGGGACCCTTACCTAGTCGAGGAAGAAAAGGGAGAGTGGGAATACCTTCCGCATAGAAGTTAGGATAATGTGACGGTCCTCAGTTCGTTTAAGAGGCCTCGAGTTCCATGGAATGACATAAAGAGGCATCACTCAACTACTCTAACTAAGCAAGAGAACTTTAACGAATCCATTGGAGAGTAATTCATAAAATCCTTCTCGTATCTACTGGAGAGATCCATACTGACCAGGTCGTCAAAAGAAACCGCGTTTTCAATTTTTAGGAGGTGTATATCGCACTCGAGACTCGCTTGTCGAAGTCGCGGGAATCCTTGTCGAGTAAGGACCTGGGCCAGAGGTTTAGTACAGTGGGCATTGACTTTGTCAATAATCGTAGTATCGAATGCGATTCTGATGGACAGTGTTTGCACGGCATTGGAGGGAGGGAGTGATAAAAGCTCTTTGCAAAAGCTTTCAAACGGATTAGGAAGCTCTTCGATGGGTCGGAATGGGTATGCGATTTCCACTGACAATGTTGTCATTGTTAATAGAAGAGCACCTTTTATCATCTTGGAGAGCCATTCAAAACCAACTTCTAAATTGACTGCAGCCCACTTCAGCTTCCCATTCCTACGGAAAATTAAAGATAATTCTCGAACCTTTAAGACTGAGGGAATGAATCGTTCGTGCATTTCCCAGTATTTTTTCTGTCTGAAGGCGATCTTGCTCGCAGTCCCATTGGACTGACAGGCGCTTTACTTGGCTAAAATCGAATGGAGGCATGGAAGGAGGGGTATGGAGAAGGGTTTGTCCATTAATGACAATTTCCGACATGATTCGCGGCCATGCGATTCCACCCAATGAGAAATTCCGAATAACTGGGTACTGAATCGGTTCGGGAGACTGTGACGATACTTCCACGACGCTCGGCGAGCTTTCGATAATGTCGACGTCGAAACAATAGCAGTCGACCTCAGCTAAATCAATAACCTTTGAGTGGGTTGTGACCAACTCGAGGGGGAAGTGATTTATGTAACGGATTCCCAGATGCATTAGATTTCGGGTTTGTAGAATGCGATGGATTTCCGCAAAGAATTTGTGGCGGGTTGTGTTCGAATTAAGCGCCGTCCAGTCCCCAATTCCACGCGAATTCCAGTAGAGGTCCATGGTTTCCAGGCGATGCATGTTGCTCAAAATGGACGTGAGTGCAGAGTAAATAGGGGCTAATTTCCGCTCCATTGCCGATTGAAAGGAGATATTGACTGAACGGACATAGAAACCAAGATGAGGCGAATTTTTGAACGCACTTTCTAATCGGGAAAGCTTGGGTAAATTATCTGGCCACATCTCGAATCCGATCGCGCGAAATATTCGTCTTCGACAGAGCGGGGAGAGGCGGTGACAGCATGCAGAGAGGGAGCGTAAGGTTTCGTGGTCTTGATTACTGTCCAGTTCTTCAACAATGAGGCTATAGATGTCCAGTGGAAACGTTTCCATTGTCCGAAGACCTAAGTGGGAGGTAGCCAGGCCCCCGGCAATCAAGGGGGGGATTGCCAAAAAAGATTTGTTGTTCACACGCCGATTCAATCATTTTTGTAATGAACTTCGGCTGATATTCCTACTATCATTGTCCACGAGTTTGTAATGTTACAGGAGTTTGTAATACTCGATTTCCTCCCTCCCTCAATAAGCTGGCGCCTTCAAATTTTGCACAGTAATTAGTAAGCCCCAGAGAAACATGATTATCAAGTTTTTTGGGAGGAAGAGCAGTGTGAACGAGAGCAGGATTTTTTATAATGGTAGGGACTATTTTCGTATATAGACATTTTCTCGACAACGGCTCGTGAGACTTGGGTGAAAATTGGCCAGGAACTTCCCTCAATGTATCTGCCAGCCACTTTTTCGCCCATCACTAAATTTCCATTTTTATTAGCGGGCTTTGCTTGTCCGCGACTGTACCCACGTCTCGCAGCAAAGGGATCTGACCATCGCTGACGGTGCCTCAGGCCCTTTCACTTGCACATTTAAAGTGGTCCACGATCCAAATTTGTGAGATTGAATAATTTTACGAGCAAGTCTATTGAAGGGAGACGATAGCTTGGAAACTAACAAGTTGAACGAGCTGTTTTGTAGATCTGAGCAGCATCAGGAGAGTTGTATCAACGTCCTTCACTGGGTCGAGTTCGTCCAAACTACTTATGATCAACTTAAAATTGCATCCATACTGTGGATCCAAATGGGGATCAAAAGTTGTGATGCATGTGATGGCCAATGTGGCGTTTCTTATTTATCTAACACTTTGTTCCTTCAACCTCGCCCTGTGTCGAAGGCGGCTCCGTTCTCTTTTTTCATAGCCGCTCTTACATCTTGTTGACATAAACCTCTCTCAAATACTACCAGAAAGAAAATGTCGGACTCGATATCTGATACGGTGCGAGTTGTAGTTCTTGCGATTTGATCCATTCTGGAAAGGTTGACTCCAAGTTTTAGGACAACATTGAATTGCTATCTCGTGTCGAACAGCTCGTGAAAACAAATGAAGACTTGGAGGGTGCTCTCAAGGAAAAAGTAATCCTTGCCAGACATGCACTCGCACCCCAACGTCTCAAGTTAAAGGAGGACCTGGAACGACTCCAGAAGGCGGTTTTTCGAGCCAACAGGGATATCGATATGTTCGACGCAGCATTGGCCCCAGTCCGCGGACTATCCCCCGATATTTTACTAGAAATTTTCGATCTATGCATCCCAACGAAATCGTCACCGCGGCAGAGGATGAAAGCCTTGCTTACTCTCTGCCACGTCACCTCCTCCTGGAGGACAGTTTCTCTAGGAGCACCCATGCTGTGGTCGTCGGCTTTTATATCTTTGGAATGCTCCCAAATACCGCCGGAGTTCGGCGAATTGGAACCAAGTCCCTACCAGGCGTTCAAGGAATCGATGTTGGAGGAATGGTTTCGTCGAGCAGGTACCACAGCACCCCTTTATCTTGTTATAGAATTTCGCCACACCGCACCTGGAACGATTAAGGACCACTCTCCAGCGGCAAAATCCTTGAAGGCCTTGGTCAAACCATACGCCACTCGCATACAACATCTTCGTGTAACATCATGTGATGTCATCGACAGGTTCTTTACGCTGAACTCGCTTTCTGTCTTAAATACCCTGCAATCTTTAGTTATTCAACGCCCCGCCAACTCCTCTCAGCGTATCCGCCTTCCTTTGCTTGGTCTAAATGAATATCCGACCTTTGATCCTCCTGCGTCTCCCTCCCCCCTTCATCGATTGAAAATTACCAGCGACAACTTGGGTTCCAACGTCTGCAAACTTCCAATTCCGTGGAACCAACTGACCCACCTCTCAATCTCCTCCTTGACAAACCGGGTCTGGTACCCACTCCTCCGAAGTTGTCAAAATGTCATTCATGGAAATTTCGGTTTTTTAGAGCGTATGGAGTCGCATTCCTTCCCCGCCGATGGTGCCAGCCCTGTAATTCCCCTCATTCACCTCAAAAGTCTTTCATTGTCGTTTCACCAGAGTGCGATCAACCCACAAGTCCTGAACAACCTCTCCTTCATGCAATTATGTGCGTTGCGGTTCGCTTCATGTCGCATCGACCACCCTGACCTATGGCGTGATACCGTTTCACTTTGGCCGAAGATTCGGAAAGTGAAAGAGCTGGGAATTTACGGTGGGGTCGCCATGAATTTGATGTATCTCCTTCCGTTACTGCTTAACGCTTGGAATGTCACCCGTTTGGACCTGCAAACAGGGGCATTACCCAGTGAAATATTCGATGCGATATCCTCGCCACATATTGCGTATAATTCTCCTGAAACGCCTGGCACTATCTTACCCAAACTCCAGCACCTTTCCATCATGGTGACTCTGCCTGAGAGAGGCCGATACTGGTTAAACGAGCGCATCCCGACCTTTCCGGCCCCGTTTAATATCAACACCTTCCGCAAATTCTGTTCTATGCGTTCTTCTTTTACCACCGACAATGGCGCATCCCCACTAGTCGAGGTGGTTTTAAGCGATGATTATGCCCGCCGCGTCCCGAGTGCGGGCCTCGCGGTGTCGGGATCCCTGCTCGAGATTGTGGAGGAACTTCGAGGTGAAGGCTACGCAGTTAAATTAGCAGAAAGGGACCCTTACTCAGTTGAGGAGGAAAGTGGAGAGTTCCGCATAGAAGTTAGGAAGATCTGACGGTCCTCATTTCGTTCAAAAGACTCGAGTCCCATGAAATGACATAACGAGACATTTAACTTCCGCATAGAAGTTGAGATATTTTGACGGTCATCTGTTCGTTTATATAAGAGACTTTGAGTACGGGGCAATAACTTGCTTTACGATGATGGGTCGAGTAACATACCACGGTCCGAGTTATGTCCTAGATATTTGATGGTATGTTGGTGTCCTAACAAGGTCAGTTTTGAATGAGAAATTGATGGAATGGCATTACGCACTTCCTGGGAGTGCAATTCGGTCGCAACGAAGTCAGTATCCAATTAGTAGTGGATAGAATGTAATCACTCACTTCTTGAGAGTTCAAATTGGTAGAAACCAACTCAGTATTCAATCAGCATCGTATGTAATGGCATTACGCACTCCCTGAGAGCTCAAATTGGTCGAAACGAGGTCAGTATCAAATTAGGAGTAGCTGGAATGGAATCACGCACTTCCTGTGAGTTCGAATTGGTCGAAACGAAGTCAGTATCGAATTAGCGGCAGATGGAATGGCATTACGCGTTGCCTGAGAATTCAAATTGGTCGAACCTACCTCAGTATGGGATGGACAGGCAATGGAATATCATTACGCACTCAAGGAAAGTTTAAATTGATCGAAACCAGCTCAGCATGAAACGAACAGCCCATTTAATGTGATTACTTACTCCGTGCTCAGTCTTCAGATTTCTCGAAATGATGTCAGTCTCGAATTAGCAGCGGATGGAATTGCGTTACGCACATCCTGAGAATTTAAATTGATCGCCACGAGCTCGGTATCGAATCAACAGCCCATGGAAGGGTGATTACTCACGCGCTGAGAGTTCGCATTGGTCGAAATGAGGTCAGTGTTCAATTAGCAGCGGCTGGAATGCCAGTACACACCAACTGAGAGTTTAGATAGGTCAGAATGATGTTGGCATTACACACCCACTCAGAGGTCGCCTTGGTCAAAACGAGGTAAGTAATGGATGTCGATGAACGGCCAATTGAAAGGCGTTACCCACACGCTGTGATCCCAAAGGAGTTGCAACCTGGTTAGTAATCAATGAGGAGCTCACGGACTCCCTGTACGCACCCGCTGAAAGTTGGAGGAGTTCCAAACGATATCAGCAACTCATAGAATGGCATTACACACAAACTGAGATTCCAGAGTGGTCAAAGCGAGGTCAGTATTGGGCTAGTAGCTGATGGAACGTGGTTACGCATTGGTTACGCACGTTCAGAGTATCAGAGGGGTCAATATTGAATGACGAGCTCATGTAATACGAGCATGCACTTCCTGGGATTTCAAAGGGGACGAACTCGATCAGTACTCCCGTTGTAAACACCGAATAGTACACACTCTTTGCCACAGATAAATATTTTGTATCAAGTCCCGTTTATTGGCAATACTCGAAATTTACGTCTTGTCAATATCTCGTTCAGCCGGTTTGACCTGGAAATCTCGCTTGCAGAATCGACTGAGAGTGCATCAGCAGAGCATCATTTGAAGAGATCCGTGAAAAACCCACCAATCAATCGACAATTTCCCATTATCTCCCTAGAGTTTATTCCAGAAATCACGATATCTCGTCGGAGTCGTCTTTATGACCTCCTGTGCCATTTTAATGCTCATGACGATAGTCATATCACCTCAAATCGTGCTCATCCACCCCTCCTGGTCGCTCAACTGCAAGTGTTCCCTGCCGTCGTCAATGGCCAGAACAAAGGCGCCAATATCCATATATTTCTGCAGGGCTATATGTTGAGGCCGCTCTGGCAAAAATAAAACTCATAAGAGCCGCGGTAAATTGCTGGGAATTTCGATAAGTGAAGGATGAAAACTATGTCGTATCCAACGCACGAACATACCTCAAATGAATGCGCCATATCCATCGTAAGTGTGTCGTCGACCTGTTGCATCCATTACGTATAAGAATCCCGTAGAGATAACGGGTGGCAACTGCAAGCTGCCTATCGTCTCTTCCAATTTCCTGTCGATCGTTTGGGCAAGAGTTTCCTGCTGGTCGTGATTTAGAGCTTCAGGGGACTTCCGAGGCCTGAAGCACATACCACTTCTGCAAACATATCTACAATTTCGCGGGGTTCTGTGCGCATTCGTCATATTTTTGATGTTGTTCAAGATGCATGACAATTATTTACTTGCCTATTCCTTGAACGAAATTGCCTCCAACGGCATAAAATCTCCCGCCGGTTACAGTGACATCCTGGCGCGGGAGAAAACAGATACACTGTCCTTCATGAATGATCATCATTCACTAAGGACGAGCAGTAACATACCTTTGATGATTGTGCGCCTGGGGAACAGGGTTGTCGGATGAGGAGATACTGTCCGAAGGGCTAGCAGAGGTATCCAAGCGTGCAGTTGTCGTATCGACGTGAGTAGACGTCCAACCAGTCATTGAAGTCGGAAGTGGTCCGCATGATCATCTCCGGCGAGACTATTCCTTGGCTCCAGTTCTTCCTTATCGATAGTGGGTCATAAACGGAGGATCGCGAAGACTCTGCCAGCTAACTTGGACTTGGGCTTCCAAAAGGGCATTTGAGTACGTAGATTGAAAAAGCAGCACCGGATGTGGTTGAAGTGCAAGGAATATGAGCTGGAGGCAATTCCAGTCAAACGTTGAAGACCAGTGAGGCCGTGGAAGAGTATCGGGTAAAAGGGTAAGTAGTAAATCTCATTCTGAACAGTACGACTTGGCATTATGTAAAAGTATTAGTCGACGGCGCAACGAGATCTAGAACAGATAAACCCAGAAATTTCACGATGGAGGTCCAGCCTTCAAAGCTTCCAGCTTCAAAGGCGACTCGGGACGGGACCAGATGAAAGTTTTCACAGGTTCAGGTTGGGAGTGAAATGTGAAAGAGGGTGATTATAAGTGAAATAGAGGTGCCACCTCTGAATGCGGAGCGACGATTACTTGGAACAATTTACACCATTATTGAATACTTGTGGATCTGATTGATATTGAATGTGTCGACGGGTAAAAGAGTCAAAAAAGAGTAGAAACGGACTCGGAAGATGCCGGAATTGGACGTGTTTCCCAACCTCCATGGTTCGCGCTCTACCGCCCTCATCATATAGGCTGCTGGTTCGGCTCGTCCTCGTTGTCCAAAAACCCTCTCCTTGCCTCACGATGAATGTTCGGACACTCAGACTACCGACGTCCAATAACTCCCCCTTCTTCGCCCCTCTCATTCCGTTGATGCGATGCGTTACTACACATCATCGACCGCATTCTGCCTATGGGGGCCCACCCCTTCTCCTCCAATGCCTCCATTCGCCATCGTTGCTGTGATTCCACTTCTCCAATACCAACCGCGTTGACGGCTTTATTTACCGGAATGGAATAGTCTAATGTGGATATATGCGCGCGGATTCCTTCCACAGCGGCGTCGAACGATTGCTGGCTCGTGCAATGAGCAACGCAATGTCGGCCTTTTTGGGCACTACGGTCGTGTTCGACAGGGGAGGAACGGGTTGACGATTTATTTCGTCGCGTGTTGTAATTGAACAACGAGTTGGTTTTTTTTTTGGGGGGGGGGGGGGGTTAATGGGGCGTAGATT
>Ga0307513_10010939_pt1 | contig 11326 bp, 14 predicted proteins | sample 15_EM_MG_FD_202174 | JGI IMG/M metagenome (GOLD analysis project Ga0307513, IMG submission 202174) | Populus trichocarpa ectomycorrhiza microbial communities from riparian zone in the Pacific Northwest, United States - 15_EM | ecosystem: Host-associated > Plants > Roots > Unclassified | place... | reverse complement strand
ATACCTCGAGAAAATCCTACTGAGAGGCAACCACGACGACGAGCGGCAACCAAACCTACTCTACGATTTCATGAACAAGCTCAAGATGCGCGCCGACCCGGGTTTCCTACGGCAGTGGGACAAAGATGAGGACAAGAACGATGTGCCTATGTATGGTGGCGGCGGTACGCTGACCGAGCTTAAAGTGGTGATGATTTGGGCACCGGCGAGTCGCGATCAGTGGGGTACGACGTTTGTACGCGGGGAGGGCGAAGACCCGCTCGCGTGGAAGGAACATCTCAACGTGCCAATGGCATTAATGGATCGGTCAAAAGGACAGGGATCGGGCTGGTGATTTTCTTCCTCCCTGGATGCACGATTTTTGTGATGCTAGAACGCACATGGGCGATTTGCTTCTTCTCCTTCGCTTTTCCTGTCGAACACTCGCACGCTGTTCCTCTCATGTCAGTAATGAAGGTTATGTCCGTCCCGTGCTCCCAAACTGTGCTCATCAGATAGATAGACTGCTTTTCCAATTTAGATTGTACTCAATCAACGGGCTGTACAATTAGCTGATTGATTATGGCTGGGTGATAGAGAACTCTGCGGGAGAGTTCGTATGATGAACAAGATATGATAGCGAGGGAGTGCGAGAGAGATTATTGAGAGAAGACATCCAGCGGGTGAAACAAGAGCACGAAATGCGCACATCGAGGCGAAACGGAGGGTCATAGAGGTGTCATAGAGGATGCGTTCGGAATACTTTGTCGGAATTTGCTCCGGACTGTGTATTCTGCTGCAATGTCCTCAGTAGTTAGCTCTTTGTATCTGTAGCTAGCTTATTTGTTATTCACGCGACTTAGACCTGACCACCCAGGTGCGCGTCCGGCAATGCTCTGACCGACACTGCGCGTATGTCTCCACTTGGGGTGGAACATCGTTTTCTGTCATACTTCGGATACCTTGGGAACACGAGAAAGAGTACAGAGATCTCATGTGCTTGTGATGTAGGTTGCGGTGAGACGGTAGAGTCCGATGGGGAGCGGTCGTTGGTATGCTGGAAAAGGGGAGTGGGACGGGCACCCAGTATATTGCGAAGGGATAACGTAGTCAGTACCTAGTCGGGTCTATTGGAGTTGATGATTCCTCCAACTACTGGTGGCTGGGTAGTGTAGTGGTAACGCGGCCTTACTACCGTCGATCTCTCTTAAATGGGATGTGGCCGGGTATCACCGGCATAGGGGGGTTTCAGTGGGTAAGTTAGGGTGGCAGACCTAACGGGCAAACGACCCAAAGGCAAGCCGTCATGCGTCATGCATTTCCCCCCTTTCCCCCAAAATTAAAATCGGAAAAGGTACCATGATATACACCGACGGGTCTGGATACAAATGCCAAATAGGTGCAGCGGCGATCCTATTCACCGACGGCAGGAGGAGGGCAGAACTCCGATACCGCCTAGGCTGGAAACCCAACACACCATTTTCGAAGGAGAACTAGTAGCAATCATCCTAGGACTCCACCTCTCCCGCACGATCAACGACATCCGCGAAAGCATCGACAATTGGGCCACCATAAAAACGATGCAATCAAATCAACCTCAACCAGCACAATACCTGATCGACAAGATCAAGTGCGATATATCAAAGCTGCACGAGGAAACCACAAGGAGTAGACGGCAAAACGCTGAAGATCAGCCTAAGATGATAGTACCACTCACCTGGGTTGCAGGCCATATGGGATCAGTAGGAAATGAAGCAGCCGATGAACTAGCGAAAGAAGCAGCTGAGCATGGATCGAGCCCCGTCGACCTCCCATGATTCCTCCGCAGAGAATTACCAATCAGCCTCTCAGCGATCAAACAGCAAATCAACGACACCACAAAAAGGAAACCAAGGCCTGGTGTAAACGATCAAAAGGTTATGAAATGATTAAGTCCATCAACCCTCCCTCCCCTCTGGAAGATTCATCAAGGCCACTCTCGGCCTCAATCGTAAGCAAACGAGCGTGCTAACACAACTTCGAACAGACCACACACCACTCAAGGGTCACCTATACCGTATCAAAAAGGCGGAAACACCATGCTGTCCGCACTGCCCAAACACCACGGAAACCACAAACCACTTCCTGCTCCTATGTCATAAATACGCCACACAAAGGCACAAACTCTCAAGCGCAAAGCCTTCTCCAAAAAAACGCCTCCAACCAAGCCGCCATACATCACGCGCTCACTATATCAATAACACAGGAAGACTCAAGCACATCTACGGTGATATTAGCGCGGAACTTATGGTGGATAACGAGCCGAATTAGCGTATCGCGCCCTACCTAGAGTAGCTGTCGGAAATTCCCCCACGTGTCACACGAACACAAAGTCAATGAGCAGTTGTCAGAGTCCCAGCAAGAATTAAGACAAGTTACAACCCGACGACCAGACCCGATCGTCAACCCCCGCACCCAATAGAGCATGTAACATAGATAATCATCTGAGCAGGATAAATTGGATTTACAAAAAAACAAAACAAAACAAACCTAGGCCGCAGTGGCCACATAAGCCGGAACAAGGTTCAATAGGCCAAGAAGAAGAGCAGCGGAACTACCATCATTTGCTAGTACGGTCGTCTCCTCTGCATCCCGTTCGAGCATGTCAAAGTACTCTGCGGCCCCAGAAATATATGCCACCCGAGCACATGCTGCGTGCAGTGCAATCAAATCTGGGTCAGGTAGTGCCGGGATCTGCTTTTCTTTGGCATTGCATTCGCGGATCACGTCATCTGGGACACTGAAAGTGACTTGCCTCTGTGGTGCTGTATTCAAAGAAAATATACCACTCTCAGGCCTTACACATACATTATATGTGTTCACCTGCATGAGCGGGATATGTTAGATCCACCTACAGCAATCAGGTATTACTGACTGAGGTGGCAGTTTGTGGTTCCAACCACAGCTCGAGGTAATCGAAGCTCCGATGAAGCCCTATTTCCATAGTGATGATATTCTCCAACGAATGTATACCATCCCCATTCAAGCGTTGAACCAAGTGTTGAAGTCCGAAGTTTTCCAACAGTGCGAACGCAGTAGCAGCGTGGTCCTTCTGTTGGGTGGTCAATGTTGGGCCCGCGAGATAAAACTGGCGCCACGTGCCTGATTTTCTCCCTTGCCGACACTCTGGAGTGTACCCTCCGAAAAGATGTGACAGCATTCTGTCCGGACCGTACTGGATTGTGCTTCATCAGCCATTGCCTTGACAGCTGGCCAGGTTCGGACGGATTCGTAATCGTAGAATCCAGATAGACAGCATCTGTATCCGTCACGTAGAAGGGCCTGCAAGACAGTAACGTGATGGTAAGCGCTACAATGGTTTACATCAAGAGTAGCACAGACCTGTTTCTTTGCAGTACTGTGGCTTGAAGGGGCTGCTTCCAGACTCTCAAGGATGTTTGCTTTGTAGGTGTCAAAGGAGGGGCGAGAAGGGTGAGCAGAGGGTGTCGGAACTGGGCCCTTATTGGAGCGGACTAATCGTGGTGATCAGACTGGGTATCGAGAGAGCAATACTCGCATACAAGCCCGGATGAGGTGGTTTTGCAATAAAGTACCGAGGTCAATGACCTTCTTGAGACATTCTTCCTCAGCTGACGTGCCCGCCCAACATGAGTGCACATGTTGAACGAGCTTGCGATGGGCACGCTCTGCGAAAGAGATGTTGCGGTTGTGCTTCTTGAAATCGAGGATGAAGAACCCAATAACGCGTACACCCACGAGTAAACTGTTGTACTTGGCGGCCGTGACCGGTGTGTTTGCTGATAGTGCGAGTGCGAGTTGTTCGGCCTCTAAAAGCCTGTTCCAAGCGCTTTGACCATTTGCATCTAGCACCCTCTCGATTTCGGACAATGGAGGGAGCGGTGCCATGTGGTCGGTTCAAGACCTTTGGCGTCCAAACAAACCACCCACCACCCTTGACCTCAACCCCATCCTGGGCCTTCCATCTATTCAGGATAATTAATACCACGTCTCGTCACGCAGATGGAAGGCCCAGGATGGGGTTGAGGTTAAGGGTGGTGGGTGGTTTGTTTTGGACGCCAAAGGTTGGGATCGTTTCTTTGTGTTTTCTTTGTTGTGGAATTGTAAGGAATCGGTGGGTAGATTCTTTGTATTTCTTGGTGCTGGCAGGTCCGTGGCCATGACATGTCGTGGCGGCGCGTGGAATAACAATGGGAAATAAGGGCTGTATAATCGCTTGAATATTATGTGAATAGCTGTGGGAAACGTGCTGGATGTTGTAAAGGATCAGGCAGGAGCTTCACATGACAAGGTGGGATGAAAAGCTCAACAATAGGCGTAAACAAAGAGCATAATATTCATGGATTAGTTATTGAATAGCTAAGGAATAGCTTGCTGAAATGCCTGTATTATCGCACTATTATACAGTGGAGTAGCTAAGGAATAAGTTGTCGTACAGTCCGAGTAGTTCGCATATAATAGTAGTGGAGGAATCATGGGATATTGTATGTATATCCACTAGTGGTTAAGGTAATTTCGCACCCAATTCCACCCGCCGGAATATTTACTCCCGGCTGTTGTGTGTGGTGAGTCATATACCATCAACAATGAGGACAGTCTCGTGTTGCTCAAATTTCCCTTTGCGACTCACAGCCAGCGGAGGTTTGATTGAAGAAGCTGGATCGATCCACGTATGCTGCCCTTGTGGAACTCACGGCATCGGCATCGCTAATGGGTTCCCCGCAGTGTCAGTGATAGCTCTTAAGATCCACTATAATCCGACTGGTTCCTAAATTCACCAAGCCGACCGTAACCATTCTGGTCCATCTGCGTATACTCACCACCAAGCTTGGCGTGTTTGGCAAAACAAGGACACAGCAATTCTCAAGCTTCAAACTCCGACCTCCGACCAACCCAAGTGAAATACTTCATTCCGCCTTTGCCTCTTCGTTTATGACGTCAAGTCGATTCCCAAAGGGTAGTGCTGCGCATAGCACATAATACAAATGAAAAAAAACCCCCACTTTGAATATTTCATGGTGATCCAGCAAGGCCGGGGTGTCCGGGGTCCCGCGTCTAGGGAAAGCGATGACGAGCGATGACAAGAGCTTAGGAAGTCAATCAGGTCGGCCAGTCAATATCGTCTTTGTGCTGAGTACTTGTTCTTCGCCTGCTTCATTGAGATTGAGGCTGTCCCTTATCTGCCTTTTACCACTTTATCAAATATTCACAGACGTCTTTGGAATCCTCGGCCCGCGTTACCATTCCAAATCCTACCCCTCCGATGCTCAAGTTGATATGTAGTGTTCCCATGTCCTTTAATTCGTCGTTCAGCCGGTCCTACCTGTCCCAGCACCAGTGAACCAAAGCGACTATTCTCCTGACACGAAAAAACGATGTGGTAATATCATCCGGTACGCAAATATACTGGTGCCATGATCCCTACCGACATGCACTCACATGATGGATACGGGTGACTGGGGCGGCAAACGCCGGTCCAGTGGCGAGGCACCACCACTGGCAACTGGAAAAGTCCGTCTCGGATAGGTGGGCAGGAATAAACCAAATGGGATTGCTTTCTTGACAGCTTGGCCTCGACCACGACCACATTAACGAACCACCCGCTCGTCAAACCACCACTGAACCGACGGACAACGTAGGAAACCGCAGCCGTGGCAAACGATGCAAGCATGAACAAGGGCAGCAACGTGGTCGTCTACGCGCTCATCTGCGGGTTAATCCTCTTCATAGTCCTTCCGCATGGCCTGGCTGCACTCAACCGCTGGCGGTTCTTGAAGCGCCTCCGCCGTGCGTTTGAGAATGGCACACTGCAACCTCGTTGGCCCTCAGATGCTGCGATGTGTCCGTGCGACATCAATGGCATATGCGAAGTGTGGGTTAATTCAGTCAGTCTTGGAAATCACGGAATCGATTTGGTGAGCTAGTAGCCGTTTATGCAGTCATGGTGGGATATCTGATATGATATGCGTTGGGGTTAGCCCTTGCTAGGGGGCTTTACGACCGTTAACGATCATCCAGCATGCGCGCTTGATGTGGAACACCCACCGGCTTCCAAAAACGTGAACCCGAGACGAACACTCCGAGACCGACTCATAGCTTTTCATCGAAATCCAAACGTTTTGCCTACAACTACAGCCCAATCAACCACTAATTCCCCCACTCCTCGACACCTTGAAGGGACACTCCAATTTGCGACTCTCATCGCCATGCCTTCTCTGCAGACTTCGAAGCTGTACAATACATCCGTGAATACGTTATGCACCCTACCCTATCCATCACATCCCCCCATCACATCCGATGGTGACTGCCATAATGGCAGTGTGGAAGTCTCGGAGCAAAGGGTTCCTGGCGCTCCGCCACCGTTCTCGGAACGATCTTCCACTTTCCACATCGGTGTCTGCGCGATACCATTCACGCTTGACGGGTGCCTGATTCCGCCCCAACCTCCATCCCTCCCTTCAGCGGAAACCGAGACGATACGCAGAGATGCGCCTCTCCCTATGTATGGGATAGGATATGCCGGGGGTGCGGGAGTGATGATCGTTCAGTCTCCTCCGCGTCGATCTCGCGACGAAGAAAGCGAAGAGGAGTGGAGGCATCAGGCGTGGATGTGGCGGGCTTTCTGACGGTATCGCTGGTTGGGAGTACGGGTAAATACCTTGTTCTTACTTTCATCTTAAATGGACAGTCACTTCGCATTCTATAACATCTTCATCTACCCATGTGGTATCTGGTGTTTGTTACCCATGGCACTCAGGTCGAACCTGCGATAGTCATTCTGTTGGATACCTTGATTCCTATCAGCTGTACTACACTGAATCGTCAAATGTAATACTTGCCCCTCGAAGTGTACTTATAATATACGTATTGGTATTGGGCTTTGCGAACATTGCGAGAGGGAATTCACGCTGGCGGATCTCAGAAGCTGGTTGCTACGTCGATCATACTGGTTGTGTCTGAATTTGTGAGTGTTGGGACTTTCAAATCCGAACTTTATCTTCACCGTACACCAGTCACGCCGCCCGGAGGGATCAACGATCACGATCATAGCAGGGCATGCATCGATCACGGACTGACATTCGTCTTTCAGAGATCCGGCCATCCTGTGAAGTAGGAAGGGTAAGAATACGACGTGTGGACCGGCACATGAGAACTGAATGCATATGGGTTAGACAGCGAACTAACGGATCAGCGTGCGTTAGCAATGAGATCACTGAGCGTATAGCTTCTCTGCGTGGAATAAATAATTCGTGGGAATTGGCGAATGCGCTGCAGGCTGTATCAACTATCCCACGAGGTGCCCGGGGCACCAGATGGAGCTGGTAGGAACAAATCACCAACAAGACCATCAATATTCCAACTAAACGCAGCTACCCGCAGAAACGGATGTTTGAAATATAAATGAGGCCGAAGCGGATAGAAGCGGATAGAAGCGGATAAATTTGCTGTTAAATTTGATCATCAATACTGATTTAATGGTCAGGCCTTGTGTCCAAGCATTTGTGGTCAAAAGCATCCCGAGAGTGGAATGAAACACGGCCAAGTACCCCCTAAATATTCTCGTCAACTTACCAAGGCTACCAGACTTCCATAGATCCGCTTATTCTACCTTTCATTCCGCTCTCCACCCTCAATCGGACGTCCCAGTAATACTTCTTAAATGCCCTCATCGACCAACGACTCAACTGGTACTCTTGTCCCCACCCTTTCTGAACAAATACCCTTCGACGGAGACATAGAAAAGAACATCATGAAGCTCGACGATGAACAAGTCAACCCTCTCGCCAATTATGTTGTCCCAGTGCTCCCCAAAGGCATCAAGACTGTACTTTCAGTATTACCTTCAAAATGGACGCGATTTTGGATATGGTATAACCTATATCGGCAGGTCCGTCGCTTTCAATCGTGCTTGAACCACTCATTGAATCGAACCCGCTCCTTACCACAGTTCTTTACTCTATCCTTGACGCTTAACACCGTCGGGATCCTATTGGCTGCTCTTGGAAGATTCCCATATGCTCAAGACTGCGCCGCTGCCATCTCGTTAGGGAATGTACTAGCAGCGGTCGCGTTCCGGAATGAACTATTGTTACGAGGCTTGTTCTGGGTGCTTGTAACACTCTTTCAGAAGGTATGGTCCCCGTCTACCAGTCCCATTCGAGAAATTGACATCTCTATTAGTGGACCCCCCTCCCGTTTCGTATCTTCCTCACAGCCGCTCTTCAACACGTTGGTGGCATTCACTCTGGGTGTGCAGTTTCAAGCCTTTGTTGGCTCGCCTACACCGTCTACAACCTTTTCATCAATCATTCTCTCCACCACCCTGTCGTTCTTGCTTTTGGAGTGATTACTGCCCTCACAATTTCCATCTCAATCCTTAGTGCTATCCCCTCCATCCGCGACAGACATCATAACGTCTTTGAGCACCACCATCGTTTTGCAGGTTGGGCAGGCTTGGCCTTCGTTTGGATACTCGTCGTCACCTCCGACCTCCAAGACCCAGAGAACCCTGGACACTTCTCTAATTCCACCCGTGCACTCATCGTTGCGCAGGAGTTCTGGTTCGCCGTAGTCATTACCATGCTCATCTTCGTCCCTTGGGCCACAGTCCGTAAAGTGCCAGTTGAGATCACCATTGTGAGTTTAATTCACTCTCTTGAGAGTTTTATGGACCCAAGTTGATCGCTTTGCAACAGCCATCAAGCCGAGTGGCGATCATCAAGTTTGAGAGGGGAATTCAGCAAGGCCTTCTCGGGCGTGTCAGTCGACACGGCCTGCTTGAGTACCACGGTTTCGGCATCATTTCCGAAGGAATCGGGACCGGTTGCCACTGTGAGTCTGTGCTGTGATAGCCACCTTTGAAAGCATCCTGAGTCCGTTCTTTAGACATGATCTGCGGCGCCCAGGGTGATTGGACCCGTTCTATTATTGAGGACCCACCAAAAATGCTCTGGACGCGTGAGATGAAATTTGCGGGCCTGCCATACCTCGCTCATCTATATCGCCGTGGCATTTGTATTTGTACCGGGTCTGGAATTGGCGCGGTCCTGTCAACCTGCATCCAGCTCGACAACTGGTTCCTCATCTGGATCGGTTCCGACCTCCAGGACACGTTCGGACCTATCCTGTTTGATATGATCCAGCGGAAGATTCCAAAGGAGCGGTACATTCTCTTCGATACGAAGAAGGAGGGTCGGAGACCTGATACGATGAAAATGCTCAAAGATATCTACAAGGCGTTTAATTCGGAGGTCGTGATCATCACTTCAAACCCAAAAGGAAATGCCGAACTCATGCAAGGTTGCAAGGAGAACGGCATGCACTCGTTTGGTCCCCTCTGGGATTCATAGACAGATTTTGAAATGAAGCTTCACCTGAACCTAGATGGGATAGAAAGATTTCCTTAGACCACTCATGATATTTGTGCTTTCCATATAGAGTTACAGTAGATCCAGTCGTCCTTCACAATTACTAGAAATTAACTTTATCGCTGCTCCAGATCGTGACCTGGCTTAGCTCACCGGTTTCCACACGACCTTGCGCTCCTTGGGAACACAACCTACATATCTGACTCACTCAAACCACAAAAAGCGCTGCAGAAGCAGGTAGATGATTCCAGGCTCACGCTATGACATTGCGTCTTGTAGCGGGTGACTCAGGTGTTGGTCCAAACGACGGAGATCCTGGGTAATCGTAATTCATCCAAGGTGTAAGGTGCTCCAGCAAGGTTCCATACCTGACCAGTACTTCAATCTAGATACATATCAATATGAAGAGGCGCGGCATGGAATCTCCGCAAATGGGGAAGATTGAGAGTACTCGATTCGTTACCCCAACCCAGGAGTTCGTTGCACAGAGTGCCCAACACAACCCCGAGTTCGGGAGGGTGAGGGAATGCCGATGACAGGCCGGCAAGAATAGCGAGAGGAGGGTCAATTGTAGAGGAGAGGGGAATTTGTCCATGGTATATCTTCAGGAACAGGGTTCTAAGCCGATTTGCAGCAGGACGACAATGTGCGCACAACAGGATTAGTCGGAGATTGCGGTCGAGTACAGAGAGCCTTGAAGAATGCGCGAATGGCTTCCGAAAAGGCATGATGATGTGGGCGTGGTGGGTTTAGATTCATCTAGGAAGAAAGGCTAGACACGATCAGCAATATATATTTTGCCGTTTCGCGAGCAAACGCATTGTGTCGCCTCTTTTCTGCCAATGTGGAAAAACCATATGGCCGTGGAACCTTTGACGGCGTTAGCCTGGTTCTTTAATCGCCTCAAGTCCTATGCGGAATGCTTCAAGCCAGATTTCAATTGGCAGCATGTCAAGACAAATCACCACTAACCATAGTTGCTCGCTATCCTCGATAGAAGAAATCCAGCAGTTTTGCATGTTGTCACCGGGTTCAAGTTCGTTCATCTCATTACAAACCACCACGTGGACCTCGGCGAACTTTTCGCAAAATAGTCCTGCTATTAAAAATGCTCTAATTTAATTTGGTTACCATTATATGTAGTCCTTTCTCCTCCATGTGGGTTTCTCGTGGAGCTGGAGTACACCTGTAGTTAGGATGTGACCTCGTATTCTTTCGCGTTGACGTCGGTTCCGTTCATTCTCTTCCGCTCCTCCTGGCTCTCGGTAATATCAAGGTGTCCAATGTCCCTATTACCTTTCATTCTACCTCAAACGTCTCATCCGGTCGCGGCCACCTCTTGACGTCACCAGATAACCCCTATATAGCTACTCTCTCGTCTCCAACCTCTCACTTTCCTGGTGCCCACATCTTAGGTTTTAATTTGAGCCAACTCCGTCGTCAGCGTGCTCCGAGCTAGTCTACAAGGCCGCCGCCGGGAGTAATCCAGGTCTTTTGCCCCATTAATCCGCCACTCCCGACCGTTCGACCCCCTGTCCAGCATTCAAAAGTTGGAGAGCACCAATGAAAGTGCATCTGGAACTTATCATGCCTTCATATCAAGGACCAGTTGTTGTTTCCAGTAGCAGCAGTGGTCCCATTCAGAAAATGATGCATTTCAAGGGCACGAGGTCGTCACGGAGAAGAGTTCAGGTCCATTACCGCCCGTGTGACGTTACTACCGCTTGTTTCTGATCTGTGTACGCATTCCTCTAGACGGGCGAGAATTCCCAACTCATTATGACTGTACCCCTGGTGGTGAGTTCGAAGAAGAGGTGTATAAACAGGATACCGCACATAACGCCCCAATACCTACGACGCCCCACATGTTCATACCATGGACCAGCATCCTGTCTTCATAACCGGCACCGGCACCGGCAAGGCTATCATCGGCGGGAAAGAGAAGGAAATCTCTGCAGGAG
>Ga0307513_10010937_pt1 | contig 11327 bp, 4 predicted proteins | sample 15_EM_MG_FD_202174 | JGI IMG/M metagenome (GOLD analysis project Ga0307513, IMG submission 202174) | Populus trichocarpa ectomycorrhiza microbial communities from riparian zone in the Pacific Northwest, United States - 15_EM | ecosystem: Host-associated > Plants > Roots > Unclassified | place... | reverse complement strand
GATGACTAATTGTTGAGTGGGTGGCCACATCTTGACTTGGTGACAATCCTTATCTTCTTGTCTGAACAAAACATCATTGCTAACGTTAGAATTTGAACAGATAGTCCCCATGAAAGTTCTAGTAAATTGTCTGAGCTTTCCAACAGAAAAAGAATCGGTGCATTTGGACTTCTAGAACTCGAGATATGGGCTGAACACTGAATAGTGTCTGGGCTGCAGGACAGATTCCGACTTCTCCGTTGTTGCTACAATTTGAACTTGAAAATGACCTTTTTTAATCTTGGACTCTTCATGAAAGTTTTAGACCTATGTTTTAGCTTTCCATCCATATAGATTAGACCTAAAACCAAGTTTTACAGCTCCAGGTATGATCCAATAACCGAATAGTGTTCCAGTTTGGACTGAACCAACATCTTTTTTCTAAGCTTGCCCCTTTCTTTGTCTTCTCAATTTTTGTAGTTAAACTCATCAATCAATCATTTGATTTATGTGATAGGCCTGCATTTAAGATGAACATTTACCATAAATTAAAGGTATCTTATAGTATCAGACTTGTTATTATAAAACATGTTTTAGTTAAGGAGTTATTGATACTTCAAGTGCAAAATGATGATATAAAACCTTGATAAAAATGCACTTTTAAGTGCTAATCAAAGGCACTAGTGGATAGGAAAGAAAAATAGAAGATGACTGATATTCCCAAGGAAATTAAACTTTTTCTTGCTAAATTTATAGAGGTTATACTACACGATTTGCTTGATAGATTGTTGCTAATAAGAGATATTTAGTATCATATTGATTAGGTGTCAACAACTAGCCTTCCAAATCTATCATATTATCATTTGAGTTTTAATAAGAGTAAGATATTGAATGAGAAACTAGAGAAGCTATTGTGAAAGAGACAGATTCAATAAAGCCTAATTTCATGTACACTGTTGTTACCCACTTTTGACCCTATAAAAAATCAAGAAAAGAAAAAAGAAAAAATAGAAAAAGAAAATTCAAAATACAAGAGGATATACATGAAAAAAATCTATAAAATTGCCCAAGTTAGTGGTGATGGACCGAAATGACAAGTGAAAAAATTAGAGGACCAGAATGTATAAAATTAGAAAAATTGAGAACTCATTCTGATTGATAAAGGGCCCCATTGCCAGTATCTCTCATGTTTGGCAAAATGTTATTTCTATATTTGAAAACAATCGAAAGGGAAATGGGATGTGTACACGGGCAACATGATGAGTTTGGTATAAAAGAGAGAGCAATCTACTATCCGAGTAAGAAGTTCACAAATTATGATTCTAGATATACAATGGTAGAGAAGTTTTGTTGTGCACTTGTATGGGCTGCAAAACGACTTCGACAGTACATGTTGTATTGCATTACATGGCTAATTTCAAAACTGGACCCTCTTAGATATATCTTTGAAAAGCCTTATTTATTAAGTAGAATAGCAAGATGACATGTGTTGGTGGCTAAGTATGATATAGTGTACATGACAAGAAAAGTCGTGAAAGGAAGTGTTATTTTTTATCATTTGGCAGACAATACAATTAATGATTATGAGCCTTTGGATTTTGTTTTCCCAGATGAAGATGTGCTGGTATAAGAAAAAAAAAAAAGAACTAGACTGGTGGACAATATATTTTGACAGAGTAGTAAATGTATATGGCAATGATAATTTCTCATAACAGAAAGTAATACCCTGTTTTGATCAAGTTGCAATCTGAGTGAACCAATAATACGACTGAGTATGAAGCTTGCATCCTCGAATTAGAAGTTGCATTAGAATTGAAGATAAAGAAACTTGATGTACATAGAGAGTCAATGCTAATAATTTGCCAAGTGAAAAGAGAATGACAGATAAAAGATGATAAGCCGAGGCCATATCAAGAATATTTGTCCAAACTAGCAAAAGAATTTGACAAGATAAAATTCACTCATATAGAAAGAGAAAAAAACCAATTTGCTGATGCTTTGGCCATTTTAGCTTCCATGACCAAAATTGATTATGGGAATAGAGTGCAGCCTATAAGTATTGAAGTTAGAAATTCTCCAACTCATTGTTGCTCAATTAAAGGAGAAGTGGATGGGGATCCGTGGTATTATGATATCAAACAGTTTATCCAACACCAGAAGTATCCCCTAGGTTATCCATTATAGATATGAAAACCCTACAAAGGTTAGCTATGATTTATTACCTCGATGTAGAAGTGTTATATAATAGGTTGTCCAATTAAACATTGTTGAGATGTTTGGATGGGGAAAAAACAAAAAAAAATGCTCTAAGAAGTTCACGAGGGATTTGTACAACTCATGCTAATGGATATATAACAGCCAGACAAATATAGAGGTTGGGTATTTCTAGATGACCATGGTAAAGGATTGTATAGAATATGTCAGAAAATACCATAAATGTCAGGTGTATAGTGATAAGATAAATGTGCCTCCAGCTTATCTATTCAATTTGACATCTCCATGGCCAATTAAAATTTGGGGAATCGATGTAATGGACATCAATTGATCCTAGTGGCCATTGACTACTTCACAAAATAGGTAAAGCCATTTCATATGCTCATGTAACCTAGAAGATAGTGAAAAGATTCATTTAATGAGATTTAATTTATCGATATGGATCCTCTTTCATAATTCATAATAATATAAATAGCATTAAGAACCTTCTGGTGTGAAAACAAAAAAGAAAGTTTGCGACACTGAAATAGGCTCCCGATAAAATCGGAACTACCCTTAAGCACCTGAAAAAATAGTGATTGATAATGCTCAGAACTTCAATGGAAGAATGATAGTAGAGCTTTTGCACAAAATGAAAAATCAAGCACTCAAATTCATCTCTATATAGGCCAAAGATGAACGGTGTTGTAGAAGCTTTCAACAATAATATCAAGAAAATTATGCAGAAGATGGTAGTCACGTACAAAGACTAGCATGAAATTCTCTCTTTTGCTTTGCAAGCATATTGTACCACAGTAAGGACGTTTATAGGAGCTACACCTTGTTTTTTTGTTTATGGGATGGAAGTAATAATGCCACTCGAATTAGAAATCTCATCTTAAGGGTATTAATGGAATCAGAACATGAGGAAGCTGATTGGGTCAAGATGAGATACGAGTAGTTAAATCTTATCAATGAAAAAAAGTTAGCTCCAATTTGTCATCATCAGTTGTATCAATAAAGAATAGTTAAAGAATATGGTAAGAAAGTCAAACCTAGGGTATTTCAGTATGGAGATCTAGTGCTGAGAAAGATCTTACCTCTACCCGGCGAAAATCAGAGTTAATAGGCACCCAACTACGAAGGCCTATATATAGTGAAGAAAGCATTCTCTAAGGGAGCTCTGTTATTGACAAGAATGGATGGAGACGACTTGCCCAGGCTTGTGAACTCTAACTCTGTAAAGAAATATGATGCATAGTGTACTCATCTTCTTTAAATTAATAAAGTTTGGTATTTTATTCTCGTTACATCTTGTGTATTTTGCAAATAATCTCTAAAGGATCAGCGAAAAAAAATTCAAAACTCATCTATCTTAAACAAAGGTTTTCAATATTCGACTTTGGCTAACAATTTTAAGAAAAATCAATGATTTGTCAAAAGAAACGATTCACCTAGCAACTCCCTAAGAGATGCCTAAATGCTCAGAAACCTAAAGAGATGACCCAATCATCAAAGTTTGTTGTGCAAAAGCTACATGAAACAAAGACAATGAAGTTTTCATGAGTTATGAACTCGCAAAATAATTTTGTACAAATCACTACAGTAATGAGGTCAACATTTATTAGTCGTGACCAATCTTGCTTGAAATCAGAAAAGGCTATCCTTTAGAGATGAATATGTCTCTTGCAGTCTCAATATGAGCTAAAGTGGTTTTTTTTCCTTTGTAAAATAACTTTGGTTAAGATCACACCCTACACAAGGGGCAAGCATTAGAAAATGTCTACTAACGATAAGAAAGTGGTTGGAAAACCCCAAAAATATAAAATACTTTTGAACAGAATCCATGAGATCTTGATTGAGGCCGTAAAATAGGAAAGCTCAACACCCCCCTAAAAAAAAAAGCTTTGCTAAATGATAAATCTTGAAAAGACACACGAGTATCTAAAAAACAAGTAAAAGTTTCTCCTGTAACTTCAACAAACAAAGAAAAGGAAAATCAATGAGGAACTTGCAAATGGAATAGAAAAGGGCATTAGTATCTTGATATGAGCAGATAAAGAGATTTAAGGAAAGAAAAGTTGTTTACGTGTTCGATCAAAAGTTTAGAGTGAAAAGAAAAACCAGAAAAAATCCATTATCTCACTTTTAAAAGCGAAAGTCTTTGATAGCATAAGATATGTTGAAGGAATAGAAAAGGAGGATGAAATGGCATAAAGGTGTGAAAGTGATCCTGGACCCATAAAAACTCTCAAACACCATTTGAGCCTGTGAACTCCTTTTCTTTGGTAGCTATAAAACTCGGCCTTCATTACGTGCCTTGAAAAGTCTATTCTAATCAAGCGAGCAGGAAAAACTGATAAATAACGCTTTCAAAATATAAGAAACCATTTATAAGAGTCATGATGAAGTGAATAACAATTTGTCTTTGTTCATGTTGAGAAAATTCAAACACAAAACTTCAAACAAGTATTTGATCTTTTTTTAATCCAATGCAAATTGGATCATCTCCTAAATCAAATCACCATGATGAAATATCTTTCTTCAAAGACTAATACATATCACGAGAGTTGCATGAACATTGTTTTTTGACATGACATTGAAAAATCTCATATTTTCAAAAAGAAAAGGTAAATCTTGTGAAATTTTTGTTAGGGAAAACACCCTAAAATAAAAATCAAAGTGTGTGTCATGAGTATTTGAAAAAAAACATAAAAAAGTGTTGTCACAAGATAAGAGTTTTAATTCATTCCCATTCATCATGGCCTAAATACTCGTAAAGGAGAAGGCTACAAAGGCAGCTCGACATTCAAGATTGGAAAGTAACTTGCACGGATATGCTCGAGTAAACTGAGAGGGTAAACCGACAAGAAAGACCACCTTAGAAATTACAACCCTCAACAATAAATAAATAAATAAGATTATGAAGAAAGGGGAGCCTATATTTCAAAAGGCATGCAATGCATATGGTTTAACCTCAACTTTGAAATATTGTTGGTGTAGGATTTGCTAACCAAGAAGAAAGACGGTGAAATCTGCATAGGTGAACAGAAACTAGAAATGGCAAAAACATCCCATATATAGGGTATGGATAACTAAAACCATCAGACAAGGCACTTATTTTAAGAGTTTATCCTTGGTTGGTATTTTGTTTTGAATTTTGTTTTAGAGAATTTTTGGAAGGATCCAATGTAGATCCTAGTATATAGAATTTAAAAAAGGTAGGTTGCCCATGAAAGTAGGCCATTTTTTAATTTTATAATGGGTAGGTCGCCCGTGAAAATAGACCACTTTTAAAGAAGCATGAAAGGATCCAATGTACATCCTAGTTGGTATTTTGGTATTTTGTTTTAGAGAATTTTTGGAAGGATCCAATGTAGATCCTAGTATATAGAATTTTAAAAAGGTAGGTTGCCCATGAAAGTAGGCTATTTTTTAATTTTATAATGGGTAGGTCGCCCGTGAAAATAGACCACTTTCAAAGAAGCATGAAATGATCCAATGTAGATCCTAGTTGGTATTTTGGTATTTTGTTTTAGAGAATTTTTGGAAGGATCCAATGTAGATCCTAGTATATAGGATTTTAAAAAGGTAGGTTGCCCATGAAAGTAGGCCATTTTTTAATTTTAAAATGGGTAAGTCGCCCGTGAAAATAGATCACTTTCAAAGAAGCATGAAAGCTTGCTGAAATTCTTTTTCAAATTTGAAAAAGATTAGTCACCCGTGAAAATAGATCTATTTTTTAATTTTAAAATAAGTAGGTCGCCCGTGAAAATATACCAATTTCAGGAAAGTATGGAGGTTTGCTGAAATTCTTTTTGGAATTTAAAAAAGGGTAGGTCACCCGTGAAATTAGATCAATTTTTTAATTTCAAAATGGATAGGTTGCCTATAAAAATAGACCAATTTCAAAGAAGTATGAAGGCTTGTTGAAATTCTTTTTGGAATATGAAAAAGGGTAGGTCACCCATGAAAATAAACCAATTTTAAAATTTTAAATTGGGCAAGTCGCCCGTGAAAATAGACCAATTTCAGGGAAGCATGGAGTCTTGCTGAAATTCTTTTTAGAATTTGAAATATGGTAGGTCACCCATGCAAAAAAACTAATTTTTGAATTTCAAAATGGACAGGTCGCTCGTGAAAATAGATCAATTTCAGGAAAGTATAGAGACTTGTTGAAATTCTTTTTGGAATTTGAAAAGAGGTAGATCATCCATGAAAATAGACCAATTTTTTAATTTTAAAAGGGACAAATCACCCATGATAATAAGACCTTTTTTTTTAAATAAAAAAAAACAAAGTCTTTGGGATCACCCAGTAAGTCCAATAAACACTTTTTCTTAACAAGCTCACTAGCATTATAACTTAGCCATTTTTTATTACCCACTTTTGACCTCACAAAAAATCAAGAAAAAAAAGAGGAAAATAGAAAAAAACAATCCAAAATACAAGAGGATATCTATGAAGAAAGCCTATAAGATTGCCTAAGTTAGTGGTGAAGGACCAAAATGACAAGTGGAAAAGTTTAAGGACCAAAATGTATAAGATTAGCAAGATTGGCAACCAAATTCTGATTGAAGATTGCCCAAGTTGGTGGTGAAAGGCCCTATTAGTAAAAGTATTTTTATTTGGGCTAAAGAAATATAAATTTGGATAGGTAAGGACTCAATGTGAATTTTGGAAGGTTTAATTAATCTTATTGAGGGCTTTATTGCAAGGAAAATCAGTTTTTGGAGTCAATTTAGGTGATAATTGGAACAGAGTAAAGTCTAGGGACTTAATTAGTTTTTTGGGAGGTTTAATTAGATAAATCAGGGGCTTAATTGTAAGAATATCTAATGGCCAATTATGGACTTCATTGAAAAAATCCAAAACCATGGACCAAATTGTAAAAAACATGTAATTGTAGGGGTTAGAATTGACCAAATCAAGGGCCAAATCGAAGAAAATAAAAAGTTTAATGGTGAATTAAAGGTCCATGTGCACAAATCAGAAACCATGGACCAAGATAAAAATGACACTAAACTTTGAGGTTGATGATTGAGTTTGGCAAAGAAAAAATTGCATGAAATTAAGAGCTTGAGGGGCAATTATGAGTGCAATTAAAAGCAATTGGAAGAACAGGGACTAAAGTGAAATTTGTCAATTCCAAATTAAAAATCTTAATTTCGAGGGTTTAACCTAGACGATTCGTCGTTCGGCCACTATTTAGCTTCTTCTTAGCAGTTTTGGCTGATGAAGTAGGCACCTTCAGGTGAATGTGGTGTCTTCAACTACCTCTAGGCTATAACCACCACCATTCAGCTACTCCCATCAAATATTTACATTATATTTTTTATATGAACTCAACAACATCTTGTCTTTGTTCAGCCATCACTGTATTTTTAGATTCTTAGCTAATCGAGTTAGCACCTTCAAACGAATAAATATGGAGCTACAAAACTCTAAATTGAGCAATAATGGATCCAATCAAAATGTTTGCTTCTCCTCTACCAAGTTTAGGTGGTCTCTGATGACGTTTACATCGAAAGTGCTCCAACAAAGCCTCAAAATTGGCCAACTTAGTCAACCTTGACTAAGATACCTATTTGTACAAAACTATTCAACTTTTTTATGTGTTCACACTTAACAATTCCTAGAGGGTTCTTATCAAGGGTCATAAATCTTTCATCCAAAATCAAAACGTGAGGGATGCATGCATTTGTCTTCAAGCAAAAGAAAACCACCTAGGCAAATTTATTACCAAACCATCACCCCAAACCATTTAAGGACAAAATTTCAGCTATTAATATTTGTCCAAAACTCTTTCATTTTGATCAAAAGGCTAAACTTTGATCAATCTATGTTTGAATCAATCAAGAACTCGGGCAAAATCCGATAATAACCCCTGGAAAATGAAAAAATGAGGAAAAATATGGACAAACACATTATGAAAAAATCCTGGTGTGAAGGTTCAAGAGCTTAACATAAAGGGTTTAACAAGCTTTGAAAGGAAAAGAAGGAAAGAAAAAATAAGAGAAAGAAAATAACAGTCCATAACCAGCAAGCTTTGAGGAGGTGTAACCATGTAAAAGTTTAATGGTGGAGTTTGTATGGCCTGTCTATTCATGTTTTCTTAATGTGTAAACCTCTTTTGATGTTGTTTAAGCCTATCTTGTATTTTTTTGTTTGATTTTGGTGCTGGAATAATTTGATGTTTTTTGTAGACTTTGTTTTGTTTTTATTCTTGTTAAAAGGATGTTTTAGATTGCTCAAGCTTTTGTTATGATAGTTTGTTTTAGTTTTGGTCAATAATGTGTTAGAGAGGCTTGTATTAAAGGCATGATTCTTGGTTTTGATTCTATGTTTTTAGCCCAATAGCATGTTAATGATGTATTTGAGATATTTTGATTGGTGTTTGAATATGTTTTGTAATAAAATAGTAAGTTGTTTTTGTTTGTAGGTTAAAGATTTTGGAAGCATGTTGATCAATTTGATATATTTTAGTGCAAGTTCATGGTTCATACAAGTATATTTTGGCATATAGATGTTAAAAATATCAAGTTTTGAATTCAAATAGTATGAATATGTTTGTTATTTAGCTTTAGTAGTTTTGAACTTTGAAACTTCATGTATGTTATTGATAATTTGATGTTATTTGTTAATTTTTTGGACTTAACTATGCTTAGTATTGGTAATGTGATTTGTGAGGACCAAAAACAGCATGTTTCAGAAACCTAAAAGGCTAGTTCTGGGTTTAACAATAGACTGGGAATTTTTGGGTTTCTTGGTTCAGTTTCTTCATGTTTTTGGTAAGAACATTGTTTTAGCCCTATGATTTGAACCAGTTTTGGTCCAATTCTTTGCACTAAACCATTCAGGCAACTTGACTAGTAGATAATCTAAGGTTTATTTGCATCAATAACAAGTTTCTAAGGGTTTTAATCCTAGGGTTTTAGTTTTGAACCAAAACCTATTTTGACAAAATCGTGTTGATTCTTTTATAATTGAAGTGAATGGATGCTAGATTATGGATCCTTGCATGATTTTTGTTTGTTGCACATGACCCAATCCTTATAAAAACTACATTTTATTTATAAAAATGAGAGGAAAATGTTTTTAGCATTGTTTTAGAAAAATTTTGTGTGTTTTTTTTTTTTTGGAATTTACAATAAATTTGTAAAATTCCTTAAGAATTTGGCAAATATTTCAATAACCCAAAAAAATTTAATTCCTGAAAATTAATGGTCAACATTCTGATATAAATGTTGAACTTACCAGTAGGCTAGTATTTAAGTACCAGGAGTTAACTAGAAAATTCTTTGAATTATTTTGGATATTCACCAATTTTAATTAGGAGTATTTTTTTCATCACAATACACGAGTTGTGGAAGACACTTTCACCTTTCAGGATAGGTGAACTCTGTCATGGCACCTACATGGATTATTCCTATAAGAATTTACCTAGGCATACGAGCCCATAAGAAATTTAAAATGCTAGATTTATTCATGAGCGTAAATTTTTATTTTGAGCCATGGACAGATCACCGGTTAGGAACCTATCAACACCTTTAAACCACATCTAGACCACACAATGCAGTTTACCTAAGGTAAGGTACGCTAGGGGTACTAATATCTTTCCTAGCCACAACTAGTCTCTTACCCTAGAATTTTAGATAAGACCAGTCCATCTAGGTCTCCTAGTGACTTTGAGTCAAACAACTAGATGGCGATTCCATGATCCTGACATTGCAATGCCACGCGTATATGTGCAACATACAATTCCAAATTTATTGACCCTAAAAAGGATGATAGTTAACATATGGATGGATATAGTCTAGCTATCAATAAAATAATAACATGATACAAATCTCAAATCCCTCAATTAGTGACATGTTAGATTAGTTATATAAGACAACATTATTTACAAAGATTGAGATATGTAGCAGACACCATCATATTCTGATTTGATTTGGAGATGAATGAAAGATAACTCTTAAGATAAAAGAGGGGTTGTATGAATGGCTAGTTATCTTTTAGAATTATCTAACGCACTAATAGTTTCTATATGATTGATGAATCAAGTTCTACATCTCTTTATCAATAAATTCATAGTTTTTTATTTTAATGACATTTTAATTACTCATAAGATAGTTGTACCAATTACTGAATACATAAAGAAATTGAAGTTTGATTAGGAAAAAGAGGCAAAAAGCAACTTTGTGTTGATTAAAGAAAAATTAAGCATTGCTTTAATGTTATCACTTTTAAATTTTGAAACTATTTGAGATCAAAAGTGATGCTTGTGGTGTAGGTATTAGAGATGTATTTTCTTAAATGAAAAGACCTATGATATTCTTTGGTGAGAAATTAAGTGATGCTAGATTAAAGTGGTTTACGTATGATAAGAAGTTCTATGTTGTTTTTAGAACTCTAAAGAAATGGGAGCATTATCTGTTAGGGAAATAATACATGCTGTATTATGATCATGAGGCATTGGAATTTTTACATACAAGCGAATCCGTAATAATATGCATACAAGAAGGGTATTTTCCTAATGTAGTTCCCAATTAAAATCATGCATAAAGTATGAGTCTAGAATAGCTTTTTCTAGGAGGGAGGCCTTGTTAGTTATTTTGAGATGGGGTATTAGTGGGTTTGGTTATCTAAAAGAATTGTAAGAGCATGATGTGTATTTTAGTGAGTTATGAGAGGAGCCAAAAGCTACCCATTGATGATTTTTATATTTATGATGAGCTCCTAGTATGAGGCAATTGACTTTGCATTTCTTGTTTTTTTATTTTGAGAAAATGTAATTTGAGATTTGCATTGTGGAGGCTTGGTTGCTCATTTAGAGCAAGAGATGACTATTATTGTTGTTAGTGGGAGGTATTATTGGCCTCAATTAGAGCAGTTTTAAGATTTATTGGGTTTGAGAATATATTAAGACAAAGTCTTCTCTACCCTTTAAAGTTGTAAGATGATGACTTGAGAAATTCTAATTCTTTATCTGCACTATTGGAAAATAATTTACAAGAATACCAAATTAAAGAATTAATTAGGTCGCATGAAATTAACAAGATGGCATTGTCATATCATTTATATATTATGTTGTCAATCTTGTAATTATTGATTAGCTCCACAAGCTTCAATGAATAACGCCTCTCTGCTTAATG
>Ga0307513_10010936_pt1 | contig 11327 bp, 10 predicted proteins | sample 15_EM_MG_FD_202174 | JGI IMG/M metagenome (GOLD analysis project Ga0307513, IMG submission 202174) | Populus trichocarpa ectomycorrhiza microbial communities from riparian zone in the Pacific Northwest, United States - 15_EM | ecosystem: Host-associated > Plants > Roots > Unclassified | place... | reverse complement strand
CCTTACGTCTCCATACAAAACGAAAACGAAAAGAATGCGCGTTCTTCCCACTCCATCCGGCGTCTCATCTGGTAAAGTCCGGATGATATCTCTTCTTGGTCTTTCCTTTTTCCGGTCTTTATTTCTTCTCTCTTAACCTATCGTCGGGTGATGGGTGATATATATCCCCTTCATATCGTTTTATTTTTCGTGGTGTTGTGTCAGCGCGCCCCTTTACGGGCGTGTCGTTTGTCCCTTGTTTTCGTCGTCCTCGTTCACTCGTGCATATCCCCCTCCCAAGCATTAAGCCGCTGTATTTTTAAATTTAGCTGGCCAATAGAGGTCTCACTCTCCTAGTACAAGGTTATACATAGTAATGTCAATAAACCTCGACCTGTTCTGTGTCACACACAAGCGAACACGGAAGCAAACCGAGTGCGAATTTGAATTGACAGCTTTAGCGACTGGAACGGTTGTCTTACCGACAGCGTACACGGACGAGGGACAAACTCTAAATCGACAATTGCATATCCAGCAACCCGAGTGCCTCGACAGGTCTCTCTCTCTCGCCCGCTGCCTCGACTGGACAACCCACCCTTGCGACCACAGGTGTACATTACACATAATTCCGCGCACATAGTCATCAATCAGAGATGGGCCACCAATGTTTATATCGTAACGCCGGCTCTAAGCGAGTCTCGGGTCCTCTCCGCTTTGGTGAAACGCTGGGGGTTTCAAGGAACTTGCTCCGTCTGGACAAGATCGCGCACAAATGGCGCCCCTTTTCTTTTTTTTTTCCCCTCGTAAGGCTGTGCACGATCCACGGTAACCCGTCAAAACCCCACGCCGATCTCGCTGAGCGCGCGGGCAACACCTGATGGGAAACCCGCTTACGGCGTACTCTATCAGGTTCCCAACCCCTCCATGGTTACTTTGTCCCCAACGAGAGGCCCAGTCCACGGCCGTGTCCGCTACCCTGCCTTGTTCAGAACTCGTGCATGGATGGGAATCTCGAATCCATGGAAGCGTCGGGGAAACGAGGAAAATAAGGATTCGCGCGAGAACTCCCAGCTTGATGGTCGTCTCCATCACTCCTGCGACGTCGGTTGCGCTCACGTCGATCATCTTCGAGCAGGGCCCAACGGTCGGCCAACCGTGTCAAAAAGTACGTTGGCGACGACGCCACGAAGAGAGGCTCACTGACGCTGTCCTGTAGGCCATCGGACGTGGATCTACCCCTGCGATTAAATCTCCCCAGATGCGTCGAGATCCGTCCTCGCCGTCGCCACATCAGAGGTCGAGTCGAGCGTTTTCGACGAGATGCGCTTCTGGACGCGTCCGCAAATGAACGCCGCGAACACCCCGGTGGGTCAGTTCCCTTCTCCTTCCTCAATTAATCAGGTGGCTGTTGAATGGAACGTACAAAAATGATGGCCCAAGACGGGGTTCTCGAGAACATCGTCTCCAGGGTCAGCAAATCTCCGCTTGGGGAGGAACTCGCCTGATCAGCTCGACCTCTGGCTCAACCGTCGAGGGGGCTGGATGCGGTAAAGCCTGTCGGGTGACCCTCACTCGCAATGTCGTAAAGTCCCCCATAGTCGTCGGAGCATCACCCATCGGTCGAGACTGTGTTCTGATTGAGAAATCGATCGCACTCGACCGATTCCGCCGATCCAACAAATGAAGCGGCAAGCGTATTGTTTGGACGGAGCCGTACATAACCAAGGCGGACGTTTGAGCCGCAGGTCGGATCGGACTATACAAACGTCGGATCGGTACGACCTCGACGGCTCAACGTCAAGCGAGAGATGACATGGAAGCTGCGATAGAAAGAGATAGCTTTGTCGTCACAGGGGTCAGCGTCGTCCTGTGAAATCGGAGCGTCTAGTTCCAAGTGTAAGAGGGACCCCCGTGCCTTGAAAACGATCAAACCCTTCTTACGTTTCTCTCCAACCCACTGGGACATAGACGAAACACAATAATCCCCAATTCATCGTCACCCTGCCCCCTGGAGATGATAGCAATGAAACCCTTCACCAATTTGTCCCGTCCTCCGAACCCGTAGCGCAGACGGTGATGCCCTACACTCAAGGCAAGAACCCCCGTTCACCTCCTCTTTTTTTTCACGAATACAAACCCTTGTGTACTAGCCTCGACTCTTCGGGTCAGATGGCCTTTCCCCTGGGCGGTTGCCTCTTTCGGCTGTCGATCTCGGTCTGGCCGTCTCATCCACGCTCCTTTCCCACACTAGAATACCAATTCTACCCTCTCGCTCCAACCTGGAACGGCAGAGCCCGTCAACCCCATCCAATTCTTTTCTGGCCCCTTCTCCACCCTCAAGCCCGCCCCAAATTTCTCTCGTTCATCTTCCACCGGTTTGTTGCGGTCGCCAGAAGAGCAACATGGCCCACAAGCTCACTACCAGAACACCCCTTCGTGCACGAGCGCTATCCCCTGTCTCCAGTCACTGATACGGTGGCTAGGCTTACATTTCCTGCGACATCAGGATCTGTCGTTCCGCCTCGCCGTAACGATCCCTGAACTTCCCCTAGTGCCAGGAGCTGAGGATCGCCACAGGGGTAGCACCTGCGCCACGTCCCATTCGATGAGGGATTTACAGCGTCTGACACAACTTCGGGACCTACATCGTCACTGGCTCGGCTCGACGACTTGGGTACTCACCGACCTGAACAGCAACCCGGGCCTGGCTTACCTCTGGCGTGGTTTACTTGTCTACCTCTCCACACGGCCATGTTCTAACTTCTACGCTTGCGCAATCAACTTTGAAATCTGACCCAACCCGTGTTCTTAACAGCTGGCGTGGGGCCCGGATATCGAACGGAATTGGTCTTATACTCCGCTGTCGGTGAAACGCGATTTTACCTTGGGGTCTTGTGGGTTGAACTTGGAGGTGGAGAGGTTGGTATTCCTTTGTATCGTTTAATAACTCGTAACCAGCCTTACTGATAGACCGGATGCCCGTACGTGCGCCTCCGCTGGGTTTTCCTGAGACCCAAGATTACTTCATTCATTACCGTCCTGACGAATGGGATCCTGGTAATTCTTGGGCCGGTGGTATTCAAGACACCGTACATCGGTGGCCCCGCCACTTCTCGCGAAACCAATATCTGGATCAGCAGGTCTCATTCGAAACGCCACCTGAGCTATTCTCCATTTAGGCATCGAGACTCAACCTAAAATCCGCCACAATACCCCAGTAAGGGGCAATCGGTTGAATCAGGAACTTGGGCCTTTGACTCGGAAAATGGGCCTCGTTAGGATCACAATCCATCCCTTACGGCTCGAAATTTACGTCCTCTTTGACCTGTCTCCATCATCTGCCCTGAACGTGCGACCCTCTATCCTCCACCCTCTCCCGTACTGTAATACGAACGGCTGATATATTGGCTGTGGGAAAAGAAGCCCAGTGTTATCATTCTCATCATTATTCTCTCCTGCTGTGTGGAAATCCCTCGGGTCCGGCACACAGCTTTGTGGTGGAGTCAATATCAAGGCAGCCCGCGTGTTCTCTCTCTCCTGGTGAGAACGGCGATCAATCTTTGGTCAGGCTTGGGGTATGCCGTCTATCTTCACTCAAGTACCAGCACGGCGATCGAATCCTCTCCGAGCGCTGGCCGTGACGGGAGGTTTGGAGGGTGAATTGACCTTCGTGATGACTTGGTCTCCGCGTCTATTTTTGTCTCTCGCTCAATCCCATGTCTTACACTGGAGCGCGCGTCTGGGGAGCCAGGGTCTCGAGACCTTGGTCCCCCCCCCCCTCAGGTTGAAAATTACGGCTCTTTTTTGCCATGGAAACTTTTTGGGGGGTGTCTGCCACGATTTCCATTTTCGGCAGAAACCAGCCACGATCACCGACCGTCCCTGATGACGCATGGGTACTTACATGGAAGGGTTGATGGAGATTATTGTAAATTTGATTTTTGGGTATGGGCGTCTCAGTTATCACGGCCAATTCGCTTCTTACATACGGGTGATTTGCAGGGAAGAGAGAGGTCTAAGTAATACTGATCCTGGGGGTCGTAACACGGCGATTTGCGCTCCATTCGATTAAGCTTCCCTACATGCTTCCTCTTTTCGGATGGAGCAACTGAAGCGCAGCCTGGTAGCAGGGAAGTCCCGGTCATAGAACCCCCTATTGGGTTCCCGTCCACCCCAAATATCTTCCCTCGTGTACGGGCACGAGCTCTAGTTACTCAACGATGTGGTGTATTGTAAAACGTGCTTGAGCGTATGTGAACAGACAACATCCAGCCAGGCTGCCGTCAGGGTTCCCAATCTCAAGAATTGCTCCGGTATCCCGGCGCGGTGGGGGATCAGCAGATCAGCTTAAAGCCAGAGTCTGGAACGGATCAGGGGTCAGTCAAAGCTTAAGGCGTCGTTGACAGTGATTGGAACATACCCTCACGGGTCCGTGTGTATACACTTTGCATACGGTCAAGTTTGCAATTGTCTTTTGTACAGAGCTGAGATCGGGACGACGATATGCTTACGTGTGGTGGGTTTGGAGTCGATGATATACAGTTTGGGAGGCGAAGTTTTATCGTCGCTTATACAAGTGAGATGTCATCCATCCTTCGTCAGAGTCGTTGTCGTCGTCGGCACAAAGGTCGCTCTCTCCCGAGCCCTCGTCTAAGAGGCTCAATATGGTGAGTCGCGGGAGCTTAGGAAACTTACCGGTGTCGGGAGGGGCTTCTTCTTCGGAATCAACATCCTCTTCGTCCGGATAATCATTGGTGAACCAATCTTCGGCTGTTCGACGGGGTCAGTAGGTTGGGCGTGTCGCTGGGAATCTGTACCGACCGTTTGAGTCTTCATCGCCCTCATCTTCAACCTCGGACTCGGGGTCTGACTCGTCTGGGTCGCCAAAGGAAGCGGGAAGGCCGGTGCTTTCCAAGTGGCGGATTAGCTCACGATGCCACACAAACCCCAAAGCCACACGTACAGTGTCCCAATATTCTGGGAGACCTTGTTCCAGTCCGCGGACTTTGAAGTTCGGTGGTAGAAAATGTCCCAGACGTAGTCGTTTGCAGACGAGGCGCCAGACGTTGTTGGTTGGATGTCTGACACTAAATCAATACAGAGGGAGGAGAATAGCATATATTGATTGTGTGTGCGACCCGAGAGACTGCCTTGAGCGTACGTTTAAGATATTCTTCTAGCATTGGGATGAATTTTTCTACTTCGGCCTGAGCATCTTCGGTTTCGTTCACTGGAACAGCATCGTAGCATTGGACGCCTTGGGTGCGATTTAGCAGTTCCTTATGCGAGACAACCTTTGGAGGCGCATTAGGCGGTCGTCTCGCGGCGACCGGAGGTTGTTTGACGATGGTATACGCCTTTGTGGTGGCCGAATCGTGGGTGAACTTTGGCGGTGCGGGCAGGGTGGGCTGAGGAACGCTCTCTGTTGGCACTGCTCTGGCAAGCGCAGAGACCCGTTCCTGGTTGCGTTCAGAGATATGGATCGTTTGGAGAGACAAGACTGGATACCTGAAAGTCCTTTGTGTTCCAAGAGTCCTCCCGTTCGACCGTCTGGATGAATTGAAAGACGTCGAGCCCCTTCTTCCGTCTCTTGGAGTCTGAGAGGACGAGGGCGTCGACCGGCTCTTCGTTTCTCTTCCTCTTTATCTTGAGGATGGTTAGAGGCTGGCTAGTGTCGGCGCTCATGATGTGCAAGGCAAGACCGATGAAAAATTTCCGTCGGGCCACTGTTGCGACCGGGACTCGGAGCTGGCAACAGCCCTGCGCACCTCCTCCTTGCCCGTTTCCATCACCTCCCCCCGCCTCCAACGTCAGACCGACGCTACACGCTCTTTTATTTTAACTTTTTATTTCTTCTGGTCCTCTCGAGGTGCCGTTGGCCCCACCATAAGCCGCCCTTCAAAGAAAGAAATAACGCCGTCAAAACCTGACGATGAACCACTTGCTCGCCCTCGTCCTGTTGGCCAACCTTGCCTTCGCTCATCTCCCCCCTACACCTGTCAGCCTCAGGAGGTCTGCCGCCCACAAGAAGAGGTTGGATGACCAATATCTACCATCCGCTGTCGCCCTTCATCGTCGTGCCTCGATCGGCGACATCCTCAGTATGTGAATCCATTGTTTTTGGTTACGTTACTTTAACGTCGGCTCCTCATAGACTTGGACGACAACGTGCAGATACTTGGTCAATCTCCTGACGGCGCCGTCTCTGCCGTCGTTAACGGAGACACGACTACTTTCCCTGCAGACCCAACACAGACACCACCTTCTGACACCACATCTTCGTCAGAATCCCCGGCGCCGACTCCCTCACCTCCCTTGTCTTCTGACCCCCCGCCGTCTTCGAGTACTCCGGAGCCCACACCGTCGCCCTCAGACCCCGTGACTTCCTCTTCTCAAGATTGTGGTCTTCTCGGGCTTTTCTGTCCCCCCTCGTCAGATCAAAATCCTTCGTCGACAGAACCACCGCCCTCACAGTCGCCAAGCAACCCTACTGGAACGAGCGACCAGGTAAGCCAACCTCCCCCAACAAGCAGTGATCAAGCGCCACCCGGTACGACCGGGGACTTGTGTCTCCTGCTCGGGATCGGATGTCCTCCCTCCCAGTCTCCAACCAGCAGCAACCCCGCCCCGACCCAACCTCCCCCGGCAAGCAGCGATCCAGCGCCGCCCACCACGACAGGAGATTTATGTCTCCTACTTGGGATCGGTTGCCCCCCTTCCTCGACCCCAGTCAGTAGCAACCCCGCCCCGACCCAGCCTCCCCCGGTTAGCAGCGATTCAGTCGGGACTCAGCAACCGCCTCCTACGACTGGTGACCTGTGCCTCCTGCTCGGGATCGGTTGTCCTCCTTCGTCCCCAGCCAACAGCGGTCCTGTCTCGAGCCAACCTCCCCCAGCAACCGGCGATACAGTGCCACCCGGAACGACCGGAGACTTATGTCTCCTCCTTGGGATCGGTTGTCCTCCTTCCTCAACCGGAGGCACCGTCTCTCCCCCGGTTAGCAGCGGCCCGACCGAGACTCAACAGCCGCCTCCTACCACGACTGGTGACTTGTGTCTCCTACTTGGGATCGGCTGTCCACCTTCTTCGTCCCCAGCCAACAGTGGTTCCATCTCGAGCCAACCTCCCCCAGCAGCCAGTGATACAGTGTCACCCGGCACGACTGGAGACTTATGTCTCCTCCTTGGGATCGGTTGTCCCCTTTCTTCGACCCAGTCAATCAGCGCTAGCTTTCCCTCTTTTACTCAACCTCCTTCATCGGAACCTCTGTTCGCGACTGGTACCTCTCTACCACCCGACGGCTCTATCTCCATCCCAAGGTATTCATGCTCCTTGCGCAATGGTTTCTCCGTACTAACTTTTAAACAGCACCACGGCCATCATCTTCCCCACCGAGAGCTCGAGTCTCCCCTCGTCATCGATTCCCGGCTCCTTGTCGATAACTCCGACTTCTTCCGTGCCTCCGACCAATACCCAGTTTGAATGGTTGACTCAGACGTCATTGATTTTCTCGAGCATCGTCGAGTCAACGTCCGACAGCCTGTCGCTCACGGATCCGGACCAGGTCCCGACGTCCACGTCGTTTTCCACCGGTGGCACTCCAAGCGTTGCTCCTAGTGTTGCTCCCCTCCCATCCGGGATTCCTGCTCGGATAATTCCTGGTGCCGGCGGCGTCAATCCCGAAGTTGATAACTTGAATGGCTTTACCCTAATTGCTGTCTTGTTCGATCGTGGATTGAATTGGGATACGGTTGTACATAACCCCGACTCTCCTGGTCAGATCTTCTCCTGGCTTCCGGTTTTAATTCAGACGGCTTTGGGTGTTACTAGTATGTGGTTTCCACGCCATCTTCGTCTCCCCACGTCTGATAGCCTCTCTAGGTGATCAGGTCAAGTCATTCGCTCTGCAGGTCTGGATTCCAAATTCCTACAGGGGTCCTTCAGATATTTCTCTGTTGGGGACGACCTGGCTGGGTTACATCCCCACTCCTCTTGTTCAGACCCTTGCAGCCCAGATCAAGGTTAAGACCTCGTCATTCTATACGGGCCAGCCCTCCCCGTACTCAGATCTGGCATCCCATGTCGACCCATCGTTTGATATCATGACCGTGACAGCCACAACTGGAATCCCTGGCTCTGGGGGGTCCAATGGTAGTTCATCTGGTGACACCTCGGACGATTCTCGCACTCGTCAAAACGCAATCATTGGTGTAGTTAGCGCCTTGGGGGGCATGACCTTGATTGTCCTTGGTTACCTCATCTACCGTGCAGTCCAAAAACGCAGAGAGCTCGCTCACCGACGCTTGTCCGATCCCCCTACTAATCCTTTCATCGGAGAGGCGCCACCCAATCGCAACTTCGATCAGGATTCTATTGGTGGACAGAGACGCAGGAGTTTCTACTTTGCAGAGGACTCCCTGCGCGGATTATCGGACCACAACTACACCAACGACGGTGCCAGGCTCAGCCCAGAGCAGACATTGGGGTTGAATAGGCGGCCAATCGCTGGAAACATCGGGCCCCCTGTGATGAGAGAGAACAGTTTGAATTTCTAGAGTTGGGAGGTGCCGGTTCGAGCGTTGTGATTTGTTAGTTCTCCCGCCTCTTCTGATACTCTCTCCCCATCTTTTCCACTGCTCTCATCTACCCTCTTTTCTGCGCAATGTGTATTGCGGTTAGGTTCACTCCTGCCACACAGACCCCAGTGTTGCAGAACAATACTATTGCCCGCCCTCTAAATCACTTTTTTATGGTGTCCTACTCCTCTGGAGGTACCAACTCTCCATCTGCGCCATCACATTGATTAACGACAGCGGCCGCATAGATGGGTATTTCACCCCCAAATACGATTCACAATACCCTACATTTTCCTCTTTCACAACATCCCTGCTTGTTCATCTGTGTTCCCTTCCATTGCTGGATGTTGACTTTTGTTTGTGCGTACGCCGGTCCGTGAATTGTATTGCTAGACAAAGCAAGGAGTAGAATTCCACTTTTTTCTTTTGGTTTCAAACATCACGACCTCGTACCCTCATCGAACTCGTCTCCGACGTCTCTCATGCTCGTTCTGCTTTCTATCTGGGTCTAAATCCATCTACAGTAATTTCTTTTTTTGTTTTGAGGACCCTTTTCTTTTGCTTAGGTTGTTCGATAAATCCGCTCCACTCCGTGGATTGACGTCCGGTATTTATTCCTTACCAATATGTGCTTCGTCTACAGTTGAACCTTGGGACATGAATGTCACACTAGCGGTCAATTGGCCGCCTTCGATAATGAGCGATGATCAGTAGCGCCGACGAACTGGATCACGCGCCAGTTTGCTGAAGTTGCTCCGAGTTGACGAGCCTTCCGACCTCCTGAACGTCTGCGCCTTATCGAGGAACCCTGCGCGCTTCCCTGGGCGAGAGATCTCTGATTCGATACCAATCTTGCTAGGTGTGTACGTCCTCTGAACTCCTTGCTGATCTTCATTGGGATTTACCTTTGTTAATCTTCCCAGTAATTTTTAACCATGGAATAAGCTGCTCGGGTTGTCCTTAGCATCCAAGTTGTTTTGGTGAACGAAATCTATCAGTATCGCATCGGTACCGCCCGATACATCATACATCGTAGTGTTGCACAGATGCATTAATACCTCCCAAACGTGCATTGAGGGGAGGAAACCAACCGGACGATTCCTTTGCGACATCTAGGACCAGCTTCGTGCGTCGATCAATGGATCTTTGCTACAGAAAGTCAGTGATATTGTGACTACGATAACAACCGAATCCCGTACACGAGCGTGGCGTAATTCCTCCCCAACCAGCTGTCGGTCGTTGTTTTCGAAGGACGCTGGACATAACTTTGGGGCTGTCTTGAGGGCATGTTTGCGGATGTTTTCCGCAATACATATTGAGCAGCCGTCATAGGCGTCAATAGTCGTGTTGTTGCCGCGGGGTCAGATACAATCAGATTGGCACAAAGGGGACCGCGAAAAGCAGGGCGAAGCTATGGAAAACCTCTTGATCAATAGGGCGTGGGGTCGACAAGCGGCAGGGCCCAGGACTGAAGCTTACAGTCCTGGAACAAAGAAAGTAAAGAGCTGCAAATTAGAACGAAAATAATAAACAAGCAACGGAAACAAGGCTCGAGGGTAACCGTCATACGCCCCGCCATAGGGCCAAAATGAAACGGATTGATCAATCAGCTGCCCTCGTTCGACCCTGCGTGGCGGTAAAGCAAAGCTTTTGGGTAATGCTTACACACCATCGATGTTTACGCCCCAATTCCCTGCCTACATGCCAATGGTGACAGATGTCGAGAAGTCGGACGACATCGTCGAAGGGTTAGGTGTATCTGGGGTATTCGCTGTGGGTGCCTCGCCGAAGGAGGATGATTGAAAGTGGGGATGACGTACAGGAAACCAGCCGCGGTCCCCGATATCCTCATTGACAACCTGTAGAAGGATAACGATTCAGTGCTATTTACAGACTGAAGGGACCCTCCAGCTCACATGAGACCAGTGATTGTATCCTTTGAACACCCTCATTTTTCTGGAGATCTAGCTCATCTCCTTTCCTTCGGGACTCCACCAACATAACGCCAAGGAAGTTTTTCGAGAAGATACTGAGCCGCAGGATCGGGGTTCTGGAAACCTGCTCGGGTGAACCTAATGCTAGAAAGGATCAGGCACGAGGGCGGCGTGAATCGTGGTAACCGGGGGAGTGATCTTTGAAGGGATCACGCTACAATGCGCTTTCGGATGGGGTTACATTATACCTCTTTCATAAGTTCAGTGGGTAGTGTGGTGGTTGTGTCTGCCTCGTAAGTGGTCAAAATGGTGATGGTGTCGGTGTCGGTGAGGGAGTTCTGTGGGGTTTGAGCGACAGGACACGAAGCCGTAGGGGGGTCAATCTGCCACGAGGCCTGGGGAATCCTGTTGATGGTGTGTGTAGTTGTTGTGCGTACGTTACCCTTGGGGATTGAGGATTAGGCCTTTAGGGTCGAAATCACTGAAGCAAGAATCTACACGCTCGTGAACACTGGTTGTGAGGCCGTTGATAGTTGAGGTGGATGGAGACTCAGATATCCACCGACGGCCACCCACTCCTTAAAGATTTGAGAACGGCGAGGAGGTGGAGGAAAAATATGAAGCCGGTCGTCCTTTATTTCCAGTGCTCCGGGATTGAAAGAAGGCTCCATCCACCATCGGGGGTGCACCACGAAAGAGTCGTGAGCGAACATGTAAAATGGGCTGGCTCCCACTTCAAAGCGAGGATTGAATGGCGAGCGGCCTGGAAGGATCCAGCGAAAACGAGATTTCAGGAGGAACGAAGAATGGGTCTGGGAAAGTTCGAAATCGACCAAAC
>Ga0307513_10010935_pt1 | contig 11328 bp, 11 predicted proteins | sample 15_EM_MG_FD_202174 | JGI IMG/M metagenome (GOLD analysis project Ga0307513, IMG submission 202174) | Populus trichocarpa ectomycorrhiza microbial communities from riparian zone in the Pacific Northwest, United States - 15_EM | ecosystem: Host-associated > Plants > Roots > Unclassified | place... | reverse complement strand
AGCAGGGCAAGGAGGCCGAGACACAGCACTCCATGGACGAGGAACTCCAACTCCTCACCGTCCACGGCGTGCTGCATCTCCTCGGGTACGACCACGAGGAGGCGGACGAGAAGGCCGAGATGTTCGGTCTCCAGGCCGCCATCGTCGACGGCTGGCGCGGCGAGCGCGGGATGACCGGTCCGTCGCCCGCCCCGACCGTGTCATGAACCCCCAACTCGTCACCGGTGCCATAGCGTTGGTCGTCGTCGCCTGGCTCGCCGCCTGCGCGGAGGCGGGCCTCGCGCGCGTCTCCAGCTTCCGCGCCGAGGAAGCCGTACGGAGCGGTCGGCGCGGGAGTGCCAAGCTCGCGCAGATCGCCGCCGACCCGACCCGCTATCTCAACGTGGCGCTGCTGGTGCGCGTGGTCTGCGAGATGGCCGCCGCCGCGCTCGTCACTTACGCCTGCCTACAGGAGTTCGACCGGACCTGGCAGGCCCTCGCCGTCGCCATCGGCGTGATGGTGCTCGTCTCGTACGTCGCCGTCGGCGTCTCGCCAAGGACCATCGGGCGTCAGCATCCTCTCAACACGGCCACGGCAGCCGCGTACGTCCTGCTGCCGCTCGCCCGTGTCATGGGGCCGATCCCCTACCTCCTCATCCTCATCGGCAACGCCCTCACCCCCGGCAAGGGCTTCCGGCGCGGGCCGTTCGCCTCCGAGGCGGAGCTGCGGGCGCTGGTGGACCTGGCCGAGAAGGAGTCCCTCATCGAGGACGACGAGCGCCGCATGGTGCACTCCGTCTTCGAGCTGGGCGACACCCTCGTACGGGAGGTCATGGTCCCGCGTACGGACCTGGTCGTCATCGAGCGGTACAAGACGATCCGGCAGGCGCTCACCCTCGCGCTGCGCTCCGGGTTCTCGCGCATTCCGGTCACCGGGGAGAGCGAGGACGACGTCGTCGGGATCGTGTATCTGAAGGACCTCGTCCGCAAGACGCACATCAGCCGGGACGCGGAGAGCGAGCTGGTGTCGACCGCCATGCGGCCCGCCGCCTTCGTACCGGACACGAAGAACGCCGGTGATCTGCTCCGCGAGATGCAGCGTGACCGCAACCACGTCGCCGTCGTCATCGACGAGTACGGCGGCACGGCCGGCATCGTGACCATCGAGGACATCCTGGAGGAGATCGTCGGCGAGATCACCGACGAGTACGACCGTGAACTCCCGCCCGTGGAGGAGCTGGGCGACGAGCGACACCGCGTCACGGCGCGCCTCGACATCACCGACCTCGGCGAGCTGTACGGCCTGGAGGAGTACGACGACGAGGACGTGGAGACGGTGGGCGGGCTGCTCGCGAAGGCGCTCGGCCGCGTACCGATCGCCGGTGCCTCGGCCGTGGTCGAACTGCCCGACGGGCGCGAACTGCGGCTCACGGCGGAGGCCGCGGCCGGGCGGCGGAACAAGATCGTGACGGTGCTCGTCGAGCCGGTCGACCATGCCGGTTCACCGGAGGAGGAGAAGGCCGAGGAGGCCGAGGCGGACGGGAAGGAGCGGAGCGGCGCATGACTCCGCAGGAACTGCGTGCCTTCTGTCTGTCCTTCAACTCCGCTGTGGAGGACTTCCCGTTCAGCCCGGGGATCTCCGTCTTCAAGGTGCTGGGCAAGATGTTCGCCCTGTCCTGGGTGGACGACCGGCCCCTGAAGGCCAACCTGAAGTGCGGCCCGGAGGACGCGGTCCGGCTGCGCGCCGAGCACCCGGGGCTGGTCATCCCCGGGTATCACATGAACAAACGGCACTGGAACACCGTGACGGTCGACGGGGAGTTGCCCGATCAGCTCGTGCGCGAGCTGATCGAGGACTCGTACGACCTGGTGGTGGCCGGCCTGCCGCGCGCGGAGCGGTTGCGGCTCGACCGGCCCTAGTACCGAACTAGCACTCGCCGCGCCAGGTCACCTTTGTAAAGACGAGCGGGTGGAAGCTGTTGAGGCCGTAGTCGCCCGGGCCGGGGTTGTAGTGCAGGCAGGTCGATTCGGCGTCGCCGTCGATCTCGAACTCGACCTGGATGTGGTCGAGGCCGGGAAGCGGTGTGCCGTTGTTGAAGATGGACCGGCCGGTCACTCTGCCCGACCAGTTGCCGCCCGACTTCAGGACGAGCTGGCCCGTCGAGTACTCACCCGCGTAGATGCAGAAGCTGCCCTTGCCGCAGCCTGCCGGGTTCGGCTCGGCCGAGGCCGTCGGCGCCGTCCCCAGCACTCCGGCGAACGCCGCCACCGCGGCCAGGGTTCCAAGTGCGCGCTTGTTCATCACAGTTCTCCGTTGTGTTCGAGGGTCGTCTTGCGACAGGGACGGTGGGTCAGCAGACCGGTACGCCGGGCACCTGGTTCTCCGGCACGCTGAGATAGATGTTGGTCATGTAGCCGCCGTACTGCGGCAGTTGGGCCCACCAGTCGTTGACGTAGGGCGGTTCGCTGACCTGCTGGCCGCGCTTCTGGCAGCCGACCAGGACCTCGACGCCGGCGGGCAGTGTCGTGACCGCGCCGGAGGTGGTCGTCGCCTGGGTGCGGACCCGGACCCCGCTGCCCCAGGTGCCGATCCACGTGCCGGACGGGCGGGAGGCGCCGGGGACGTCCAGCGAACGGGTCAGCCGCCCGATGTCCGTGTAGGCCTTGCCGTAGGACGTTCCGCTGGGGTGCAGGGTGAAGACCGCCACGATGGAACGGTCGCCCGCGCCCACCACTCCCGTCGTGTGCAGTGCAGGCCGGGAGAGGTCCACGGCGTCGGCGCCCGCCGGTGCCTGTGAGACCGTGCCGGCCGGTTCCTTCGCGGCCTTCGTGGCATTCGTTGCCGTCGCGGCCGGCGCCGTGCAGCCGCCGGAACTGAAGCCCGACCAGCCCTGCTTGACGGCCCAGGGGCGGTTGAAGGAGCCGGCGATGCCGAAGTGCTGGTCGTAGCCGTCGGTGGCGCAGCGGGTGGACTGCCGTAGGTCGCCGAGGACGTAGTCGCGGGTCGCCGCGGGAGCGGAGTCGAGCAGATGGCGGTAGATCTTCACGGTGTCACGGGCCGAGAGAGCCGTGTAGCCCCAGTAGCCGGGGTGGGTCGACGGCGGCCGGGCGGTGTCCGTCAGGCCGAGCCGTGTGACCATCCGGTCGACGATCGCCCCCGAGCCGTTGTTCGCCCAGAACGTGCTCGCGGCCCCGTCGTCGCTGCCGCGCAGCATGGTGTCGATCCGGGCCCGGTCGGTGGCCGGCAGGGCGTCGGGGCTGCGGTTCCAGAGCACGTCCAGGGCGATCAGCAGCTTCACCACGGACGCGGACCGGAACTGCCCGGCGCTGTTCAGCTGCTCGGTGAACGTGCCGGTCTGGCGGTCGAAGACGGCGACGCCCGCCGTCACCCCGGCCGGCACGTCGGCCTGGACCGCCGCCGGGCTCGGCGAGGGGGACTCGACGGAGGCGACGGATACGGCGGTCGCGGTGGTGCACACGAGCGCGGCGAGGGCGGCGGCCAGCACGCCCGCCCGCATCGCGCCCCGTGCGCGGCTCAAGGTCATCATGGTCGTCCTCGGGATCTGTTGAGGTGGCTGAGGTGGTCGAGGTGGGTGTGCGTCGCTCGCACTACTGGTAGGACGGGGTCGCGACCCGTGCCGTATGAGGACCCGGGCGAGGGTCTGCACGAGAATCCGAACGCCGGATGCCCCCGGGACCACGAACAGGTCCCGGGGGCATCCGGTCGGTGCGGGCGGTCCGTTCAGCAGGTCGGCAGACCCGTGTCCGGCTCGTCGTCGCCGCCTCCGACGAGGAAGATCTCGCTCATGTACGCGGACGGGGCCATGCCCACCGCAGGGGTCTTGACCCACCAGGTGTGCCAGTAGCCGCCGTAGGTCGCCCGGCCGCCCTGGGTCTGGCACAGCACCCTGAGCCAGCCCCCGTCGGGTGACGTCGCGATGACCGGGGCCTGCGAGTTGGGGGCGGAGCGCAGATTGACGTTCGACCCCCAGATCGGGCACCGGTACGTTCCCGGGTAGTCCGGGTCGGGGGTGCAGGGCGCCGAGTCGGCGGCCCGCGCGGACGAGGTGAGGCCGGGGGAGAGGAGCAGCCCGGCGGCCAGCGCGACCGCCGCGACCCCCCTCGTACCGACGCGGAGACGGCTCAGGGTGTCGGTCAGCATTCGCGGACCCCCGGCAGCCAGGCGGCGGGGTGGTCGATGTAGATGTTGGTGATGAAGCCGCCGAGCGCCGGGATGTAGGACCAGGCGTCGTTGGTGTAGCCCTCGGCGGTGACCGAGTCGCCGTGCTTCTGGCACTCCACGTAGACCGGCGTCGGCCCGGTCAGCGTGCGCACGACCGCCGCGTTCAGGCGGGCGTCGGCGCGGACCCGGACCGAGGTGCCCCAGGTGGTGAAGTTGGTGCCGGGTGTACCGCTGCCCGGGGTGCACGGCAGGCCCACACCGCGCGCCGACAGGTAGTCGACAGGGTTGATGCCCCGGCTGGCGGACGCCGAAGCGTACGTCCTGAGGTGCAGGTGGACGCCGGTGGAGTCCCCCTCGGAGCCCATGCGCGCGATGTGCTGACCGGCGCTCACCTGCTGGTTCACGGAGACGAGACGCTCGTACATGTGGCCGTACTCGGTGATGGTGCCGTCGTCGTGCCTGATACGGATCCACTGGCCGTAGCCGCTGGCGGGGCCGGAGGCGATGACGGTGCCCGCCCCGGTGGCGTAGATCGCCGTACCGCGGCTGTTGGCGATGTCGACGCCGTCGTGACCGGAGTGCCACCCCTGGGTCACCGTGCCGGCGGCCGGGCAGGAACCGGCGGCGGCAGCCGCGGCGGGGGCGGCGTCGGCCTGGCCGGCCGCGAGCGGGATCAGCCCGGCCGCGGCGACCGTGGCGACGAGCATGCCGATGGACTTGGAGCGCTTGAGCACGCGCATGGCGGAGTCTCCTCTGTGAGGGATGTGAGGGATGTGAGGGGTGTGAGAGATACGAGGGAAGTGCGGGAAGTGGCGGATCAGCAGGTGGGAACCCCGGGCAGCCAGGCGGCCGGGTCGTCGATGAAGATGTTCGAGATCCACGCCTTGTACTTCGGCAGGTAGGACCAGGCGTCGTTGACGTAGCCCTCGGCGCTGACCGTCTCCCCGTGCGCCTGGCAGAGCACGTCCACCGCCGTGGGACGGGGCAGTCGGGTCACGGGAGGCCGGCGGGTGCTCGCATCCGGGCGGAGGGCCACATCGGTGCCCCAGGTCATGAACCGCTTCGTGCCCGCGGGCGGCTGCTCGGTGCCGGCGATGCGCAGGGCACCCGCGTACTGGGAGTTCAGCCGTACGTCACTGACCGTCACGAGCGTCCCGGACTCCCGGGCCTCGACCATCTTGCCGTTGCCGAGGTAGATGGCGATGTGGTGGACGCTGCCGAGGTTGGCCGGGTCCGACCCCCACAGCAGCAGATCGCCCGGCTGCAACGGAGCGATCCCCTGGTCGCGGGTGAACCGGGCGGTGGCACCGCTCCACTGGGCCTGGTTCCACGACCCCTCGGGCAGGGCGATGCCCGCTCCCTGCCAGGCCGCGTACTGCACCAGGTGCGAGCAGTCGAAGCCCTTCACCTGGCTGTCGTGGGCGCCGGGGCCGCCGCCGGGGTAGTCCTGACCGAACGTCGGCCCGTGGATGGAGCCGCCGCCCCACGAGTACGGCACCCCGATCTGCGAGCACGCGGCGTTGACGATGGCCTGCGCCTGAGCGGACGCGGTCGCCAGGGGACGGCAGTCGGCGGCGGCCACGGCCTCCGAGGCGGCCGGCGACGCGACGGCCGTCGCCGTACCGGTACAGGCGAGCGCGGTGGCGAGCAGCAGTCCTCCCGCCATCGCGAGTGTGCGGTTGGTGCGGCGCATGTGGTTCCCCCTTGGGTGGTTGGCGCGATGTGCGCAAGTGCTGTACGGGTGATCGGCGTACGGCATCCGGCAGTTGGTCGGGCTGCCTCGTGTCGTCGTCGTGCGTGCTGTCGTCGTCCATGTCGGCCGAGTGGCGGGCCGCTCGGCCGACATCGTGGACGAGATCGGCGTGGAGGCCGGTTCCTACACGTCGAGTGCGGCGCGGATCTTGGCGAGGCCGCGCATCCGGTTGCGCTGCACCGTGCCGCGGTGCGCGCCGAGTTGCTCCCCCGCCATGTCGTGGGTCAGGCCCTCGATGTCGACCAGGATCACGGCGGCGGCCTCCTTGGGGGACAGCCCGCGCAGCAGCGAGGCCGTCACCGCCTCGGCCTCCCTGCTCGCGAAGCCGCCGTCCCAGCCGCGTTCCGGCAGCCGGTCGGTGCAGCGCTCCTGGCGCGAGGGATGCCGCCACAGGTCGCGCAGCAGGTTCAGGGCCGCCGCGCAGGTGTAGGCGTACGGCTGCTGCTGACGCGTCAGGGTGTGGGCACGGGCCCGGCGGGAGAGTCTCAGGTACGTCTCCTGCAACAGGTCGTCGGCGTCGTGCGGATTGCCGGTCAGGGCCAGCAGCCGGCGCCGCAGCCTCGGCATCACGGCGGTGAAGGCCTCGTCGAACTCGGCCGCGGTCATGTGGTCGGTGAAGACGGTCGTAGTCGTGGTTGCGGTGGTTGCGGCGGCTTTGGGCGACGTGGTCAGCGTCGTCTTTGCCGTCGTCTTCGTCGTCGTGATGCAGGTGTTCTCCACGGTGTTCCCCCCGGGTCCGGCTGTCTCAGACTGTGGTTGGGCAGGTGCCTTCGGAGCTGCGGTGCTGCGGGTGGTTCGGAGCGGCGGGACCGTACTTGGCGGCCGGCGCCTCGGTCAGGAGCGCCCAGTACCGGTCTCCGTACGACCAGTGCCACCACTCGGTCGGGTAGTTGACGAACCCCGCCGCCGCCATGGCCCGGCCCATCGCCGCCCGGTTGGCCCGGGCCTCGGCGTCGATGTTGGCCGCGGCGGTGCGACAGCCGCCCTCGCTCTCCTCGGGGGTGGCGTTGACCTCCGTACCGAGAAAGAGCTCGGCACCGTCGTCGGTGCACAGGGTCAGATCCACCGCGCCGCCGCTGACGTGCGGGGCGACCTCCGGGGGCGAGATGTACGCGCTGGCCAGCTCGCGGATCCGGTCCGGGCCGGCGTCCGGATGTGCCGTGCGCAGCGTTGCCGCGTACTCGTCGAAGTAGCGGCGCTGCAGCGCGGGCGGCCGGAAGCCCTCCACCATCAGCAGGCGGATGCCCGGGGGCAGCGCGTCCTGCGCGAGCAGGAGCCGGCGCACGACGTCGGCCCTCAGATGGGCGTAGGAGCCGTCGTCGTCGGCCTTCCGCGTGTCGACCCGCAGTGCGGTGACCTCCCGGGCGTCGACCAGGGGTTCACCGTTCTCCGTGACACGCGTGGCGGCGACCCGGGGGTCCGAAAGCAGGATGATGTCCGTCACGTTCACAGCGTGGAGGCGGGCTCTGCAGGATCGATGCAGATCCTCTGCAGGACGCATGCAGCGCCGGGAACGAGCCACCCGCACCGGCGACCCGGCGGGTTCCGGCCAACCCGTACTCCACACCGGTCTGCCGTGAAAAAGGGGAGGTCCGGTGTCGGGTATGACTGTCGGCGGGTGTCGGTAGGTTGTCCCCGACTGCGGGGACGTGAAAATCGGGGGACACGGTGGACGTCTGCCTTCTGGGTCCGGTCGAGGTGTCGAGCGGGGGACAGCGCATCGCGCTGAACGGCGCCAAACCGACGGCGATCCTCGCGGCTCTCGTCGTCCATCTCGGTGAGGTGCTGTCCGCCGAGCGGCTGGTCGATCTGACCTGGGAGGAGGAGCCGCCCGCCACCGCGCGGGCGCTCGTCGCCTCGCACGTCTCCGGACTGCGCCGGGCCCTGGCCGGTACGGAGGGCTGTGACGCCATCCGCACCCGCTCCCCGGGGTACGTCGCCGAGCTGCCGCCCTCCGCCGTGGACGCCCGGCGCTTCGAGGAGGCGTTCGCGGCCGGCCGGAGAGCGGCCGTCGAGGGGCGGGCCGAGGAAGCCGTCGACCTCCTGCGGGCGGCGTCGCGCCTGTGGCGTGGCCGGGACGCCCTGGAAGGGCTCGGTCAGTCCTTCGCCCGCGTCGAGGCCATGCGCCTGACGGAACTCCGGCTGGAGGCGAAGGAGTTCCGTTTCTCCGCCGAGCTGGACCTGGACCGTCGTACGGATCTCGTCTCCGAGCTCGTCGCCCACGTCGCCGCCCACCCCCTCAGGGAGCGCCCGCGCGGTCAGCTGATGACCGCCCTGTTCCGCACCGGCCGGATGCCCGACGCGCTGCGCTGCTACGACGAGGGCCGCCGTCTGCTCCGTACGGAACTGGGCGTCGACCCGGGCCCGGAACTCCGTACGCTGCACCAGGCCCTGCTCCGGGCGGACACGACGGTGCTGGGAGCGCCGGCTGCCCGAAGGGCAACGTCCGCGGGGAAGACCCCCGTGCACGCGCGCGCGGAGGCTCCCTCGCGCCCGGACGAGGACACACCGTCGCACCACCGTCCTGAGCAGTCCCACGGTCCTGAGCAGTCCCACCGTTCCGAGCGGTCCCACGACGGCACAGGCCGTCCGGTGCCCACCCAACTCCCTCCCGACGTGGCCGACTTCATAGGCCGCACCGAACAGACGGCCTGGGCGACCGCCCTGCTGGAGGAGGTGCGGAATCCGCTGCGCACCGCGCCGCCCATCGGGGTGATCTCCGGCCGTTCGGGCACCGGCAAGACCGCCCTGGCCGTCCACGTGGGCCACCGCACCGCCGAACTCTTCCCCGACGGACAGCTCTTCGTGGACCTGCGTGCCTCGGACTCCGAGCCGGTGCGGACCGCGGACGCCCTGGCCCGACTGCTGCGCGCCCTCGGCGTGGACCCGGAGACCCCGGCGCACGACGAGGAGGACCTCCTCGGCCTGTACCGCACGCACATCGCGCGCCGCCGGGTCCTGCTCATCCTCGACAACGCCGTCAGCGAAGCCCTGCTGCGCCCGCTGCTCCCACCGGGCGGCGGCTCGGCCGTGCTGATCACCGGCCGTCGTCGGCTCGTCGCCCTGGAGGGCGCCTCCCACCTCGATCTGGGTGTGCCCTCCGAAACGGAGGCGGTGGACCTGCTGGCCCGCGTGGCCGGCCCGACCCGGCCCGCCCTCGAGCCCGACCGGGCCGCCGAGATCGTCGCGCTGTGCGGTCGGCTCCCGCTGGCCGTCCGTATCGCCGGCGCCCGTCTCGCCGCCCGCCCCCACTGGACACCGGCGCGGCTCGCGTCACGCCTGAGGGACGAGCGCCGCCGCCTGGACGAACTGCAGGCAGGCGACCTGGAAGTGCGCGCGAGCCTCGGACTCGGCTACGCGGACCTGGACAAGCAGGAGCAGCGTGCCCTGCGCCGGCTGGCCCTGATGGATCTGCCCGACTTCGCCGCCTGGGTCGCCGGGCCGCTCCTCGACGTGAGCGAGGACGACGCGGAGGACGCGGTCGAACAACTCGTGGACTGCCACTTCGTGGAGGTCGTGGGCACCGACGAGACGGGCAGCACGCGCTATCGCATCCACGACCTGGCGCGCGAGTACGCCCGGGAGCGCTGTCTGGCCGACGAGGCCCGGGAGGAACGGGAGACGGCGGTCCGAAGACTGGTCGACCGCTGGCTGGGCATGGCACGCAGCGCGGCGGCCTACGGGCCGGGCGGCGCGTCGCGGTTCCTCCCGATCACCACGAGGGACGGGTCGGCACAGGCCTCGGCCTCGGCCGAGTCGGTGTCACCGACGGAACCGTTGACCTACCTGACGGGCGAGCCGGCCGCGTGGTTCGCGGCCGAGCAGCAGTGTCTGCTGGCCGCGGTCACCCACTGCGCGGAGCACGGCATGTTCGACGCGGCCCGCGAACTCGCCGCGACCCTCATGGCCGCCTCCGTGGCGCTCTACAACCAGTTCGACGCCTGGTCCCGCTCCCACGACGTGGCCCTTCAGGCGGTGCGCCGCGGCGGGGACGTCGAGGGCGAGGCCCGGCTGCTGAACGGTCTCGGCCAACTCCGCCTGGAGCAGGACCGCTTCGACGAGGCCTACGCGTTCTTCGCGGCGGCACTGCGCCTGTTCGAGGAGCGGTCCGTACGAAGCGGGCGTGCGGACGCGTGGGCCGGCATGGGCGCGGCCCGCCGCGAACAGGCCCGCTTCGACGAGGCGCTGACCCTGCTGACCTCGGCGCTCGGACAGTACCGGGAGCCGGAGGACAGCGCGGCCATGGCCCATGTGCTGTACGGCATCGGATCCGTCCACCGGGAACAGGGCCGCGACGACGACGCGTGGGAGGCCCTCTCCCGCGCACACCGCCTGTACGTGACCGCCCGGGACCGGCACGGCGAAGCGCTCGCGCTGCGCTCACTGGGCCTGTGCCTCCGCGCGCGGGGCGACCTGCCGGGTGCGGAGACACTGCTGCGGCAGTCCCTCGGCATCTTCGAGGAGACGGACGACGTCTTCGGCGTCATGTACGCCAGTCAGTCCCTGGCCAAGGTCGAGATCCGGCAGGGCCGGTCGGCCGAGGCCCGACAGCGCCTCGACCGGTGTCTGGAAACCACCCGCGAGCGCCAGGACATGTTCGGCGAGGCCCTCGTCCTGCGCACCCTCGGCGAGTGGTACCTCGTCGGGTCCGACTGGGAGAACGCGACCGAGACCCTGCGGCAGTCCCTCGCCCTGTGGGACAGGCTCCAACTGCCGCTGTGGCGCGCCCGCACCCTACGAGACCTGGCCCGCGCCGCACTGGCCAGGGGCGAGGCCAGGACGGGGCGGGAGCTGGAGGAGGAGGCGTACGAGGCCTTCCACCGACTCGGCAGCCGTGAGGCGCTGGAGCCGCCGGCCCGCGCGACGAGCGATTCGGCCCGGTAGTCATACGAGGGGCGACCACCTCCCGTCTTCGGGGTGGACGGTGCGGCACCCGCTGCCCGCATGCCACCAGACAGTCCGAAGTGTCAGGAGGACACAGTGAACGCGAGCAGCACGCTCAGAGCGCTGACCACGGCCTTCCTCGTCGCCGCCGCGGCGCTGGCCGCTCCCGCGACGGCGAACGCGCAGCCCGTCCCGGCCGAGGCCGCCGCGATGGACTTCACGGAGGTCCACGTGTGGGCGACCGGCGTCAACGTCCGCAACGGCGTCTCGGAGTCCGCCTTCGAACAGTGCAAGAGCTTCCCCTCCCGCGCGAACTGCCAGGTCGTGGCGACGGTGTCCCAGACCACTGTGACCGCCTACTGCCAGAAGCAGGGAGAACTCATCAGCGACTCGGGCTACAGCAGCCGGTGGTGGACGTACCTGGAGTCACCGAGCCGGCCGTGGGGCTGGGTGAACAACGTGTACATCACGGGAGACGAGCACCTGGCACACGTCACTGACTGCGAGTTCTGACCGAGGAAATCTGCGA
>Ga0307513_10010934_pt1 | contig 11330 bp, 12 predicted proteins | sample 15_EM_MG_FD_202174 | JGI IMG/M metagenome (GOLD analysis project Ga0307513, IMG submission 202174) | Populus trichocarpa ectomycorrhiza microbial communities from riparian zone in the Pacific Northwest, United States - 15_EM | ecosystem: Host-associated > Plants > Roots > Unclassified | place... | reverse complement strand
CAGAAGGTGGAGAAGGCCGTTAACCGCTACGTGCGTCTGCTCTATGATAAACAGGCAGACACACGGGTGGAGCGGCCCAAGTCAACGATTGCGGGCGGGGGGTATTATCACTTGCTTACGGGATACGTTAGGGGGGTCAAGTGCGGCAGCGGCGGAACACTCGCTGGAACTCTCCACAGCGTCTGCTTCGATGTCAGTTTCATCGAAGGGTTAAGACGTGGGCGGGTCAATTTCGCAGGTATTGACTTCGGCCATCTTCAAACCGCCGAATAATTTTAAACTACAATGCACGGTTGTATTCAAACTTGGTCAGGAGAATAGTTATTAATGTAAGAGACTCTAATTTTTTCAGAGCTTCTTGCGCTAGTTGAATAAACAACTTCATCTGCTTAACAGCCAACTCCTTATTTTTTGGATTTACCGGATAACGACCGTCATGCTCGTGGGTTTCTAATAAGTTAATGACGACCTTTTTCAAACCCGCAATAGCAGGTCTTTATCTTGTGATACAAACAGAAGCCGTATCGCTCGGTAGGAGTTTTAGTAACTGCTAAGGGAAGGCCGCAGTTCTTAACGTGGCGGAAGTAAGGCGAGTTAGGCGTTAGGTCGTGGGTAATGTCTCCGATAATCTGATCCAAATTAGAATAGCTTTTATCTCCTTTGCCTCAGTGGATTTTGTTACTTTCAATTCTGTCTTAGGTTACTCGCACCTTAAATTTACTCCTTCTACAAACTATGTCCAGAGCAGTTATCCACAGGCTATAATACCGACCTAGAGGAGTAGCATATGAATGAATTTATTGGAGTAAAACATCTGATTGGAGTCCATGACACAGCCTCTATCAAACAAGAAGCTCTAATGTTCGATAGGGTTGCCGTGCTTTATTACAGTTCCTTTGCCCCTATGCTCAGAAAAGGTAGTTGCCCTGCAATGGGTAATTATTACGATGATATGGACTGGTTATTCGAGCAGGGTATTATCTTCGAACCAAGTGAAATTGAGCCGAATGATGAATTGTTAGAAGATAAAGATTTCTTACAGTGTATGAAATCATTCTTTGAACACTCCGATAGGTTTAGCAAACTACCAGATTTGCTAAAGAATGGATTTGAGGGGAATGAAGATGAGTTGAAATCGGCTGGATACTCGTTCTTCCTTCTTAGTTATTACGATGTGAGACGCACGGCAATGATGCTACGAGCAGTAAATCGTATGGATGCGTATCCTATCTTTACTATGCCTTGCGGTTGCTCTCCATTTGAAGGTACAACAGCCTCTAAAAACGAGGTCGTTGAAATTTCTCTTAAAGCGTTACCTATGCCGGATTATTCGACACCGTGGGAACAAATAATTGAATATCGAAGCGACTCAGATTCTAGGATTAAGTTTTCCAGACTAAGAAACTGGATGAGTAAAGTTGCTAAAACAAACAATAAGCCGAATGAAATACAGGAAGAATTCGAGACGCTTATTAATGAATATAGTCAGCACATGAAAATGCATAAGATAAAAACAACGCTGGATACACTTAAAGCGGTTGTTGTGGCAGAGGCAGGACTTTTCACGGGTGGTTGGCTAACTGGTATAGGTTCATTGCCAGGAATAATCGGCATGGTGGCAACACCTTTATACTCAATGAGACAAAGGCATGTTGAATTAACAATAAAGGAAATGGAAGCGCCGGGGAAAGAGGTTGCTTACATAGTTGAGTCTAATGAATCATTCCCTGAGCATAACACTTTAGAGGATGGAAAAGTTTGTGAGTATTGCGGAGTTGGCAGCGGCGACTAAACGAAAAGAGGCATATTGTATGTTTGATATGAAAGTCGAACTCATGCCGGAATTTAAATATTCAAATAAAGGCAGGCATGAGCGAGCATGGCAAGTAACGATGATTGAGCGAAACGAAATGGGTGAATATGTAAGAGATGTTCAGGTGCAAAGAGCTAACTTAACTCACGACGAAGCGATGAGCGTAGCTAATCAACTTAAACAAGATTTGAATAAGGCAGAGCAAGACAAAAAGAGCGATTCAGAATAGTTCTTAAGTTATTAGAACTATTGACTTCTAATTTATTCAGGCGGAAAATACGAGCAATGGACGTAGACCTGTTTAAGATTGTAGGTTTAGTTAGTGCCCTCTTCGCCATTGGCGATAAGGTCTACACATATGCCCAGAAGTGGCGGGAGTCGCGCCGTCAATCCCTTTTTAAAAAATCTACTAAGAGCGGTCTAGCCCCCTTTAGAAAAGTCCTAAGGTTAACAGTAACGGGAGACACGGCACAGGCAATTTACCGCTTTCGAGGAGCATGTCCCCGTCAGCACTACTACAAGTTTTATATGTAGATTCTGCTATGGAGCTAGCCCTAATCATCTCTCTGATTGCGCTTGTTGTAGCCCTCCCCGGCTGCGTAGCTGACTCTCTAACCCTTATCGAGAAGGCCCGCGCTCGTCGGGCGAAACTCCTTTTAAAAAAATCTAGCAAACGTAGTCTAGACTACGTTAAAGAACCTAACCCATGGGCGCGGTCAACTCCTAGATTTCCGAACGGTCTAATAGGGACGAGGGAGGAGATAATTAAGCTGCTCGCAAGAAAAGTACCTCGTGAAATTCCAGACGATTTAAAAAAAGCTTTCTCTTCCTAAAGCACACAGTAGATTGTTTACGTTGTGCCTATAGAAGTGAGCTTGATTAGGGTAAAAGTGAGTTATCCACAAGGTCACAACATGCTAGTATTGCTCGCATTATGGGAAGTTTTAGAGAAGAATTCATGCGTACAGAACGCACTTTGGCGAGACATCCGGCAGCTATTAAGGAACGCCTGATTGATGCTGCTAGAGCCGGAATCGCTGCTCTGCGTGGCAATGAAAGAGAGTTGGCAAAGATGCCAGCAGGATTGCGCAGAGAGTTTTTAGAGTTTATGGACGAACTTACAAAAGCCGGAGGTAGCCCAACCGGGGAAGGGTCAATCCACGGAACGGTTATGGAAATGTCAGATGATGAAGCACAGATGATGGTGGATAGATTCTTAGCTTTAAGTTACGAGGTTAAAAGACTGCGGCGTAGTAATAAAGACCCAGACTAATCAGAATCCCCAATGCCGCCAACTCAGAGAAACCTATGAGCGCAAAGGAAAGACAGCTAGAAATTGTAACAGGCATGATTCAACGGTCGCCTGTAGGTATGACGCTTGATGCCGTGAGTCAGGTAAGCGACGAGACGCCGGATACAAATCGATATACCATTAGCTGTAGCTGCAACGACACTATCCTTATAACGCTTGAGGAGAATCAGGAAGGGTTCTGGGTAATGCAAACTCTTGATGCGTTGCGCTCACACGTACAGTTAAAACACGGAGAGCAAATGCCTGTGGATAGCTCGCAAAACATCTAATAAATACCCATTGAGGTAGTGGGGTCATACTTTGTTGCCGATTACAAAACAACTCTTGATAAGTCGGCTGACTTATAAGTGCTATTACTTCAGTCCAAGAGCGGAGAGCAGTTTATACTGGCAGAAATTCATCATCCTCGATTAATGATTTGATCCCATACCATAAGGTTTTCCACTTGCCGACATTTCTTGAGGTCTCAACAATCTCAAAATGACTTCCTTCAACAGGTAAAAATTTACGCTCTGAAAGCCAAAAGATAATCTCAGAAAGGCTTTTTGTAATCTCAATTTTTTTCATCAAGTGATACTCCCGAATTACGGGAATCTCTGGATGCTGTTCTGAAGCATGGCCTATCCAATTTGCTGAGGTTACTACAAGGCCCAACGTGTAAGTTAAATCTATGCCCAGATATTCAAGTAAACCATTGTTACTCTCTACGAACGCCTTCTTGAATTTTAATAATTGAGAAATACCCTTAGTAATTTCTTGTCCTTTCTCCAACAGTTCTCTTGCTTCGGCGGGGTCTATAAACCACTTCAGTTCAATTAAAAGGCAGGATTTTTCTACGTGGTCAATAATTGCTAAATCTATATCTGGAAGATTTGGCGCACCGGGAACCCGCCCGAATAAAGTTTGCCAGTTAGAATTATTTATGACGGAAACGACTCGCTCCCGCATTAATTCCTCTTTTTGTTGGACGAGGCTTAAATAGATTTGCTTCTTTGTGGGTATCTTATTGATCAAAGCAATATAATTACGTTCAGCCGCATTGTTAATCCACAGATGCGGCGCAACGGCGTACTTATCTTCGTTTAGAAGAATTAAAGGCTGTAGAGCAGGATCAGCCCTATCTGGAGAAATGTCGTTTGACCCTAAAGTTAGATCATAAACAATATCGCTCACAACCTGATGAGATAAGCCAGTATAACGGCCAACTCTATTAATCAACTCATCCTTGCCCGAGAGAAAAAGTGCATTGGCAAAGCCAAGTCCTACGCATCCACGCTGTGCCGCCAGTAAGCGTGCTGCAAATTGAATGTAAGCTAAAGTAGAGATTGCATGGAACACTTGCTTGAAATCGAATAAGGTATAACCAGATAAAGCCCACGTATCTGGTAGCGTAAACTTCTGCTTCACTAATGGCTCTAATTGCTCCATAGCGAAACGAACCATTCGTGGATTTATACTAACTGCGAAATTCTCGCCTCTTATTCTTAATGATTGATTAACCTGCTTATATATATGATCTAATCCAGCAAAAAGCTCTTCATTTTGGATACCTTCATTTACAGGCTTTATAAGCCTATTATAGGCCTCATACTGAGTTTGTTCTTTAAAGTTATGGATGGGCGATAAAGAATCTTCTTCTAAATGCACATCTATAATCCCACGACTGGCGTAAATGAATACCATACAGAAATCATCATAATGCGATGAGAGATTAATGAGTTCAGATGCTGCCTCGTAATTATCAGGATCATATGAGTTGGGTACTCGCCCGTTAGCAGGACAAGATATACGAAGCCAATACAACGGATGTCTAAGTATAAAAATAAAGTGATCTACTAAAGCCTCTAGTTTATATCGAGTTAGATCATCTCCACGTACTATCGGAAAAAACACATGGTCTTCAACAACACTAAGTAAATTCCACACGGCGGTTGCAAAGGGCTGTTTTGTTAAAGGGTTTTTAGTATATTCCGAATCTATCTCGGTCTCTGCTTTCCGCAGGTCTGGCGAAAGTCTATCCATAATGTTCCATATTAAAAACTGAAGCCTAATGCCTGTATTAACCTGCCGCGAGTGCGCAACATTCTACGACGATGAAAGGAATGCTATCGGGCGGTCGAGTTGAATGAGTTATTAGATTGCGCCCTGCACTGAATCTATTACTTTGGTATTCCACCACCGAATTTGTATCTAGGTCTAATTTCCTCTTTGACAGTTCTAAAAGGAAAATGCTCTTTTAGCCTCTGTTCCATTTCGCTGTCATGCGCCCACTCATCCTCAATATAACACCAGCCAATATCATAATATTCTCCATCACGCGAAAAAGAAGCCCCTATGCATTTAGTCAATCTCTGATCATATTTGTGGGCATAAGTGAAGTTCTGTAGAGCGTTGATGGTGCTAGGAATATGCTCAGGCGGAACAATTATAAAAACGAAGCCGCAGCCAGTTCTCGGAAATGTTATGCGGTAAGGAAGGTCGAACTCATTCTTCCTGCATTTTTCAATGCAAAGATCGAATCTAAATTTCACCTCTCTCAGTTCATTTCTGTTTAGCTTTGCAAGCTCTTTCAATATTTGATAGTACTCATGAGAATGTTTGCTACTAACAATACGGTCTTCAAAGATTCTCAAAATGTGCGAGAAGTCAAACTCTTCGCGCGCCTGATTAAAAACGGTCAGGTACTTTACAAAATTAATATCTGGATCAGCGTCGAGGACACCATAAAGAAATTGTCCAACTAAAGCTTGCTCCGGCAGGACGTTTACTTTGCTCTCATGTTTTATGCTTATCTCTTTCCTAAATTTCAGATACTCACTAATTTCAGTGGGGGTTACTAAAGTTTGACAGACGCCAATATAATCCTCAGAAGTCATCAAATGAATGAAGCCCGCAGTAGAGCTAAGATGATGCTTCTTTCTTTTATATTCTGTAGGCAACAACTCATGAGGTGAGTATAAGACTACATGAATTTTCTTACTCAAATCAGCACTAGATACATTGAAGATATGGTCTCTATCGTTTCTTATGTTTATTACGTCATAAGTGTTTAAATATCTTAACGTATCCCTTATCTGTCTAGTCGCTGTTTTCAAAACGCTATCTTTGAGCCATGCGATCTCTTTGTCAGGAGTATGGTCACCCGCTAAGTTCCGCTCTTTCACTTGAAAAGTAATAAACAAATCGTCTAGCCAGAGCACATGATCTGCAAACTCTAATTGCGATTCTTGGGCGGGAGAAAATCTATTCTTTGAGAATGAGAACTCTCTGAAGAACAAATTTTGATGTAACTGGGATATTCTGTTTTCTAGAGTCATAATAATTTGCCGCATCAAGAGAGCAATCTAACGCTCACCATCAGCAGCGAGTGCCCATTCAACGTGCATGAGAGAAACATTGAGGCGCGAGTCCGCTGCATGCCGCTGTTGGGCGGCGGCCATTCGAGAAATACATACCGACGCTACTATACGATGATAAGCTACTTGCGTGACGCTCGTATGCGGCGGGCTTCCATTGCTTCTGCATCATCCGAGCGATTCAACCTTTGTAGCATTTCAATGTAATCATCAAATATCCACACTAAATCCTGCCTGTCATCGTATTCTCTAGACTGTTTGTTCTCCAACCACTCAATAGTTTGTTGATAGAGCCTTTCCGCTTTCCTCCAGTTACTCGCAGATACATATAGCTTAGCCAACTCCCTGCGCTTAAAGTAGTGAGTCCCATATCTCTTCTCATTGATGTCTAAGTGGCGCTCATAAAAAGATACTGCTTGGTCATATTGTTTTTGTGACTTATAAAATTGAGCCAACTTTTCACACACCTCTGCGAGTTCGCTGCTATCTGGCCCTAATGATTTCTCGCGGATAGCCAAAGCCCTCATATAAACTTGCTCTCTTTTTCCGGCAGGATTACTAAAAAAGCGTGAGAGGCCGCCACTATGATTCGACATGAACAGATAAAGATCACCTAAAGAAACGAGCGCGTTAGCCACTTCAGGATGGTCTGATCCTAGATTTCTCTCTTTTATCTCAAGCGCCCGCTTATAAAGCTGCTCGGATTTGGAATAATCCGCCAAGCGATCATCGTACTGATAAAAGTGTGCAAGCCTAAGAAGACATATAGTTAAGGCATTATTCTGTGGGCCTAACTTTTCAGCCCATTTGAGAGCTTTCAACAGATTCTCCTCAACACGCACAGACCAGCTACTTCTTTGCGCCTCATCCGCAGCCTCAAGAAAGTCATACCATTCGTCACTCATATTTACTTTTCTTTCATGGACAACTACTTTTTTCAAAGTTCAATAGCTGCCCAACAGTAATTATTCCGCAGTTGCGTTTGCAAAATTGAGTCGCGATCAATTTAATCGCAGTATAGCTAACTTTTACCGCTACACGTATAAACACTCAATCCCTAGCTTGATGTGGATTTTGATTAAGGCGGAAGAGATATAAAGGTCAGGCTACCTATCCCATTCTACGAAGATAGCCTGACCTAAGTAGGTTCAGATCAAGACCCGAGCAGGTCTTTCAACTCCCACACGCGCTTTGTCACCCCAGCCTCCATCGCGGGCGTGCAGCTGAGCGTCTTATGGATGCGGCAGAAGTTGTAGTACGCGAAGTGCAGCGCGTAGGCCGCGCGCAGGTTCTCCAGCTTCTTCGAGAATCTGTTGGTTAGCCGCGTTAGTCGGCGCATGGCATCCTGATCGTGAGGTTTTGTATCTCAATGTGCGACGTGCAGATCGCCTTCTCAGCAGGCTCGCCGATGCGTGGGTCTTTAATAATCTCCAACACGCGGGAGGGCAAGTAACGCCGCTCGCCCTCTGGACTCTGTGTAGGGTGCGCGGCGTAATACGTCTTGATGAGACGTGCGTAGTTAGCAGAATAAAAGTAGGAGTGTATCTACTTGAGAATTTTCTTAGGGTACATATTCCAGTAAGCTCTCGATAACAAAGAACTGCTTTCTAGTTCGTCCCACAAATCTTTAAGAGCGGATTTCGCCCCATAGCTATCTCTTAATTGAGCCACAATTAAAGTACATGCGCTTGCTGTGGCAGTAAATGAAGTCATAAGTACCCGTTCCCATAAATGCTGACTATATATACCTGTCTTCTCTACGACTTCTAGGTGTCTTACTCTACTCATCTCAGGCAAAACTGCTTTTCCTATCGCTACATGAGAATACTGGCAGATGAATGAGTAATCCTTATGCCATCGAGATAGGAATAGTCGCACGTCTTTATTTTTTATGTAGCTGAGAGCTTTGCCAGGAGTCGGGAACTCGAAGTAGTACCTCATGTACTCTCGAACATTCGCATATTGCCTAAGACGCCGCCTGTTCCCTCTTCTTACTTGTCTGAACCACGGCGGATTTGCGCCTCTAGGATTATCCCAATTGTACTCAAGCACACGCACAGCATAATCAGAGACAATTATTTCTGTTCGTGTTCTTGAAACTCGATGGCGTTGAAGTCCTTCAAAGAATTGTGGATACTCTTTATGAAGGTGTTGATGAAATCTTGGTTCTCTGCCTTGCTCCTCCATTCTTAGTAAATACTCTTCATAGTCTGTGCGGAAGCTTCCTCGTAAGGCTTGCTTTATCCACTTGTGAGGGCTACTTAAAACCAATGCAACGATAAAGACCTTTTCAATCTGCTCTCTCACCAGCGAAGCGGCATCAGCTACGAGCGGATACTGCTTCTTCCGCAAAGCACGACCTATAAGAATATGAATACTGTCGTGAGTTGAAGCAAAGATGAGTAACTGACTTTTTAGAAGGCTGCGTAGCTCTCTTGGCTCATCAGGCGGGTGCTTTAAGTTATAATTCTGATTAAGGGCTATCCGAGTAGTAGTAAGAACATTACGCAGGAGTAAATTAAGTTCTCTAAAGTCTACTCGCTTGGTTTCAATATTTGGTATGTCTTCTACTGGTTCGTAACGCAATACAATTCTCCATAACTGCATTCACTAACCAATAAACGTCTCATTGGCTTTAACGATATAGGCTACTTCACTACCAGGAGCCGTTAGCTCTCCCTCCAACAAAGCTATGTTCCGCTTTTTAAGTGAGAATAACGCTGCTGCTGCTTTTCCCCATTTGAAACTAACTAAATCGCCTAAAACTTCTGCGCCTGTGGTAACGATGGTTTCAAGCGTTCCGGTGTTGGTCTTCATCCTGTGAAGCTTCATGTGTCTTTGATACTTGCTAATCAAATGTTCAAGCTTCTCTTCTACTTCGATGGGTGTTAGGTCGCCGCGCGCCACCTCATTCATCCAGTGGCGCAGGTCTAAGAACTTGCCTTGTGAGTCGGGGTCGCTACGGTATTCAATGATCTGTTCCCATGATGTTGTTTCGTCGGGAATAGGCAAGGCGTTGATGGCTATGTTAACAGTCTCAGTCTTATCCACTTTCGTCTTCGGAGTCAGAAGCTCACCTAAACTAAGAGATGGGTAAGCATCCATTTGATATAGCAAGCGCAGCCTTATGCTCTCGCATCTCGCATGATTAATTTCAGCATCGAACGCTGTTGCCGTTGCCGTAGCAACTTGCAAGCTAAATTCATCCTTACGATTTATTGCAACTGGAAAATCAATCCCACGCTTTATCAATTCTTCGTTTAGTTTGGACGTTGCATTGGAAGCTTCTTTAGCAAGTTGATTTACTGCACTGCGAACTTCTCTATATTCTTTGTCGGAAATATCTTGGGCCGACTGCTGTGCTTCTAGTTCGAATACCATGCCACTTTCTAATAGCCTTTCTAATTCACGCGCTAATAGCTCTAAAGGTTCTGCTTTACTAGCATTTGCAACTATTAAGAATTTACCTAAATTTGATATGGCAATTCGTGAAAATATCAACGCCTCTCTTTTAAGGTTTGGTGAAAAAAAGAGGTCGCACGAAGGTTTGACGCCCACAAATTCTCTCACTTCTGCCGCCTTTCTTACTTGCTACCCTCTACAAACGGTTTATCAATAGATGCGTGAGATAAAATGACCTTTGGCATATTTCTATCGGGCATAGAAAATCACCCTTCACGTCTTATTCATTACAAATCCGACGGCGTTAATTTATATACTTAATTCTGGTAGTTTCAAAATTCAATCACTTATACACTTGCACTGTCATCCAATGGCATAGATGATTAAAATATTGACTTTATGGCATGATATTCTCTATGACTCTGTATTACACGAAAAGTTCTATGAGTAGTACGCAAATCCGGCATTTACCCACACACACAATGTAATGCACAATTTTTTTATTCCGAATTCTTGTTCGGCGTGCCGTTCAACATCAGTTCCTACGCGCTCCTGACGCACATGCTCGCGCACGCGTGCGAACTCGAACCCGGCGAGTTCGTCTACACGCTCGGCGATTACCACATCTACCGGAATCATCTCGAACAGGTGCGCGAACTGCTCGCGCGCCCGCCGCTCCCATTGCCGCGACTTGAGATCGAAGACGACGCGGGACGCTTGCGCGGGCTGGCGGGTTTGCTCGACATGCGCTACGAGAACTTAAAACTCATCGGTTATAAATCGCACGGCAAGATCGCCGCCCCGGTGGCGGTGTGAGGTCAGGCGAATTCCGTTGGCGGTCATCTCAAACAGCCGTCATCCCAAATAGCGGCCATCTCAAATAGCGTTCATTTCTAATTTTAGAGACGATACTTTCATGTCCATCATCGGCATCGTAGCGGTTGACAGGAACGGAGCCATCGGCAAGGACGGCTCGATTCCCTGGCACTATTCCGCCGACATGAAATTCTTCAAGCAGCAGACCACGGGGCACGCCTGCGTGATGGGCCGTCGCACTTGGGCTTCGCTGAAGCGACCGCTGAAGGATCGTCTGAATGTCGTGTTGAGCAGATCGGCGGGAGTGTCGGCGCGTGAGGAAGAGACGCAGGCAGGCGTGATCGTCCTGCCGGACAAGCGTTCCGTGCTCGCGCTCGCGCCTTATCTTTCGTGCCACCTCTACATCATCGGCGGCGAGCAAATCTACCAAACTTTCCAGCCCGAAATCGAGCAATGGGTCGTGACCGAAATCCCGCTCTCAATCGCGGACGCGGACACGTTCATGCCCGCAGACTTTTTACAGAATTTTCGCGTGTGTCGTTCGGAGTCCCTCGAAGGTGACTTGAAAGTCACCTTTTACGAGAGAGCTTGAGGCGCGGCTCTCCGGTATCCCGGCGAGATAAACGCGCCG
>Ga0307513_10010933_pt1 | contig 11330 bp, 10 predicted proteins | sample 15_EM_MG_FD_202174 | JGI IMG/M metagenome (GOLD analysis project Ga0307513, IMG submission 202174) | Populus trichocarpa ectomycorrhiza microbial communities from riparian zone in the Pacific Northwest, United States - 15_EM | ecosystem: Host-associated > Plants > Roots > Unclassified | place... | reverse complement strand
CGGCGCACTGGGCAGGTATGGCGAGGAACTGGCCGCGCGACGGCTGGCCGAGGCCGGGATGACGGTCCTGGACCGCAACTGGCGCGCCGGCCGCACCGGCGAGATCGACATCGTGGCCCGGGACGGCGACGCGCTCGTCGTCTGCGAGGTCAAGACCCGCCGGGCGGCCGGCCCGGCGGGGGCCTTCCAGCACCCGATGGCGGCCGTCACCCCGGCCAAGGCGGAGCGGCTGCGGGGCCTCGCCGAGCGCTGGGTCCAGGAACACGGGGGCGCGCCGCCCGGCGGGGTCCGCATCGACCTGGTCGGCGTTCTGCTGCCCGAGCGCGGCGCGCCCGTGGTGGAACACGCGCGGGGGGTGGCGTGATGGCATTCGCCCGTACGTGTTCGGTGGCGCTGGTGGGCGTCGAGGGCGTGGTCGTCGAGGTCCAGGCGGATCTCGAACCCGGTGTCGCCGCGTTCACCCTGGTGGGACTGCCCGACAAGAGCCTGACGGAGAGCAAGGACAGGGTCCGGGCGGCGGTCGTCAACTCGGGCGCCGCCTGGCCGCAGAAGAAGCTCACGGTGGGGCTCAGTCCGGCGTCCGTGCCCAAGAGCGGCAGCGGGTTCGACCTCGCCGTCGCGGCGGCCGTCCTCGGGGCCGCCGAGCGGATCGATCCCCGGGTCCTCGCCGACATCGTGATGATCGGCGAGCTGGGCCTCGACGGCCGGGTGCGGCCCGTCCGGGGCATCCTGCCGGCCGTGCTGGCGGCGGCCGACTCGGGCTACGAACAGGTCGTCGTGCCGGAGTGCGCCGCCGCCGAGGCCGCACTGGTCCCCGGGGTGTCGGTGCTCGGCGTACGCAGTCTGCGGCAGCTGATCGCCGTCCTCACCGACGAGCCCGTACCCGACGAGGAACCGGACGAGTACGGCCGCCCCGACCCGCTCATGGCGGGCCTGCGGATGCCGGGCACCGCAGCGGCCACGGGCATGCACAGCATGGGCGCCGCCCAGTACGACAACGACCACGACCTGGCCGACGTGGTGGGCCAGCGCTCGGCGCGCACGGCGATGGAGGTGGCCGCGGCCGGCGGCCACCACGTGTTCCTGGAAGGGCCACCGGGAGCAGGCAAGACGATGCTCGCCGAGCGGCTGCCCGCCGTCCTGCCCCGGCTCACCCGGGAGGAGTCGCTGGAGGTCACCGCCGTCCACTCGGTAGCGGGCCTGCTGCCACCTGGCAAACCCCTGATCGATGCGGCGCCCTACTGCGCCCCGCACCACTCGGCCACCATGCAGGCCCTCGTCGGCGGCGGACAGGGCGTCGCGCGGCCCGGAGCGGTGTCGCTCGCGCATCGTGGCGTACTTTTTCTGGACGAAACACCAGAATTCGGCAGCCAGGCTCTCGATGCCCTGCGCCAACCCCTGGAGGCCGGGCACGTGGTGATCGCGCGAAGCGCGGGAGTCGTACGGTTCCCGGCCAGGTTCCTGATGATCCTGGCGGCCAACCCCTGCCCGTGCGGCCGTTTCTCGCAACGGGACACCCTCTGCGAATGCCCGCCCTCGGTGATCCGGCGCTACCAGGCCCGGCTCTCCGGGCCACTGCTCGACCGGGTCGACCTGCGGGTCGAGGTGGACCGGGTCACGCGCTCCCAGCTCACCGAGTTCGGGGCGCGGGGCGAGTCCACGGCGACGGTCCGCGAACGGGTCCGGGCGGCCCGGGAGCGGGCGGCGGCACGGCTTGTGGGCACCCCGTGGCGGACCAACAGCGAGGTGCCGGGACGGGAACTGCGCAGCCGCTGGCATGCCGTCCCCGGCGCTATGGAGGAGGCCGAGCGGAATCTGGAACGGGGCGTGCTCACCGCGCGCGGCATCGACCGCGTCCTGCGGGTCGCCTGGACCGTCGCGGACCTCGTAGGCCACGACCGTCCCGACGCGGCGGACGTCGCCCTGGCGCTGCAACTGCGTACGGGGGTGCCGCGCGGGGTGCCGATGGGCATTGGGGCGTGTTGATGCGAGCGGGGGTGTGGGTGGCGGTGGGTCGGGTGGTCTGCGGCGACTGGCCCGGCGCTGCGGATGTCGCTCCGGCGCGGCAGGTGCGTACGGGAGTGCCGGGTGGGGTGCCGATGGCCATTGGAGTGTTGACGTGACGGGGGAGGTGGGCGGAGGTGCGGTCGGTGGTGAGTTGGGTGACCGGCCGTGGTTGTTCCGACCGGACGGGTGCCGTCCTGGCGATGCGGTTGGGCACGGGGGTGCCGATGAGCGGGGTGCTGACGTGACGGGGGAGGTGGCTGGGCTCGTGACCGGTGGTGAGTGGAGTGGGGAGTCGGTCGGCGGTGAGGCGGGGAGTCCCTTGGGTGCGGAAGGGCTTGCCCGGGTTTTCCTCACCCGGGTTGCCGAGCCCGGTGACGAGGTCGCCGGGCGGTGGGTTCGGGAGCGTGGGGCCGTGGAGGTGGTGCGGCGGCTGCGGGACGGTGGGCCCATGTTGACCGGGGTCACCGGGACGCGGTGGGCGGGGCTGTGTGCGCGTGCCGCGCAGGCCGAGCCCGAGCGGGATCTCGCCGTCGCGCGGGCGGCCGGGGTGCGGTTCGTGTGGCCCGGCAGGCCCGAGTGGCCGGCCCAGCTCGACGACCTCGGGGATGCGCGGCCGGTGGGGTTGTGGGTGCGTGGGCGGCCGAGTCTGCGGATGTGGGCGCTGCGGTCCGTCGCGGTGGTGGGGGCCCGGGCCTGTACTGAGTACGGCGCCCACATGGCGGCCACGCTTGCCGCCGGGCTCGCGGAGCGGGGGTGGGTGGTGGTGTCGGGTGGGGCGTACGGGGTCGACGGGGCCGCGCATCGGGGCGCGCTCGGGGCGGGTGGAGCCACCGTCGCCGTACTCGCCTGCGGGGTCGACCGGCCCTACCCGCGCGGACACACCCAGTTGATCACCAGGATCGCCGAACAGGGTCTGGTGGTAGGCGAGTTGCCGCCCGGTGACCATCCGACGCCGAGCCGGTTCGTGCAGCGGAACCGGGTGATCGCGGCCCTCACCCGGGGGACCGTGGTCGTCGAGGCCGCGTACCGCAGCGGCTCGCTCGTCACGGCACGGGCGGCGCAGCGGCTGGGGCGGTTCACGATAGGGGTGCCGGGACCCGCCACCAGCGGGCTCTCCGCGGGTGTCCACGAACTCCTGCGCGGGGACGCGATGCTGGTCACCGACGCCGCGGAAGTCGCCGAGCTGGTCGGGGACATGGGCGAGCTGGCGCCGGACCGGCGCGGGCCGGTGCTCCCGCGCGACCTGCTGGAACCGGCGGCGGAGCGCGTCCTGGCCGCGCTGCCCGCGCGCGGGACGGCGACGGTGGACGACATCGCGCGGGGCGCGTCGACGGCCAAGGACGACGCGGTCGCCCGGCTGTACGAGCTCCGATCACTTGGTTACGTCGAACGACACGACGACGGCTGGAAGTTGACACGCGAGGCGATGATCTCCGTCCGGTCCGGGCGAGACCGGTGCTGACCGAGCGTGTTCGGCCGTCCGAGGGATGCCCGACGCCCTTGCCGTTTCCCGCAGTTGGTCCGCTCCGATGGTCACACAGGGCAACGGCCATGACCCTGGAGGGCGTCCAGCGGAACGTATCTGCGTACACCCCGTCCCCCCGACCTCGCACACTGCGACACCTCAGTCACGCTACGCTCACGTGGATTCCGGCTCAGACCGGCAGTCGGACAGGCAATTCGACCAGACGGGTAATTCGACATCAGACCGCATCAGACCGACGGCCCGACCGGGCACTCATCCAGACACCACCGGTTCACGGCAGAACGGCACTAGGCGACGTATGCCCCAGCACACCTCCGGGTCCGACCGGGCGGCGGCCCCACCGGCCGCCCGCGACGGCGGTAACGTGCGCCCGCCCGCTCCCTCGACGCTCGACGAGCTGTGGCGTTCGTACAAGACGACGGGCGACGAGCGGCTGCGCGAGCAGTTGATCCTGCACTACTCGCCGCTCGTGAAGTACGTCGCCGGCCGGGTGAGCGTCGGGCTGCCGCCCAATGTCGAGCAGGCGGACTTCGTCTCCTCCGGGGTGTTCGGGCTGATCGACGCGATCGAGAAGTTCGACATCGAGCGGGAGATCAAGTTCGAGACGTACGCGATCACCCGCATCCGGGGCGCGATGATCGACGAACTGCGGGCGCTGGACTGGATTCCGCGGTCGGTACGGCAGAAGGCGCGCAACGTGGAGCGGGCGTACGCGACGCTGGAGGCGCGGCTGCGGCGGACGCCGTCGGAGGGCGAGGTGGCCGCCGAGATGGGCATCGCCGTCGACGAACTCCACGCCGTGTTCAGCCAGTTGTCGCTGGCCAACGTGGTCGCGCTGGAGGAGTTGCTGCACGCGGGGGGCGAGGGCGGTGACCGCCTGAGCCTCATGGACACCCTGGAGGACACCGCCGCCGACAACCCGGTCGAGGTGGCCGAGGGCCGGGAGCTGCGGCGGTTCCTGGCGCGGGCGATCAACACGCTGCCCGACCGGGAGAAGACCGTCGTGACGCTGTACTACTACGAGGGGCTCACCCTCGCGGAGATCGGCAACGTCCTGGGCGTGACCGAGAGCCGGGTCAGTCAGATCCACACCAAGTCGGTCCTGCAACTGCGCGCGAAACTGGCGAGCTTCGGGCGCTGACTCCCCTCCGGGGCCGTCCGTCCGTACAGTGGTTGACGTGCCAAGGATTCGAGCGGCCTCCGTGGCCGAGCACCGGTCGATGCAGCGAGCCGCCCTGCTGGACGCGGCGAGGTCCCTGCTGTCCGAGGGCGGGACGGAGGCGCTGACCTTCCCGGCCCTTGCCGAGCGGACGGGCCTCGCGCGGTCGTCCGTCTATGAGTACTTCCGGTCGCGGGCGGCCGTCGTCGAGGAACTGTGCGAGGTCGACTTCCCGGTCTGGGCGGCCGAGGTCGAGGCGGCGATGGCCGCGGCGGTGGATCCCGAGGGCAAGGTCGAGGCGTATGTGCGCCGGCAGCTCGCTCTGGTGGGGGACCGGCGGCATCGGGCCGTGGTGGCGATCTCGGCGAGTGAGCTGGATGCGGGGGCCCGGGAGAAGATCCGGGCCGCGCACGGTGGGCTTGTCGCGATGGTGGTCGAGGCGTTGCGGGACATCGGGCATGCGGAGCCTCGGCTGGCCGCGATGTTGTTGCAGGGGATTGTCGATGCGGCTGTGCGGCGGATCGAGTTCGGGGTTGTGGAAGATCCTGCGGTGATTACGGATGCGGCTGTGGGGATGGCTTTGCGGGGTGTGCGGGGCTGAGGGTGGGTGTGCTGGGGCTAGGTGGGTCGCGCAGCAGCCCGGCGCTGTACGGGGTGCCGCCTGCGCCCACCCGTGCCGCCCCAGGCGGCACGCATGCCCGCAGGCTGCGTGGCTATGCGGGTAGTGGGACGCCCTGTACCGGTAGTAGGCGGGACGGGCCCCTGCGTACCAACCATGGGGGCAGGAGCGTGAGCGGGTTCAGGTAGGTGTCGCCCCGCAGTAGGCCCCAGTGCAGGCACGTCGTCGGGCAGTGGCTGCCTCCTGGTTCCACCGTGCCCACCACCTCGCCCGCTGTCACCTCCGTGCCCTTCTTCACCGCTGCCGTCACCGGTTCGTACGTTGTTCGCAGGGGTGGGGTGCCCGTGCCCGTGAGTACCACCGAGACGACTCCCCGTCCCGCCACCCGGCCCGCGAAGTGCACCCGGCCCGGTGCCACCGCCCGCACCGGGGCGCCCGCGGTTGCTGCCAGGTCCACGCCTCGGTGGCCCCTCGCGTAGGGCGTCGGAGGTGGTTCCCAGGCCCGTAGGACCAGGGGACGGGTGCCCACGGGCCAGGTGCGGGCGATCGTGGGGGTGGGCGGGGCATCCGATGTGAGCGGGTCGGGTTCGGGTGCTCCCTGTGCCGTCGACGTCGTCAGTGTCAGAGTCAGTAGTAGCCCCACGGTCCAGCACGCTCCTCGGTTCGCTCGCATGGCGAGAGGATGGACCGATTCGCGGGCGTCTGGGCGGGGCTGTGGAGTACTGACCGGTTGTGGATATCGGCGTCACCCGGGGCCTCGCGGGTCCCGTACACTTCCTTTGGCGATCCGGGTCACCGGGTCGACTTCGCACGCCCCGACATCAGGCCCCGTATGGAGTCGGTGTCAGCGCCTCTCGGTCCCTCGCGGCAAGGCGCAATCGGGCGTCAGGCGCGGGTGCCGGCCGGTACCCGCGGCACAACCGAGAAACACAAGGAGAACGGCCATGGCCGTCGTCACGATGCGGGAGCTGCTGGAAAGCGGCGTCCACTTCGGTCACCAGACCCGTCGTTGGAACCCGAAGATGAAGCGCTTCATCTTCACGGAGCGCAACGGCATCTACATCATCGACCTGCTCCAGTCGCTGTCGTACATCGACCGCGCCTACGAGTTCGTCAAGGAGACCGTCGCCCACGGCGGCACGGTCATGTTCGTCGGCACGAAGAAGCAGGCGCAGGAGGCCATCGCCGAGCAGGCCACCCGCGTCGGCATGCCCTTCGTCAACCAGCGCTGGCTGGGCGGCATGCTCACCAACTTCTCAACCGTCTACAAGCGTCTGCAGCGCCTCAAGGAGCTCGAGCAGATCGACTTCGAGGACGTCGCCGCGTCGGGTCTCACCAAGAAGGAGCTTCTCGTGCTCTCGCGCGAGAAGGCCAAGCTGGAGAAGACCCTCGGTGGTATCCGCGAGATGTCCAAGGTGCCCAGCGCCGTCTGGATCGTGGACACCAAGAAGGAGCACATCGCGGTCGGTGAGGCCCGGAAGCTCAACATCCCGGTCGTCGCCATCCTCGACACCAACTGCGACCCCGACGAGGTCGACTACAAGATCCCGGGCAACGACGACGCGATCCGCTCCGTCACCCTGCTCACCCGTGTGATCGCGGACGCGGTCGCCGAGGGCCTCATCTCCCGCTCCGGTGTCGCCACCGAGGGCAAGGGCGACAAGGCCGCGGGCGAGCCGCTGGCCGCGTGGGAGCGCGACCTGCTCGAGGGTGAGAAGAAGGCGGACGACGCTCCGGCCGCCGAGGCCGAGGTGCAGACCTCTGCGGAGACCGAGAAGGTTGCCGACGCCGAGCAGGCCGAGGCTCCGGCTGCCGTCGAGGCCGCTGTCGAGGCCCCCGAGGCCGAGGCGCCTGCCGCCGAGACTGCTGAGGCCCCCGCTGCTGAGGCCCCCGCGGCCGAGGCTCCGGCTGCTGAGGCTCCGGCCGCGGACGTCGAGCAGGCCTGACCGTAAGCGTCAGTGTTGACGGCGGGAGCGGTACTGCATCAGAAGCGCCTTCGGGCGTGGTGAAGTCCGCTCCCGCCGTTCACCTGTAGGTCGGCGGAGAGTCAGCGGCCCCCGACTAGATGGGGGCCGTGGACCCCGTAGATCTTCGATCTTCCAGACTTCCAGAAAGATTCACAGACTCATGGCGAACTACACCGCCGCCGACGTCAAGAAGCTTCGTGAGCTCACCGGCGCCGGCATGATGGACTGCAAGAAGGCGCTGGACGAGGCCGACGGCAACGTCGAGAAGGCCGTCGAGGCGCTCCGGATCAAGGGCCAGAAGGGCGTCGCCAAGCGCGAGGGCCGCTCCGCCGAGAACGGCGCCGTGGTCTCCGTCATCGCCGACGACAACTCCTCCGGTGTTCTGGTCGAGCTGAAGTGCGAGACGGACTTCGTCGCCAAGAGCGAGAAGTTCCAGGTCGTCGCAGGCCAGATCGCCGAGCACGTCGCCAAGACCGCTCCGGCCGACCTGGCCGCCCTGCTCGCCTCCGAGATCGAGGCCGGCAAGACCGTCCAGGCGTTCGTGGACGAGGCCAACGCCAACCTCGGCGAGAAGATCGTCCTGGACCGCTTCGCGGTGTTCGCCGACGGCTTCGTGACCGCGTACATGCACCGCACGATGCCCGACCTGCCCCCGCAGATCGGTGTCCTGGTCGAGTTCGACAAGCCGAACGCCGAGGTCGCCAGGGGCGTCGCTCAGCACATCGCCGCCTTCGCGCCGAAGTACCTGGCCAAGGAGGACGTGCCGGCCGAGGTCGTCGAGTCCGAGCGCCGCGTCGCCGAGGAGACCACCCGCGCCGAGGGCAAGCCCGAGGCCGCGATCTCCAAGATCGTCGAGGGCCGCGTCAACGGCTTCTTCAAGGACGCGACGCTGCTCGGTCAGCCGTACGCGCTCGACCCCAAGAAGTCCGTCCAGAAGATCCTGGACGAGGCCGGTGTCACCCTGAAGCGCTTCACGCGCATCAAGGTCGGCATCTGAGTCCGTGCCGCGATCGGCGCCCGGCCCGATAGGGTCGGACGCAGTCGTCCGGTACGCCGTCACGCGCGTGCGTGACGGACGACAGCAGATCTGACGAGGAGGCCATTGCCGAGCATGGGATGCGATCGACACCCCACCGGCAGTGGCCTTCTTTGTATGTGCACGACGTGAAAGAGGCGGGATCTCCCATGACCACCAAGCCCCAGAAGAGCGACGACGGCAAAGTACGCGGCCGGTTCATGTTGAAGCTGTCCGGAGAGGCCTTCTCCGGCGGCGGGGGCCTGGGCGTCGACCCGGACGTGGTGCACAAGATCGCGCGCGAGATCGCGGCCGTTGTGCGGGACGGCGCCGAGGTCGCCGTCGTCATCGGCGGCGGCAACTTCTTCCGCGGCGCCGAACTCCAGCAGCGCGGCATGGACCGGGCCCGCTCGGACTACATGGGCATGCTCGGCACGGTCATGAACTGCCTCGCCCTCCAGGACTTCCTGGAGAAGGAGGGCATCGACAGCCGGGTGCAGACCGCCATCACCATGGGCCAGGTCGCCGAGCCGTACATCCCGCTGCGCGCCGTGCGCCACCTGGAGAAGGGCCGCGTGGTCATCTTCGGCGCCGGTATGGGCATGCCGTACTTCTCCACCGACACCACCGCCGCCCAGCGCGCCCTGGAGATCGACGCCGAGGCGCTGCTGATGGGCAAGAACGGCGTGGACGGGGTCTACGACTCCGACCCGAAGGCCAACCCCGAGGCCGTCAGGTTCGACTCCCTCAGCTACGGCGAGGTCATCACCCGCGACCTCAAGGTCGCCGACATGACCGCCATCACGCTGTGCCGCGACAACAAGCTCCCGATCCTGGTCTTCGAGCTTCTGGCCGAGGGCAATATCGCCCGCGCCGTCAAGGGTGAGAAGATCGGCACTCTGGTGGGTGAACAGGGCAGCCGGGACTGACGGGCAACACCACCCACGGACCCTGACCGGGGGATGGACAATGTCCCGCCGGTCGGGAACCGTGCAGAAAGAAGACGCGACGCAGCCGGCCGCCGCCCCATCAAGGAACCGCAGCCGGGCCTCACTCAAGACACGCAGGAGCAAGTGGTGATCGAAGAGACCCTCCTCGAGGCCGAGGAGAAGATGGAGAAGGCCGTCGTGGTCGCCAAGGAGGACTTCGCCGCGATCCGTACCGGTCGAGCGCACCCGGCGATGTTCAACAAGATCGTGGCCGACTACTACGGTGCGCCGACGCCGATCAACCAGCTGGCTTCGTTCTCCGTGCCGGAGCCGCGCATGGCGGTGGTGACCCCGTTCGACAAGACCGCCATGCGCAACATCGAGCAGGCGATCCGTGACTCGGACCTGGGCGTCAACCCCAGCAACGACGGCAACATCATCCGGGTGGTGTTCCCCGAGCTGACCGAGGAGCGCCGCAAGGACTACATCAAGGTCGCCCGCACCAAGGCCGAGGACTCCAAGATCTCGATCCGCTCCGTGCGCCGCAAGGCCAAGGACACCATCGACAAGCTGATCAAGGACGGCGAGATCGGTGAGGACGAGGGCCGCCGTGCGGAGAAGGAGCTCGACGACACCACGCACAAGTACGTCGCGCAGGTGGACGAGCTCCTGAAGCACAAGGAAGCGGAGCTGCTCGAGGTCTGATGAACGACTCTTCCTGGGGGGCGCCGCCACAGACCGGGTACTGGGGGCCGTCCGACCAGGGGCCTGTCCAGGGGGCTGCCCCGGCGGGTCCCGCCTATGATGCGCCTGAGGCGCAGCAGACTCGCCCCATGCCCATCGTGCCCGACGGACCCGCGTACGGCGGAGACCAGGATGACGACCAGGGGGCCGCTCGGCTGAGCGGTCCCTTGTTCCGCGACGAATCGCCGCAGGCGCAGCACTACGCCGCGCCGCAGAATCCGGAGCCCATGCCCGACGCCCCGCAGCCGGCGCCCCGCCCGCAGAAGAAGAGCGCGGGACGCGACCTGGGCGCGGCCATAGGAGTCGGCGTCGGGCTCGGTGTCGTGATCGTCGCGTCCCTGTTCGTCGTCAAGGCCGCCTTCGTCGGAGTGATAGCGGTCGCCGTCGTCGTCGGCCTCTGGGAACTGACCAGCCGGCTCCAGGAGCGCAAGGGCATCAAGGCGCCCCTGGTCCCGCTGGCGCTCGGCGGCGCGGCGATGGTCGTCTCCGGGTACCTACGGGGCACCGAGGGGGCCTGGGTCGCCATGGCGCTCACGGCGCTCGCCGTCCTCGTATGGCGTATGACGGAGCCGCCCGAGGGCTACCTGAAGGACGTCACGGCGGGCGTCTTCGCGGCCTTCTACGTGCCCTTCCTGGCCACGTTCGTCGCGATGATGCTGACGGCCGACGACGGGGCCTGGCGGGTCCTGACGTTCCTGGTGCTGACCGTGGTGAGCGACACGGGCGCGTACGCCGTCGGCTGGCGGTTCGGCCGGCACAAGCTCGCCCCGCGCATCAGCCCCGGCAAGACCCGCGAGGGGCTGTTCGGCGCGGTGAGCTTCGCCATGGTGGCGGGGGCGCTGCTCATGCAGTTCCTGATCGACGACGGCACCTGGTGGCAGGGCCTGCTGCTCGGCCTCGCGGTCGCGGCCAGCGCCACGCTGGGCGACCTCGGCGAGTCGATGATCAAGCGGGACCTCGGCATCAAGGACATGGGCACGCTGTTGCCGGGCCACGGCGGCATCATGGACCGCCTCGACTCCCTCCTGCCGACGGCCCCGGTGGTCTGGCTGCTCCTGGTGCTGTTCGTGGGCTCGGGCTGACGGAACGACCCTGTGTGATGTGACCGGTGTGACCTGTGGAGCCCTCGCCCTTCTTGTCGGGCGGGGGCTCTCGCACGTCCTATGAGCACACGTCCTTGAACTTGTCGGCCGCCTTGTCGATCTCGTCGGAGTCGGGGTGCTCGCCGTTCAGGACGGCCTTGTTGTAGTCGGCGATCGCCTCGTTCAGCTCGCGCACGGCCTTCCCGACCTTGCTGTCGTCGGTCCTGACCTCGATCTCGTCGAGCTTCTCGGAGTCGGGCGTCTCATGGATCGCCCTGAGGCCGTCGACGAAGTCGTCGTAGTTGCGCGCACAGTCCAGCGA
>Ga0307513_10010932_pt1 | contig 11330 bp, 6 predicted proteins | sample 15_EM_MG_FD_202174 | JGI IMG/M metagenome (GOLD analysis project Ga0307513, IMG submission 202174) | Populus trichocarpa ectomycorrhiza microbial communities from riparian zone in the Pacific Northwest, United States - 15_EM | ecosystem: Host-associated > Plants > Roots > Unclassified | place... | reverse complement strand
AGCAAGAATAACATTGTAAGGAAACTCATAAGTCGAATTTACCAAGTTAAAGTTTCTCTAGATATGTTTCTATTTGATTAGTCAAAGAATCTTGGACATCTAGCTGGCTTAAATTGAAAAAAAAAAAACTACATTTAAATCATCACTTCTCACATATTTAGGAGTCAAGAGTAGAATGTGAGAATTGGTTATCAAGTGGGTTAGGGGTAGTTTCTAAGGAAAATTAATTAAGCAGACGAGGAGGGCCTATCAATATCCTGATGTCTTGCCGACATCATTTCCTTTTCAAATTTTTTGGTTAATCCATTGCTATTTATAATGAGAAATGTAATTAAATTGTATTTCATGATAAAAACACAAATTAGTTTCTCTCTGGTTGACAAGTTTACATTCTAGCCATTTAAGCACGTGATTAAAGCTCCTCCTTTAACTTGGGAATTAATTATTTTGATGCCACATGGATTGAATTGATGAAACACTAACAAGAATGCAGTAAGAAATTTCCTGCAGTTCACATTTCTCTTTTTTTTTTTGGTCAAATTTCTGTTCACAGTAAAACAACAATACTGATATGTGTTTTACTCTAAATATTCATTCACCCCCCAAAGAAATCACCTTTTCCCAGCTTGGTGATTTGAAATGCATGTGTAGCTAAAAAAACAAGACATTGCTTATCATGGATGCTTAGAATTCAAAGGGCTATAATCATGAAATGGGGTTGAAAAGATGGACATAAAGATGACCTTCTGGTGCCTTTTTCTCATGTAAGTGTATACAAATAGGACAGATGACATGTTAATCCATGGATGAATGGGTGAAAATGACAATCACAAGGTTTTCTGTTAAAAAGGGGAACAAAAGTGGTCATCAAAGAGACTAAAGGTTTGACTTTATTTATCTACAAAGTGGATAGTCGAAAGCGCATATTTTGTGGTCAAAACAAGATGAGAAAAGTAAAAAATTAATGATGAACAATGTCACTCTCTCTGCTATACTCTGTTTAACACTACTAAATACGAACACTTTCACTAGAGAGAGGTTGATGATGAAGAACATGAGTGAAAATGATGTAGTAGGCAAAAAATTGTTAACCAACCAAACACCTTTCACAGCACCCGAGTAAAATTCAAGATCTAACTTTTATTTACAGGCTTATCACACATTACCCATATTTCTCCTCTGAAAAACCACACACATACACCCAACAAAACAGAAAAAACCAAAACCGTGGAAAAAGCCTCACTACCTAACCAAGCAACAATGGAATCATCACAAAACCATAAAGATCAAGGACATTATATTAAGAATTAGAAATATTAGCATGTGATGACAACCATATTTAACAAATAATTTGCAATAGATCTACAAAATTATTCTATAAAATTAGTTAATAAAACAATATATATTCTCTCTAAATTACAAACATAATCTCTCAAATATGGGTTTTTGATTATACCTGCTATCTTAATCTGTCACACCATGTTTGTTCTTAGCAAGATGAATCATGGAAGCGCGGGTTTACTGGAGAAGAAGTTAAGAAAATGACAAGTGATGTTTTTGGAAAATGACGTCTTGGGAGCATATATTCAAAGAGAAGAATTTATGAAAGTGACAGAGATAGGTTTCTAGAGAAGGAATAGAAGGAGACAAATGGGTTAGGGTTCATGCGGAGAATGAAAGCAATTTTTCTCTTGAGATTGGTATTTGCCTACACTGTGAGGTTTTTTTTTTTTTGCAAGGATACATGGACCAATTAATTATTAACACGTCATTATTGTTTTTTTTTTGGTATAAAAGTCAAAATCTAATCTTTTCTTTTTATCAGCAACGATCTTTTACATTGCAACCATATTAGCAACGGCAAATCCGTTGCTGACTCTTAATATATTAATTTATTTTTTAGTATCTGATTTTCTGTTGCTAAATTTGTTGCTAATATTAAAAAATTAATAGATATGATATCCGTTACTAATCTGTTGCTGAAGTTGCATCTGAATTATTCTGTTGCTAACATCCGATGCTAATGACCCTCTTTTTTAGTAGTGATAAAACTATTTATACAAAACCAGAACCATAAAAAAATATTATCCAGATATATTTTCACACAACAACCAATAAACATAATATAAAAGCCTAGTTATAGTAAAGCAAGAACATACACTATATTTCATCAAACTTCTGGAGTGTATATATCATGAAGATAAAGTATGTGACCACCTTGCAAATCCAGTTTACAAGTACCGATCCCAAGCACAGTAATGAAAGCATTATTCCCTATGAATATATATCTAGTTCCCTTTAAAATTCAATGAGATTCCACAAAGATTGTTTGATCCCTTGCTATGTGGTTGGTTGCTCCTAAGTCTACAGTCCAAAAAGGAACAGATTCAACAAGCATTAAACAACTGCTAACGTATAAGTTAGAAGGATGATTGTGGTTAAAAATTACCTTTTACTCAGTGCAATCACAAGCAAAGTGACCGGGTTTACCACAATTAAAACAATTCATATTCTTACATTTCTTACTAAAGTGTTTCCCACGCTTGCGCTTATATCCACTACAACTTGCTTATATTCCCATGTTTGCGCTTATATCACATCTTAGTCTCAAATATGAAAGCCTCATTTACAGGCTTCTCAGTGAGAAGTCGATCTTCTTGAAGCTCAACATGATGAGCAACATCATCAAATGTCTTGATGTTATCATTGTGGGTAAAGTTAACACATATGTGTTCCCAATTGCTTGGCAAATAGTGGATCACAACTTGGACTTGTTGTTCATCAGTCATCTCATGCACAATACCCTTTAATTCACTGATCATGTTAGACATGACTGTAAGATGCTGCTTCATCATCAAATTTTGGCACTTTTTATAACTATCAAATTTGAGGGTTAACTAACGAAATCTAGTGGTGAAGGTTCCCCCATACTGAATCTTCACTGCATCCCAACTGCTTGGGCTGAACAATGCCTTTCAAAATGCAACATTATATCATTTTTTATTCTGCTCAACATCAAAATACGAGCTTTACAATCCTTGTGCTTATCGGCTTGATATGCTTCCATATCAAGCCTATGCTGAGCAATGTTTCCTTGCTCAGGTTCAGTCACCAGTTGTGTGATTGTTTCTAGTATTTCTTGCTCTTCTAGGAGATACTCAATCTTACGATGCCTTACGATGCCAAATATCATAATTCTTTTCACTTAGTTTGTCTCAATGGTTTAAATCAACAATAATACTCTTAGATGCAACCATATCAAGCGTTATTGACACTAATTACTAATATTAGTATCTAGTACAATTTAAATGGCATTTATTGCCACTCTATTCTAAATTAAACAAATAATAATCTAACACATACAATAGAAATAAAAATAATGTTAAACACTCAATCAATTTCCATTTGCATGGTCTAATTATTATTGGTAATTTAAATGAGTGCAAAACATTTATAGTTATTAGTTTCAACTAACAACTCCCACTGATCAAGGATATTTTCATATACATGCATATGATGTAATTAAAACATAAATTACAAAAACAATATGCAGTTCAATAAAACAAATTCAACAAATTATCTTAACAAGAGAAAAAAAATTCAGAACTAGTTTATTTTTTAGGTACTTAATCAGGGTCTCCAATTACATCATCTATTTTATCAAAGTCATGTATTCCAAGTTTATTCTACTCGAACCATGAAATAAATTTAGCAGTAGCATTCAAACAACTTGTGCTTTATTTAGTGCGTCGTATACCCATTTCAGTATACCAACGTTCCCTCTCATGTAACATTTTATTAGCGAGATTGTTGAAATCTAAGGATTCCAGCCTATATTCCAACGATAGTCACACCATCCATTCTTCAAGTAGAGAATTGAGAACAATTAACATTGGATGTTCCATGTAGAACTCGTAAACACTACTCATAGCTAGCCTACTCATCCAATGATACATATAATCAATGTGCTCTTGAATTTTGTGAACATGATTCATGGTATAACCCAATAAATGATCAATTTATTGTTGTCTATTCACTACAACAAAAAAAAATATTTCAAAAGCAAATAAATATAATAATCAATATTTAATCAACGTATGTTTCATTTTATATATAATGAATTCTACCTTGCCCACATTTCCATTAAATAAAAAACATTTGCATAATTGATGGTTGTAACAACCTAATACAATATTTATATGATCCAAGCTAGAGTAGAATTTGAAATTTAAATAGGCGAAGCTTCTTTCAAGTTTCATAAAAAGTGTTACACGATGAAACCTGGGTGGTTTTTTGTTGTTATTGAAATAACTAACCATTTAATAATGGATTACTCTGAATTTGATTAACAGAACATCAAATAGAGGTTTTTTTTTTTATTTATTTTTTGTTAAATCCATGACTCTGCTTGGGAACAATAAAATTTATGAACCAATCTCCAGGGGCCCAACCATGAAGCTTCTAGATTTTGGTGATTAAAGGCATCATATTCGGATAAAAAATATTTGAGCTATTAAAAAAAATTTCAATAACATTAAAGTCTCCAAGTCAAGGGGCCAACTTAGGGAGAGGTGACATTAAAAGAAAGTTTCTAAGTCATTGCACACAATTATCAATTACAGAAACCTTAAAAGGCAGGTTGAGAACCAATAGAATATAATATATAAAATCTAACAAAATCCACATCTTAAAAAACATGGCTCTGATACCAATGTAGACATAAAGAAAACTTACTAATGATTTGAGAATTCACTTTCTTGTCCCTGGATCAATTGCTTCAGTGCTGCTTTGATTACAAGAACCAAATAGATTTTCCATAGTATAAACATCCTTGTCAAGTTAATTCAGAAAGTCAGATATGAGAGAAGAGTGAGAGAACATTTATGTTTTTATCCCTCTTTTAATGTGGGTTATGCCTTTATATATAAATCTAGAGGAAGTAGTTACTTCTTTTAGTAACTGTGTGACGCAGTTACAACTGCTTCACAACTCCTCTAAATTTTTGGATTAGACTTAACTCTCATGGGCAGACTAGGCCTAACCCAAAAAACCAACAGAAAGAAAAAGGGATTCAACATTGGTTTGTATGTCATTACACTCCCTAGTATAATGGAATTGTTAAGAGAAAAAATAAACATTTACTTGAAGTGGCTTGTGCTATAATATTTTCCATGAATATCCTAAAATATTTATTGGGTGAAGCTGTTTTGACGACATCTTATTTGATCAACAAGATGCTTGCTCAAGTTTTGAAATTTCTTACACCATTAAATTGCCTAAAAAATCTTTTCTTGATACATGAATACAATTTGATTTGCCAATAAAAGTTTTTAGTTGCACAACCTTCATTCACATATCAAACAAATTTTGATTTAAACTTGATCTTAGAGCTGAAAAATATGTTTTCATTGGATATGCCTCAAACAAATAGGATACAAATGTTTCAATCCTCAAACCAAGAAAACTCTTAAGTATGGGTGTTTATTTTATAGAAAATATCAACCTTATTTTACCAAAAAAATCATCTTCAGAAGGAGGAAAAAAAGAAAGATGATGATTTTTGGGATATATATTTTCCTTTACCTAATACAAGTATGAACAATACTATTTTCTTAACATCACAATCTCAAGAAAAGATGTTCATGATATTGAAACAACTGGAAATACTAGTCAATCACTATCAGGTGTAAGTGTATTGCAAACATGGGAATAAGTACTACAAAAGGATCATATTGATCCAAATACTGAGCTTTAGATTTATACTAGAAGAAGAACTCATACAAAAGGTAAAGACTTGTATATCATCCTAACACAAGATCAATCATATTCTTCGAGTGATGGTCTCGAGAATATTCCAAGTATTCCTACTTCTATTGTTCCTTCTAATAATGAACCTATAAACCTTGATATTTCTATAACTATTAGAAAAGAAGTTCGATCCTATGCCAGTTATCCTATTGCTAAATATTTATCTTACCAAAAACTTTCTAGTATTCATAAAGCTTTTACCTATAAGATATCTCAATTGTTTATTCCAAGAAATATTTAGGAAGCTTTACATGATTCGAATGGGAAGTTATTAGTTATGAAAGAAATGAATGTTTTGAAAAAAAATGACATTTAGAAAGTAGTTGACTTGCCAATGGAAAAGAAAAAATTAGGGTGCCAATAGGTGTTTACAATTAAATGCAAAGTTGATAGAAGCATAGAAAGGTACAATGCAAGGCTTGTGGCAAAAAAGCTTCACACAAACATACAACATTGACTATCAATATACACTTGCTCCAGTAGCCAAAATAAACTCAATTCGAGTATTGTTATCTTTAGTAGTGAATTTCAAGTGGTTCTTATATTAGTTGGGTGTTAAAAATGTTTTTCTAAATAGAGACTTGGAAGAGAAAGTTTTTATGAGCATACCATATAGGTTTCATAAAGGAATTGACAAGCATAAAGCCTGCAATCTAAAAAGTCTTTATATGGCCTTAAATAGTCTCTTAGAGCATGATTTGAATGCTTTAGAAAGATTGTAAGATGTCATGATTATTGTGAAAGTCAAATATATCATATTATGTTTTATAAACATTTAAGAGGATGTGAAATTGTTATCTTGATTGTTTATAATATGATATAATCTTGATAGGTCATGACAATGTTGATCTATAAAAACTTAAAAAGAAACACGCTAGGGATTTTGAGATCAAAGACTTGAGTGCTTTGAGATATTTTATTAAAATAAAATTTGTCAAGTCTGAGGAAGGTATATTTGTTATTCAACGAAAATATGATTGTTGGGATGCAAAGCAGCTAGAACACCAATTAAAGCCAACTAGAAGCTTTAGCTTGCAAAAACTGAAGAAGTGGTGAATCAGGAGCAATACAAAAGTCACATAGGAAAATTAATTTATTTGACCCATACATGTCCTTTCTAGTAAGTATGGTTAGGCAATTTATGCATTCACTTGGCATGAAACACTTTGATATCTTTAATAGAATTTTGAGGTACTTGAAATGGATCTTTGAAAAGAGTTTATTGTTTAAGAAACATGAACATTTACATGTTGAAATCTACACAAATGTAAAATGGGTTGGAGTTATAACTCGTAGAATATCAACTTCTGGTTATTGTACCAATGTTAAAGGGAATTTAGTTATTTGGTGAAGCAAAGCACAAAGTATTGTGGCAATGAGTAATGTAGAAGCTAAGTTTAGAGCAATTTCACATGTGATTTGTGAAGTTTTGGATTAATAGGTTTTTAGAAGACTTGATGATTCTTAACTCCTTGCCCATAAAGATATATTGTGATAATAAGACAACTATCTCAATTGCTTATAATCCAGTTCTTCATGATAGAATAAAGCACATGAAAATTGATAAATATTTTATCGAAGAAAAGATTGATAGTGGAATGATATGCATGCCAAATGTTCCAACTACCGAGCAAGTTGTTAATGTACTTACAAATGAATATCACAAAAAAACAATTTGACTACTTAATCGGCATGCTAGCAATGGAAGATATCTTAAAGCTAGCTTAAAAAGGAGTGTTGTAAATTAAAAGATTTTATATTAGGTTCTTTATAAATTAAAAAATAAATTTGACACTAATCAACTCCTACGCATTTCTTGTATTCTCCTTTAAATAAAAACCTTGTATAAATATTTTGAATCACAAAAAGTATCTATATAATACTCTAACCTTGATGACTAAACAGTTATGATTTTAAAATATAAATTTAAAGCTAAAAACACTCATTTAAAAAAATATATTAAAGTAGTCAAATTGGCACTAATCAACTCCTTCGCATGCCTGTATTTTTCTTTTAAATAGAAACCTTGTATAAATATTTTGAATCATAAAAAATATCTATAAAATATTCTAATCTTAATGGCTAAACAATTATGGGTTTAAAATAGAAATTTAAAACTCAAAAAAACTCATTTAAAAAAATATATTAAAGTATAATATAAACCATATCTTCACTTAATTGCTTAAATATTTGCATCCAATTGTGTCATGAGTTTGTGGACATGAGCCTGTCACCTTGACAATTTTTTTATTTTTTATTAGTCCACCATGGACAAGACTCAGAGATGAAAGCAAATTCATATAATATATATTATGTGTCTTTATTTCTACAGTTTCACTCTCATCAACATAGCAAATTCAAGCACAAAGCAGCACACTAAAACACATAATTGGGGGTCTACGAGGATGGACCTCACATACTCTAGCAAATTGATTTTATACATCGATTTCTAGTGTTCTTATTAAAGTTCTAAGTTGCATCTTGCTATAGGACTTGCACTTTCAACTTGGGACCGAAAAGGATTTTTCGGCCAATCAGGCATCTTACATGGAAAAATATATCTATTCGAGTCCATTCACCAACGTTGAATAGCAGCAAGGCAGCTCATTCACGAGGCGACGGGTTCTTTTTTATCAAGGCATAGGCATCACTGTATATGGCCACCCCATTGGAGAAGACGGCAAGCGCAATCATAAAAATACATAAGATCTTGTCTCTCTTTGATGCTATATTGTGGCGATCCCTGAAACAAGGCAAGACAATAGATTAAATAAATTGGTTAGGCAGTATTCCAAAATTACAGAACAATGATAACGCTCGAGAGAAATCAAACAATAATGGGAAAATACATCCTCTCTATCATTGCTCTGCCGCAGCTACTTAATGTCCATATTCAAAAGATCATGCAAGCATGCGAGAGATCGAGATCCTCGCAAGAGTTCAAAAACCCGGGGCTATAAAACCACTTCCAGCATGCGGGAAGGCTCAAAATTTAAAATTTGATCTCCCCTCAAATGCCGCAGAATGTCAAGCAAGAATCTATTGTACTTTTTTTTCTGTCATTTCTAGAACATGCTATTAAAATCTGAAGGACCCTGTGGTTATAATGGTTATAGTTCTTGTCACAATTTCAATAAGAGAATCCAAAGTAGTTCAATATCCACAACCCATTCTTATTATTAAACCATGCTTAAATATAGCAAGCTGCCATGCCACATAATGATGCTTTGAAGTATGAATGAAAAGATTTTTATTCTGTAAGAGATTTGGGGTCTGGGGAAAATTGAAATGAAAGTTGAAAATTCTTGGACTCCCAAAAAACCCCTAATTCTGAGCTGCATTTTATGACCATAATATCACACTGACATCAAAAATAATTATTAAGCTTGTGGTTGCAAGCATTAACTTAAAGAGAACAGACGGACATGTTGCTGAAAGCTACCAAGTAGGTTCTTTTGATGACTGCAAAAGCACTTAAAGATTGGAATCTTTGATTGGAGTAATTGAAGGCAAGACATTCTTGCCTGTGACCATTAATGTGGCTTTTATTGGTTGGGAATTTCAAAGAACTTCTTGACCAGAAGCTTAAGTTTTTGGGAGAGATACCAAGATCGTTACATAAAATGTTTTCTTACAGGTGGTTTATAGTTTATATGGCGTATGAGTTCAAAGAGAAAGCTACTCAAACCAAGTGTTCGCTCCATGACACAATAATGTCGGGTACACTGCTCTAAGGTTTTGGATATGATGTCTAGATGAACACAAGCAAAATATACAAGTAAATAGGAAAAAAGAGATTATTGCAACGCTGGCCTTTTGTTTAGGAAGTATGAGCCGACATATGGCATTTATCACAGGTTGTCCATCAGTCAGTTTATTTTATTTCACAGGGAATCACCAGCCAGCAAGTTTTTCTTCATAATTTTTTAAACCTACCATTATCACTTAGATAAGAGTTACTGATTAAACAATTGCCAATGTCTAGCCTAAATGGTATTTCTACAAATTACAACATACAAATTATAACAATCCATTAAAAAAAATTTCAAAAAGAAAAGGATAATTTCTGAACTTGCAAATTCAAGTAAAGAACTCACCTGAGAGTGATGGAAGCAGGAAAAATGAAACCAAGGCAAACTGCAGCAGTTGCTCCAGTGAATTGGAAAGCATCCCAGATGCTTGGAATGCAATTTGCACCCAAGAAGATTAAAGCAATAAGCCCAATGGTGACTAATGCAAACCTCGTGTTTGCCTGATGAAAAGGTTGAGCTGAGGGAAAGAGGAGGCCATCCAAGTTGAGTCTTAATGGAAAGAAGACAATTGGAAATACTAGCATAAGATGAGCAGCATAACTAACACGAACAGCATCATTAAGCAGAGAACTGTAAGGAATGCCAAGGTTGGTGTCAAAGTTGGCAAGCACATCATCAAGAGTTGCATCGCCAAATAGAAGGAACCCAAAGATGCTTGTCATCATGTACACAGATGAGCATAAGGCAAGTGCTGTTCGCACAACTGGTTTTATCTGAGTAGAGTCTTCAAGTTCATTATCTATGCTGTGAACTGGAAATGATGTACACAATGATCAGTACTTATTAATCACTGGTTTAGATTCAGGTCAGATATTCATAGATCTATACCCAACCATAAGAACATGTATTACAATCTTAATTACGTTACCATGAGTAAACTAAGAAGGTTATTTGAATAGATTTACGAGTAAAGATGCTTAGTTCATGAACAGGCAAACAATCCAAATATTTCAAGACACCATTCAGATTCAGAAATTCAGACTATAAGGGTTAAAAGAATTGACCAGCATACTGGTCCACAATGGTGGTTAAACAAAAACAAGGCGACCTATTTTCGTTGTACTAAAATATGCTGCTTAAAATAGAGAAAATATGCATCTTTGATTTTGTTTTTTTGAAGGATTCTGCAACCAGTCCTTAAGATGGTTACTACTGCCTACATATTCATCAACCTATGTCCTATTTTTATCAATCATCAATTTTAACAAGAACAAGGTTAAAATCCAGCTCACAGGTAAATTAGTATAGCATACCATTGTAATGGCAGATATATGCAGTGACAAGAACAGGGACTGTAGTGAAGAGTTTCCAGAAGGATGTCATGTCTGTTACATCGGGCATCAATCTGGGCATTGCTATACTTCCATTTATCAACTTGACAATTGTGATCCCCACAGTGATGATAAGAAATACAACTGCTAGCGCGACTGATAAGGCAGATGTATAACTTAAAGAATCTGCAAAGATACATGGCATAATCATTCTCCCTATTGAAGAACCAAACATAAAATGGTAAATAACGATGTAATTATTACAAGCAGCTAAAAGCTAGTATAGGATTAAATTGGGCTGGAAAAGATATGATTTTAGGAGTTCACATAGCAAAGAGAGCGAAATAGCAGAGCAAGTGAATAAATAACATATGCTATATGGATGTTAAAAGCATTCATATCAAGCATAGTTCACAAGTAAGAAAAAATAGCTAGAATG
>Ga0307513_10010931_pt1 | contig 11331 bp, 14 predicted proteins | sample 15_EM_MG_FD_202174 | JGI IMG/M metagenome (GOLD analysis project Ga0307513, IMG submission 202174) | Populus trichocarpa ectomycorrhiza microbial communities from riparian zone in the Pacific Northwest, United States - 15_EM | ecosystem: Host-associated > Plants > Roots > Unclassified | place... | reverse complement strand
AAGCTGTGGAGAGAACATGTAAGTTCGCGGAGAGGAAAGTATAGTGGAGCGAACGAGGACGTACTTGCTAACCCCGAGATTCCGGATCTTGCCTTTCTTGACAAGCTCCTCGAGAACCTTCCAAGTCTTGAACGGGTGCTCGGTCAGATACTCGTCGACCTTGCCCGTCTCCTTGCCTATTGCTACTGGCCAGTGGATGATGTACAAATCGAGGTACGAGGTTTGGAGGCGGGCAAGAGTCTCATCGAGAGCTGGCTCGATGTCCTTTGGCGCGTGGAACGTATTCCAGAGCTTTGAAGTGATGAAAAGACTTGACCGCGGGTATTGGGAAGAGAGACGGGTGAGGGTATCACCGATCTCTTGTTCATTCCCATAAATCCATGCGCCGTCGAAATGCCGGTAGCCTGATTGAAGGGCTGCCTATATGGACGAGATCATGTTTGGTATATTAGCTATCATGTAGGGTACCATATGGCGCACCTCGACGGCCTTGCCGACCGTTCCCAGTGGCGCCTGCCAAGTCCCGAGTGCTACACTCGGGATTTGGTCGCCACTGGGGAGTGTATAACTCAAGGGAAGACCGTCCAATCCCAGCTCCATCGTGTCGTACTTCTCCCGCCATTCCTGCATGCTTTTTACCTGTGCCGAGCGCCAAAGCCATGCTGGTGCGCATCCAAAGGTGATATCGAGCCCAGTTAAGGAGTGAAACCACACGAGGCCGATGTACACCGTGATAAGCGCTAGCCCTGCTCGTAAAAAGTGTCGGACGATGGGCCGGTGGCGGGATGGGATAGGGTAGGGAGAGCCACGGCGGGCCTTGTAGGAAATGACGTCTTCTGAGGGTATTGAAGGCGCAGGTTGGAAGTGGGAACGGTAGACCAGCTTTTCCCGCATTCTGGGGTGGGTTGTGGACAGGTTCAAGAGGTCCAAGAGAGGTCGGTCCGGTTATTGTCCTTGTCGGCGTCAGCCTGCTGATGGAAGACTTCTCACACCTAACCCTGTCTACTCCCTGACTGACTGACTGATCCAACGCGTAGCCACTTTGTAACAGGAACATGTCGCCCGGGTTCATAGGGTTCATGTCATACGACTGGAAGCGACAGAAGCACGGACGTCGCCTTCCACCGCTCCGTCTCCGACCTTCCAAGTCAATTGGTTACGCTTCGGCTACGGAGACTATAATTGACGAGGTGGCACCCTTGTGAAAGGAATGAGACAGCTCTGATAAGAGAAGCAGCCTCGGGCGGGGAGTGAAGATACCAATTAGGCCATTTTTAATACCAGAAAATACTGAATAAATTGTTGTTAGAGCCTTGGTGATACTCGAGGCGCTACCCCGTTCCGTAACCCAGCGTTAGTGAGGTTCAGCTCAGACTCGCAAAGAAGTAAACTGGCTAGACAAACTGCAAGAGTCAGTCCCACCTGCAAACGTATTTATGTCCAGGGCGAGCCAGGGAGTAACCAGGACGTGACGAACTCGCAGAGTCGGAGTAGAAATTAGCAACGAAATCATTGACGAAGAGTCGAACAAGGAGGGCCATTTATATTACCCTCGGATTAATGCTCTATCGAGGAGCAGGTTGTGGTACGGGAGATGGGAAAGAAGCCATCTACGGGTTGTGTAGGGCCTGTTCTAGAGCACAGGCGCGTTGAAAACCTCAAAAGGCCACCTTTGGAAATTTGGTGATGACTATATAAAAATGGACGAATAGGATCCACACGCAACATCTAAATAACCCGACGATCGACACTTACCATATTCGGCATGCGTGGCCAGACGTCTTCCAAAAAAACGGAATATTTGCTTGGTGGTATACTCTAAGGATGGTGGTCAAGGTAAACCCCAGGTGCAATCCTAGTGTTAAGCCCGGCACAGAGTTGTGGGTCGCCGTATCGACCGACCAGGTGGGAGACATAGCAAGCCATGGCTTCGACCTCTCCACCAACTCTCAACGATAGCTTCGTTGTCGTTGATAAGGCCTCTGGGTCTCTCTATACACCTGCAAGTGGTATCTCGAAAGACAGCGGATATTTCTCCAACACGGACAAAGCGCCTGCCGCTGGCTACGCACACGACTGGGGCGCAGCTGCAACTGGTGGTGGACTTCGCACACATGGTCGACATTTTATAGATGGGTATGGCCGTGTATGTCTATTACGTGGTGTAAACGTGTCTGGGAACTGCAAAGCGTAAGTATTCTGCCTCCGTGTAGACCCGATTCTCATGCTTCTCCCTCACAAGCCCTGTGGACCACAACCCCGAATCATTCCTCCATGATCATACTGGGGTGACATTTGTGGGCCGTCCTTTCCCTCTTGACGAAGCACATGAACACTTAGCAAGACTTAGACGTTGGGGATTAACATTCAGTAAGCCCCTGCAGCGGCTACATCGCACCAACTAAGTGATACTGATCCCAGAATAGTCCGTTTTTTGATAACCTGGGAAGCAGTGGAACACGCTGGGCCGTGAGTAACCATCCATCAATCCATGTCCGTGACACTGAAATTCACTCGTAGTGGAAAATATGATTATGAGTATCTTAACTACGTCAGGAACCTGCTCTCCTTATTGCCTCAGTATGGAATGCGCACGTTCATCTCGATGCATCAAGACGTATGGTCGCGCTTCTCTGGTGGTTCTGGCGCTCCTGCTTGGACGCTTGAATCAATCGGATTTGATCTTCACAATCTCGAAGCTAGCGGTGCTGCTTGGCTTCACGGTGTTCGGGGAGGAAGAGTCGCGACACCTCAGGAGAGAGGTCTCTGGCCGACAGGTTACCACAAGTTAGCCGCCAGTACTGTGAAGTAAGCTCTTCCTGATATCTTACTACCGTTTAGCTGACCTTCATTTCCAGGACCGTCTTCATGGCTGGTGATACGTTCGCCCCAAAGTTGAAAGTCGGCGACATGAGTGGACAGGCGTTCCTACAAGGAGCATTCCTCAGCTGTTGGAAAGTCATCTGCCAGCATACCGCCGATTTGGAGGCCGTGCTGGGTTACCAGGTCTGCTCTATTCGCTGTACTCTCACGAGGGTGACTGACCTATTTTCTGATAGAGCATCAACGAACCCCACCCTGGATACATCGGCCTTCAATCTTTGCACGGGTTTGACTATAATACCAATCTCCACCTTGGCGAAATCCGTACATCTTTCTACCCTCTCATCAAATATTCCTCTTTAACCCGAGTTCATAGCTTCCGCCCTCCACTCTTGGGTTCTAGGTTCAGGTCACCCGACATACGTCCCGTACTACCGCCGCTCCTTCCCTGTGCCTACCAAGTTGGCCGGAAAAGTTCTCGTCAACAAAGAAGGCATCTCGGCGTGGCGAAGCGACGGTCCCACACAGGGAAAGTGCCTCTGGGAGATGCACGGCGTATGGGGTTGGGATGCAGTGAAGAAGGTTGGCGTTCCGCTGAGGGAGAGTTATTTCCAGAAGGACCCTATCACAGGAAAAAAGGTACGACTGGCTCATTAGTGCTCAACACTATAGAACTGACTGCCGTGATGTCCAGGTTAACTGGTACACCGACTTCTATTTCCCATTCTTAAGGAAGTGGGAAGCAGTCGTGAGGGAAGTCGCTGGACCAGATAAACCATTATGGGTTGAGCCTATCCCGAATGAGGTAAGCGCAGGCATGACTTGATCCAACACATATTTGCTAATTTTAGTCTTAGTATTGCCCAAAACTCTGGACGCCAGAGCACCAGCTCTCCAACATGGTGTTTGCTCCGCATTGGTACGACCTCCACGCGTTATTCAACAAAAGGTTCGGGAATTTCACCGCTAATGTGCAAGCGTTGGCAAAGGTACAGCCATTGATCCACCTCTTGAGGATAACCTCTCACGTATGTGTAGGGAGTTTTCCCCCTGAAAGCGTTTTACTGGGGCCATGAATCGGCGAGAGAAAATTACACACTGCAAATGCGCAAGCTCATTGAGGCGGGTTACGAGTCACTGGGCGAGAGGCCAGTCTTCCTGGGAGAGACTGGTATCCCAATGGATATGAAGTGCGTCGTGGTCCACGTTCATTTTGCTAACTCGTACTGATTGCTACTTCAGCAACGGAGAGGCTTTCAAGACCGATGATTTTACGTGGCAAGCGAAGATGATGGACGCGCTCATGACTGGTCTCGAGAGGAACCTTGTCGGGTTCTCGTACGTGTCTCGCGTCACTCACATATTATTCCTAACCTCGTACTTAGCCTGTGGAATTACCATCCTGAAAATGACGACATCCATGGTGACTTCTGGAACGCGGAAAACTTCTCCTGGTTCTCAAACCAGCGTGCACGAAAACCCACTACATCTTATGCTCAAACCGATGCTACTCTCGACAAAGGTGCTCGCATACTCGAGTCCGTCGTGCGACCCTACCCAGCGAAAGTGGCAGGCATCCCTCTGCAGTTCAACTACGAAATCAACACCGGTACCTTCGCACTTACATGGCTCAACCCCATCCCGGAGCCACCCCGTCCAAGAAAATCATGGCAAACGGGGACCGTTGACGAGCCCCCGCTGCGCGGCCACCCACCCATTACCTCCAGACGGTCCGAGTTCTTCGTCCCCGCTGACTGGGTGAAGGATGAGAAAGAGGATATAGAAGTGACCCTACTGGGTGCTGCGGCGGGCGCAAGGTGGTGGTACGAGAAGGAGGTTCAAACGCTTTACGTCGAGACGTCTGAGGGCGTCGAGAAGTTGCCGGGCTCCGCCTATAGGATTGCTGTGAGGTTCAAGGGGAGGCCTCAAAGGTGGGAGCTAAGGGCTTGGTATCAGGATTTTGTGAGAAGTCCGTACGGCGTGGGACTGTTGGTGTTGTTATTTGCACTACTCATGGCCTTTTCAACGACGAGGAACGCCATCACTAGCTCCCTGAGTTATATCGCGGAGAAGACCAAGTAAATGGACACAGATCCATCAGTTACAGGTTTCATTTTAGCAATAACGAGTATTTATTCGATTTTGACGATCCTTGCTTTCTCCCACCACCTTGGGTTTGGTCCTTGTGTCTCGGAACAATTTCTTTCCAGTATCATGGTTCTCTTCTTCACTTCAAATGGTATATTATATATGTTGGGATGTAGGATGGACCCTCTGACCCATGGAATTAGTTGTGGACCCTCCAGTCACCCTCTATATGGGTCGTGACAAAGTCGAAAGTGCGTAAGATGAGGACCAGCAAGCAATTCTCGACGCGATATTTACGCAAATTCCCGGAATGATTAGATGAGGATTTGATCAAATATGCTTGGCCACAGGATGTGTGGTTCCACGTCGAAAAGGTACGCCAATCTATGTCTTATATTAATCCATTCATTATCTTCTGTCCCGTTCTCCGATTTCTCTTTGGTATTCGTTCGCAATCCGACATCTGTCCCACTGCAGCTCTCATCTGCACACGTGTATTTAAGAATGACAGCCGAAATGACCTGGGAAACCATTCCCGAGGCTCTTCTTACCGATTGTGCCCAACTTGTCAAGGCAAATTCGATTGAAGGTGGGCAAACATACGGCGGCGCTTGTTTCAACCTCAACCTCAACCACATTTAGGAAATAAAAAGGACAATCTTATAGTGGTATATACCCCTGCTGATAACCTCAAGAAGACCGGAGATGTAAGTGCCCTTTCTCATCCAGGCTTCCACGGCTTGATTGTACAATACAGATGGCAGTAGGGCAAGTCTCTTTCCATCGAAATGATAAGGCAAGAATGGCTCCTTATTTATCATATTTCCCCTGCTCTACTGACATGCTCGTCTAGGTCAAACGAAGTACGTTGCATCTCTCCAACTGCATTTACTGGGCACTCAGGTCAGACAAGTACACGTGCCAGAACGACAGAATCCCATCGTAAGCCGATTAAATAAAACCAAAGTCGAGAAGGAGGTCGACCACGAGCAAGAGAAAATCGAGAGGTTACGAGTAGAGGCGAATCAACAAAGAGCTGCTGCTGCTGAAAAGGTACTTCCACCCTATTTCTCAAAAAAATTTGAGACCACTAACACCCCTGGTCTCCAAACCGGGTAGAAACGTGCAGATGCTGAACTCGCGAAGCAGCGAGAAGCCGAGAAGCAGGCCAGGTCCTACGATTCCGTCTTCAATTCTGCTTCCGGCTCGAAGCAAACGGCAAGCGATGACATTTGGGACGATGAAGGTGGCGAACTTGATGAGGCGCGGGCCAAGGAATTTGAGGATTTCTTCTGAGAGGCGTGAAGTTGCTTTTGTCACGCTTATTTCATGTACAGTTGTTCGATAGCGATCGACAACGGAATTCAACTTGGTGGCTTGCCACATTTTAGGGGTGGTTATTCTCATTACTATTTAACCACCCGGCACTCGGACGTCTGAGACTAGACCAGACTAAGTCTTATATATGTATATTATCAGTATTTGCCTATTGTGATTCTTTCGAACTGAGGCTGGAAAGCTAAAACCGAGTTTTGGTCTCTACCCCCTCGTTCATTTCGGCTCAAAGATTTCAACGAAATTTGCAGGCGGCCCTCAGCTTAAGTAAATATCAAGATGTTTGCCCCCAATCGGATGGGACTTGGAATGCGGCCACCGGCGCAATATTCGGCACCGCCAGCACAACCAACCACAGCTCCAGGGATGACGACTTTGTTCGTAGGATCGATATCACCCGGTATCACGGACGATTTCCTTACTACCCTCTTCTCTGTACGTCCGGCTGCAAACGTAGCATGGGTACTATAGCTCACACACTGTAGGCTTGTGGCCAATTACGGTCGTTCAAACGGCTTCTCACTCCGATTGGAAAGCCACAGGGCTTTGGTTTTGCAGAGTTTGAATCCCCAGAACCCATGGTTCGTGCCATCGAACTACTTAATGGACAAGAGTTACCGTCGTTAGAGTCAGGCCAGCCTGCCAAGAAACTGTTGGTAAGTTTGATCTACGTTCCACACCTTGGCGATATTGCTAACATACTCTAGGTTCGTGCCGATGCAAAGACCGGAGACTACCTCTCTGCTTGGCAGTCCCAACGAATAATGACCGATGTGCGTCGTTGGACAGTTTAACTCACGTCCGTGCTAAAGGGTCGTACCCAGGCAGATGACATACAGACTGAAACTTCCCGGACCCTCATCCAAGGACTTCTTGACAGCGCCCGCACCGGAGACCTAACACGAACCCTGCAATCCGTCGAGGCAGCAAATAACGCCAACGCCGCACCTGTGTCTGCACATTTACACGACCTGCAGGAGGCAGACCTACCCGAGAACCAGCGTGGTCTTGTCATTTCCGAGATTGCCCTATTCCGAGAGCGAGCTCAAAAACGGGACAAAAATGGCGAGCCAATCAAGATTGCAGGTGTTGGTCCCGTAAACGCCGCTAATAGGAATAATCCCAATACCGTCCAACCGCCTACTGGCCCTTCTCGAGGTTGGGGAGCGAGGGCTGCCAATGCACCAACAGGACCTGCGGCCTCTAGTGCTCCTGCTACACCCGTTCCTGCATCCCCTGCCCCAGCAACGCCTTCGTCACGACCGCAAGACCCCCGAGCCGATCCTCAGAGTTACAGTCGTGGCGGCCCAGACTTCGTCAAAGGTGCTCCAAAAAAGACTGACGAGGAGCGAGACCGAGAATCACGAGCAAACAAAGCCCGAGCTGACGAGGCTGAGTTGCGCCAGGTTTGCCCTCTCGTTGAATCGTCATCTATCCCCTTCTGATATGCAGCCCTGCAGCGGGAAAGGGTATGGGAGCAGAATGAGTACAAGCGCCTCAAGAAGCTCAGTCACCAAGTTGCTCTCGAAAACGCAACTCGAGATGCCGAAGAGAAGGACCGATATGAAATGAAAACGCGGCTTGAAATATGGGATGATGATGAGAGCGACGAGCTGTTTTATACCGACAGGCACGTACCTGGTGTTATTTATGCGCACCTGCTCATCTCATTTCAGGATCAAGTGGCGAGCGAACCGCGCTCGACAGCTGTTCAGTGAAAATCGAGCAGACACCGACTCTAGAGCAATTGACGCTGCCGAGGACGAACGTGTACGGCGAGAATCCGAGCTTTTCATCGAACGAGAAATGGAGGCGATACGGGCAACTCAGGAAGAGCAAAAGAAGGCTGGTCTGCTTGTCGATGACACTGCCCCGCTCAAGATCAGCGTACAAGTTGCAATGTCCAAGCCTAATGAGAAAAAGGTTGAAGATACTCCAAAAGTAGTGTTCGGTCAAGAAGAGGATGAAGACACTCTCGTCAAGAAACGGCGTGGGCCTCTGATCGAGCTCGACTTTGCTATGGATAAAGAGAAGGCGGCCGAGAAACTTGAGAACATTCGGACGCAAGTCACCAGGGAGAAGGATACGCTATGGAGAGCGAAGGTCCGGTGGGAGGCTATCAGTGATGTCAGTTCCGAGCTTGTCATGGCGAAAGTAACCTGACAGGACATTTGCAGGCTATGATCGATACCAAACTCGATACTATTGTCAAACGTAAGATCATCCACTATCTCGGAGACAACGACGAAGATCTGGCTATGTTTGTCAACGAGCATTTGAAAGATCATAAAGGACCTGGCAAACTCGTTGAAGGCCTCGAGCCGGTACGCTTGATCCCCTTCACTCTCTGCCCTACTGACTAGGTCTACCCCGCAGGTGCTCGACACGGACGCGGCAGAATTCGTGATTGCGCTCTGGCGACAGATTATATTTGAAAGCGTGGCGTATGGAGAGGGGCTCGAGACTCGCAATTTGCTCGTCGATTGAAGGACGGACGGTAGTGGGTTTACGCCACTATTGGTGCGTGAAGATCATGACCCCCAATGACGTGTGTGGAGCATCCGCTAAACGCTCAGAACCCGACCGTATCTCTCGTTCGGCAAACTCTCCCGTACTGGTACATTCTTATTTCCCAAGCACCATCGCCCTCCTTGTATATCTAGGCTGTGAGTCCTCTATTCGAATGCATTTACTTGAGCCTTTTATCCTGCTGCGGAGCCCAGTGGACCACGAGTGTCTGGGAAATGGATCGCCTCAGCTCTCGCATCCGTCACTCTCGTGTTCCTTGGCTCCGCCCAAACAACAAGGGTTTGTTTGTCGTACAACGCAAGGAATACACTTGCGGTCCGCGCCTTTGAAATCCGGCTGAAATCCGGCGTGTCGCACAGCCCCTCGGAATGAAAGCGGCGGCGCTTTTCATCGCCCCTGTCTACGAGGTGACATCGTTAACTTCTATTTGAGTACGCAGCTCATCGCTAGCGATAGTAACCAAGTCCCACTTTGTCTTCCCTTCCACTTTTCATCTTTTCTTTTTTTTTTTGATTTCATGTCTGATGTATGTATCTCTTCGTTATTACAACATACAACATGCTCTCTAACGGCGAGTTCAAGTCCAAGCCTTACGTTCACTCATCTCTCTCCGCTGCGCGGATGGACTCGACCACTTCCGCTCCTGAACCAACACTCACATCCCAAGTTACTCACCATGAACGAGCGTTGAGCTCTAGTAGCAATGGGAATCAGACATTAGTTAATCCACCTAACCCCGAACCACCGGCACGAAGCATCCCATGGATGGACGGGAGCAAAGCATACCAACCTCAACAACAAACCACGGTAGAACCCGACTTCACAGAGGAATTGTGGCGCGAAGAGCTAAGCGATTTTAGTAGGCGTAGTTTCTGGTGTACGCCCATGTTCTGGCGTAGCTGTTGCTCCTGCACTGCGATCGGGCCCGGACCGGTGGGTTGCTGTACCACCTTTTAGAGAGCATGGAAAAGTTTACGGACATTTTGATATCATTGTGAGGGACTGGGTTTGGTTTGTCAGAGCGCATTGGGCTTGTCTAATGAACACGAATATATAAGGATGGCTTATTCGTGACATAGCATCAGGAGGTGTTAGACCTTATGTAGGTCGCTTCAAGACGACTCTTGACGAAGTCGCCCGCAGTGATCGGCTCGTATTTTGAGGGGCGCGACTCAGAGACGCATGAAGGTAGCGGCTATGGGATTGTGAATTGGCACACATGCTTTGTAAACCAGAACACGGGAAGCCACCAAGGAGATTCGCACCTCTAGGAGCACATCATAGTCAGTTCCGAAGAAGAGAGGGATGGAGTATCGTTCCACGCCTGTTCTATTGATCGCTCGGTGAACAGTCGACTTGAAGATGTCGTCTAGAAACATAATCCGAATTGGACCGCAAAGGGTCGAGAATAGACTTACTTGTCCATCTTGCCAGTTGGTCGCCAAGGCTGCATGAAAGGTCAGAGGTCCATAATGAGGAGACACAACGAAACTCACTTGACTATCAACGTTCCAGGAACTGGAGGAGCGTTAATCCATTTCCCCGTGCTGTTAAGCACTTGCAAAGCTTGAATGTCGTCCTGCTGATACAAGATCGTGAAAACTTCATAGCTAGGCCTCATTTTAAGTAGACTATGAAATAAAAATGGATGATTCGTACTCGGTGTGCGCCCCAATGCCAATCACTCGGTCATCAACTGGTCCGGTTTGGGGCGGATAATGGAGGATTCGCATTACAGCTGCTGGTCTGGTCGTCTAGGAAAGTAAGGTCATCGAGAGTCTGTAAATATTCGGGATTGTGATCGTGCCTTGTCCGCAAAGAAATCTTCTGGTAGATCGAGAGCCAAAGCGAGAAGAGGGAAAAGCGAGAGACCCAGTTGTACGGCTGCATGACTAGGCGAGTGTCTTCAGTTCCTGATATCCTACTGGTAGAGTACAGCTACTCACTAATACTCGAGCATCGCCCTGCGAAACGCCTTCATATCCTCTCCACCCTCTGGCCAAACGTTTTCACCTCCCATGGGTGCATTTTGGTCATACCATGCGTTCCCCTTCGTCTGATTTTCGTGGCCTTCCAATGCCTCCCATCCAATATTGAAGCCTTCGTTTAAGTCGCCCCGGCCCTCTGGGTCTGTATTCTCGCTCAAGAGGGCATTATACCCTTTGAAATTGGCCGATTTGTGGATATCGTATTTCAATTTCTCTTCCTCGCGGAGTGCGAAGAATGGAAGGGAGGATGAAATAACGCGCTGTGGTAGAGAAGGAGGGATAGAGTGGTTCTTGACTGGACCTAGATGCAGATCAGGAGAATTACCGAGTGGATGTACACTGACTGTAGAAGAATCCGACGCGAATACATGCATCTCGGATCTCAGATGCAAGGCGCCGTCTGGCGGCTGGATCTGGGCTTGTAGATCCTGATATATCACTTGAAAGAGTAAACCACCTCAGACGATTGTACCTCGACCTTTCTATGTGTATCGATACAATACTAACATGATAGGAATATCTTCAAACGCCGTATCCGCCTTGGAGGTACCAAATAGTAAGTCAGTTG
>Ga0307513_10010929_pt1 | contig 11331 bp, 11 predicted proteins | sample 15_EM_MG_FD_202174 | JGI IMG/M metagenome (GOLD analysis project Ga0307513, IMG submission 202174) | Populus trichocarpa ectomycorrhiza microbial communities from riparian zone in the Pacific Northwest, United States - 15_EM | ecosystem: Host-associated > Plants > Roots > Unclassified | place... | reverse complement strand
TCATAGTAGCCGGTTCGATGACCCAGCCCATCCTGTCGCACCCGGGGGTGTTCTGGATAGCAGCATTACTCCTGCGAAGTACGTATCTTTCGTCAACTATGTGGACTCGACCCAGTTGGCGAGGTTCTGACTCCACAATGGTACGTAGTCTGCGATTCCTTCATGTTTCCGGACCTCATATTCATCAGGCAAGCCGAACGACCAAACCCTCATAGATGGAAAATTGGAATCATTGGCACTCGCACCCGTGAACGACCCCGCATTTCCTAACGATTACTTTTTGTTCACCGTCGTAAGTCCCCTTTTTTTTCGTTTTCAATGAATCAATTAATTCGAAACCTTTTTCCAGTCGGACAATGATTTCCTAAGCACGCATGGCGTCGCCCTTGGAGTGCCGTTCAATGCGGGTCTGGATGTGGACAACCAATTCCTCGTTTTCCGTGTTACGCTTCCGAGTGTGGTCCCGGGAAGCGTGCAACAATCGATTGGGATTTGAAGTAAATCTGCCTGTTAATAGGATTTATTTGAATCTCGATAAAGCGTTTCCATCACCGTCATTTGTGCATAATTACATGTGAGGAATGTTTGAAGGAATCGATGTCAGAGTTTAATGGAGAAAATGTAGAGGTTAGGGCACATTATTTTAATTAGTACAAGATTTGAAGCGGTGAGGCCACACTTCAACGGAAAGGACGAGTGCATCGTATTTTCAGTTCAAATAGGCAACAACGCACTGCCTCGATATCATTCCTTCAAACGTGGCTGGACCGAGAACAGAATCTGAGCGATGACCCACGTTCAGATAATTATTTCGGATTTACGAAGTGGTTTCCAGGAATCATGGGATCGGTGGCGAATGCTGGATGATTATAAACTCGCAACCTCCACTTTCGCGGACCCGCCCCCCGTCTGGGATCCATCTCGTTTTCGGTGCTCAAAATTACTCATGAACTTGCTGGAGGAGGACGAACTTGAAGCCACGGTGAAGGTAGTCCCCATTCCCTGGTACCACACAGAGGCTTGGGGGTGTATGGCGCCCACACACGCGTGCCGAAAAACATTCTGCGGAATTACTGCCGTGTGTAGGACATATATTTTGAAGATGATGCACGTTTTCTTTCTCTTTATTCATTTACAATAATCAGCAATAAATATCACGTCAAGTTGAAAAGGGACTCAGTCGCAAGCCGCGCATGACGTGAAAGGAGGCAGAAATACAGGAGTCAAGGGAGAAATTTGCCAAGCGCGAATGGTTAAATCGGGGGTTATTCGGATGATGCATTTTGAGTGCGCTAAAGGTGCCAGTGATGCATTGATGTGTGATGTCATATTTTCTTTCTTAATTCAACCTCGTCGTTCTCGAGCTCCGCGTCCTTGAAAGCACAGAAACAGCGTTTCATTCGAACGTCCACCACCATCCAAAAACCACGCCATACAAAAAGACACGCCGCGACGCTAGGTTAATGGAGGACATTGGGACCTTTGAGATCTACCGCTCCAGAATCCCCACCCACCGTTTTAAATCTATTGTGATGGACATGGATGGCATTGTGGATGGCATGGAAATACAACATCGGCCGCCTTTGGAGAAATGGACGGTGCTGGCGAGCTCGACTTTGTTTTCTCCGGTGCGTATGATTTACATAACCCTCTCGCGCCGCCGTCGAAAGTTGACCACCATCAACAGGTATTTAACCACCTCGTCACGCTGTTCGACTCCAGTCTGAGAAATTCCCCAAATACATTTGGTTCGAAATGCTTCGAAGCTTTCGGCTCTGTCGCGCTTCTCGTCATCGAGATCAAACTCGAAGCGGGGACCGACGCGGAACGTTTAGACGCGATCGCCCAGGTCATCGCCGAGTGTGAAAGTAAGCACCACATAGTATTCCACTTTCTGTTTGTTTTCTAACCCGCAACGCACGCACAGATTGTGACCTCACCAACCTCTCTCATCAATATTCTTTACCCCTCCATTGTATTTTTATCCACAACGGCTCCTTCGAGTTTTTCAAATTCGAACGAAACACAACCCCCTCCTTCTTCCGGGGCGCGTTTCCAGGTGATCCGATGCACCTCCAGCATGGACTACAATTACCCGATTTCCTGAACGCAGAATCTTCCCTCCCTTTCATTCTTCAGCTCCGCCCTATATGTGAGATCATATTCGACATGTTGTTGACTGGATACATCGCAGGGTTGACGGCTTATTATAATAAATGCGAAGAAAACGAGGACGAGAACAAAGCGAGATCGCTTCGCCCGGCTGAACAGGCATTGGCAGTGTTTAGAGAGGCTGAGGCCCACCGTGAAGCTGGGGAATTTGATTTGGCGGATGCGACTGCTGATCGAGCGCTTTTGGCATTACAGGAGAGGTATGATGAATTCTCTGCTTCTTATCAATCGTTCCTTACTCTGCCCCCTCAGTTTAGAAGCAGCGCCGATTTTTTACAGATATCGCGACATCATGTAGGACTGGGGCCACAAATTATTATAGCCTCAAAGCGTTTTTTATTACCGGCGTTTCACCTTTTCCCGTCAATTAGTTAACCTTCCCGCCGGGTGTCCTTGTGTTGTATTATGTTGATGAGCGAGTATCCAGATCCAACTGAGAATCGATTATAAAAGAAAAGATCCTTTACTTACTCATTACTTGCCCTAGAACTCATCGCCTAACTCGTAATTTAATCGTGTCGCGCAGTGTCGCGTCGACGCGTCAGGTCACGCGGACGAGTGTTATCAATTGCAATCAATTGTGATACTATTAACCCATTGTCATACATATGTAATCTCCCTGATTTGCTGATGGGGGTCGTAAAGATACCATATCGAGTCAGATCGAATCTGGCGTCTTTTGTTTCTTGTATTTTATTATTTTTTACGGCAGACACCGCAATCGAGCCATAGTTTTCGAGTAGTTTCATCCGAAACAGACTCGGAATACTTGCTTGGGAGAGCGAATTATCAATACAACGTCACATGAGTGGTTTGAATTCAGAACCGAGTTGTATTAAGAACTTTACATACTCCCCAGTGTCACTATCACGCCCATCTAAAATTCTATACTATGCTTTGTCAGATTCAAGAGACATCGCTTGTACCCAACAAAGGTGTTCTCCAACTCGGCATGCCTGATACAGACCCATGCCTTTGGACCGGTGTTACATATGCATTTCTCAATAAACCACTGGGAAGTCTATGTTCTTCCCCTGGTAGTGAATCGTGATGTGTGCCAACAAGATAGTGCCATCACGACCGCCCGCTGCTCAGGGATTCCAAATTTGGCATAATGCAATAGGCACTTGTTGATGTTCGCTGAGTAAAATGTTTGAATGTATGTCTCCAAAGATGAGGGTTCCGGAGGCGACGTAAGTTCTTCTTTTCTATCACTCCATCAAGTTCATTTACCTCCTCCTTATACCCCGACTTACAAGCAAAGATGATGGCAAATATACGTGCACCAATACCTCACAGAAATACGAGAATTTCGTTCATTAACTACTCTCGAAGTTTCCATATCTCGGAGCCTATTGGATATCAAGCGTGTAAAATGCCCTGAGCATTATCTGGCCAGAAGTGGCCTTTTTCCTAAGGCATCCGATACAGAAGGACCAATTTGTATTTGTGATATTCCGTTCGGGGCTGGATTTGACGCAGGGGAGCCTGTGCATCGAACCTGTTGATACACAAGGTCGGCGTTCAAGGAGTTGTGATGCCCTAGTAAAATCTAGTTTAACAACTCACCATTGTTGTTTACCAGGACTAAAAGAAATCATCGGTTTTGCTTTAGGGGACACAACGGTAACAGCGACCACGACAAACCAACTCTATTTCGAAAAAATTCCGAATAATCTCTCTTCATCATGCATCAAGTAGGTGATTGACTGAACTGTCTGTATATACAAAGGAGTGTGTACGCAAATGAGAGCCCGCCGTTGTATGGAGAGATACTAAGAAAAGACGGAAAGGACGTGGGGTTGTCAAAATGATGCGAAAACGAATAAGGAAAGTGGTAAGACCACGAAAGGCCATTCAGTGGCCACAGTTATCAACCTCCAACGACTCAGGTACACAGTAGCCATCATCCATTGACAGAGTAAAACAAACGACGGCCCATTCTATCGTGCTTATCTGCAACACGTTTTCCAGGCTCAGCTGCGGCAAGTACCTCCGGATCGGTAGGGTCATATTTGAAGCTGCCCTTCTTTGTTCTGAACATGGCAACAAGGAGAAGGATTAAGGACGCCAGGTTGATAATCGTCATTGGCAATAAAAAGCCAATGTTCCTAAAGCCGACCGACCAACCTAGTGCTGTGTAGGTCGTCGACCCTTCTACAATGCGGTCGCAAGAAGGAGGCCGGTCGGTGAATGTTGAATACAGTAACCGAGTATATGCGACCTATTACATTAGGATGAGGAATGCGAACGAACAGTTGAAACAAGGACTTACCTCATACTCCAGGATACCTTGCAGCATCGCTTCGTATAGCCGCAGATACTCCGCTTGCTGTCCATCTGCTGGTAAACCGAAATATCCGACCCCCAAGGCCATGACCGAGTCAGCTACCAGATTGAGTTCCTGAGTCTGAGCGTCGGCTATTATGGTCCCCAATTCTCCCACTGCCTGATCTATGAACCCGGTGAACGTAGCCGGAGAGGTTTCAATAACGTGGTGTGAGCTGAAACCAAGATATGATTCATATTCTACTAGTAATATAGCAGGTTGAATGGATGCGGTGCAGGTGATGTTCCCAATCGACTTGGCATAATTTTGAAGTCCACGCAGATAGAGTAAATAAGACGACGCATTGGTGCCAGGGGATTTGCACGCCCAGAACGTTAGGCTATTATTGGAGTTCAATGAAGTGAAGGTTGTCGCATTAGGAAAAAAGTCATCCTGTCCATCGCAGGTGCCGTTGAACTGTACGGTGCCGACCGCGCCTTGATCCGATGGGTGGACCTGAACAGGGGATTGTGAATCGCGATTACAGCTGATGTTGCTGGTAATGCCTTGTTGATGAAGGGTGTATTTATAAAATGGGAAAAAGGAATCTAAGCCCGAATCGTTTTGGATAGCGGCCTTGAGATCTTCCAACTTAGATGAATTGAGTGTGTCGAAAGCACGAACGCCGTTGGGACCAATGGGTAATGCGCCTCGGAGAGGCCTTGAGACTTGCAGACCACCTTGAACGCCAAGCCCACTGAAAGAAGTGACAACTTCAAAATCGCTTGAAAGGACCTAGGGAAAGTCGGCAGAGAATATCAGTAGGATTCAAGGCATGGTAATTTCAATTCAAAACTAACGTTGAGGCCACCTGAGTTCAGGATATCCGACATTTGACCATCCCTGCAAGTGTTGTAGTTTAGATCTTTGTACTTCTGATAGTCGTATGGATGTGATCAGTGGGGCAGGTATTTTGGGCACATGCGCTCACCTTCCATTGGCAGTTATTCGTCGTCGTCATCGCCTGAGTATTGAGCCATTCGAGGCAGGTGGTAGCGTTTGGGTTTGGTGAGAAGTCCAGCTCGGTCCCGTGAAGAGCTAACCGCTGGAAAATTGAGACTGGTCTTAAACTAGTCGTGGCACCAGGTGTTATGCAGGTGAAAGCAAATATGCAAGCCAGTACCAAAGCCGCACGTATCCACCTCTTTCCAGTGAGGAGGTATTTACGGTCTCTCAGGCGCCAGGGGAAACTGTGACTCCTAAAAGCTAATATCAGAGAAAGGTGAAAGAATGAAATATTCTCTTTGGGGGCTATCCACCCTTGGGAGTAACGAAGGATGCTTGTCGAAAAGAGGAAGCCAACAATTAAGTTGACGATGGCGCCAATTTGTGTTGTGAAGGTGATGTTGTCTTTGTTGAAGTTGTTTTTTACATAGTTGGCGAAACCGTCGGTTAGCAGTATCCCCCCGCGAGCCCAAGCCACGCCGAAGATTACCCAAGGCCAAGACAGCATAATAATAATTCCAAGCAGAAAGAGGATGTCGCTGTGGCGTATGTGGTAGATTAATCTGCTATCTGCGGTATTTGGACCTGATAAAAAATGTGAGCTTGATCTTGTGCATTGAATAAACGAAACTACTAACCTTGGATGTCTGTCTTAGAACTTCCTGACCAACTGGGCAGAATGTCGGTATGTTCTGTATCCGAGTTGTCATGATGGAGCTCAGGAAGTCGTGGGATCGTGGATGCGCTCATGATAGATAGAGGAAGAGACCTGGAGGCCACAGGTAGGGAGGCGGAGGAAGTTAATAAAAATTTATGCGTTACGGAGATGCGCTCAGGGCTGGCCGTGCCCTAAACAAAACAAAACCACGGCGGTAGCGGCAGCTGCGTGGGGGTTCACGATGCTGCGGTTGGATCCTAAGCAGGAGTGGGGTGACTGGGGAAGGTCCGGGGGTTGCGCCGAGGTGCACAGGTTGAAGGGGAATGTAAACGCGAGCTTCCAGAGCGCGGGCGGGGTGCAGAACGAAGGGAGAGAAAAATTCTATCTGTGGAATAGTGTAGTGTGAATATATGTAGCCTTAAGTACAAAAAAACAAGCAAATGGGGAAAGTGTAGAACAACGAGAAAAACAACATAGGAAAGTAAAACATTAAGCGCTGGGGTAAGCGATCGCAAGTTGGAATTGCGGCGGATCATAACTGATCGCAACTGCCAGTGATCGCAAGTGCTCACAAGTGCTTGTAAATGATCGGAAAGCACATTGCTACCTGTCGCTAGTGACCGCTAGTGATCGTTACTAAGCGCTCGCGGATCGCAAGTCGATCGGCGGTCGCAATTCTGATCACAATTCTATCGGTGGTCGCAACTCCGATCGCAACTCGATCGGCGGTGTCTGGATTTGGTCGCAATTAAGCGCTCGTGGCTCACTGTGGCTCACTACCTGATCGCGACCCGTCGCCACCTAACTGCTAGTGATCGCAATCGCAAAATGTGCCGAATTTGGTATTTCCGGGGCAGAGCCGAGCGAGGCTCATCAACGGGTAGGCGCAGTCATCGTCAACATTTTGACCCACCGCCTTATAAGTGCTCTAGCACCGGATATTCAAAATAACGTAACTTCTTTTCACAAATTCACAAAGCACAACGGGCATGGGGAAATACACGGGTAACCCGTGCGTGTCCCCGCGCCTCTGCCAAGACCCATACCCACGGCCTGTAAGAGTTTACCTGTCAAACCCCCCCCCCTCCCGAGAACGTCGAAAAAGGTAGAGATACAGCTGAGATACTCTCAATTTTGATACATTTACGAGCAAATTTGCATTCTGGGGCTGAGTATGGGTGGGCTGTGCTGCCATGCGTGCCTACAGTGGTGCTGGAAAATATTTCCCATCTATTAATATCATTGGACAGCCCCAACAGGGGAAATTTTTTCCAGCGCCACTGTATATTGTCAATTGAATGGCCAAAATTTATCAAAAAATGCACGAGAAATGTGGTAATTACTATACATGGCTTATGTCCGCTTTGGGGCATGCCAAAAGACATAAGGTCGTCCAAAACAGGCATAAGGTCGTCCAAAACAGACATAAGGTCCATAAAGTCGTCCAAAAACAAACATAAGGTCAGACATAACATAAGCCATCATTCACATGCCAGAGGTCACTCCATCACACATACGTATTACAAAATGTAGATAGGGCACATTGGTTTAAAGGTACAACTCTCATGATCACTTGGGTACGCTGTAGGTAGTACATTAGAAATGAAAAGTGCAGATCTATAAATTGGGATTTATTGTCCTTCATATCAAAATTAGTACAAGATGAGGAGAAAGTGAGAAAACCACGCGATATTTAATGGCCTTGCTTGAATGAATATTTCTGACATCCCTCATTATGGCTACTGGTAGACCAAAATTGGAATTTAGGCCCCTTCCACAAAAGTAAGACACATCAAACTAATATATTTCTGTTGAAAGCGGCCGCCACAGGCAAGGAGAAATTTGTTCCATGTGTAGAAAAATTTCTGTGACTTCGTAGTGCTCATGATTGAACCCCACTCTCAGGCGATCTAAAGGAGAGGGTCGTTAAATGGTATTCTGAAGATCAGGATGACACTATGGTAGAAATGGATATGTTCCGGGTGGTCTAGTAGGTATAGTTAACAAGTTAATCGTCGGTCGTCGTAGAACGTGATACAGGGTCCAGGGAAAGGAGCTTATATCAAGGATAGATCCGGCTTACGAAGGGTCTTTGAGGTATTAGGAGCACTGCGCCTTGACTGCGCCAGGCCTAGATGAAGGATAACTTCACCTTTTCACCGAGTAGGGCAGCAGCCGACGGCGTTTGGATGTGGGAACGCTCACGTGGTCACGCGCAAAAAAGTTTCGCAAGATTATACCATAATACTTTACAGACACGTCCATCGGACCCACAGCCCTTCGTTTCCGTTCATGCAGTCACCGGACCAAGGATGCCAGCTAGTAAGCACAATACAACCCGTCCATTACCTCGCACTCAGGCGCATTCATCCTCGCAGCGATGAGAACGACCTAGCATTCACCATATGCCAAGTGTACGCTTCTATTCTCCTAACTTCCTACAACGACATTTGCAGCATTACGCGAGGAAGTACACCGCCAATTCGTTCCTCCTTGCTCTAACACCTTCCTCCACGGTCTCTCACCCCACAGTTATTCAATCGTATACACACCAAGGGCGTTCCATACTCCTTCTTGTCCTCTCCAGCTACTTCTATCCGGAAACTATGGTGTGATCATCCACGAGTGGCGACCTCGTGTGCTCAGGGTAGTTGAACGCGGTTAGCTGGGAACGAGGGAGTACGAGATAGGAAGGAACTCACCAGGTAAGTATTGGATATGGTCGATGCACCCCACTCTATTATTTTAATACTTCTCCAACAGCCGAAATGACACTTGTTTCTATCCGCCACCCTCTCAGCATGAGGTTGATGCAAAATACACCGCCGTCGTCGTTGCCCAACACTGTCCTCCCCCACTATCCGCGCTTTCCTGTACCAATGCTCCAATTCTCCATAATTTTTCCAAGCCGTGTACGATACACTTAAATGGACGCCCTATTTTTATCACCAAAAAATGGTACTCCACACGTCGCTGAGATTACCGCATGAGCATACACCCATGTAGTCTCCAGCGGACACGAGGAACTACACTGCTTCAATTCGAGTACCCTTTTTACTCTCTTCACTTCCTACAACCAACGACAACGACCACGATCGCTGTTTAATGTCGCTGGCACCATCACCCTACAGATGGACGCTGCGACCTGCTACCACTTCTTCCATTGCCTTGCCTTACTACCCACCTCTTCTATCCTATACTCTCCCCATTTCGCTCTCCGTCGGCATCTGCTTCCATCTGTAACCGACGGGGTGGTGCGTTTAATGCTGGGAGTGACTGCATTTGTCCACCTCGTGATCGACGGGTGGTACTGGAAATGTCGACGATTGATCCTGCTCGCTCGGGATAACCCTTGGAAAGGAAAGAACGGCCTACGATTAGCCATACCCTAAGTGTACGACCTCATCCCACCTGATGTTGCTGACGATCGTAATCACTCGTGATTCTGGTTGCAAGATGCAGCTCCCGCATCAAGTATATCATCCACTTGCCTCACTACAACGAGCGTTACCCCCAAGGAAGTACACCGGGGATCTGCCGTCACTCTTTCCATGTTTGCCACTCACTTCCGTGATATCTTATCTCTCCATCAGTTATGGATACTCACTGCAAGTCCAAACTTTACTGGGGGTCCACTCGCTACACATCAACGACGTTTCATTTCACCCTCTCGTGGTCTCCATTTATTTCCATTAGGAAATCATACAGTCCTTGTCCACGACCGATGTCGCATGCTCAAAATAGAGTAGTTAAACGGAGTCGGCTGGGTTTGTGGTAGGAACGAGCGAGTATGGAGAAGGAGGGATCTTACTCGTTGTGTATTTCGCATCTTCGTTGCATATGTATCCCTATACTTATCCAAAAGTGCTATTGACAAGTTTTTCTAGCTACTAGACCCCCTACATTCCATTTCCCATCCGCGTGGTGAGTGTGCTAAGGGTGTCGGTAATGCATTATATAATGCGTGATCTTATTTTCTTTCCGACTTCGACCTACGTCATTCGTCTAAGCACAGAAAAAGCGTTTTATTTGAACGTCCACCACCATAATTTAAACATCCACAACCACGCCATTCAAAAGGACACGGCGCGACACAAACGCGCAGAGACAAATGCGCAGAGACCTTCCGAGCGATGATATACGCCAAGGCGTCATCGCCCTTGGACGCGACCTCATAGAACGCTTCGAATTAAGTGGCAACTTGAACGAGTATGATGACGGTTCCGACGACTCGAGTGCCATAGAAAATGCCACATATATGAAGGTCGCCCCCCGGGTCGGACTTGATCCAGATAGGTTAATGGAGGACATCGGGACCTTTGAGGTTCACCGCTCAAGGTTGCCCACGTCTCTTTTCGAAACGATTGTAATGGACATGGATGGCATCATGGGAACGCAGCATGGGCCGCCTTTGGAGAAATGGACAGTCAGGGAGAGCTCGAAATTGTTTGCTCCGGTGCGTATAATTTACATAACCCTCTCGCGCCGCCCGTCGAAAGTTGACCATAATCAATAGGTATTCGGCCACCTCGTCACGCTGTTCAACTCCACTCTGAGGAATTCCCCAAAGAAAGTCGGTTCACACTCGTTCCAAGCATTCGGCGCTATCGCGCTTCTTGTCATTGAGATCAAACTTGAAGAGGGGAACGGCACGGAACGCTTAGACGCCATCGCCCAGGTCATCGCGGAATGTGAAAGTGAGCACGACATAATATTCCGTTTGCTATTTGCTTTCTAACTCGCAACGCACCCACAGATTGTGACCTCACCAACCGCGCTCAACAACATTCTTTACCTCTCCATTGTGTTTTTGTCCACAACGGGTCCTTCGATTTCTTCAAATTTGAACGAACCCCAACGCCATCCTTCGTCCGGGGCGTATTTTCAGGTGATCCGACTCACCTACAGCACGAACTGAAATTACCCGATTTCATGAACGCGGAATCTTCGCTCCCTTTTATTCTTCGACTGCGGATCGTATGTGAGATCATCTTCGACATGTTTTTGAGCGCATATATCTCAGGTTTGACGACCTACTATAATAATTGCGAAGAAAAAGAAGACATAGCGAGGTCGTTGCAACCTGCCGAACAGGCATTAGCGACGTTTAGAGAGGCTGAGGCTCTCCGCGTGGGTAGGAAATTCGATTTGGCGGATGCGACTGTTGAGCGAGGGCTTTTGGCGTTACAGGAGAGGTGTGATAAATTCCGAATCTGCTTCTTATTAA
>Ga0307513_10010928_pt1 | contig 11332 bp, 4 predicted proteins | sample 15_EM_MG_FD_202174 | JGI IMG/M metagenome (GOLD analysis project Ga0307513, IMG submission 202174) | Populus trichocarpa ectomycorrhiza microbial communities from riparian zone in the Pacific Northwest, United States - 15_EM | ecosystem: Host-associated > Plants > Roots > Unclassified | place... | reverse complement strand
CAGCAGATGCAGCTTTGTAGGAAGTAGAGCTTGCATGGTAACAAAGAAACTACATATGCAGACAGATCTTTTCATTTGAAGCAGTTCCTTTTTCTGGAGAAATGTAAAAGACAATTGGCTGGTTCATCAATTTTCTAAACTTGCTCGCCGTCCGACCTTGCATTCGAACTGGTCCTCCCCTCCTTCAAGCCACGGAAAAGCATATATGGTCTTGAAGATCAGGTGGGTGGGATATGGCTAGTGTGGTCAGTTGCCTATTACTCGAAGTAAATATTGACGTGTTAATGCTGAAAAATGAGTTTATACGTGCAATCTTCATCGACCGGAAGGAGGATACAATTCCTTTTTAGATATAATTTTCAATGCGTTAAGAATATCACATGAAAAAAAAATGAGAATTTTGATTTCAATTTATATTAGTTAAAAGCTTAATTCCTCGGAAAGAGCAAAGGCAGTAATGCATAAATGTCAGTCCCATAGCTCCCTAGCAATAGACGGCTAATTTTATATACATGACTGTTTGGTATTGACTAATTTTATATTCATTACTGTTTGGTAGTGGTAGTTTTTGTTGTTATAATTTAAAAAAATTGTTTTATAAAAAGTATTTTTGGTTGAGGTTAATTTTGTATTTATATATGTTTGGTTAAAAGTACTGTAGTTGAAATTGAGGTTGAATAAAAAGTAGTTTAATGTGTTTGGTTAATAATGCTTTTGAAATTGATGTTATAAAATAATTTTAAAAAATATATATTAATATTAATGGTTTTTAATTTAAATATTATAGATTTAACTATTGCTATATAAAATAAATAATACTTTATATAAAATATTTTTTATTATTCCATTAAACTATTTACAATTCCATCATGTATGAAATACATCCGACAAGGACTATAATTTCTTTTGGTTTCTTAAGCGCGCAACAACATCAGGTAAAATATAATCAGGAACAAAATTGGGATTGCGATCAAATTCTGCAACTGCTACGTTATCAAGCGATCTCCGTCTAATTTATGTAGTGTCATTGAATAATGTTAAACACTAGTTTTTCGAATAAAACAAAATTAAAAATTAAAAATTAAAAATAATTTTTATTTTTTATTTTACTGGGTCGAACTCGATTCAATGCATTTTGAGCTTTGAACCGGACCCGGTCCGGCCGGAACAGTAGAGCATGCCTCCACTGTTCACGTGAACAGTCTAATAACATGCTACACTGTTCATTGAACTATCCGCGCAAGAAGCAGCAATAACTTGCTTTCCTTCCCCCTACGTTTCAAACGCAAAAACACTGTAGGACCCATGAACAATGAACTATTTTTTTTCTTTACCATACAGGTTGTATCTGCGTTTTAAGCAAAACGCAGACACAACCTCCTAAACAAACGCTATCAGAGGCTCCACGGTAGAGTTGAGATCTATCTCTCGGTCAAGTTTTACAAGGGATAAACAATAATTTTTATATTACTCATTCGATTAAAAAAAAAAAATAGACTTGAAATTTATATAAATTTATAATTATTTATATTTAATTTTATTAATTTAATTTGATAAAATAAGATTTAAGTTTTTGAATTACTTCATCATTAAAATTGTAATATTATTATTTTCTATATTACTTTTTAGCAACGTACATATGGAGCACTAGTGATGGCTGTTTGGTGCAGTGCAGTATATAAAGTCTTGATGATTTCTCATAAATATTATAAATAATAGCATTATTCCATGATCTAAGAGCATCTTTAAGAACTTTAACAACGTTTACAACCTTTCCACCACCACTGATAGAAGCCATAACAAAACCCTAAAAGTCTTGAATAAGTTTCCATTTGTGATGTTTTTTTTTTTTGAGGTAATTTTATTTATTTATGAATTTTTTTTCTTCTTGGATTATTTTTTGTTAGGTATTGATATATTTGTATTTTTTTACCCACTAATAACCACAATTGCTAAACACTAGAGGGTGAGGAAACAATATCTCAAGAAAAAAAAAACCTTGTATTAGAAAAGCTAATGATTTCTTCTTGTTTTCTTATGTAGTCATCTGCCTAGTAGCAAACTCTAGTTTGTTTTCTTTCTTCTAAACCCTAGAAAAAAATGGCCAAATAATCAAATTTAGATGTCTTTAAAAGGATAATTATTAAAAAAAAAAGTTAAATTCTAAATAGAAATACCTTCTAATTAAGTGCTCATGGAGATTAAAGAATGTAACTGAAATTTATAACCCCTTAATTATTTCTTAACTAAAAATTCAATTGCAACAATAAGCAATCGAGCTTCGATTGCAAATTTGACAATCTGGTAGCTGTAATTTACGATATAATTTTATTCATTTGAAATGATGTATGATAGCTGCAAATAGATTTGCAACCAAGATGTTTAGACTGCAAATGTGCTGCGAATTGATTTATTCAACCATTTTGGCCCTTTTTGCGTAGAAAAATTTTAACCCATGTTTTCTTTTGTCTTTAGTCATATATATATATATATATATATATATATATATATATAGAGAGAGAGAGAGAGAGAGAGAGAGAGAGAGAGAGGAGTGATTGTTGCCTATATACATGATAACAGATACAATAATGATTGTTGCCTATCATGGAGAGATTATAGGTAACAATAATGTTGATAGGATCACAAGAATCCTATTGCTGCTATGATTGTGGACTCTAGAATCCTGCTTCCATAAAACATTTAGTTCTGCTGCCATGAAATATGTCAGCTGTGATGAATATATATCTTGTCATTCCCCCTTAAGCTCAAGGCGATACATAACCGATGAGGAGCTTGTCACGATTGGAAGTAAACTTGGCAGAACAAAGTGGTTTGGTCAGTATATATGTCTGCAAGTATCAGGGCCAGCAAAATGTTCTAGTAGGAGAGCACCACTAGCAACACGTTCTATGACAAAATGGATGTCAATTTCAATATGCTTTGTTTGATGATGAAAGACTATATTTTTAGCCATAATTATAGCACTAATATTGTCATAGTATAACCTTAGACGCAGAAGGCAGTAACCAATGCTTTGCAATAAATTCATGAACCATGTGAGTTCAACGATGGTAGATACAAGGGCATGATATTCTGTCTCTGTCGTAGAGTGAGATACTGTGAACTGTTTTTTAATTTTTTTAATTATTTTTATATATTAATATATATTTTTTAAAATAATAATAAAAATATTATTTTAATATATTTTTAAATAAAAAATATCATAAACAGAAGTTACCAGAAAAAAAAAGGAAGAAAGAGAATTTATGAGAGAGAGAGAGAGAGAGAGAGATTTGTACCATTCCCGATTGTTAATTTATGGCTATATTAAATTGCACAAATCCCGATGAGGTAATAGTTCACCTACTTTTTATTGGTTTTCCATGATTGATTTGGCAATTGCTCAGTCCATAGCGTGACAACATTTAGAAAATACTCGTTTTCGCTTTTAATATGTATTTGACTCGCTTCTTGTGGGTTATATATATATATGTAGATTTTTAAATATATTTTTGTAATTAAAGGAATTTTAAGTAAAAATTAAAAAAAATTATACATATATATAATTAAATAAATAAAAAATTATATGTGTTAAAAAATAAAATAAAACATAAAAAAAAACTAAAAATAAAATTGAAACTCGAAATCAATCTAAAACTAAAAATCTTATCAAGATCAGATATGTTTTTGTTGGTAATTTTAAGATAAAAAACTTTCCTGGTATGAGTTCTTCTCATCAAAAGAAGTAATTTGACACTATTTTCAATATTTTTGATGTTCATAGTCGGTGTAAACAAAAATTGTTTTCTTTTTTGTGTTGGATTCCAACGACTTTATTGCACTTCTCTTACTAGGAGCCAAAAAATAAAAAAAATAAAGTTTGAGATAAAAATTAATTTTTTCCTTTATTTTCGGAAACTAAAACGACCCAATATCAATAATCTGTAAAGTATAGGGATTACAATAAATATTTTACCCAAATTTTTTAAAATTACCCATTCCCTGCATGTTTTTTAGTTTGTTCGTCTTTCAATCTCACCCTCCCAGCAAATTGACTTATGATTTGGTACAATAAGAGACAAATTAAAAAAGAAAAAGAAAAAGAAAAAGAAAAAGAAAAGGGACAATAAAAATGATACTATGACATCCACAGTATCATGTTAAGATATCCACAATATATTTCGCACATGAATCCCCCCACGTCATTTAGTTTTTTAGTTAATTATTTTTTTAACAGACTTTTATTCTTTTCTTTGGTCTTCGTTCTTCAGCTTTTCTTTTTTTCTTACTCGTGAGGCATTTATCCAATAATCAAGGATGATTTGCATCTAAAAAATCAGAGAGCTTGGATTTACATTTCCCATAACCTAAATATCAAACCGAAAAATAGTAACTAATAAGTGTAAAAAATCAGAGAGCATGAATCATTTTTCTTTATTGGATATTAAAGAGTATTTTCAGATTAATTTGTACATCAATAAAGTTAAGTTTATTGTTTATATAATTCTTAGAACACATTATCTGGCTCATTAAAAAAAATTCCATAATTTTCTTTCAGTACCTGTCTAAGAACTTGAACCCAAAAAATTAAAGAATAAAATATACATTCTTAACCATGCATTAAATCAATCCCTAAAAATTATATCAGATTTGCAGTTTACTATATATATATATATATATATATATATTTGCTAACATTGATACTAAGGAATTTGTTTCAATAAAATCTGAAACAAATATTTTTATGTCTAATGTCCATAAAGAACTCCTATAATTGCTTTTAAAATTTATATAATTGCTGCTAAACATGTATAATAATTAATATTTTTTTTAAATGACATTATAACATCTATTTGTGATGATATTATAGTCAAAATAATAGTATAGTTATTGAATAATTGTCACTAAAATTTTTTTTGGAGTGGTGAACGGAGGAGTGTGATATAATTATAAGCCAAAGGGTTAGTTTTTCTTTATTATTTTCTTCTTCTTTAAACATCATGGGAGGACAGTGAAATTTTGATGCGTTATGTTTTTTTGGGACATCATCCCATATACATGGCGACCATTTCATCGCCTCCATATGTACATGAAGATTTTCTTACTGTTAAAAATAGCGTTCAACATCAATAGCACTAGGTTTAACATTCAGAAAATTCATAGCCTTGGTTCAAAAAAGAAGAAGAAAAGTTCATTCATCTAGATGATCAGGAAAGAAGTATTGAAAAAGAAAAGAACAAGAATCTCGGTGGCCTTTTTGTTTTGGGCACTCCGAAATGGATTCAGGGGGAATCTGAGAGTACTTTAGCACAAATAATATCGTGGTAGAAACATGAATAGATATCTGAACCTACAGGGTACGGCTTTCTAAAGAAATCAATGCATTAACTTTGGTATGAACTCTTCCTAGAATTGTTTAAATGTCTGTTCGGAGGTGCACTTTCTGTGAAGCTCTAAACACTAAAAGATGGCAGTTTCTGTGTTTTTTGGAAAATAAAAAAAGGAGGTGTGAATCCGTCTTAAGCATTAATGCAAATAGTGCCCACGGAAATATAACGCAGACAGACTTTATACATAGATCCGTAATTGAAAATGACAGTACGATGCCAGCTTTATCAGTGGAGCAACCGAGCCCTAATATGGTGTCATTTATTTGTCAATGAATAAATCATTAATTCTCTTCCTTTTAATTTACATGGTGCTTTTCTTTAGCTTTCCGCTTTCAAATTTCACAGCACCTTGAGTTTCACACCCTCTAATGAACTTTTGATTAATTGAAAAAAAAAAATCTCACTCAAGTCAATGAAAATAGACTGTTTCTTCAGATTAAAGGGCACTCTTTTTGACACACATAGCACTCAAACAAATAACACTAAAAAATACTGAAGCTTTCTTATCTGTTATGATGATGATCTATGCCCTAGCCGGAGCTCTAGATCAAGTTCTTCGTTTGCCAACTCCTTGCAGTTGTTGTTTTTGATACCATTGCTATGATCAGTGGATGCCGAGGGCTCGGCTTTGATATTAGAGTAACAATGAGAAGTGCTTATCTCAGGTGGTGCTACCGGAAAATTAAGAGATGGTCCTACCAAGTTGTTATGGGGATATGGTGTGATAGAGATAAGAGTAGAAGATGAATCAATAGAACATGCAGTCATATTTGTGGGAGTGAAGACCCCATTAGGGTTTGGTAATTGGTAGAGTAGGCATAACCCGGAATTTGGGGGAAATTCTTGGGTCGGGATTATAAGAGTGGATGAGGAAGAACTGGAAGTCGATGAGTGAGGATTGGTTGAACCAGGCTGTGTTTGGTGGAGCCTAGCACGGTCACGGCGGTGCACATTCATGTGACCGCCTAGGGCTTGAGCAGACCGGAATTCTCTTCTACAAAAGGTGCAAGTGTAAGACCGTGGTGGCCAGGTGGTGCCGTTGATGTTGCCTGTATCCTCGGCAAAGGCTCTAACCTCCCAGGAGTCATCATCTTCTTGAGTCTGCTTAGGGTTCCACATCCAGAAACTAGGGGTCTCACTGGGGTTCCGTTGATGTTGATACTGATTTTGGTGAGATTGAGGTAAATTTTGGAGTTGGGTCAAGGAGAGAAGGCCAATCTCAGCAGCCATAGTACTAGTAACATTTAAGATAGGTGATAGAGGTGATGTGGAAACAAATGGAGAGAAGAGTTAAATAGGGGATGGGCTAAGGTGAGAGATCGAGACAAAACGAACCCTAACACCGAGGATATCACCAAAATTTTGTAGCAAGCAATTGGAATTTAGTAAGATTTGCATTGCAATAATTTACCCTCCCAACTAGCTAACTTCATACGTAAGGACAACATTTCTAATTACTTCGGCTTCAACGCCCCACTGTTACTGGTTCAATTGCCTCTTGCATTTTTCTCTGCCTTCAATGGTTCAAATTAGTGCGTAATGGACAGTATCATTCAATCGGAAGTTTAATTACAAGAAAGGATTGAAGTTTCCGTTGATTTCAACCTATTTGTAAGGTAGACATGCTATTTTTCAATTATTAGGGTTATTGTTAATGTTAATGAAGTTTCTTGGCCTTCACAGCCATAGCTCCTGTGTATGTATTTTTTATTCAACACTTAATTTGTGAGGTCACTTGTGCAAATAAGTTTGAGAGTATAGGAAAAGTTGCATTTTAAAGTATTTTAATTTAAAAATATATTAAAATAATATTTTTTATTATTTTAAATTTATTCTCAATATCATCATGTTAAAACAATAAAAAATATAAAAATAATAATTTAAAACAAAAACAATGAAGAGAAAACATAACATAATACAGTAATTGTGGAGGCTACTGAATGAGCGTTCGGCAATGATTTGTCCGATTAAAGGAAAATGAATCCTGTAGTAGCAGCGCATTGATTGCTCTTTTAAAGAATGTCCCATTTAATTCCCCAATATTTCTGCCTATACATAAAATGATCACATGGTAGTTGGGGAACCGCTCTTGCATTAACTTGCAGCAAGAGCACGACGCAATAAGAGAAGACTACTTAAGAAATAGGATTACCAAAATTAATGTCTTTAATTACTTAGCTTTATATGATTAATTTATTTATGGTTTAATTAAACATTTTTTTTTTGGTTTTTACAATAATTGTACTTAGCTCGAACCAAGGGCCTATTTATTTCTCATGTATAAAATCCTGAAATCTTCTTGTTTTCGATACTTTTCTCATTATTCTCTATGAAATAAAACAATTAAACCTCTTTAGTGCTGTCATTATCGAGATATTTATAACTACTCTCCAAACGACATGGCATTGACTGTGTTGTGAGTTCCACTAAGTGTTTGCAATTAGTGCGATTAATGAATCTGATTTCACCTAAAAACAAAGTAATTAAATAAATTTGGAATAGCATTTTTATGATATAAATATGAGTTCCATTATGATTTGAATGCATTTAATTATATGAGTTTGAAATTAATATAAATATCATTTTTAATAAATAATATATGTTTACAATTTGAGAAATTTTGGCATATGGAATGAGAAAAAATCATGAAACTATATTTATGGTTTACTCACTCTATATGTTAAATAACATTCTATATTTCTGGTTTTTCTTTTCTTTTATTCTACTATGATAACTTATGTCGCAGGTGGGACATTGAGGCGAACTAAGTATAAAAAGGGGTAAAAATAAGAAAAGAATTCGCTACCTATTTTTATAGTAATTAGAAACCCTAACTGGTGTATAGAGATCTTGGATAAATGGCTGCTTATGGAATAAGAAAAATAGACATCACCATATACATCCTATATAAAGTAAGCTGCGTTGTTATATATTTTCAATGATAAGTGTATTTATGTGGCTTGTCTAAACTAGTATGTTTTTCGGGTATTGTCTTTATTATCTATTTAACAACATCCAAAGAACATGAAAAATAACAAGGCTTTTACTTTAATAAATGATGGTAAAATATCTTTTTTTATTGCTATTAGAGGTTCTTGTCAACCGATCACAATTACATTAAGTAAGAAATGAATTCTTTGTAGGTAAAGTTGAAAGGGATGTTGCACCGCCGATACCATCAAGTGAAGAATTGTATGAAGTGGCCTTGTAGTACAAGGGTATTATGTTTGGTTTTTAATCCGGTATGCATAAGTGTTATGGTTTTAGTGTGACCCATAATTGGGTATGGATTTACTGATAAAATTAATGCTGATAATTTTTTTTGTTTGGCGTACTATTCTCATCTATAAATTCATCGATGATTATATTACCGACTGATTGATCGATATAATAGAAATAACTGATGATATGTTTTTCAATGATATTTTTCCGTTTGTGATTCCTTAGGTAAATTTATTTTTAAGTAAATCAATGTTTAAATATCGACTAGATATTCTGTCAATGATATGAAATATAATGATAATGATTCTACTGCTACTCTAAACCAGTGTTGGATTTGTGGTCGCCGTGAACATAGAAAATGAAGTGAGCGCTTCAAACAGGTGTTGGGTTGTCGTGGACGAAAAAGAAGATGTGGATGTTGCTTGATGATGTGAGGCTATTAGTGTGGAGAAGAAGAAATGAACATTTCTTGAATGTGGAACTAATAGTGTGGGTGAATTTGGGAGAGTGAAATAGAGAGTCAAGCTCAGCTTGTTCTTGAAAGGTGAGGGGAGGGAAAAGAAATGTCAGGTCCCAGGTTTTTTTGGGGGAGAGAGGGTTCATATTTTTGTGTTTTTATTTTTATCCTTTCAATGAGAGAAAGCTGGAGAGAGATCATGGGTTTCTTGTGATTTTTTAATATAAAGTGTTTTGGTGGGTTTAACTAATTCTTCTGTTTTTGTGTGTGAGAGTGAGAAACTAACCATCTATTTATACTGCCTAAAATATTCTAATCTCTAAACCCATCCATACCCATTACTATTTTCATGAATTCTCTACAAGCTTTCACCACCTTCTACTAGTTTCAAATCTTGTATTAGCTATTGGCTTTTCAATATACTCTTAATGATTAAAAAAAAAAAACCCTTCTCTTTTTAAGCAACATTATGTTCTCCCTTTTCCTTTGTGTTTTTTATTATATTTAAAAAAATCCAAAGAAAATTTTATCAGTCCCTGAAGAGGTAAAAAATTACAAAATGACTAAAAATTGACAAAATCATTTCAAAAAATGTATTTTTAGTATCTTTTTTTTTTAATATAATGAAAATAGGGGTAAAAAACGAGTTACGACAACTTATTTTTCAAACAATCATAAGGTAAGTTTCTTTTTTCATCTCTCATAGCTCTCTTTATCAACTTTATGAAAAAAATATATATATAAAAATTAATAAGTTGTGTTGGTATATATTTGGGTAGGGGTTCTCTTTTCATTCATTTATAATGTGAGAGAGTTAATATAAAAATATTGTAACCTTATCTAATAATTTAGATTTTTGAGTTGAGAATGTCTTTTTCTTCTTAACGTATTATTATAACTCTAATTGTTAAATTTTCACATGTTTTGGGTAGGGGTTCTCTTTTCATTCATTTATAATGTGAGAGAGTTAATATAAAAATATTGTAACCTTATCTAATAATTTAGATTTTTGAGTTGAGAATGTCTTTTTCTTCTTAAACGTATTATTATAACTCTAATTGTTAAATTTTCACATGTTAGAATCCTGTTATCCTCAATTTTTCTTTAATTATGTTAAAAACTTTAGTATATAATGTGAATCTATACAAGTTTTAAGTTTAAAACTTTTCATTGAAGGATATGTATTCAAAAATTAATATAAAATTATTTTTGAAACCTCATCTAAGAACTTATATTTTAAATTTGAAATTATTACCTGAGTTTATAACATATGATATATATCGTTTTATTCATATCATTAAATTTTGTGCATTTGAATGATGTGGCATTTTGAATTTATTTTTGGCACTCGTGCTATAGTATAAAAATTATTTTCTTATATGGTTGAAATTCGTTTGACACTGGAGTAAGATATTAAATATATATAGTAACAAGCACAAGTTTCTTGAAAACATAAATGATAAACCCAATGGATTTTCAGATTTGATATAGATCATGATATAAATTGACATTTGAAAAACGATTCCTAATTCATAAGATTCGATCCCTTTATTAAGCAAATCAAGTGAATTTCTTTCTTAGTTACTAGTAATTTTTTTTTATCAACTTCACCAAACAAAGCATTTATACTCGACTATACAGTTTGTTTGAAAATTTGTTTTAGAAAAGGGAAAGAAAATAGGTTTTCCTTGATGAACTTGTAACGAGGTGAATGATAGCAGTGTTATTAAATCAAACCGAGCTTGAATCAGTGAAAATGTCGGTATCATTCATCATTTTAATTGATAGTTCACTGGTTCAACTGGGTCGGTTTAATACATGGAATTAAAGATTAATTTTTTTTTCATATTTCTTTTTATCAAATGACTCATAATTAATGAATTGATCTTCAATTTGATTTGATTTGTGGTAGATTCAATCTACTTCGTAATCGGTTCAGCCTCTCATTCCACCCTCCAACCAATTAAAGAAAAAAAAATTCACTTCATGAAAAGGAGGGAAATGAGGGTTAAAAGAGTTTCCTTCCCTTCCAATTAAGAGTTTTTCCTAAATAAGGTTAACTAATTAGTTTCCCTTCATTCCCTTTTCTTTCCATCCAGTCACTTTGTTTCCAAACAAATGATGAGAGATTCACAAGGAAATTACTTTCTGACGGTCTATTTTCAAGGAATTTATATTATTTGAACTTGTGCCATGATGTTCACTGCAAATACAATTATATGTGATCCACTCAACTAAATTTTGAGATTTTTACTCAAATTGA
>Ga0307513_10010927_pt1 | contig 11332 bp, 9 predicted proteins | sample 15_EM_MG_FD_202174 | JGI IMG/M metagenome (GOLD analysis project Ga0307513, IMG submission 202174) | Populus trichocarpa ectomycorrhiza microbial communities from riparian zone in the Pacific Northwest, United States - 15_EM | ecosystem: Host-associated > Plants > Roots > Unclassified | place... | reverse complement strand
CCCATGCTGCGCGGCACGTACGGCGAGCAGACGGGCCGCCGCCTGTTCGCGGCGGCCTCCGACCTCACCCGGCTCGCGGGCTGGACGTCGTACGACATCGCCGCGCACGGCCTCGCCCAGCGCTACTTCGTGCAGGCGCTGCGGCTCGCGCAGGCGGCGGGGGACCGGGCGTACGGCTCGTACGTGCTGGCCACCATGAGCCGGCAGGCCGTCTACCTCGGGCACGGGCGGGAGGCCGTGCAGCTCGCGCGGGTGGCCCAGCAGGGTGTCGGCACGACCGCGCCACCCGTCGTGCAGTCGCTGCTGCACGCGTGCGAGGCGCGTGCCCACGGGGTGCTGGGCGAGGTCCGGGCCTGTACCGCCTCGCTCGTACGGGCCGAACGTGCCCTCGAAGCGGCGCGGCCCGGGGACGAGGTGCCGCACTGGGCGCGGTTCTTCGACGAGGCGCAGCTCGCCGACGAGTTCGGGCACTGCCATCGTGATCTGCAGCAGTTCCGGGCCGCCGCGCAGCATGCGGAGCGCTCGCTGCAGCTGCGTGCGCCTGCCTTCGCCCGTAGCCGGCTCTTCTGCCGGGTCGTGCTTGCCTCTGCGAGGCTGGGGCTGGGGGAACTTGATCAGGCCTGTCAGTTGGGGGCGGAGGCGGCTGGCGCGGCGGCGGAGATGCGGTCTGTTCGGGCGACGGAGTATGTGCGGGACTTCGAGCGGCGGTTGGAGCCGTATCGGGATGCGGCGCCTGTCAGGGGGTATCGGGACAAGGTTGCCGCGCTCGGGTAGGTGCGGTGTGGTGTTGTCGGTTCGGTGCTGCGCCGTTGGGGCTGGTCGCGCAGTTCCCCGCGCCCCTTTGGGGCGCGGCGGAGCCGCACATCGATACAGCCCCACGTCCCTGAAGGGGCGCGGCAGAACCGTGGCTATCAGCTCACGCCGCCTCGGCCGTTGCTGTCGTGGTCGTCCGTAGCGGCTGCGGTACCTGTGCCGGGTCCGCGCCCAGGTCCGTCAGGATTGCTGAGGCGGCTCGGTGGCCGGAGTGGAGGGCGCCCTGGACGGTGCTCGTGTCCCGGTGGTCGCCGCATACGTACAGGCCCGCCAGGAGGCGTACCGGACGGCGCAGGTCGTGGGGTGGGCGCATTGCCGGTACCGCTTCGGCGGTGTGGTGCACGGCGAGGGTCTCCCAGTGGGTGGTCGACATGCCGTAGAGGCGGGAGAGGTGGGCTCGTACCGCCGTGTCCACGTCCTGGGGAGGGGGGCCCAGGACCGTCGACGAGATCAGCGGGCGGCCTGCGGGGGAGCGGGACGGGTCCACGCGGCTGATCACCGCCGTGTGCGCGACCGGGCCCCGGCGATCCGCGTCCAGGAGCAGGAACGCGCCGGTCGCGGGCGCCTCGTCGGCCGTGTGGTGGACGACGGTCACCGGGTGGAAGTCGGGTACGCGCAGGCCGGGCAGCAGCTCGGCGGCGGCGCGGGCGTCGGTCGCCACCAGGACGGCACGGCAGCGCAGTTCGCCGTGGTCGGCGGTGGTCACCAGGTTCGTGGCGATGGAGGTGACCTGCACCCCGGTGTGCACCGTGCCGGGCGGCAGCGTCCCCGCGAGCAGCTCCGGCAGGGTCTCCGCGCCGCCCTCCGGCACACACAGCCGGCCGCTCGCGAACGCCCGCAGCGCGAGATCCGCGCAGCGGCTCGACGTGGTCAGGTCGGGGTCGCAGAGCAGCGCGGCGAGCAGCGGGCGCAGGAAGCCCTCGATCGTACGGGCGGGCAGGCCGCGGTTGGCCAGGGCGCGGGCGGCCGGTAACTCGGGGCGGGCCAGCAGCCGCGCCACGGGGACACCGGCGAGCCGGCCCAGCGCGGCGCCGAGCCGGGCCTGGTCGACCGCGCCGCCGACCGCCCCGGCGAGCGGTGCGCCGGTGCGCGCCCCCACCGATGCCGTCGGCCGGGGGGACCTGACCGTCCTCGCCGACCTGGGGGCGCTTGCCAGGGCGCGCACCGCACCGAGTGCGCCCCGTGCGCTCCCGCCGCCCGACGGAGCGCCCGCGCGGTGCCTGCGTCCGTCGCTGTGGACCAGGACACCCGGTGCGAAGGGACGCAGGACGAGCGCGTCGAGGCCCGGGGTCAGCCGCAGTTCGGGATACGACGTGGACAGCAGCTGCCCGATCCGGTCGAGCCGGAAACCGTCGACCTTTTCGGTCGCCATCCGGCCCCCGACGTAAGGGGCGGCCTCCAGGACCGCGGTCGTTACTCCTGCGCTGGTCAGCCGATGGGCAGCCGCGAGTCCGGCGACCCCGGCCCCCACGATGACGACGTCCGCCTGGTACGCGGGCTCAAGCACGTGCCCTCCCTCGATCGCGGTGTGACGCGGCCGGCCAGGGCTCCGCTGCCCCAACAGGCGTACGGGATAAGCGAGTTCGGTCGTTCCGACTGTTCAGACCGTTCGCACCGAGAGTAGGGCGGCTCGCGGCCGGCGGAAGTCGCGCATGAACAGGGCACGGTCGCACAGCGGTCGCATGCCGTCGCACACGGTCAACCAGGGTGCAAGGTCGGGGCGCGGGGGAGGATCAGGCGAGCGCCGCCCGGATCGCGTCGTCGATCTCCGGGAACGCGAACGTGAACCCGGACTCCAGCAGCCGCTTCGGCAGCACCCGCGCGCTGCCGAGCACATCCCCGGACATCTCGCCCAGCACCAGCCGCAGCACGGGCGAGGGCACCGCGAAGAGCGTCGGCCGGTGCAGCACACGCCCCATCGCCGCCGTGATCTCGCGGTTGGTGAGCGGCTGCGGCGCTGTCAGGTTGAACGGCCCGGACAGCCCGTCGGTGTCGATGAGATGCCGGATCGCGGCCACCTCGTCGTGCAGCGAGATGAACGACCAGTACTGCCGCCCGTCGCCCATCCGGCCGCCGAGGCCCGCCTTGAACAGGGGGAACAGCTTGCCCCAGGCCCCGCCCCCGCGCGCCACCACCAACCCGGTCCGCGCGAAGACCGTCCGTACGCCGGCCTCCTGGGCCGGGCCCGTGGCCGCCTCCCACTCCACGCACAGCGACGGCAGGAAACCGTCCCCCGCGGGGGCGTCCTCGTCCACGGCCCGCTCGCCGGTCTCCCCGTAGTAGCCCATCGCGCTGCCGTTCACGAAGACCCGCGGCGGCTCGTCCAGCGCGGCGACCGCCTCGGCGAGCGTCGCCGTCCCCAGGAGGCGGCTCTCACGGATCGTCCGTTTGTACGCGTCCGTCCAGCGTCGGTCCCCGACCCCCGCCCCGGCCAGGTTCACCACGGCGTCGCAGCCCACGAGCCCCGCCGCGTCGACCGTCCGCGTCCCGGGGTCCCAGCGGACCTCGTCCTTCGTCCGGGGCGCACGCCGTACCAGGCGGCGCACTTCGTGCCCGTCGGCGGTCAGCGACCGCACCAGGGCCGTACCGATGAGACCGGACGCACCGGCCACCGCGATTCGCGAGCGTTCCATGGTCCTATCCTGCGCCACCTGCCCCTGACCCGTTGTCGTACCCCCGCCCTACAGTGATCTCCATGCCGCCCGACTCACAGCGATCACACCGGCCGAACGACGCGTACGAGAGCGGCGAGCCGTTCGTGCGCCTCGCCCTGCCCGACGACGAGGACGCCCTCGGCCGGCTCGACCGCGCCACCTGGTCCACCCTGCACTCCGTCACACCCCGGGCCAGACCGCCGTACACGCCCTTTTTCCAAGAGACCTCCGAACCGGGCGACCACCTGGTCGCGGTGGCGGGTGACGGTCTCGTCGTGGGCTATGTCAAGCTCGCCCGGCCCACCCCGCTCGCGTCGAACGCGCACGTCCGGCAGATCCAGGGGCTCGCCGTCGCCGACGAGGCGCGGGGCCTGGGCGTGGGGCGGCTGCTGATCCGGGCCGCCGTGGCCGAGGCACGCCGCCGGGGCGCCCTGCGCCTCTCGCTGCGCGTCCTCGGACACAACACCCCGGCCCGCAGGCTGTACGAGTCGGAGGGCTTCGTCGTCGAGGGCATACAGCCCCGGGAGTTCCTGCTGGACGGGGAGTTCGTGGACGACGTACTCATGGGCCGGGAGTTGTAGCCACACCAAGGGCCCAGGACGTCTACGACGTGACCAGGTCTCCCGTGTCCACCGGTGTCGTCGCGGTCGCCGCGCGTTCGGCGTCGCCGGAGACCTCGTCGACCGTCAGGACGTAGCCCGTCTCGTCGTCGGACGTGGAGCGGGCGAAGACCACGCCGAACACCTTGCCGTCCGTGGTGAGGAGCGGGCCGCCGGAGTTGCCGGGGCGGACCGTCGAGCGGATCGAGTAGATCTCGCGGGTCACCGTCTCGTTGTTGTAGATGTTCTGGCCCCTCGCCCGCACCTTGTCGGCGACCGTCGCCGCCTGCAGATTCAGGTCGCCGTCCTGCGGATAGCCCGCGACCACCGCCGAGTCGCCCCGCTTCGCGCTGTCGTCGAAACGCAGGACGGGGGCGCGCAGATCCGGGACGTACAGCACGGCCACGTCCTTGTCGGGGTCGAAGAGCACCACCCGCGCCGCGTACGCCGTCCCGACGCCGCCCACCCGGACGGTCGGCTCGTCGATGCCCGCCACCACATGGGCGTTGGTCATCACATGCCGGGCCGAGTAGACGAAACCGCTGCCCTCGCGCCCCTGGTTGCCCGCGACACCCTCGACCTTGACCGTGCTCATCTTCGCCGCGTTCGTCGCGCTCGCCGTGACACTGTCCCCGGTGGGCTTGGCGACACTCGTCGCCGGTTCGTTCTCGAAGGGGTTGAAGACCTGAGGGAAGCCCGCCTGGGTGAGCGCGGACGTGGCCCGCGAGAACCAGGTCGGGGTGGTCTCCGGCATCGCGTTCTGCACCGCGCCCAGCAGCGCCGAGTCCCGGATCGCCGTCGTGACCAGCGGCGAGGAGGAGGCGCCCAGGACGCTCGCGGCGACCCAGGCCACCATCAGCACGGCGACCGCGTTGGCCACGGCCCCGCCGACGCCGTCGGCGATCCGCAGCGGCCCCTGGTCCAGCTCGCGGCGCAGCTTCAGCGCGAATCTGCCCATCAGCTCATGGCCCACCACGGCCGGCACCAGCACCGTCAGCACGGCCGTCACCGTGGCGGCGGGCGTCCCGGCCTCGACCAGCTCCATGATCCACGGCAGCACCCACACCCCGATGACGGCGCCGCCCACGAATCCCGCCAGTGAGACACAGCCCGCCACCAGACCACGCCGGTACCCGGACGCGGCATAGCCGAGGATCACCAGCAACAGCAGGATGTCGAGCAGGTCCACTCCGGCCGCCTTTCTCCTGGACCCCTTGGTCCCCCTGTACATGCGCTTTACATGCGGTAGTACGCGCGGGACGGGCCCGGTGATCAGCCGCCGGTCACTCCCACAGGCGCTTCAGATCCCCCGACCCCTAAAAACGTCCCGGACCGGGACGTTGGTTCCACCAAGTGGCACACCACACATCGCGGGCGGAACGGAACCGACCCACAGTGGGCCCCATGGGGTCCAACGGGTCCGTGGGTGACTCGCGTGTCCGCCGCGTGCCGGGCGCCGCCCGCGCGGCGCTCGCCTGCCTGCCCGGAATCGCCGCCGCGGCCGGACTGGTCCTGTGCGCGGCCGGCGTGGACCGTACGGCCGCGCGCCCCGCCCACCCCGTCGCGGCCCGCCCGGCTGTCGCCCACCCCGCCGCCAAGCCGCGCATCGTGCCCCGTACCGCCTGGATCGCGGACGCCGAACGCGACCAGCCGCCGCCGCGCTACGACGACCGGGTCGTCGCCGTCTTCATCCACCACACCGACTCGCCCAACGGCTACGACTGCGCCGACGCGCCCCGCATCATCCGCTACCTGTACGCGGGCCAGACCGGCACCCGGGACTGGGACGACATCGGCTACAACTTCGTCGTCGACCGCTGCGGCACCATCTACGAGGGCCGCGCGGGCGGCGTCGACCGACCCGTCACCGGCGCCCACACCCAGGGCTTCAACCACCGCACCACCGGTATCGCCGCCCTCGGCACCTTCACCGCGGGCGTGCCCGTGCCGCAGGCCATGACCGACGCCATCGCCGCCCTCGCCGCCTGGAAGCTGGGCCTCTCGGGCACCGACCCGCGCACCCGCGTACCCCTGGTCTCCAGCAACAGCCTGAGCCGGTTCCGCTCCGGCACCACGGTCTCCCTGCCCGCCCTGGCCGGCCACACCGACGGCTACATGACGAGCTGCCCAGGCGCCGCCCTCACGGCCCGCCTCCCGGCGATCAGACAGACGGCGGCACGACTGCAGGGCAGGCGCTGAGGCGAGATGCCCGCAGAGGCCCGCGCGGTCTCACAGGTAAGGCACAGCGCACTCAATGAAGTGCCCCAACTCCCGGTCCTACCTTCGTCGTACGCACTGACTGGAGGTGGGGATCATGAGCAGCAGCAGTCGTACGAACCCGCTGGAGCGGACCGGCGGCAAGAGGTCTTCCGGTGGCTGGGCCGGGGCCGCGCGGAACCCGTGGACCGTGCTCTGCGCGGTGGCGACGGTCGTCCTGGGCCCGGCGGCGGTCACGGCGTCCGCCCTCGACCAGGCCAACGCGGCCCCCATGCACCACGCGGTACGGGCCGACCACACGCAACAGGCGTACATCCCGTCGGACCTGACCCGACGTCGCGGCGCGGCGGCCTGAAGGGCAGAAGGCCTGAAGGCCTGGCGGTCAGAAGGCCAGGCGGTCAGCCGCCCTTGAAGCGCTGCCACAGCTTGGGAAACCGGTCGGCGAGCGCCCCTTCGTCCGCCAGGTCGAGCGGTGTGCCCTCGGGCTCCGCGGGCGCGGGCGGAATGCCCAGGTCCGGGGCGGCGGTGCCGGTGAGCTGCTCGTACGCCTCGTCGGCCGCGTAGCCCAGCTCCTCGCCGTCCCCGTCGATCTCGTCGTCGAAGTCGTCCAGGAGATCGGCGAGCGAGTCCGGATCGCCGTGCAGAGCACCTTCGAAGACCTCACGGCCCTGCCCGATCAGCCAGCACCGGAAGAAGTCGAAGGCGTCCTCACCGGCCCCGTCGAGCAGCACCCGGGCGGCGCCCCACAGGTCCCAGCGGTAGGCGCGGTTGTAGCGCGACTCGAAGTGCCGGGCGAAGTCGAGGACCGAGTCCGGATCGAGCTGGAGCAACCGCTCGACCAGCAGATCGGCCTGATCCTCGGGGTCACCCTCGGCGGCCTCACGGGTCGCGTCCACCAGCTCCCAGAACTCCGTCTCGTCCATCACGGGTCCAGCATCGGGCCTGGGGGAGAGGTGCGCACGTGGAGCTGCACGGATTGTGATGGGGTGTACAGGGCTCAGGGGCGTGTGGTGTGCGCTCACGAGGATGCGGTGCGGGTGCTCACGGCGTGCTCATGGGGTGTACATGGCCCCCAGCCGCCGCGCGTCCCGTGCGAACCGCGCCCGCAGTTCCGGCGGCGCCAGCACCTCCGCCTCCGGCCCGAGCGCCGCCAGCTGCGCATGGGCGACCTCCGCCGACTCGACGGCGAGCGTCACGGTGACCCGGCCCTGGCCGTCGGGGTCGCCGCCGGCCGCCAGCGCGTCCCGGGCGGCCACGGGATCGACGGCGTACGGCAGTCCGCGCGCCCCTTCCGCCGAGAGCCGTACGACGACCTCGGCGCGCAGGATCGACCGCGCGAACTGTGCGGCGCGCTCCGCCCAGAACGCGGGGAGGTCGAAGGCGCCGTCGCGAGTGAAGCGCTCGTGCTCCCCGGCGACCTGGACCGAGGTGAAACGGTCGACGCGGTACACCCGGAAGGGCTCGGCACCGGCGTGTTCCGGGACGCGGGCGCACAGGTACCAGACGCCTGCCTTGAGGACGAGTCCGTACGGCTCCAGTGTGCGTTCGACGTCGGCGTCGGCGGGGTCGCGACGGTAGCGGGCCAGGATCGTACGGTCGTCCCACACGGCGTTCGCGACGGCGGGCAGCGACTCGGGGGTGGTGGGGTCGCTGAACCAGGCGGGGGCGTCCAGGTGGAAGCGTTGGGCTGCTGTGCGGGGGGTGTCGTGGAGGGCGGGCTGGAGTGCGGCGGCCACCTTGAGGCGGGCCGCCGAGGCGGTGTCCTCCAGGCCCATCTCGCGCAGGGCGCCGGGTACTCCGCTGAGGAACAGGGCCTCGGCCTCGCTGCGGGCGAGTCCGGTGAGCCGGGTACGGTACCCGCCGATCAGCCGGTATCCGCCGGCTCGTCCCCGGTCGGCGTACACGGGCACGCCCGCCTCGGAGAGGGCCTGCGCGTCGCGGGTGACGGTGCGCTCGGAGACCTCCAGCTCCCGGGCCAGCTCGGCGGCGGTCATGCCGGACCGGGCCTGAAGAAGCAGCACCATTTTGATGAGACGGGCAGCGCGCATGGGGGCCATTGTTTCGCCCCCGCCGCCCTTACCCGTCCCATCCTCGGGGGCTCCGCCCCCGAACCCCCGTATCGCGCTGAACGCGCTCGTCCTCAAACGCCGGACGGGCTGGATGGTGCCGGCCGGGGGTCTGGGGGCGCAGCCCCCAGGGATGGGAACGGGTAGGGGCGGCGGGGGCGAGAAGCAGCGGGTCCTACAACCCGTACCGCTCCCGTGCCTCCTTCACCGCCGTCGCCTTCACATCCCCCCGCCGAGCCAACTGCGCCAACGCCGCCACCACGATCGACTCCGCGTCGACCCCGAAGTACCGTCGCGCGGCGTCCCGCGTGTCCGACAGGCCGAATCCGTCCGCGCCCAGCGACGAGTAGTCCTGCTCGACCCACTGCGCGATCTGGTCGGGCACCTGGCGCATGTAGTCCGACACCGCCAACACCGGCCCCTCGGCACCCTGGAGCACCTGCCGGACGTACGGCACCCGCTCCTCGCCCCGCAGCAGCGCCGCATCCGCCTCCAGCGCATCCCGCCGCAGCTCGGTCCAGGACGTCGCCGACCAGACGTCCGCCGCCACGCCCCACTCCTCGGCGAGCAGCCGCTGCGCCTGAAGGGCCCAGTGGATCGCCGTACCGGAGCCGAGCAGCTGGATGCGCGGCGCGTTGGCCGCGCTCACGCTCAGCCCCGCCGACTCCGCCGTGTTGAAGCGGTACAGGCCCTTGACGATGCCTTCGTCGAGCCCCGGCGCAACCGGCTTCGCGGGCTGCGGGATCGGCTCGTTGTAGACCGTCAGGTAGTAGAAGACGTTCGGGTCCTCGCCGGGCGCCGCCTCGCCGTACATCCGGCGGAGGCCGTCACGGACGATCACCGCCACCTCGTACGCGAACGCCGGGTCGTACGACAGCGCCGCCGGGTTCGTCGCGGCGATGACGGGGGAGTGGCCGTCCGCGTGCTGCAGGCCCTCGCCCGTCAGCGTCGTACGGCCCGCCGTCGCGCCGACCAGGAAGCCGCGGCCGAGCTGGTCGCCGAGCTGCCACATCTGGTCGGCGGTGCGCTGCCAGCCGAACATCGAATAGAAGATGTAGAAGGGGATCATCGGCTCGCCGTGCGTCGAGTACGACGTCGACGCGGCGATGAAGTCCGCCATGGAACCGGCCTCGGTGATCCCCTCGTTGAGGATCTGGCCGTCCTTGGCCTCCTTGTAGTACATCAGCTGGTCGCGGTCGACCGGCTCGTACGTCTGGCCCTTGGGGGAGTAGATCCCGAGGGAGGGGAAGAGCGACTCCATGCCGAAGGTGCGTGCCTCGTCCGGCACGATCGGTACCCAGCGGCGGCCCGTCTCCTTGTCGCGGACCAGGTCCTTGACCAGGCGTACGAAGGCCATCGTCGTCGCCACGTTCTGCGAGCCGGAGCCCTTGTCGAACGACGTGAACGCCTTTTCGGCGGGGGCGGGGAGCGGGGCCAGCGCGTGCGTGCGGCGGGCCGGCGCCGGGCCGCCCAGCGCCGCGCGGCGCTCCTGGAGGTAGCGGACCTCGGGGGAGTCGGCGCCCGGGTGGCCGTAGGGGACCACACCGTCGACGAAGTCACTGTCCTTGATGGGGAGTTCGAGCAGGTCACGCATCTGCTTGAACTCGTCCACCGTCAGCTTCTTCATCTGGTGGTTGGCGTTCTTCGACGCGAAGCCCTTGCCCAGCGTGAAGCCCTTGACCGTCTGGGCCAGGATCACCGTCGGCGCGCCCTTGTGCGCGAGCGCCGCCTTGTAGGCCGCGTACACCTTGCGCGACTCGTGGCCACCGCGAGACAGGTGGAAACACTCAAGGATCTTGTCGTCGCTCAGCAGCTTCGCCATCTCGGCGAGCGCCGGGTCCTTGCCGAAGAAGTCGGCGCGGATGTAGGCGGCGTCACGGGTCTGGTACGTCTGCACCTGGGCGTCCGGCACCTCGCGGAGCCGCCGTACGAGCGCGCCCGTCGTGTCGAGCTGGAACAGCTCGTCCCACGCCGTGCCCCACAGGGTCTTGATGACGTTCCAGCCGGCGCCGCGGAACTGCGCCTCCAGCTCCTGCACGATCTTGAAGTTCGCGCGGACCGGGCCGTCGAGACGCTGGAGGTTGCAGTTGATGACGAAGGTCAGGTTGTCCAGGCCCTCACGGGAGGCGAGCGCGAGTGCCGCCGTCGACTCCGGCTCGTCCATCTCGCCGTCGCCGAGGAACGCCCAGACGTGGGACGCGGAGACGTCCTTGATGCTGCGGTTGGTGAGGTAGCGGTTGAAGCGTGCCTGGTAGATCGCCGAGAGCGGGCCCAGGCCCATCGACACCGTCGGGAACTCCCACAGCCAGGGCAGCCGGCGCGGGTGCGGGTACGACGGGAGGCCGTTGCCGCCCGACTCACGGCGGAAGTTGTCGAGGTGGTCCTCGGTCAGCCGGCCGTCGAGGAAGGCGCGGGCGTAGATACCGGGGGAGGCGTGGCCCTGGATGTACAGCTGGTCACCGGAACCGTCGCCCTCCTTGCCTCTGAAGAAGTGGTTGAAGCCCGTCTCGTACAGCCAGGCGGCCGAGGCGAAGGTGGCGATGTGGCCGCCGACGCCGTGTTTGCTGCCCCGGGTCACCATGGCCGCCGCGTTCCAGCGGTTCCAGGAGGCGATCCGGTGTTCCATCGCCTCGTCGCCGTCCACCGCGGGCTCGGCGGCGGTCGGGATGGTGTTGACGTAGTCCGTCTCCAGGAGCTTGGGCAGCGCGATGCCGTTGCCCTCGGCGCGCTCCAGTGTGCGGCGCATCAGGTACGCGGCACGGTGCGGCCCGGCCGCCTTGGTGACCGCGTCCAGGGAGGCCTGCCATTCGGCGGTCTCCTCGGGGTCGCGGTCGGGGAGCTGGTCGAGCTCGCTCGGCTGGATGGCCTTGGGGTCGGTCATGTCGCCGCCTTCCTCAGTCGAAGGGGGTTCCCTCGTCGGTAAGGGTTCGGGGGTGCCCTTGGTCTTTGGCAGGACAGGGCGGCGGGTCCTTGTAGGGACCCG
>Ga0307513_10010926_pt1 | contig 11333 bp, 9 predicted proteins | sample 15_EM_MG_FD_202174 | JGI IMG/M metagenome (GOLD analysis project Ga0307513, IMG submission 202174) | Populus trichocarpa ectomycorrhiza microbial communities from riparian zone in the Pacific Northwest, United States - 15_EM | ecosystem: Host-associated > Plants > Roots > Unclassified | place... | reverse complement strand
GGTCCTGCTGCTCTCCTCGGTCCAGCTGATCTGTCTCGGCCTGCTCGGCGAGTACGTGAGCCGGATCTACCGGACCGTGCAGAACCGGCCCGCGTTCCACATTGGATACGACTCGGCCGAGCCGGTCGTCCCGGCGACGGAACGCATCCCGGCCCAGCGCTCCCCGGCCGCGGCTCGATGACCGAATTGCTGGTCCGGCCGGCCCCGGCCGGAACGCCGGCCACCCCGAGGCCGCGCGGCCTCGCGGTGCTCGCGAGCGTGCCCTGGCTGGTGCCCGCGGTCGCGCTGGTCGCGGCGCTCCTCGCGACCGGCACCCCGGCCCGGGACATCGCGCTCTATGCGGCCTATCTGGTGGTCGGGATCGCGTTGCCGGGCACGCTGGTGCACCGGGCGATCCGCGGCAGCCGCGGGAACCTGCCCGAGGACATCGGCTTCGGTGCCGCCACCGGCCTGCTGCTGCAGCTCACCGGCTGGCTGCTGGCCGCGGCCACGGGCGCGCAGGCGCTGCTGCGGTACTGGCCGCTGGTGATCATCGCGCTGTTCGTGGCCGTGCCCAAGCTGCGCCGGCATTGGCGCATCGCCGATCCGCGGCCGCTGCCGCTGCGCTGGTCCTGGCTGATCGCCGGCACGTTCGTCATCCTCGTGGTCTGGGGCGCCTCGTCCTGGGTGAGCACCCCGCTGCCGCCGGCGAACGCCGCCTACTACCAGGACCTGATGTATCACCTCGCGCTCGTGCACGAGATGACCCGGTCGCTGCCGTTCCAGGTCCCGCAACTCGCCGGCGACGCGCTTCGCTACCACTATCTGTCCGACGCGGACATGGCCACCGCCAGCATGATCACCGGGATCGCCCCGGCGACTGTGTTTCTGCGGCTCTGGGCGGTGCCCATCGGCGCGATCGCGGTGCTCGTCGTCGCCGCCCTGGGTCGGGACCTCACCGGCCGCTGGTGGGCCGGGCCGCTGGCCGGCGCCGGTGCGTTCGCCGCGTTGCCGCTCGCGTCGGGCGCGCCGACCTACGGGTACGGCGGCAGTTCGCTCTCCTATGCGAGCCCGTCCCAGACGTACGCGATGCCGTTGCTCGCCCTGCTCGTGGCGATCGCGGCGGACGCGTTGCGCGGACGCCCGTTGCGGATGGCCTGGTTGGTGGTCTTTCCGCTGGCGCTGGCCTGCGCGGGGGCGAAGGAGAGTTCGCTGCCGCCGTTCGTGGCCGGACTGGCGTTCGCCGCGGTCATCGTCTCCCTGCAGCGGCGGCGGATGCCGTGGGCGGTGGCCGGGCTGCTGGGCTCGACCCTGGTCGCGATGGTGGTCGGACTGCGGCTCTTCGCGGGCGGCGGAGCGGGCACCCTCGGCGTGCAGCCGTTGAGCGTGCTGCGCTGGATGCAGCCGTACTCCGAGACCTTGGGCGCGCACGACGGCATCGCCAAGGGCGGCTTGCTGCCGGGCGGCGTCGCGCAGGCCGACGCGGCCGGGTGGTTGTTCATCGCCGCGGTGATCGCCTGGTGGCTGCTCATGCAAGCGCCCCGGCTGCTCGGCCTGGCCGGGCTGATCGCCCGGCCCGGCCGGGTCGACCCGATGGTGTGGCTGCTGGGCGGCATGATCGGGGCCGGGCTCGGCGCCGCCTGGTTCTTCTGGCATCCCTCGGCCAGCCAGATCTACTTCATGCTCGGCGCGATCCCGTTCGGTGTCCTGCTGACCGTCCGGCTGCTGGCCGACCACGTGCGATGGTGGCCGGTGCCGGTCCTCGGCCTGCTGGCCGGCGCGCTGTGGGTGGTCGCGGTGCCCGAGATGGCCCGGCCGGCGAAGACGACGGACGCGTGGACCCGGGCGCTCTATCTACCCGTGTTGTCCGCGGCCGGCGCCATGATCCTGCTGACGCTGGTTGTGATGGTCGTCGTCCGGCGCGTGCGGCCCGGCTGGAAGCCGGCCGGCGACGGGAAGCGTGCGTGGGCGCGGCGGGTCGCCGTGGCGACGATCGCGGCGGCGTTGGGGGGCAGCATCGCGTCGGGCGTGTCCGCCTGGAGCTCCGCGGTCTGGGCCGGCGCATCCGCTGTCACGCCGGCGCCGACGCGGGCGATCACGACGGCCGAGATGCAAGCCGCGCTCTGGCTGAACGCGCACGCGGGCAACGATGACGTGGTCGCCACCAACGTGCATTGCGTGCCGATCGCCCGCTTCAACCCCTGTGACGCCCGGGCCTTCTGGGTCGCCGGGCTCGGCGGGCGGCGCACGGTCGTGGAGAGCTGGGGCTACTCGGACGCCACGGTGGCCGCGAACGGCGTGAACGGCCTGAAGTATCCGCTCCAGCCGGCGCCCGACCCGGCCCGGTTCGCCCTCAACCAGCGGCTGTTCACCGACGCCGACCCGGCGGATCTGGCCCGGCTCCGGAACGAGTACGGCGTTCGCTGGCTGTTCGCGGACACCCGGGCCGGGGCGGTGTCGCCGAAACTCGCGTCCCAGACGACCGTTCGCCTGGTGTCCGGGCCGGTGACCATCTACGAGGTGCGCTAGCGCAGGTCCTTCTCGAACCAGTGGTGCGCGTAGTGCTCGGTGTTGTACGGCTCGATCTCCCGGTAGCCGGCCGTGCGGTACATCGCGATCGCCTCGGTGAGGTTGCGGTTGGTGTCCAGCCGGATCGCGGTGCAGCCCCGCTCGGCGGCGTAGCGTTCCAGCTCGCCCAGCATCCGCCGGCCGATCCCGAGCCCGCGGACGCTGTCGGCCACCCAGACGCGCTTGATCTCGGCGGGTGCGTCGCGGTGGAGCTTGACCGCGCCGCAGCCGACCGGCTCGGCGTTCAGGGTGGCGAGCAGGAACACGCCGGCGGGCGGGACGATCTCCTCGTCCTGCACCGGTTTGCTCAGCGCCGGGTCGAAGCCGTCGTCGAACCGCCGGGCGAGGTCCCGGGCGTAGGCCCGCACGCAGGCCCGGGCCCGCGGGTCGGCCGGCGGGCACGGCCCGATGTCCACCATCGACGCGATGAGCAGCCGCTCGACCTCGGCCATCGCCGCGACCAGCCGGTCGCGGCGCTGCTCGGTGAGCGGCTCGAGGATCGAAACCGCGAGCTCGTCGGAACGCTTGTCCAGCTCGGCCCACTCGCCCCGGCCCGCCTCGGTGAGCGCGGCGACCCGGACCCGCGCGTCGCCGCCGGACTGCTCGGCCGGGCCGACGGTGACGAGCCCGTCGCCTTCGAGGGTGCGCAGGAGCCGGCTGAGGTATCCCGAGTCCAGCCCGAGCCGGGCCCGCAGCTCGGCGACCTCGGCGCCGCCGGGGCCGACCTCCCACAGCAGGCGGGCCTGCGCTAGGGGGCGCCCGCGAGCCATGTATTCGTCGTCGAGCGCACCCACCCGCTGGGTGACCGTCCGGTTGAAGCGGCGCACCGCCGCAATGAGCTCCGAGTTCATATGCCTGACTATAGTCAGGCATATTCGGCGTTGCTGAGCCGGCCGGCGGCGATCACGGTTTGCCGGCGACCCGCCGCCTTGGCCTCGTACAGGGCTTTGTCGGCCCGGTCGATGAGCTCGTCGGAGGTCTCGTGGCCGTCCCACACCGCCGCCCCCGCCGAGAAGGTCTGGCCCGCCGGGGTCACCGCGCGCAGCCGGTCCAGGACCTCGACCGCCGCGGCGCCGGTCGCACCGGGGAACAAGGCGATGAACTCCTCGCCGCCGTAGCGGGCGAGTTGGTCGACGGCGCGCAGTTCGGCGGTCCACGCCGCGGCGGCGCCCTTGAGCAGCCGGTCGCCGGCCGGGTGGCCGTAGTCGTCGTTGAACTTCTTGAAGTGGTCGAGATCGATCATGGCGACGACCAGCGGTACGGACTCGCGGCGCGCCCGCTCGACCGCCTGCGGCAGGTCGCTGGACCAGGACCGCCGGTTCGGCAGGCCGGTCAGCTCGTCCACCCGGGCCAGCCGGCGCAGCTGGTGCGACTGCGTGTCGATCTCGCGCAGCAGTTGCGCCATCCGCGTGACGACGAGCAGGAACAGCGCGACGGAGCCGATCGCGATGGCGTATCCGTCGACGAGGCGCCCCTGCATCAACTCCATGGCGAGCAGGCCCGGCGCGATCAACGAGGCCGCGGTCAGCGCGGTGAGCAGCGGCCGGCTCAACCGGCGGTCCGGCGTGGTCTCCCGTTGTCCGACCTCCCGGACCGACGGGTGCAGCGCGGCGGCGCCCATCAGCAGGTACGCGAGGAAGAAGTTGGTCGACAGCACGCGCAGTGCGGTGGGCCCGGGATCCCAGGCGATCTGGCTGATGACGGCCCAGGCGATATCGCCGATCAGGAAGACCAGCAGCGAGGCGGTCAGCAGCCGGAACGACTGGTTGCGGGCGCCGCCGCCAAGCAGCAACCGCACCATCATCGCGATCAGGAGAATGTCGCCGGCCGGGAAGAGCACCCCCCAGAGCTGGCTGCTGGCGTCGACCTCGGGCTGGCCGACCGCCGGCCCGACGATGAACACCCAGGTCAGCAGCCCGAAGCCGGTGGCGATCGTGGTGGCGTCCACCATCGCGGCCCAGTTACGCCCGGTGGTGCGGTGCCACGACAACTGCACGGCGCCGGCGATCAGACAGGGATACAGGGCGTAGTAGACATAGACCGCCGGCGACGGCCAGGAGTTGTCGTGCAGGACCCGGGTGTAGAACACCTCGACGATCTGGCCGGTCGAGTTCCAGAACAATCCGGCGGCGAACCACCACCAGGCGCCCGCGCCGGCCGGACGGTGCCGGAGTACGCCGACGATGACGCCCAGGACGCCGAGATAGCCGATGCCGACAGCGAGCCCGGTCTGCGTCCAGGTGTCGGCCGGGACCAGGAAGTAGGTGGCGCAGGCGAGCGCCGCCAGGACGAGATAGAGCCGCAAGGACCGAGTCGACATACCGCGCCTATCGGGCCGAAAAGGCCCGGGTTGACGCGATCGCCAAGATGCAACCGTCCTGCTCCTGTCCGGCCCCCGATCGCTATCGGCGGTCGTTCTCCGGATCGTCCGGTATCCACGGGCTCGGCAACGTCAGCCAACCGGGGTCGTAGGTGCGCACCGCCTCGATGAAGGCTGCCGGTGGGCGGTACCCATGACTGGTGACGTAGTGCCAGATGAGCGAAGGGCCGGCGAACATCACGCCGGGCTTCGCCGGCACCCGGAACTCGGAGTGCCCCAGCACGATCTTGCCGGTGGGGTGGTCCACGGAAAGCATGGAAGACGCATAGTCGCCTCGGCAGAACGAACAGCAGTGGTATCCGCGCATCCTATTGATGTCCGGTCCGGCCAGGATGTCGAGCAGCGCCGCCGCGAACCAGTCGGGAGTCGGGCCCACCTCGAAGGCGTGCGGGGCGTCGAGCCAGCCGACGTTGACCCGCTCGTATCGGGGCCGGAACTCGGGCCAGGCCTCGCCGAGGTGGATGTCGTCGACTTCGGTGTAGGTGTAGGCGCTGAGATCCTCGAAGTGCGTCACCCCGGCATTCGTACCAGACAATGCCCGGCGTCAGGAAGTGAACAAAGCCCAATGCAGCGGTCGCACCCGGCGGGAATTTAGGGGGGTCCCGGGTGCGACCGCTGGTCATTGGAGCACCAGGCTCAGTGGCGGGCCGTGCTCAAGCGAAGTGCGAAGTGCGAAATGCGAAATGCGGGGTGCAGGGTGCGGAGATCGGGATCAGGCCGCGATCCGGACGCAGGCCTGCGCGGCCGCGAACCGGTTGTCGGCGACGACACTGCCGCAGACGGTTGATCCGTTCGTCACCTGCTGGCCGAGCGTGAAGGTCGCGGTCGCCGAGCCGTTGCCCGCACAATTGGCGGCCTCGGTCAGGGCGCCGCCGCCTTGCTGAGCGGCGAGCCGCAGGGTGACGGTGTCCTGGCATACGCCGGCCGGCGCGGTGAGGCTCACCCGGACCTGGCCGGCGCGCTGCACGGTGGTGCACAGCTGGGCGTCGTCATTCTGCTGGGTGTTGACCACTCGCACCGCCACGCAGGCGTTGGTGTTGGTGTTGCCGGCCGCCTGGCTGGCGTTCGGATCGAACGGCGACGGCGACACGTTGGGGTCGAACGGAGACGGCGAAACGTTGCCGCGCTGGTCGGCCTGGTTGCCCCCCGGGTCGGCCTGGTTGCCCTGGGCGGCGGCGTTGCCACCGGCGCCGGGGCGGGTGCTGGCGGAGGCCACCATGGTGCCGAGGCCGGTCAGCGCGCCCAGGGTGGCTACCACAATGGCGCCGTTACGCAGCGAACGTACGTTCATCGGAATCCTTTCGACAATGACCTACGACAATTTCGGTTCCGGAAACCGTGGGGTGCTGGGCCATTACTTTTGAGTCCGATGCTGTGCGGAACATAAATCTACGCTGTCAAATGCATATGTCGCAGATAAGGCTCCGGTAACCTCTTGGCTCCGGAAAGTAGCTCCCAATTTCGATCGTTTTCGCAGCTCGGCGGCACAATTCGGCCCGACGGGGTGGTTGGGCGGCGGTGCGTACGGTCGGCCGCATACGGACAAGGTACGAAATAATTCGCACAGCCGCAGCACAGAAATGCGGCTTTTCTGCACAGCTTTCGCACAGTCGATTCGGGCGACTATTGCCGAGGAAACTCAGTCGATTGTTGAACCGCGGAGCGGCCTTTTCCGTACCCGAAAGAATTGCCTGCCGTCAGGAGGAGGCCGAGACTGCCTGGCGCCAGTGGATCGGGCTGGTGCCCTCGCTCGCCAGTGCGCCCTGCTCGGCCAGGTAGTGCAGGTGCGCCATCGTTTCGGACAGCGCGAACCGGCGCAGCAGCCCGTGCAGCTCCGCCCAGCCGCGCGACCAGGTCAGCTCGGCCGCGATCGCCCAGGCGGTGGGTGTCTCGAGGCGGGCCACGGCGGCCAGCACCTCGGCCGAGCGCTCGTGGTGATGGGCGATCAGCTCGGCGGCCCGGCCCGGCACGCTCCGGAACCTGTACTCGTGCGCGGGCAGCGCCTCCTCGGAGCCGAAGCGCTCGAGCTTGCCCAGCGACTCCAGGAAGTCGTGCAGTGGGTCCTCCGCGCTGCCGCGGTGCTTCGCGATGTTGGGGCTGATCCGGGGCAGCAAGTGGTCACCGGTGAGCAGCACGCCGGCGTCGGCGTCGTGCAGGCACAGGTGGCCCGGGGTGTGCCCGGGCGTCCAGATGGCGCGCACGTCCCGGCCCGGGATCGGCACCCGGTCGCCGTCCTCCAGGAACCGATCGGGCTCGGCCATGGTCAGCAGGTCGGCCACCCGGGCCGGGCTGACGACCAACTCGTCGGCGATGGAATCGGGCACCCCGCCCTCGACCAGCCAGGCCCGGTCGTTTTGCACGGCCGACTCATGCCACACCCGGGCGGGCAGCGTGCTGGCCTCCGCGGGGTGCATGGCGACCCAGGCGCCGGCCACGTCCTGCAGCCAGGCGCTGAGCCCGTGGTGGTCCGGGTGGACGTGGGTCACGACCACCCCGGAGACGTCCCGCAGCACCGCACCCGCGCTGGCCAGGCCCACGGTCACGGCGGCCCGGCCCTCGGCGGAGTCCCAGCCCGGGTCGACCAGCACCACGCCCTCGTCGGCGACGAACGCGTACGACAGTGTGTAGCGCAGTGGGTTGTCCGGAATCGGCACCGGCACCGACCAGACGCCGGGGCGCACCTCCTCGACGGGCGGGAGCACTCGGCGCTGCCATGCCTGCCACTGTGCCGTCCCGGTCACGTCGATCCCCGGCGCGGTCGTCATGACCGGCACGCTAGCCGGGTTCCGGCCCGCAGTCCGGTCGTTGTGACGCGAAAGTCAGACAACTGCCGCATGGATCATGACCGCCAGCGCCTCCATCGGGTCCCCGTCGCCGGCGCCGAGATAGTTCTTCGTGCAGGCCACGGCCAATCCGTGCGCGGGATAGCAACCGGCCAGGCTGCCGCCCATCCCGCCCCAGCCGAACCGGGTGGCGTCCAGCTCCGCGGCGTATCCGAGGGTCTTGGGTCCCTCGGCGCCGAACGCCCAGTCCGGGCCGTTCGTCACCACGGTGGTGATCTCCTTGAGCCGCTCCGGCGAGATCAGCCGGACGCCGTCGACCTCACCCATCAGTGCGGCGTACAGGCGGGCGACGGCCCGGGCGCTGACGGTGCCCACCGCGGGGATGTCGGCGCGCAGGATGTCCCGGCGGTTGCCGAGCGTGGCGTCCGGGCGTACGCCGGGCGGGGCGACCTTGTCGAAGTTCTCGAAGTTTTCGGCGACCGTCGCCATCGCCGCCGACCAGTTGCGGTCCTTGAGCCGGGCGAGATCGTTCAGCCGGTCGTCGGGCACGCCGAGGTAGAGCTCGCGTTCGGCGTCCAGCGGGCGCGCCACCTCCTCGGCCAGCACCCGCGAGATGGTCCGGCCGGTGGCCCGGCGTACGGTCTCGCCGACCAGCCAGCCCCAGGTCCAGGCGTGATAGCCCTGCCGGGTGCCCGGCTCCCAGAGCGGCGCGCTGCCGGCGATCGTCCGGCACATCCGGTCCCAGTCGGTCAGCTCCTCGGGCGTGGTGTACGCGGGCAGTTGGGGCACACCGGCCGAGTGGGACAGGGCGTGCGCGAGTGTCGTGCGGCCCTTGTCGTGCTTGGCGTACTCGGGCCAGACGTCGGCCAGCAGCAGGTCGTAGTCGATCTTGCCTTGCTCCGCGAGCACGTGGACGGCGGTGCTGGTCAGGGCCTTGCCGGTGGAGAAGCTGAAGAACGGGGTGTCGGGCGCGACCGGGCTGCCGGTGGCCGGGTCGGCCAGGCCGGCGACGGCGTTCACGATCAGCCTGCCGTCCAGGTAGGCCGCCACCTGCACGCCGATCTCGCTGCCCGCGAAGACCAGCGCGTCGATCGTCCGTTGCACCTGGCGCTGCAGGTCGGTCCAGTCGTCGGTCATGGTCTCGATTATGGCGAAAACAACCGGTTCCGTGGTCGGGTTATCCCTACCCCGGACCGGGCGGGTGGCGGGATCGGCGAACCTGCATCCGGCGCCTAGCGTCAAGGGCATGACCACCACCGCACCCCCGCTGGCCGTCAGCCTGCTCGGCCGGCTGGGCCGCGACACCCAGTACGTGCTCCTCGGCTTCCCGCTCGGCCTGATCACCCTGGTGCTCGGGCTGCCCGCCTTCTTCCTCGGCGTCGGCACCACGATCGTCTGGATCGGGCTGCCGATCCTGATGGGGACGTTGATGCTGGCGCGGGGCTTCGCCACGATCGAGCGCAGCCGGATCAAGCCGGTGCTCGACCGCCGGCTGCCGCACCCGCACTACAAGCGCGCCGCCGTCCCGAGCTTCTGGCGGCGGGTGCTCACTCCGATGACCGACGGCCAGTCGTGGCTCGATCTTGTGCACAGCGTCTTCCGGTGGATCCCCAGCACGGTCGCGTTCGTCTTCGTCGTCACCTGGTGGGCGGGCACGCTCGGCGGCCTCACCTTCCCGCTCTGGGACTGGTCGATCCCGCGCGGGCCGGACGACACCGATCTGCCCCAGCTGCTCGGCCTGGGCGACGCCTATTCCACCCGGATCCTGTTCCACATGGCCGTGGGCGTCTTCTTCGCGCTCACCCTCTATCCGGTTGTGCGCAGCGCCGCGCTGCTTGAGGCGCAGTTCGCCCGGGTCCTGCTGAGCGGCATCAACGAACTGCGCGAACAGGTAGCCGAGGCGCAGGCGCAGACCGCCGCCGCTGTCTCGGCCGAGGCGACCGCACTGCGCCGGCTCGAACGCGACATCCACGACGGCCCGCAGCAACGGCTGGTCCGGCTGGCGATGGACCTCGGCCGCGCCGAGCAGCAGTTCAACTCCGACCCGGACGCCGCCCGGGCCACGGTCGCCGAGGCGCTCGCCCAGACCCGGGAGACGCTGGACGAACTGCGCGCCCTGTCCCGCGGCATCGCCCCGCCGATCCTGGTCGACCGCGGGCTGCAGGCGGCGCTGACCGCGCTGGCCGGGCGCTGCCCGATCCCGGTGGACCTGGACGTGCCGCCCAGCCCCCGGCTGACCCCGGCCGTCGAGTCGACCGCGTACTTCGTGGTGGCCGAGGCGCTGACCAACATCGCGAAGCACAGCCACGCCAACGAGTGCCGGATCCACCTGCACCGGCACGAGGGCAGCCTGTTCATCACGGTGATCGACGACGGCGTCGGCGGCGCGAGCCTGGCGAAGGGCCACGGGCTGGCCGGCCTGGACGACCGGGTCCGGGCGGCCGGCGGCCTCCTGACCGTGGAAAGCCCCGACGGCGCGGGCACGAAGCTCACGGCGGCGCTGCCCGTGTGACCGTCCCATCTGACAACATGGCGGCATGCGGGTGGTGATTGCGGACGACGCGGTGCTGTTGCGCGAGGGCCTGGTGCGCCTGATCGAGGAGAACGGCCACACGGTCGTCGCCGCGGTCGGCGACGGGCCCGCGCTCGTCGCCGCCATCGCCGAGCACAAGCCGGACGTGTCCATAGTGGATGTCCGGATGCCGCCCTCGCACACCGACGAGGGGCTGCGCGCGGCCGTCGAGGCGCGCACCCTGGTCCCCGGCAGCCCGGTGCTGGTCCTGTCCCAATACGTCGAGGTGGCGTACGCGGAAGATCTGCTCGCCGACCGGGCCGGCGCGGTCGGCTATCTGCTGAAGGACCGGGTCTCCGAGGTCGCCGAGTTCCTCGACGGCCTGCAGCGCGTCGCGGGCGGCGCCACCGTGCTCGACCCCGAGGTGGTCGGCCAGCTCTTCGTCCGGCGCCGCCGCGACGACCCACTGCGCAACCTGACGCCCCGCGAGCGCGAGGTGCTCGCCCTGATGGCCGAGGGCCGGTCGAACACCGCGATCGCCCGCAAGATCGTGGTGACCGAGGGCGCGGTGGAGAAGCACATCCGCAACATCTTCACCAAGCTTGACCTGCCCCCGGACGACGAGCAGCATCGCCGCGTCCTCGCCGTGCTGGCCTATCTGCAGACGTAGTAGGGCTAGCCCCACCGCGGACCGGCTGGCTCGCAGGATCGATGCCGAGCTCCGATCTTTCTAGCGTCGACGGCATGATGAGATCGACGGAGAACGTCAAGGGAATCGCGGCCCATGCCGCCGTCTGGAGCGCCCGGCATCGCACGCTCGCCATCCTCGGCTGGGTTGTGTTCGTCATCGCGGTCACGGTCCTGAGCGGGCAGCTCGGCACGCGCCAGGCCGCCCCCGCCGACCAGGGCCACGGCGACTCGGGGCGGACCGAGCGGATCATCGACAAGGCCGGCTTCCCGGTCGAACCGGCCGGCGAGGCGGTCATCGTTCAAGGCACCGATCGCGGCGCTGCGGTCGCCGAGCTGACCCAGTCACTGCGCGGCGCGGGCTTCACCGCCGTCGCCGACCCGGTGCAGTCCGCCGACGGCCGGTCCACGCTGGTCACATTCC
>Ga0307513_10010925_pt1 | contig 11337 bp, 6 predicted proteins | sample 15_EM_MG_FD_202174 | JGI IMG/M metagenome (GOLD analysis project Ga0307513, IMG submission 202174) | Populus trichocarpa ectomycorrhiza microbial communities from riparian zone in the Pacific Northwest, United States - 15_EM | ecosystem: Host-associated > Plants > Roots > Unclassified | place... | reverse complement strand
GTCTATCCTGATCTTAATGCATAAGGACGTCAAAGAATGGCCTCGGGGGGGTTTCGAATGCTGGAGCGAAGGAAGCAATTGTTAATTGTACTGTTATGGGTGAGTTGAATACAAAAGATTGACGCTCATTACCGTGGTCGCGTCGTTATTGTCCATCCCTGACTCATGACTCCAGTCATGGCATAAAAGCCGAGATCGTCGCGGCGTTGTCCGATCCGTCGTAGGATGGCCTCCACTCTCGGATGCAGAAACTCATTTCGACCTTATTTTTCAGGTGCACTCGACGGCCTCAGACAAAATAATCGACCCTATTCATCCTTGTCGATAACGAGGAGTTTTTGCTTGCCGGAATTCATCCTCTGATGGATTTCCAAAGCCTATCCCTCGATCTTGCCATGGGTGATATTTAAACTGTCATTATCCACAAGTCATACAGCAGTACGTCCATCGAAGGTGCCTCACTACCACCCGAATCTGATAGTTTCAACGTGACCCTAAATAAAATGAATTCTCAGTTTCGAGAGAATGAAGGAGGAAAGAAAAGAAATATGGCCCGTCCTAGTCAGAGAAGGATACGATCCAATTCAACGGAACATCCCAAAGGGCGGTGAATATTTCAACAAGGTTTATGGACATATGAAGCAAGTTTGAAGACACCAAGAAAATAAAGATAACGTTATAGTAGTTGGATGATATAAGACACCCAAGGCGTTCAAGTGAGAGAACTACCTACACACATCCATGTAGGATATTATGGCATAAATATCGATTGGGGAGTTATATTAAGGCGTAAAATTTGTGCTTGTCCATCGGGAACGCAAAATTGGTCTAAATCGTACGAAATTTTGGGAGGAGGACGAAGCAAGTTCTTGAAGAACTTCTTCAGCAACAACTTTGGAATACCTTTGAAACACTGTCATTATTTTTAGGATGAATTCAGTGTTCTGATCTTGGTTACTCACCTTACAGCTTGCATCAACCACGGGAAACCTTCCATACTTCAGGTGAAAATTACGTCGAAAGTAGTAGAAACTTCTACTTCATCGGGGAGCCTGAGCAAAGCCTGCCAGTGAGAGCTGGAAGACCCTATGTGCTTCGTGGTAAAACCTCGCCGATAGGAATAAACATATCTAGCAGGGTATTTGACCATGTTCAAGGTCGTGGGTTCTGCAGAAGAGGAACGGGAAGAAAATACGAAAAACGGCAACTGGTTTTACCTGATCCGACCTGGGTTGGTGTTCTGGTGCTTATTGCGAGTGAAAGCGGGATACATGCTAATTGAAATTGATTCCCAATACCCTTCACATCGGAAGTTAAGCTGGGATACAGCGTCACGGATGTTGGCTTCAAATCAACAAATTTATTTGCGCAAGGCTCGCACTGGCTAACGGGCGCTTATCAAATGTTCTGCTCAATCTAAGCACAATTTGTTCAGGGATGGGTAAGGGTTCATGCACTGGATCGCTTTTAAAGGTTTCTGGACCAGCTGGCCCTGGAATTATAGAGGGGTAGCCCCGAAAATTCAACTGACTCCAGATCTAGCATTGCTTTGATTCCCAATACCACGAATAACCTTTCTGACGCGCTCGGATAGCGACGCCAAAAGCTGAATATAGCCATCAGTAGTAGGGAAATATTTCCAAACAGGTTTTAGGGTAAATCCTCCTGCACCGACCTCTTAGTAGGAGACGCAGGAATAGATCGATTCCAATTTCCGAGGTTGTACTTTTTCCAAGAGTGTCGCGGATCTCAAAATTCGAAGCCTGCGGATCCGGGTGCCGCTGAATTTGGCGCTCACTTTGATTTGCGCTCAGCCCAATCTGATTAGTACATTGTTTTACCAAAGACCTGATGTGTCGATGCAAGAGCAGCTCACTGTCCTCACCTCAGAACATGGGCGAAGAATTGAAGTTGATAGATATTCCGGCTGCCCGAATGGAGATGAAAAACCTGAAGAACAGGTTAAAATTTCATCCTCCAATCCGTTTCAAGTTGGATTTGGTTATTGGCATTCCAAATTATCAGCCGTGAACTATCCTGAGATATCATTATCATTTAAATTGGCACACTGACAGTGCATGGGAGTTATACCATCACACTTATGGCTTATCCGATGGGGGACATATATCTCAACTGAATGGAATTTATGATGGATGGCAAATAATTTAACACCGGTCCGTCTAGACTTGCTTCGAATTCCCCACCAAATTGTCGGTACTGGTGTATATGGGGCATATCCACGGACAGATCCATCAACTGTCGCGTCAGGCCGCCGTAACGGCTCGTCGATGGCATACAGAGCTTAGGAACCTCATGGAAAGCTCAAGTAGGCACCCAGATAGACTTTTCTCGTCAGGGAGACTCCTCTGACAAGGCGATTTCATTTCAGAGAAGTCAAACGAACTTCCCTGCTGATGGAAAATCCTTTTAACATTTAATTTGAGTTACAAGCACCCGGGATCTGTAATCAGTGGGGTTCTTCAAGCGGCCACCTCGAACATACAGAACAACTTATCATCTTCACTGCTTCGGACCTCAAGAAAACGGTCTTCACAACCCCTCATAACTATCAGATGCACCCTTATCTGGGATCGATCCGATAAAATACCCTCGGAGGCTGTAATTTGGTACTTAACAAGCCCAGACACTGAGCCCCGCACTCTGTAGTCTCGTGTCTGTCGAACTTCTCTGAAGAAAAACTGATTGGACTCCGAAAATATTCCGTGAAGCAAAGATCCTCCATTGCACATGCAAGGAGGGATAAAGAGGAGCTGGCTTCTTGTCTTCATCGCATGCGGGGACAATGTCTACAGAGACTGTAATCATTATATCACGAGCCTATGACAGTTTAAGATACACAACAAGCACTGAAAAATCGAAGCGTTCTGTGCTCTAGTACTAATAGAGCCGACTTCGCATGCTGTCTAAACCCAATCACGCCGACAAGAAATGGGGTTCAAATAATTTAAGCTTTGAAGCCAGGTGGCCGGTGGGATTTGGAAATTGATCGCTTCGCTTGTTAATCTAATCTTGATGATCGTCAATCATCCAATTATACTATGCAACACCCTCAATGACGCGCCACGGAGAGTGAATAACGAAATGTTGATCTCTGAATACAATATCATACACGAATGCGAAGGTTGATATAAACACAATTGTCAAGAAGGAAAAAGAAAACAGACGGGCTTTGGCCCAAACCCAACCAGTAAGTGTCGTAAAAGGCGTACAAGATACATGAATGAAAGAAGATCAATTGATCTTTAGCAGCTCGACCTCGAACTTGAGCGTGGAGTTTGGCGGTATCGCAGGGGGAAAACCACGGGATCCGTATGCCTATCATAGATAATGGCGTTAGAACCATGAGCGAGTAAAGCGACGCGTTGAAAACACGCACAAAATCAGGAGACGCGGTGAGGATTGCCTTTTGGCCCAGTGAGAGCTTCAACACACCTGGCGATGACACATCAGCTACGACATACGAGCAAATACGGACGAACGTCAACTAACCCTCATCCCAACCCTTGATGACCTTCCCGGTGCCGATTTCCGTTTGAAACGGGCTACCACTGACGAGAGTGACGCGGGCTCTCAGCATATCATGATAACGGTATCACGACGCTTGAAGCTCACCGATCTCGACTTGAATCAAACTTTCTACCGTCAGTCAAGGTACCGACGTAGTGTATTGTCACCTTGTCTTGATTCCAAAGGGTCAGAGAAGGTACGAAAAAATAGACGCGCTGAAATACGAACCGCCTTTCTTGGGGAATGTTGAACCATCGCCGGGCACGATTGTTTCTACGGTGACACCCTAAGCAACAAGGATGAGCTCGCCAATAAACGCGTTATAGAAAGAGCGGAGGACTGACCATGAAGTACAGAGAAAGTATAGGACTATCAAGGACAGGTATAGAATCCACCATCGGCCTTCGCCAGAGACATTTATAGGAGCGGAGACAGGCGGAGTGCGGATCTTGATCCGATGGATCTGGCATTGTCCGGCTTCGATCTAACCAGACTCCAACCGTGTTCTTCTTTCTGTGCCTCATTTATCGATATCGATTGGCCGAACGGGATCAGTAACCATCTACAGCTCCTGGGTGTGGCCGTTTGAATGTACCTGCTGAGGCTCCGCTTTCAAATGAGGAGATGCAAAAGCCATGAACGGGAAGCAAGAGAAAGGGACAATGAGGCAGAGTTGAGGGTTTGATCGCAAGTTGACAATTTCTTTCCGCGAAAGTCATCAATGACCCCTGGCCCTGGCCAAAAATTTGTAGATTAGTTATAAGGATAAATGAAAAAATGTGGAAGCAAGGATTCGCCATTGGACGTAAAATAGCAGGCTGGTAATAAGGACCCTGAATAACAGACTGGGGGGCAGATACCCTGTCCACTGCGTCCTGACTCTGGAACCCTTCTGCGCAAAATCTTTTCGGGCGATTCAGTAGGTCAGGGTGTCTGTTATTTCGACTCCATAAGCCGCGGGAGTCCCCAATCAAGCGACTGGCAGCAAGAAGACAAAAACGTTGTGAGATAGGGTATGACAAGTATGTCAGAAAAGAGAAACGCAGCTGCCAAGCAAACTTACGGTGGTATGTTATTTGAAGGGTGTGTGAATGCATGCGCGGGGTGGGTCATGCAGTTGAAAAAACCAGAAAACTGGCTCGCAGAAGCAAGGAGAGGGGATAAGAGCACCACACCAACTAAAGACCGATCAACAACGATAGGGACAACCTTAGCACCTCGCCTTTTAGAACTTTGGAGTTGTTCTATTTGCAGCCCTCCGTTGTCGATGGCAAAACAAGACTCATAGGGGCAGGGGGAAAAGGAGGCGAGCGTCCACGTCTAGAGGGTCTTTAAAGCCAATCTGGATTTTGGGAGCCTTCGGATACATAGCAGGTCCCCAAATTGGGAATACGAAGGCACAATGCACAATGTGGCCAATTACGCGTTAGTCGAGAGAAGAAGGGTCTATCACCCCATTTATTTTACTCGAGGGGCGAAGTAGGGAACCGTGGCCCATCCAAGCCTTCAGTATCGAACAATGTCGAACTGGTTATTGGAGAATGCAGAGTGTGAGTACTAATTTTGGCAGCTAGATGCCTCGTCACCGCAACCGCAGCCAAGATCCGCGGGGAGTGCGTCAACGATAGAGGGGAAAAAAACAAGCGCACCATGAGCCATGGCGGATATACGTACAAAGTACAATGCAAGAATGCGTGTCAGGGAATGAAAGAGAAAAAACAACCGGGAGAAGTACCGAACGGCGATTCGGATCTCGCACGCATGAACGGACGATTTAATTGCCGACACGAGGGGACAAATATTTCAATAAATGGGCTTGGGGTGACCCCTCGACCGAAACACAGACACGGCCGAAATAGATTCTGGTATGATTCAATCGAGATCGGGGGGATAGAGAAAAGCCCGCGAGAATGGGGGTGAGAGGGGAAACACGGAAATCGGAGCCGCAAGTGAACGCAGCATCCTACGGCGCGTCCCGAGAGACCAGAGTGTTGAAATGGTCAGTAACAGGCCTTGGGAATACAATTATTAACCTGCATGCACTATTATGTACGTCCGGCCTAAAATAGACAATCAGAGGCCGAGGTGTCATTAGGAACGAGATACTTTGGAGAATGAGTGGTATAAATAACTTTCCATTGCAGCTAGCGGTTTTTGTATGATCTGGATAATCGATTCGGCGGTGACCAGAAGTTGGAGACTGAATGGAGGAGTAGGAAACCTCCTCAAGTTCAACTTTTGAAAGAGACAGATAAGGCAAAGTCATGGCAAAACGCATGTTGATAACCGAGAACAAGACATGTAGGATCAAGGTCACGGCTCCAGATATCGACACGCAGCAGAAGACCTCTAGCTATATGCCAACGGAACAACTCCATTGGTTTTGAACTTTGAAGATAAGGCCAGCTTCCGATAAGGCCAGAGCACGAAATGAGTTACCCATAGAAGATATGAAGCTAACCCGTCTCGAGTTATTCAAAGCAGAATATTCCCAGAGCATGCAACGCGCGGAGATTGTCACTGATTCATGATCAGAAAGGCGCCCGCTCATCCCACAGCAAGCCGAAGGGGAGGGGTTTGAGAAGGGGGAGAAAGAAACCAAGAATAACAGATGGCGCTGGATAAGTCCCTCCGCTATTTGTAACGCAAAAATGCCCTTGACCACAGCGGAACATGCGTTGCGTCCTGAAATTAAATTTACCGAGTCCGAAATGAAAGTTCTTTCATGTCACGTGGATGGCGCATAGCGTCTTGTGATGCTGGAGATCTTATCATTGAGCTCGCACCGGAGAATTTCCTAGTATATGTACCGTGAACACTGATCATCTGGTGCAGTGCAAGGGAAGGTCCATGATCATGTGTGATTCAACATCGGGACAGTGGAAGACAATGAGTATTCTGCTGAAATTATGTTCAAACTATACACGGCGGGCACCATAAAATACATATATTTTTCGGGGCGAGCTCGCGGCGATGAGCTTGTTGGCATAAAAGCCGTTGCTTGGCATATCGAAAGAAATTGCATCAATGTGTCTGTGTACGCATGCCGCCATACAACAAATCGAGTGCGACGCACTCTTGACGCACTCCCCAAAGATTTCAAGATCCAACTCCCCCATTTGCCCACTAGGCAATCAGCAACAAGAAACATTCATGGTCCAAATTACAATTATAAATAATCACAGAATACTATGTATAACAGGGGTATGAGTTCTATGCACATAAATAGGTCTTGCATCACATGAATGCAAACAGGTACGAACAACGTGATGAATGAAATAAAGTAAAAACTGGAGGATCGAATCATAACTTGAAAGACGTTGAAAAGACATAAAGGAATGAATGACTTGGGTAGGTATATATCTAAAGAATATGGAGGGGTTGGGGGTACATATATATAAACAGAGCGAGAGTGGTAGGTAATATGTTCCAAGAACAGCAAGAATTCAAGAGTTCCAATTATAAGAAAACCGAAGCAAAAAGTCCAAGAAAATTTTTAAAAAAGGAGAAAATCCAAAATCCAAGATCCAAAAGCAAGCACAATTCAAATCACGTCACTCACCCCACCCGCTCCGAACTAAAACTTGACCGCGCGCTATAATATGCTTCGGAGCACAACGACTCCTCATCGTCCGACTCTTTCTCCTTCTCCACCACTGCTACCGCCTCCCTCTTCATCCCCCTCTCTTTCTCCCTTCCAACACTATCAGGAGTATCAGCACCAGCAGCATCAACCTCTAACACCCTCAACTGCCTAATCCGTTCCTCCAAATTCAACCCCCGGAAATGCAACGGCGTAATCGTCCGAGCCGAACGCGTCGAATCGCCAGTTCCCGGCGCGTGATATTTAACAGCTGCAGGTCCAGGTCTAGCATGGTCGTTCGCGTTGTCGTTCGCGTTCACGTTAGCGTCCGTGTTCCCAGCGACGGGATGCACCTCAGTTATTAGGTTCGTGTTCGTGATGGAGGTAGACAACGAAGTGGAGGTAGACAACGAAGAACGCAACGTAGGAAAAGCCGGTGGAACAGGGAACGAACTCGCCAATGGCGTTGGACCGGCTGACTCGGATTCGTAGTAATCGTCCTCTACTTCTTCCGGTGATAGCTGCATGCGTGGGTACAGGTGCGGGAGCATGTGTTTAGACTCGGACTTGGGTGACGCGGTGGGGGTTAATGACCCTGAAGAACGGGAAGATTTGATAGATGAGCCAGAGCCGGAGCTAACGGACGACGACATAGGTCTCAGAGTGGAATTTGAGGGAAATGAGAGTAGGGATAGCGAGGATGTGTCGACTCGGAGGGCATCCGCAGGCACAGGTGAAGAGGTCGTCCAGATTGTTGTTTGAGATTGGGTTGAGGTCGGAGTAGTTCTAGACGTCGTCGTCGTCGAAATATCAGAGGAGCTTGACAACCTTGCGTTCACTTTCACTTCTGTTTCTCCTTCCGCCTCTCCTCCAGCGAGCACAATGTCCCCTGGACCATCCACCCGCTTCATCGAATCAACCACAACCCTCAGGCCCAACGACCCCGCTCTCCCCCTCAGACACCCTTTCTCATTCTCACCACCCATCCCCGTCCCTCTTGTTGTCCCACGCCTCAATAACCCAGTAGACGCCGAGCTCCTCATGCCCTTTTCATCCTTCGCCGCCATGTGCTTTGATGTTGTGCTTGGCGACACCGAGCTGAGGCTCGCACTGCTCAGCTTCCGGCTTGTAGCGTTCGTGTTCGACCCGACGCCGACACCTGCGTTCTTCCCATTCCCAACTGAACACAAAGTCGAAGTTGAAGTCGGCGAACGCCCAGGTGCTGCCGCGTACCCTCCAAACGCCACCGGAGGCGCAAACGGGAGCGGAGGGCGGATTTTGGTGGGAGGCGGTTGGGTGCTACCGCTTGCGGTGGAAGATAACGATGATAGAGAGGCTCTGCTCCGCTGGCTGTTCAGGCTCGCGAAGCTCTGGACACTTGTGCGTGTTGGTGGTGCCGCGACTAACGTCGGCGTCGTCGGCGAAGGTGAGGTGGGTGTTAAAGGCGCGTCGAACGGATTGGGCGACATCCTTGAGGTGGCAGACATTGAAGAAGCGGAAGAAACGATACTCCCCATGCTAACCCTCTCCCTCGACGTGGCATCCTCTTCCTCTGGTGTCACTGACACATCGTCCTTCACATACTCAACGACCTCCTTGCCCGCCTTTACCCTCGCCTTCGAATCGGACCTCACTCGGACTCTCGCGGTCGCCTTCGAATCAACCCTCGACCTAGCCCCAGAACCCTCAGCATCCAGAAAAAGATCACCCACACTCGGCACCCTCAAAATCGCATGCGGCGGCGGTGGCTCGTCTACCTCTAATATCCCATATGAGCGCGTGTGCTTCAGCTGTTGCTGCTGGTGCTGGCGCTTCGCGCTCATTGGTGCAGTCGCGTTCGCGTTTGGTTTCGCACCACCACCCACATTCACATTCACGCCTCCACAAACCACCCCACTGCCTACCCCAGGCGCCCCATGCAAGAACCCAGAATCTATCGTCGACGACGTCGACGACGAGTGGTGGTGGAAGTGCCCCGCAACACCAGCACCAGCACTTGAGGCGCTAGCGCTCCTCAGCATCTCGTTAAAGCGCGCGAGATCAGCGGAGAGCGCGTCGAGCTTGGCGAGCTTGGAGGATCGTTTTTTGGTACGGTTAGGTTGGCGGTTTGGGGCTTCGAGGTGATGAGCATCGGCGGGGCCGTCGTCGTCGTCGTACTCGTCATCGTTAACATCGACGTCAAACGCAACCCGCGCCGCCGCCCCATCCTTGAACTTTGGTTTTGATTTCGATTTCGGTTTACATCCGCGTTCGCGGTCAGTCAACATGGGGGTTGTCGAAGTCCTCGACGCACTTCCGTGGGTTACAAGGCGCGGGACGCATAGGACAATTTCTTCGACTCGGTTTGGGTTTTGGTTTGGGGATTTACGACCGCCAACTGTGTTAGTGTTGCCGTGGGTGGGTACGCAGAGCATATTATCCTGAGCGTCATCGAGAATAGGACCCATCCGAGCATCCGCATGCGTATGCGAATCGACAGAAGCGGAAGGAACGTGCAAATCGGTGCTAAAATCCACACTACTCGTGTCGTCCTCGAACGGCCCAGCACCGAGAACGGAAGGTGTCGGGTCTGAGTACCTCTCTTTTGTGGTCGTTGGTGTCTTTGATGATGATGGCAATAACGGGGATGAGGATAATGGCGAGGACATAGCGGCAGTAGCAGCAGACTTGAGCTGGGTAGGCAGCAACGGAACAGCCGGAAGCGGTAGCATGAGTGTCCAGTCCTGCCCTGGAGCTGGTCCCTGGGCAGCTTTGCGCCCCAACGCAGGTTCGCTCTTGGTGCGCATGCGGAGCTGTGTTGGGGTTGGTTCGGTGTGTGATGACAATGGTGATGATCGGGGTGTCGGCAATGGTGGTAGGGGCTGTAGTGGTGGTGGTGGAGAGCGGGTGGAAGACGAGGAGGGAGATGGAGAGAGCGTCAGGGTTACTTCAGGAATCATACACGACGACGACGACGACAGTGCAGGTCCGGACGAAGGCAATGCAGCAGGAGGCGTCGGCGCATCGGCGCCCAAACAAAGCGTCCACTCTAGCTCTTGCGGTTGCACTTGCGGTTGCGTTTCCTCGCGACAACTACGACGTTGACGCCGCTGCTGCTGCACCTGTTGTCGTCCCACCCCGATCTTCTCCGTCTCTGCGGCTCTTTTCAGGCGTTCTTCGTGTAGCGCGAAGACGTCGATGTCGATGTCGATTTGTTGCGGCGCGTCGGGCGCAACGACGGCGGACACGGGTGTCAATTCCGATGAGGGTTTATGGGAATGGGAATAGGAATAGGAATACGCGTGTGCGGATGGAGCCGAGTCCGACTCTGAGGTGTACAGAGGGCCGAGTATCATCTCATTAACTCCGTCTTCATCCTCCTCCTCTTTATCGACAACGACAAAGCGTAACTCCGATCCCGTATCCACAAACACATCTTTCCCAGCTCCTCCGCTTCCTTTTGCCATTGTCATTGCCATCGTTGTCATCGTCGCCTTTGCCTTTGTCTTCAACATCTTCGTCACTGTCGTCGATGCCGTCGGCGTCGTGTCTCCGCTCCCCTTGTCCGAACGAAACCCAAATGGCGATGGATGTCTATGTGGGGTTGGGAAGCCCAGCTCGAATGAGGAATGCGGCGAAGGCTGTTCCGTCTAGAATAGAACACATGAAAAAAAAAAAGTAAGAAACGGAATCATTTATGGAAGGCGTAGCAACCCAGAGCGTACCCTCTCAGTCCGAGTTTGACTTGGATTTCGACTTTGAGGAGGCAAAGGCAACGGCCCACTCGGTGGCGGAGGTGCCTTGCCCAGATTTTGTCGTGAGCGCGAGCGAGCTCTGTTCAATGGCGATTGGGATTGGGATTGATGTGATGGAGGGGAAGGCGGGGACGACGAGGTGGATGATGACTGTTGTTGGCTGCCATCTGAGTAAAATTCAATTCGAATGAGGTCAGCGTTATTTCATCGGAATCGTGCAAAAAATAAAGTAAAGAGAAAGAATAAATAAATAAAGTAAATATAAGGAAGAAAAAAAGAAAAGCAAGAGAAGGAAAAACCCACCAGATCCAAACCCATTCAGCGTTGTCGGCGTGGGCGGGAGAACGTTCACATTCACATCTTTATGCACGAGGATGCTCTGCCGTTTCTCCTCAGAACGCGATTGTACGAAGCCGGGGGCATCGCTGGGTTGATTGTAGTAGTGGTGCTCAAGGTCATGTACACCTTTACCCCTTGAGTCTCTCTACAAAT
>Ga0307513_10010924_pt1 | contig 11338 bp, 13 predicted proteins | sample 15_EM_MG_FD_202174 | JGI IMG/M metagenome (GOLD analysis project Ga0307513, IMG submission 202174) | Populus trichocarpa ectomycorrhiza microbial communities from riparian zone in the Pacific Northwest, United States - 15_EM | ecosystem: Host-associated > Plants > Roots > Unclassified | place... | reverse complement strand
CAATGATCCTGGCATACTGAACCACATCATTCAGGGTGAGCTTTCGTAGGACAGGGTGCCTTTCCAGACTCTCCAGGGCTCTTATCAGACGCATCGGTGCAGAGGGAGGGTAATTATCGATTTTTTTTTTTAGCGAAGTGGTGCTTGATAAGCCCAGTCACGTGATAAAGGCATTTACCGCCGGTGTTTGATGGCGTCGATCACCGCCGGTGTTTCCAATTCACGGATGCCCTCAAAATCGTTGACTTTGAAAGAGAGCCAACGTTCATTATAATCCAGTCCAGTCACCACCCCGGTGGGGGTGTTAAAATTTTGCCATCACCTTTACCGGCCACGTGAACGTCCTTATAAGGATAACACGGGACCCCAAAAGGACTGATTCCGTCCTATTTTTGTCAGTGAACTTCAGCCCCGACATCAACCCCAAGTATTGAAATATGCAACCCCAACTGCCACGTAGAAGTGCAAGATGGGGTTGGTTGAGGTACTTTCCCACATTACCCTTTATTCGGATTCACCCTTCATCCACCCTGATGGATAGAATGTCGATGTTCGCGATAAATATCCAGATATTAATACTTGGCACTCAATTGGCGCTGATGCGCATGGCCACATGTTTACGTTTCCTGATAATGCTTTACTACTGGATCTGGGTGTGTTGTTATCTGCCTGGCAATCTCTATAATAAAGTTATATCTGAAGTTCTATGTCTTTAATATTACCAGAAATACCAAGGATGTGTTGTAAATTAGCGATGTCATATAATGGCAGATAACTCGTGCTTGTCCTCGATGTGTGGGTTCATTGGCAATCTAAATATTCCATACGAGTAGATAAATAATCGGGAGATTACGAGTCCTATTTATAGGACTCGTTCTATTATTGATCTGGACCGGTCAAAAATCGTCCAGGTGTTAACGCTTCCGGAGCCGGCAAACGCCGCGTTTTATTTTTAGCAATCCGTGTTCTTCCGACTTTGGGTAACATCAGGACGTTGTTCTTGCTTGCGATCATCAATCATCGATGCCGCCCTTTCTTCCCTCCTCGTCCCCTCGTTGTTTCTTATCACTCCGGCGTCCATCGTAATATTTGTCTGCTGGTGAGGTTTTCGTCTTTGTCCTTTAATTAATTTCCTAATTGATCTCGTTTTTCGATGCCCCCTACCTTTGTTCTGCAAACCACCACCTTCATCCTCACCACCCCAGCTCCTTTCCAACCACACACGTCTACCCGGAAGGAGCCCCTCCCCTTCGTTGAGGGATGTGGGCCCGATCACCAACGCCACCAGCAGACGTAGAAGCTTAGATCCCGGCCACATCTGTCCCTCTCCTTCAGAGGGATGTGGACGGCTCCTAGTCGATTGACGGAGGAGATGGGGATGGAGAAACATGAGGGGGGACCCAGGAAGTGGGAGGCCCATTCAGTGCGTCACGAAATACGAGTCCTGACGTTTGTCGTGGCTCGTTTTCACCGTCTATCCTGCCATCCCCTCTGAGGTATTCTCACCACCAGAATAAAACGACAATGCGAAATTACGACGACACCTGAAACCCCAACGACACCTGAATCCACAACGACACCACCACCTTTCTTCTATCTCCCTCGCGTCCAAACGCGAGCCGAAGGTGGATTTTTCAGCGGTTTCAATGCCGCTTCCACCGCTTCCACCTCCCCCGCATCCAAACGCGAGCCGGAGGTGGACTTTTCTGGCGTTTCAACATGTCTGGCACCACCACCACCTCCCTCGCATCCAAATGCGAGCCGGAGCTGGACTTTTCAGCGGTTTCAAAGCTGCTGCCATCGCTTCCACCTCCCTCGTGTTCAAACGCGAGCCAGAAGTGAATTTCCTTGGCATTTTGACGCCATCCTCGGGGGGGTATTCTTCCCGCGGTATCCGGCATCAACGACGACGGGGCGGTGTGAAACCCACACATCACTGCGTTCGAATGTTTTCCCTACCCTTCTGGGCTCCTGGGGCAGTGCGTAACTTCGTCGCCTCGTTTGCCACCCCCAAATAACAATGAGGGGTGGCCTCCTTGCGGCGTCGACGCCAGGGCAGCATGTCGCCCTTTCTCTATGTACCCTTCTACTTACACAAACATAAATTATTTTATCATTGTTATTGTTAAATAATTTGTTGTCAATAATAATAATTGGACTCGTAAATGCCATGCAAGGCAATGGCCCTCAAGCTAAGTCAATGAAAATAAATTGGTGTCTAAAGGTTAGATTTCAGCTCAAAAATTGTAATTTCTGATATGATCACTCAAGATCTCATGCCTCGAGCTGCGATTCTAAGAAATCGCACGTTAGCGCGTGGGAGAATTTTTTCAATGAAGAAAGGAAAAAGAAACACTTCATAGCACACCATAGATATAGATACACTGGGATTTTCTATTGCGGGGCCTACAATGAATTTTTAATTTTCCTGCTTTTTTCATTCTTTTTGCGCCTATTGGGAGGCCTTATAAGTGTGACAAATCAGGAATGAAAATCCAAGATCATTCATCCGACTTGCACATTTTTCGTCCAGCGATTGCATTGGCAGCAGAGGATGGGTGGAATGAACGCGGGTCACATCCACGAGGAAGACGCGTGTATTTCTTGAACAGAGCCAGGGAGAGGAACCCGCGAGTCCCCGCACGCGATTGTTAAATTGGCGGGTAGTCGAAGGCCAAGGCGAAGACCTAGATTTGGGGCTTGTATTTGATGCTTGTCGCCCACTCAATTGAGGTGCAGAACGATCCTGGAATTCCCCTTTGGGGATGTCGGAGGAGCCGACGACGACGTATTCGCAGCGGTGCCAACCACAATCAACATCCCCCGAGGAATCGTGAAAAAAGTGTCACTGATATTGTCTCCCCATTCCGTTCTTCGCCTTCGTATCGCAGCAGTACCAGAATCCACTGGCACTTTTGACAATGAATCGTTCGAAAACGTGACGCTTTAAAGTAGGCCTAAACCGTGGTGCACATCTTCTCTCTGCACCCTTCCTTTCCTCTCCCTCCCTTCCTCCCGATCTCTGGTTTATCCTAAGGATCTCAAACTGACTTGACATATCGAAATATAAGTTCAACATCACCACCACCTATCCAATTTTCATCCCTCCTCTTCACCGTATCTTGGACCAACCCTATATCCCATATCACCAGAATTACGGCCCAGAGGAAGAGGAGAAGAACGCATTCCCAGAACCAGGCCGGCGCAGAGATGTGGGACGTTATGCATAGGTTGACGCGGGGATTGTCGACGGGGTGGGTGGGTCGATTGACGTCGAGGTGCGATGAATCTTCAATAGACTCTGACTGTGGGATGAGCGAGGAATGGTCGGCGAAGTAACTACCACTGAAAAGTAACTCGGATGAAATAGAAAGTTATTAGAAACAGATGGAGCCGAATGTGCATCAGCAAATCAAGGAGATTCTGAGAATGGGTTACAATCGCCACAATTGATGGCAATTTGTCACACTCGTTATGATGGTACGGCAAGATCGCAGGTCAAATCACAACGCAATATCTGTGATCACGAGGCATCGTCAGACTCGCAATTCACCATGGAGCTCGCGATTGGCTACAATCTCGTAACACATTGTAACCCATTATAATGAGGTCACCAAATTTCTGTACTTAATTTGCATTTCCCGGAGCATCCACGATATAAAAAAAAAGAAAACTATATTGGAGCGGGAAGCATACTAGTCCTAGTCACATCCTAGTCGATTCACCACTGGTACCTGCGTCGCTGATCACTAGCCCACCCGAAACCTGCTCGGTGCAAACCTCCAACCCCCGCATGCCAATGACACCCAATCGCGAACAACACTGTCAGCATTCTGTAGTATAGTCGTATGGAGGGAGGGGAAGTTTTCTAATAAAAAGAGGTTGACGTTAGAAAATCGTTTATGCGAACACATTGGAATACACCTCATATTTTCGTCGACGAATAATTGGGCATTCTAGTGTGAAAAGAAGTGGAATCAGAACAGGTTGAGCAGATATGAAAAGAGCACTCACTAGTGATAGACCACTGATCTTGAGCCCTTAGAGGTTTGAGCGTTGAGTCCGAGTCTTGAGGTACAGCGAATCCAAGTGCTTGGGTTCTCCAACGCGACCCTCCAAGATGTCTCCTTAATGAAGTGCCAACAGAATTCGAGGTGGCCAGCCTCAATTTCTGTGAGCACGCCAGTAAGTTGGCCGAGACGAGGGAGAGGACGGAAGGGGGGAACAGGACGTGGAGTTCAAAATTTCCTCAAGTCCCTCGTGGGACATTTGCAGAAATCAACAAGATCACATGATGTCGCTTCAGGTACACATCAACCGTTGAACCAAGTTCCCATCACACGCGTCGTCCGTAGTTCCCGTCACGTTCCGTTCGCTGGTATCGATATCCGCGCAATATGAGTTGAGGATGAGGTTATATCTAGGTTAACCCCCAATTCACGTGCGAGGGTTTTGTCTCAGGAATGCTATCATTACTGAAACTACTTATAATGCCCAATTTGACACACGTAGATAGTTTGAACCTCGAGATGCAATTCACGACAGAGTCGAGCGAATTTATGACAGGTTATGACATATTCCCAACCACCAAACCACCTGAATGCCCGCTTGTAACTGGGTAGACTTATTAAAAGATATGTTATCTCAATTGTTAGTAGACTCCAAGATGATATATAACAGACACCTCAGTACGACCTGGTTTCAACTTCGTACAGTCCTCATAACGTAGTTAAAATATTCCAATCTCGTTGTAAGTGCTTCAGAATCTCATGCTGTTTCGAACGCGATTACAATTGGCCAAAATTCATCACAATGCTCCCACGATATGTGTGACCGAGCGTGATTGATGAAACGCTATATCATATTTTCCATGGTTTGCTGATGTGGGACATACAATTTTGCCGTACCTGCGGTCCCTCATTATCTCGTACATGGCCAGAATCGCAGTCATCATCTTGGCGCTGATTATCTCCAGCTTTCTACGAAAGTGTTATTCGAACCACATATCATTTCTGAAGAAAGGAAAATCTTACCAGATCTCTCGTACCCCAATCTTGGACGCTCTTCGAAAGCTCATCGACCTCGAACAATGCGTAATCGGTCCACACTGTTTGTCCATGAAGCGAATACGATCTGCGATTTTCAGATGAAAACATGTTAGGATCGACTTGCGTAGGATATCTGCCAACGGAGTCAATTAACAACAGAAAGAACTGCTTACCCATGGAACTCGACGCCGGGATGTCCATCGTCCGGCCACTCTTTGACGACGTTGAACCCAATGCCGCGGGAGCCGCTAAAGACGAGTACAACTCTGTTCCTCCACAACTCACTTTCTCCTTCTCCACGTAGACTCTTCCGTTCTTTCCATTAGCGATTCCTTGTGGAGATCAAATAACGCCTTTCAGAATAATTAACCATGTTGAGCCGAAGGAGCGCGCGAAGACCGCCAGAGGGAGAAAGACGAAGACCGCAAGGAAGAAAGAAGCAGAAACTACGGCGATGGCGGCGAGTGAGATGAGGAGGTTCTGGATGGTGTATGACAGGGGGTATTTGGCGAAGTGAAATACAGCTCAAGTTATGTACATAAACCGAGGATTCTTCTGGCTGTTCGCCTTGTGGTTTTTGACGACCCTTGACATGATTCAGGAAAGAGGTGCCCAAGATCGTTCAAGTGGAGAGGTTTCGCGTTGGGCGGGAAGGATGGTAGCTCGCGTAAGAGATGGTGGCCCGTTCCAGGAGAATAAAGACGTACAAACGCCGAGAACGGATCTGATCACTAATTCTCGTTTTCTTCACCAGTACCGACGCTCGCATGACGCTCTCTTACATAATGTGGTTTTCACTTTGGGAACATATAAACCTGTGAATCAAGCATATATGGGATTATGCTCGCAGGACTGGGCAGCTGCCTCTTCTCCACAACATTGATTTCATTGTGCGCCTTTTGATTTTTATCTTCTCGCAAATTTCTTGAAAATGGCAAGGTATTTCAGATATCTATAGTCCAAGATCGGACTACATCTGCCTCGCAAGATAGTCAAATGTATTTTTCCCATAGCCAAGAATGTATCCTCTGCGCCGTCCGCTTCGCTATTTGGCATCGTACGTTTGCAAGTTACCACCCGCTCTCCTGACAGATCACTGACATGACTTTCGTGTACCTCCAATGTACCTCTTCAGATATTGTCAAACACGCCCTCACATCATTATACAACATGATCTTTCAAAATGCGACCATGCACACGAAACGTAATGGACTCTGCTCGCGTGTCTTCATTCGGTCGTGAAACCAACAGTGGTCATATGTCCGACACATTCGCCTCCGTACGAGCTTCGGTGAATTTTGTCTTACTTGGATTACAGTTTGGTAACTTTGACTTAATTACTAAGGGGATCACTACATATTTGATGGCTCCACAACGCCGTCATGCTCATACTTCGCTGAAGATGCTCCACACTGAGCAAGACCAAGAGACACCGATTTCATCGTTGACAGGATTGTGTACATATATATATATGCATGTGATATACACCAGTATATCGACGCCCTAACATGTACTAGCCTAAGTCCATCTCTAAACTAAACTTCTCGTCCCCTGATCTTCTCACGTTAGCGCCGACGAGCAGAAGTTAGAAGTCTGGTAGGTTTTCATGTACTTATTGAGTAGGGCTTCGCACGTGCAGTCCCGCTCTTCAGGACTCTATTCTTGGTCGAAATCAGGTGGTTCCGGAGTAGAGAATGGAATCGGATTGTTGTTTAAATATAGTACACACGTGGCTGACGTTGAGTTTAAATATTCACACCCATCGAGACTCGAGAGGTATTTATTCCTGCTGCAACAATTTTGCCCTCGTGAGGCGGTGTCGGTCATCCGCCATATCTCTCCTGGCCCTACAAATATCAAGCTTCCTTGTCTTTCTATCCAAATTTTCTCATTGTAAACGCGCAACAAAATAGGTATGTTGAGGACCAGTATTGGGTGAGAAAGCAATCCGAATCCACTTTACTGGACGTGAATCCTACAGATAAGTCAGAAGAAAGAGTATCGAGCGCTGGACCTGAAAGAACAGAACATTTAGCCAGAAGATAATAACCACGAATGAAACTCACACCGTCTGGGATACGACACCCGGTATACACATGGATGTTTTAGTCAGGAGAATCTGGGCGTTCAAGGGGGGATGATTGAGGGCGTCTTCGGTCACCGTTTCCTAGATTAATACGGACAATGTAACTCTAGATTTCTTGTACATGATACGACGTACTTGGTTCATTTCGCGCTACATGCATTGCATAAATATATATCAATACCAAAATGAATGTAGTCGTGACCTTCTGCTTACCGACGCCAAAAAACCATTGGGGAAAACCAAATCAGGCCAAGCAATTCCAGGATTCATCATTTGGGATAAATTGTTTGAAGCAGACTACGAAAATCCACCTAAGTCATCTGAAGATATGACACATAGAAAGCGAGCACGTACCGGGTCCGGTTCAGCGTATATGTAGTTGTTAATTATCATTATATCCCGCCCAGCGTTGTGAATCGCCGTATCCCGTATCAATATGTCCTGCGCATTAGAGAACATATGTACCTTTACATAACAGTTGGTGGGTACGCTGGATACCCGGAAAGGAAGAGAGTGCTTACATTCCTCATTTGATCATCATCAGAGTGTCGTATACGCATATGCTTGCTCTCGCATTCATCTTGGGGGGCGGCTTGCAGAACCTATAAACTAGAGTCAGTCAGTACTTGAGAGGCTAATGTGTAGCATTGCTAGCCCGCTGGTTTGGCTCCGCCATGATACAATCTAAGAGCACATGTGTGGTTAAATCTGACAAGTTTTGGTCCAGGTTGTCGCGTAATTGGGTGGTGGTATGGAAATGGGTAGCCGAGTCGGATGAAGGGACCATGGAAGAGGGGATCAAACCCGTGTCCAAATCTGAGATGACGCGTAATGGTGCACCGTAAGCGTTTGTGGGGGAAATTCGATCGCAGAATGGAGGCTGAAACGACGGCCGCACGGTGGGGGGTCCAGGTATCACACCGGTGATAATGAAGGATGGGATATCATTGTTTTGTTTACCAGGCATATTGGTAAACCCTATAGGCGGGGGGAGAAAAAAGTTGATGTTCTTGTATAGCCCCGCTAAGCCCAAATTCCAAGAGGCTCTGCGGTACCAAGCTCTGAGGTTTGAGTTGGGACAAAATAGCAAATCTGCTACTTTTGTCAGTGTACTTGCCTGAAAACTACGACGTCACTGCTATCCCACGCTGTTGTGAGTCCTATTTATAGGACTCGTCTTTATATGGACAAACACAGCAAACGAAAAACTGATGTGGCGCCTAAGTAGCCGGTAACTCCCGTGATGGAATTATATAATCAATCTGACCCAATGTTGACCATACTATCAAGATCAAGGAGTTTCAAAAAACTCCGACCAGCGATTTTGAATCCCGCCTTGTACGACAAATTTTGATCCCATTTTCCCTGAATTTCGTAGAGACTTTAAATAAATTAAATCAATTGTAAAAGTTGGCATTGCAAGAGAAGAATTTTTCGGCCTATTCTCAATCAAAACCCTGATCTTCTCTCTCTTCCACCGATATTGGGCATATTTTTTTTTCACTTCACCTTTTTCAACCAAGTGAACGTTTGAACATCCGTGAATAATGAATTATTGAGCATTCGGGTTTGATTAGTTGACTGGCAGCAATTTCGCCATGGAAATGGGTTAATTTGAGGGCCAGAGGCACCCAATGAGCTCTATGAGTAACCCACAAAGTAATGTAATATTTCACCGTATTTATTAAATTTAATGGTGCATGCTACTGTCCTGCACATCCACGCTTCTCACGTTGGCACGCTCGGCTATGGCACGCTCTTGCACGCTTGGAACGCTCCTGCCACGGCGATTTTCCTGTGCCCCTCCGGGGGGACTGCAGGCGAACGGTGACTCCAAAGTTGAGAATCCGAAATTAAAATAAATAAAAATTGCCGACTAGGCGGAGAAAAACAAACGCCCAGGATCAGCCACGAACAATTCGAATTACGAAGTGCTTCCCAGAGGAAGATGTTTCGAGTGTGTGGGGAAGGGAGGTTGGTGAGGATAATAGACCTTATTTTGATTACAACTGGTTACACAGCAACGTATAGAGAATCTAGGACGAGACGAGGAAATGCACCTGAATACCCACTCTCGACGGAGGAGGGGAACTCCCAAATCAACTACCCGCGGGTATGCCCAAGCGTGACAATCCCTTACGGCAGCAGCCTCCCAGTCAAGATACCCAGCGTGCCAGCGCACCACTATCATCAAAATAATCCGTCAGAGACGAGACGATACACGCGTGTAATGTCGGAGATGGCGATGATGGATGCTTCGAGGGTATCGATCGAAGAGGGTCTGGCATTCATTATCATTTACACTAGTTGTTGATATACGCTGATGGATGACCATACCGACGCAGCCCCACTCGGATCGTCGAACGGACTCTCAATGCGATATTTGTTCCGATCTCGGTCGAGTGGGCTACTGTGCGGGGGGCGGTATTGTTGATGGGGCGACGAAGGAGGAAGCGATTTCATAAAGTCGCGCTTAACCCCGTTGAACGCTCGTGATAAAAAGGATGGAAGAGGCCGCTGTTAACAGTTGAAGAGGATGTGAGTGTGGGGATGAAAGGTTGGGCAGGGGTATCTGCACGATATTGAAGGCTTGTGCGGCGAGTTCCCCCGTCGCCGCCTATCTATCCAAAGCGCCAAAGCGAGTAGGATCGCCGATTGTCGTCAGCCTTCTCCACCGCTTTCTATTTCCCGTTCGTTCCAGCGCTACTCCCTCCACAATTCCGATGTCGATGCGATCAAATGCAGTCGTAACCCGATGAAATCAACATATGTGTTGCTTGGGCTGAGTGAACATCTATCGCTATCGCAAACGGAGGGATAAGAGTTATCGCAGAGATCGTCGGTGAGACGCAACAGGGTACTACCCACCACACGCCTCCAGGATCCCCGCATGAGGGTCAAGTACACCGACGTCCTCGCATGTGTACACCACGCGCGTGCAAGAGCGATACCACGACTTCCGTTCAATGTCAATGGCAGCATTAACCACGGATGTGTGCTGCGCCCCAGTCACTCTTTCCACGTCTTTTCGTCCATTAGGAGGGGGAAAAAATCAGGTATGGCGTTCAGGTGGATCGCGCGGTGTTGAAGATGTACATATGTTTGCGGAGGACATGGAAAGGTACGTTGATGGCATCCAATCTAAGGCATTGGGTATACCAGCAATCTGTTTGGGTGATGGACCGCACCATCTCCACTTTTTAGTCAACCTAGGCGAGGGGCGGGCTGCTGGGAAGGATAGGCAATGACAACGGCGGGCGTGGCTGAGTTCAAGGCGTTGAATCTCCTCGTCCCGACAGGGTAGCGGAAAGAAAAAGGCGTCATCGCCGCTGTTGGAGAAGTATGAGGAAGCAAGACTGAGGGTCGGCGATGCCAAATACATACCGGGTGAGGTCTATCTCATCTCGTATTCCCTCACCCCCGTCGAAAAACCAGCCAACTGCGTTCTACCATCCTGATCATGCGAGATTGCCGGTCGCGCATGGATCACCCGATGGTGTCCGGATGGAGGTAGCCGGAAGGCGCAAGAAGCGTATGGAATGACCTTGATGTAAAGTGAATGGGCCGCCTGTAAAACTTGGACTGGAAAATCGCGGAGATGGGTGTTAGAGTAAGGAGGAACGAAGGCGGGAGGTTGGCAGGGACTTTAAATTTCTTGGGTCATGCCGCAGTCGTCGTTGTAGGAAGTGAGAACAGTGGAGGCCCGGGGTTTACTTGACGCGGGTGTGGCCATAGGCCTCTTCCTCCTATCATTGAGACCAGAATGATGTGCGGATACGATTGTCCCCGGTGCAAGCGAGGATGAGGGTGTACAATTGGTGTATGGCAAATCTTAGGCCATTCGCGTCGTTCCACCATCAGCGGATGCGCGCGCGTGGCGCCATTACGGTCATAAATACGTGTTATCGGATGAGGGGATTCGCTGCTGGGGACGCCTTTCTGGGTTCTATTACTTGCGGGGCAAAGTCGCGCATATCATTGGAGGAATATCCAAGAGGTATATCCTTCTCTTCCAATCTATCAACGGCGTAGGATCGTCTTCGCCTCCTGCTTGTAGAGAGAAAATGACCGTATGCAGCTTTGCCGCATACTTTGATGGGGAGCTTGCTTCATCCTAGTTTTGTGGGTCAATGTTCAATCCCAGAATTGAGTTCAGTGTAACATCTCAGTTTTTATGGTCAATGCTACATACAAGTAGAAATTT
>Ga0307513_10010923_pt1 | contig 11338 bp, 13 predicted proteins | sample 15_EM_MG_FD_202174 | JGI IMG/M metagenome (GOLD analysis project Ga0307513, IMG submission 202174) | Populus trichocarpa ectomycorrhiza microbial communities from riparian zone in the Pacific Northwest, United States - 15_EM | ecosystem: Host-associated > Plants > Roots > Unclassified | place... | reverse complement strand
GCACTCGTCGGGGTAACCTTCTCCTTCGTCGGCGCTCCAGCGTTCTGTGGTTCTGTTGGGGTCTGAGTTGCACCAGCCTCAGCCGCCCTGTTTGGTATGAGCTCGCTCGGGAGTAGAACTGCGGAGGGGTCAGGTCGCTTCTCTGGGGTCTAAACGAAGGAACGCACTAGCTCGGTCGATGGCGACGGGCAACCCGCGGTGTCTTCCGCGAAGCATGATAACGCATACAATAAGCTTAGACAACGGCTTGAATGCGCCGCTGAATGAGAAATTATCTGTGGGTATCCCTAATGTCAATCCGATGCCTCCGAAAGCGGAGACCATCTCAAAAACTGCCACCCCGTAAGTTTTACTATAGACGGGAGGATAAAAAAATCGACTTACTGATCCGAAAAAGATTGAACCACGAGGCGTTCTCATCGTCCATGATTTTGCCCCGTTCTATGATGCAGACAAAGAAAATTCCCCACACCTGATGGCAGCGGACTCAGTAGGAAGACCGGAGAAAAGTGAGGATGTTTCACTTGCCAGCCACCAGATATCAAACGAGACTTGGCGCCGAAGATGCCAATGAAAGTACTTGCCGACCCTTTCGCTTCTAGATCCCCCTTCCTTCAGTGCAGGCTCCTCATCTTCGTCCTCAGTGTCAACCTCGAAGACGCCGAGACTCTTTTCTTCGTACCTATGACGTAGAACGATGTTAGATGACAAGTTCCAGACGTCGATGGAGGAACGGACACATTAGTTGATCGAATGCTCATCGCAACCTGCGGAATCGATCGTCAATACAGATTCCGATCGTTATCGTCTGTACGGATGCTCTTACCGGGAAGACCGCGATATACATCATGATAACACAGAGGAATCTATTGGTAAAACATGAGGATCCGCACAGATCCCAAACAGGGCACGGGGGAAACGGACTGGAATGATGGCGCCAGGGAAGCGATGGATATGATGGGGAAACCAGATGCTCGCACAGCGAAGGACTGGAACAGACCCGCAACCGCTTGATCACCTGGCGCCAGTGCTTCTAGAGCCGGCAGCCCGATATTGAGGACCTTGAACGAGGACCATTCAATCCCCCTTGATCATCGTTAGTCGGCATCACGGTTAGTAAACAGTTCAGTATCAACACACGTGAGCAAGACCAGAGTCGCAAGCAAGAACCAGGTGACATGAGATGGGAACAGATAAATGAAGCACCTTAAGGAAGTAGAGTGGGGCGTCAACGCTAGAACCAGGAGGACCAAATGAAATGCTTACCGTCGAGGGTGGTCCAACAAGAAATGCAACGTTTGGTCGGCACGTGAATTCTCTGGGACGACCTTGGTAAAGATCCAGCTACACGCCACCCTTAATAACATCAAAGGAAGGCATCTGAATGGGAGACTAACATGAAGAATCTGAGGCTAAAGTAAATGGGGCAGTCAGTCCGAGATTCGCTGCCGAATAGCAAAAGCGCGTACAAAATGGGCTGATCCATGCGGACGGGCGGTTAGCGTCAATTGGGGGATAGTGAGGCAAAAGGACGTACCAATCCATGATTTCCGGCAAGGATAGTGAAAATCATGGTGACTTATGCGACAGAGGTTAATGTACACCTTTTGGAGAGCTAATCCCGACTCACAAATCATCAGGTAGGCCTCCTGGAAGGGTACCATCCCCGCGTCCACCAGGGACATTCCTCCCCCCGTATACGCACCAATCATCTGGCTTTATGGGGGTAAGGAAGTGGCTGGGAAGGGAGCTGGAAGTTGAGACTCACAAGGCAGTGAACCACGCCTTAGGAATAAGCCTGGGCTGGTTCAAAAAGACGTCATCGTACGTGGACGTTGTTTGTAACCAAGGGATAATGATTATTGTGGGTATCAGGTTGAACACCACGAAATACTTTAGTTTTTTAATGATTAGCGAGAGCTAACGTCAGCTGGTTTCTGCACTCACAGCAAACACGAAGTAGCTCAAGAAACGAAGAGCACGGTACTCAATACCGCCAAGCCGTTCGAGCTGTTCGTCCGTCAGCTCATCAGTGTAGAATTCTGAGTTCCGCCCGATGGTGAGCCCGTCAATGCTGTCCGGGAGCCATGACAGGTAGCGACGCCGCCGGTGATTTCGCCAATGCGTTACAATCCTGTTCCACGAACCGTCGATGAAACCAAAAGCGTTCGTATGCACAAGTTGTTGGAAGAGTTCGACCGGTCCGGGGAACCCTCCCATGTCTTGGTCCTTCCGCCTCGGAGGGCCCGAAACCGTGGTACTCTGTGTCATAATTGTGAACTGACGGGCTGATATTCTCATCAGTCCGGGTCCGAAGCAACCGTAAGGATCAAGAAGGCGTACTCGCTCGCTTCCGGACGTAATTCCTGTCTGTCCTAGCCTGGTGTGGCTTGAATGGTTGTTCCTCCCACCTGACGCCAGGGTCCCCGTTCCCGGAGGTAGGGGACGCTGGCTGAATGGAAATGACAAGAGATCGAGGGGAGGACGTGAATGAATGGGCGTCGGCTACAATGCCATGTTTAGCGCTCTCTCTGTCTGGCGGACTCCCCACTTCGGAGGGGTCCTGAACAAGACGACCCTCCAATGCCCCATCTTGAAACGGCCTGTGACCAAGACCAACACCTAAACCGATTCCTGCCCCTGCAACCAACGCGGCAACAATGCCCTCGTGGGCGGCCACGATGGGTTCTTCCGGGGACATCGGTTCCTCTTCAACTGTCGGGCCCTTGACTTGTAGGTCGGGAGCTTTGGACACATTCCGTCGGAATGCACGTTTCCCAATACTGTTCCAAACCCTGCGTGTCCGATGCTTCTCCTGGTATTCGCGCATTATCATCTCGCAGTGTTTCTTGAAGTACTGTTTGCGGATAAGGACCATAATCCATGAAACCGTTGTCTTAAGCGTGTCACGCTTCAGTATCGCACGGGCCGTACAGCCAGAGGCGTGAATACCCACCATATTCCCCAGACCCATCTGGATGAACAGCAACGCCTGCTGAAAACCAGTACATGTGCTCAGGTTGACGGTTGAAAGGCCGGTCACTGTCAATGCTGAATAGCAGAGGAACAAACAATCTATGTAGGCTACGGTCCCATTCCCCGAATTTAGCGTCCTCCACGAGGGAAAGATCTCCGACACTCACGTATGTGGTATTCCCCATTGGCGGCGTAGAAGATTCCGCTGAGGATAAGCGGGACGAGGGTGAAGAGAAAAAGGTGGATGCGGTAGAAGTTGGCTTCTCTCTTGATGAGTTCCTTCACTGCTGCATAAGTGGAGGCCATCCTGGAAGGGCCCCTGCCAGACGGGGGGTCCTGCTAGGTAGGTGTTACCAAGGTTGGAAAGGCTAGAGCTCTCTTCGCGAGGGGTGCGGACGCCATGTGTTCCAGCAACTTAACTCGAGCGCACAACGTTGATTGGCTGAGCGGAACACCGGTCATAAGTTTACATTGCCACAACGGCTAATCGATACGAGAAACAAGTCCAGCACGCCCGCGTCGTAACCTCTCCCCTAGGTCTCCAGAACCACCAAACACCCTCTTCTGCTCTTGGTTCAAGAATCCGCCCGTCCCCTTGGATTTGGCGCGGAGCTCTTGCTCCAGCTCCATCTCCCGCTTCTCCTGTTCGAGGAGCTTCTTCAGGTGTTCCTGGCGCTTGCTTGACATCTCCGTCGCGTTCGACGACATTGCAGCCAACCGCGCCGCGCGGTCTTCCGCCGGTTTGGTTTGTGTTGCCACGGGAGGTGGGCTAATCCTCGACCTCTTCAGTGGCGGTGGTGCCTGCCGGGGTGGACTCTGGCTCCGTCGTCGCTTCCGGTCGTCGTAGCTTGATCGAGGCCTGTCACCATAACTTCGGGAGGGAACATCGTCAGACTCGTCAGACCGTGGCCATTGCCGCACGTCGTCTTCTGATCTTCGCCGCCGGGGGTAATCATCAATACTGCGATCTCGCCTGCGTCGGCTGTCTTCTCTAGGCGGGGATGAAGGGGACCTTCGCCCCGAGTGGCGAGAATAAGGACTGGGTGAACGCCTGGAACGCGAGTAGTCATCCCGCGACCGATGATGGGGTGAGCGTGAGCGTGAACGATAGCGAGTTCTCTCCCAACTCCGGGAGCGGTCGTCTGATCGATGTTTACCCTTGTCCTTGTGTTTCTTTTTATCCTTCTTGTCCTTCCCCGCCTTCATTCCGTTCTTCTCCTGAAGTTGCTTGAGTCGCAACGGGTTGGACATGAGCGCTTGGTAAGCAGCCTGTTCCTGTTGCTTAATAGCGAAGAGAGGATCTTCCCGGACTTTGGCGGCGGTATCTCGCACAGTGTTTGCAAACTGCGTGGCGATGAAGCTCTTGTGCGAGGCACCAACCTTTGAAAAGCGAATTATTAAATACCCTGCGAGGTCCCGGAAGTGCACTCACCTTGTCGTTCTCGTCCCCCGTAAGAATCTTATCGACCCTCTTCTTTCCCAACAAATAGTCCTCGAGATCGTTTGATGAAGGCCCGTTCCCTATTGCCGGCGTAGAATACATCCATTCTAGTTTCTCCTGCCGTTTCCTCCCCGTCTGTTCCTCTTGAAGCCGTTGGAGCTCCTGGAGCTGTCGTTCTTCCTCCTTCTCCTTCCGGAGCTGGTCCGTTTTCTTCTTCTCCTCGAGCTACAGCAATGGCCATGAGTCGGACGGAGAGGGGGGGAATGAGAACAGAACGTACAGCCTTCTTCTCCTCGAGCCAGACCCGCTCCTGGTTTTTCAACAGGAGCGGATGCCAGGACTTTTTCATGTTCAAGTCGCCGCCACCCATCTTGGATTATTGTCGAAAGGACGAGAGGTACAAAGGGCGTTGAGTAGAGTGGCTGAGATGAAGTCCGCAGTCGTGAAGAGTCGTGATGACGGTGGTTCAAGTTGGCGAAGGTGGCGAACCACGTGCCTCGTGTTTACCGGTTACCCCCAACATCCTCCCCACTCAAGGTCGAGCGACGACCAATAATGTCCACGGATCCAGACAGGGAGCCACTTTTCAACAGCGATGAATTGGATTCGTCGTCAGACCCAACGTTCGTATCCGCTCTCTTTCTATCTGCGCATGTCATCCCCCAGTTGACCAACATCAGGACCTTGGCAGCCCAGCTCGGTCGATATACGCCTTGACAAAGAAGGAGATTACCCAGGGCATCGCCAACCGATTTGTGCATTCAAGAGTGTACATCATCCTCTATTTGTCTATGACTGCCCTCTCCGTGACGACCATCGCTCTAAGCATAACGGATGGTTGCCCTGGATTGGCGTTCTACGTTCTCGAAATACTCATCAACACCAGCATGATCGTTGAGGTTGCAATACGTTTCGTCGCGTTCGGACGGGTGAGTTGGATCACTCAGAACCAGCCTGCTTCTCGCTTATCAACAATACTTACGTGCCTTGTGGTCAACCTCGGGATATAGCAATTCTGGAAGTCTCCGTTTAACACACTGGACCTCATTATCACGTTGATATGTGCGGTTACTATCCTCGTCATATTTTTTGCCGGCTGCGGCTCCACGAGCAAAGAAGAAGAGTTGCTCGACACGCTGCTACTTGTTGCACGGAACGTGCTCCAATTCGTCCGGCTGGCGTCGGTGATGCGACAGTGAGTGTCTTTGATCGGCAAGGTTATAGCCCGTGAGGTTGGCCGCTGAACGCTCGGCACGTAGATCCGGGCAATCGATATTTTCTCGTCCCAAGCCGATCGACCTGAGGAGCGGTCGGGTGAACCTGGATATCGACATCGAAGATGATGACGAGAGTGAATTGGGAAGGCCACTCATCAGAGATGGTGTGCTCTTTGATGCAACGAGCCGTAACCCAACTTCGGATGCTGCCAGTCCGATGCCGCGGGCAGTCCAGGCGGCACAGGAGAGGGGCACAGAAGATGTGTGGGCCGAGCTCGGGTGAGTGAGCCGTGAGAAGAGCGGGGTGGGTTGCACTATGTGGTTTTTGACCGTTTGTCGTCCCACACTATGTGGATATTGACACCGTAGTATGTATTGGATTTGCTTTTCTGGATAGGGTAATTTTCCAGCGGACGCCCGCAACTACGGTAGTTTCTGTCATCCTTAGCGAATTGATGGTAATCAGAAACCCCGCACGTAACCCGTCATTCGCAGGTTGTCCCACCCCCTTCTCTCTCCCCAGCAGGAGCAGGGGTCGACACCCATGTCCCACTGCCCCTCCACGTAATTTCCGTCACTACGTTTCCGACACTTGCCTGTACAGTCTCCTAGCCGACAGCGGGGCCTCTTGAGAAGCTTCCGCCGTCCCTTCCCACCTATCTATGAACTCCCCATACTACCACCTGTCTACGTCCAGTTACTGGTGGACCCGCCCCAAGTCCTCCTCGAAATCAACCAAGGATAAATCCCCAGAGGCCGCGACGCTACCCCGCACGTATTCCGGTTTGCAGGCAGATGGACTCGCCCCCGATCAGCCGTCGAAACCGTCCTCCATGTTCGGAAATTTCACCTCTGCCATCCGCCTCAAGCCAAAGAAGAATGTCCAGGCAATCGCAATCCAAGAACCACCAAAGGTCCCCAGTCCACTCATTATCCCACCACCCAACTCTGCCGAGCCCTACGGCCCGCTAACGTCGAGACCGTTCTCGAAAGCCGTATCTGCTGTCACCATTACCGACGAGGATTCCATCGAACCGAGGACACCCCCGGACCTGAAGTTGCCGCACCAGAGGTCTCTTATGGGCACAGACCCATTCGCCGCCACGACCGGGGTAATATTTTCTCCTAAAGAACCTCGGGATTTGGACCAGCTCTTCGTCCCTCCCGACACACATGATACCCCCGCTTCACTTCGGACAACACACAGACGACCTAACACCGCTAATTCTTCGCCCATCCGAGAACGGCTTGTGTCCGAATCGACTCCATCGAGTCCGCGGCTCGCGGCTAACAGACCCAGGATGACCATACGGTGAGCTATTTCACCTCATCACATCACATCTCGATCGCCCCTTCTCATATTCGCCTCACAGAACGCAGCTGGATGTACTGAATACCCGGGCACGGAAGGTGTCCATGAACGACATCCCTGCCCCCCTCCCGGTTATCAGCCCAATTACCGCGACAAAACCTGCTACCTACGGTCGATCAATGAGCAAAGGCACCGACGGACCTCGTCCCCACACTCGGCCAAGGGGTATGACCGACAACAGCGGCGTACGGCCCTCCCTGGGGAAGGATGTAGACCGACCTTCGCTAAGCCGTCAGTCCTCACTCTCGCGATCCGTCATCACACCTCCCGAGACATCACCTCCATCGCAAACGCTACCTCCCGTCCCTTCCCTCAAACACCTCGCCGTGTTACCTAATTCTGATGGGTCACCTTTGGACCCGGGGTCCTCCTCCTCCTCCAGCCTTTCGTTTCCCTCTAGCATATCTGAGTCCGAACTGATGTCCAGGGGTGTCTGCGTAGAGGATAGGCGTTTGCGGAGCATTCGCAATCAGGCCAAAGTTCCTTCAGAGCCGAGAACGAAGTCTCCGACTCGGGTTTTGCGCGAAGCACTCAGCCCAACCCTTTCTCGACGGCCGGGGACAGCTGATAACCACCCACAGCTGCTCAAGAAGATGCCCTCGCAACCATCCATCCAGAACAAATTCACGGGGCGTTCTTCACCGTATCCTGATGATCAATCACTTGGGGTGGACGATATCTTGGGGTCGACTAAGCCCCTGAAGAAACAGCGGTCCTTCCATCATTCGCGAGTTCCTGTGCCTCCCCTGCCATATCCGAGACACGCCCCCTCGTTCACCCCAAGCGAAGGCACCCTTCCACAGTCAGTGGACCTATCAAAAGACAGGGAAAAGGAGAAGCGGGAAAGTGCGGCTTCTCCTTCGAGGCGACGGTTCTTACCCGGGTCGATGCGCCAGATTTCTGCCTCCCATCTGGCCGCCTTCACCTTCGACGATGACACCGGGTCCCTCATCATTCCGCCCGCCGAGTTTGATAGGCTTGATAGAAATTCGCCGCCACGGTTCACCAATCCTTTCGGATCTCCGGGTGTAGAATCAATGATGTTGCCCGCTACGTCGACGTTTTACGACGATCTCGCTGGCAGTCCTACGGCTGGATCCCACTTCCCGCAATCTGCGGAGATTCAGCCACAGGATACGGGGCCACAGCAGATTTTATCTGCGGCCCAACTCCTCAAGCTGGAGGAAATGCTGGAGAGTGACGAACCAGATATGTATTCAGACTCTTCCAACCGCACTAGTCCTGCAGAACTCGGTTCACCCAATGATTCGTCACCTGTCAACCCCCCACCATTTGAGGAGTTCGGTTTTGGCAATAGGTCCCCGCCGAAAAAGCACTCGTGGACGGATTCCATCGTTTCGGCATCTACGGTCTTTTCCAGCACACTCTCGGACAAGATCATGCTTTCCGACAGGGTGGAAACTGGCTCAACGCTCTCGTTTTTTGATCAACAACAGCACCCAGGGTATCGCCCACGGACGACCTCTAGTAATCTTCCCCCTCTAGATTTCTCGATCAAACGCAATCACTCGACCTTTTCCTCGTCCTCTCAGTCGACAGTGTCGATGTCGATGGGTATCGAATCGACCTTCGGGATTGAGCCTAATCAGCCACTCGGCGGGCTCACCCCCCCTCCTCGTCCACGATCCAAGGTTATTGCTAGTCCGAAGAGCACAAAGAGTTCGAGCAAACGCGAGAGCGTAGCCCATATACAACCACTTTCACCTCCCCCTCTGCGACGAAACCCCACGTCGACATCGACATCGAGTCGGTCAACGTCATCCCGATCATCTCCGCTATCTACACCAAGATCGCCACCACCCTCGTTCAAGAATGACACTCCGACGAAGGGAATTCTGAAGAAACCCTCTTTCCTCGAGATAGATGATGACCTGGAGGCAGATGCGAGGTTGAGGGTTCAAGTCATGATTGGTGGCGATATCCACCAGCGGAGTACATCGATATCATCGGTTGACGACAGTTTCCTGGACTTGGGGCGCGAAAACAATTCATTCGAGACCATCAGGACACTGAGCGTGGAAGGCCCTGGCTAGGCAACTCATACCTCATTTACCACCGTTTTGGCCCAGTGCTGCATGCGATTCTCCCACCTCGCTCTTTCTTACTTCGTTCTCGACACTTTTGAACTCTATGCTTTGCTGGGTTTTCGTGTACAATCTATCCCCCTTGACATACCATCGTTTTCTTCCTGTGTTCATACCCTTTGCTTATTTTTGCTCTGTCCCGGTATGTTATTCCCTAATTTGCCCTCCTCCCCCACCCACTCGCTCTCTCTGCTGTTCTTTCTCCTGTCATGTTTCCTTCGTTCGCAGGTTTCGCGTTCCCCCCACACACTATCCTTCCTTCACCCTCCACGATCTTACTTGGAAATCTTACCCGACTTCGCCAGGAACGAGGGCTTGTATAGAGGTTCAAATTTTTTACAAACAAACATAAAGGTTGTGGAATCATCACTCAGGAAATGGAAGTAAATAAAGCGCACGAACTCCGATTCGTAGAGGAAAATACGGTAAAAAGGAAATCGGCCCAACCTAATCCTCGTACTGATGGTACCCAGCCCGCCTTATATGTCCCAATCGATGACGAGCAGCACCAAGGTCCTTCTCCAGCTTGAGGATCTCAGCCTGCTGTTCCAGCTCGGCCCTCTTGAACTCCATATCCGCCATCTTGCTATAGTCGACATCTTCCGTCATAGCCTGCTTCGCGGTGACGGCTTTGACCTGTTTTACCAGCGCCTTGCACGCCTCCGTTACAGCCTTAGCGGCCAACTCCAACTTCTCCTGCGTCTTCGACATCAAATTAGCTTTGACACGCGAGGCGGCAACGAGCTGTGCCGTGGCGGCCGCGACTTCGTTCGAAGCGACGATGAGTTGCTCCAAGGAGTGGGTGCCGGAGATCACACCGTCAGCGCTCTCGATGAGCAAATTTGTCGCGAACGCGACGGATCGCGCGGCGGAGATGAGACCCTCTGTCCACCTATTATGTTTCTTGTAGAACTGTTGACTCGTGCTGGATCCCTTGCCCTCGGCGACGATCTCCTGTTGGGAATCGGTAGCGGCCTTGATGAGGCGGGCGATGGCGCTGGTGATTGCCATAGCCGCGTTGAGGATGGAGTCGTGGACTTGAAGGTCGACGGCGTTGTACCGGGAGGAATCACGGGGTCGGGACATGAGTTGTTGGAGACGTTCAGTAGCTTCCTCGATCGCACGAGCGGCGCCCAGCATCTCCTGTTCGACAAGGTCTCCCAAATCACCACTAGCCTTCAGAGCACCAGCCTTTCCGCCCTTCGGCACGAGACTGTCGACAGTCTCCGATAATCGAAGTAAAGCGGAGCGGACCTCGGAATTGTTCCTCATGGCAACGTCTTTACGTTGTGGTGACTGGAGCAAGTCGAGCTTGTAGGATTGGAGATTGAGGAATAGGCGAAGGCCGACGTCTCCAGCATTCTTAGCGACGGACACCAGTTTCTCGGAGGCATCGTCGCCGATGAGACGTGTAACACCCTTGGTGTTAATTAATACGTCAGAGAGCGATTGAGCGAACTCGTTAGCGGTCTTGATGACCTCCACGTGGTCACCGCCGACTTCACCGCCGAGGTAGAGAAGGAAGACGGTCGCGAATTCAGTGGCATTGTTCGTGGCCTTCTCGATCATAGAGAGCGTGTATTCTGGCGTCGAGTTCAAGTTGCCGGCCTGGGTGGGTGATTCAAGCTCGTAGATAGCTTCGTCCACTTTGTGAACACAGGCCTGAAGGATGGAGTCTGATCATGGATTAGTAAATTAATATGGCATTGACCAGGAAAGCCTACCAATGATCTGATTCAACTTTTTCCTATTATCGAGAATTAAAGTGTCAATCTGTGCATTTGTGGCCTCCACCGCGATACCTTGCGTCTGGAAATCCGTAAGGCTGAGATATAACAAGGAATCAGTGCACCCTTACCTGCTGAGCATCGGAGAGTTGTTGGATGGTGCTGTCCATTCCCTCCTGAAGAATAGCAATCTCCTGGTCCTTTTGATCACGTAATCGCTCCAAGTCCGCCGATGAATTGTCCAACTTGCTGAACATATCGTCGATTTGGATTTGCTTGGCCTGTAGCAGGAGCGTGAGTATTCAGAATATATGACACCACCGCCTAAAAACCTACACGAAGCGAGTCCTCGAGTTCTTGAATTTGTCTGTTATACTTCGACAGAACGTGAGAAACTTCGGAGCTCTTGGACCTGGTGGCATCTTCGGCGCGTTCGTTCGCGAAGTTAATCTCGCGTCGGTGCCTATCGAGTTCGTCCTTGTGAGATGATTTTTGCCTGT
>Ga0307513_10010922_pt1 | contig 11339 bp, 8 predicted proteins | sample 15_EM_MG_FD_202174 | JGI IMG/M metagenome (GOLD analysis project Ga0307513, IMG submission 202174) | Populus trichocarpa ectomycorrhiza microbial communities from riparian zone in the Pacific Northwest, United States - 15_EM | ecosystem: Host-associated > Plants > Roots > Unclassified | place... | reverse complement strand
CCAAGCCGGAGCGGCAGCTTCGGAAGGTGCAGAGACTACCTGAGGGCTCGAAGCGCCCTTGATAACAGGCTAGAGCGTCCCGCACCCCACCGGGTAGTTAGTACCCGAGGGTGAAGAGATAGTCCACGCGGGGCGGAAACGCTTCGGTAACGTGAATCCCTTGGTCCTTGGTTCGAATCCAAGCAGGCCCACCAAATATCCGTTTGATTGGGATCAGTGTGTGCGTGAAACCATAAATTGACCGCTTTGACCGCGTTTATGGTTTTCTGAAAGCAAAAATCGGCCTACCTTCTCCAAGTGCCCGCCTTACGGCAGCAGGCGAGATTCGTCTTTTGCTGAAGCACTGGCCTCAACGAGCTCGCGCATCTTCACCATTAGAGGCGCGGATGTTTCGAAGAGGTTCACCGTATAGTTCGACAGCACAATGGCGGTCCATCCACTCTGCATAAAGAAATTGATGTCATTGCTTATCCCCTGAAAGCCCCCGGCGTGCCCGGCGGTCCCGTAGGTTTCGTTTACGTCGAATCCATATCCGTACGCGATTGCTCCTAGCTCTGGCTTTGCTGTCATCAACATCTGCACCGTCTGCGGCGGCAGAAGTTTTCCACCGCGCAGAGCTCGATCGAACCTCAAAAGGTCTGCAATAGTCGAGTACGCGCCGCCATGCGGTCCGGCTAGCCCGCGGTGTGGACTGGCATTGTTCTCAAAGTGCGCCTTTCCTTCGACGTCGAACTTCTTTGCGTAGCCGATGGCAAAGTCACGATGCGTCGGATCAGGGACTTCGAAAATTGTGTCGCGCATTCCAGCCGGCTTGAGAATGTGAGTGGCCACGTACTCGTAGTAGCTCTGGCCTGAGGCCTTCTCAATCACCTTGCCGAGCACCAGGAAGCCGGTATTGCTGTACTGATAGCCGGTGCCAGGCCCGAACTGCAGGCGCGGGGGCTCCGAAATCGCTGCCAGAAAATCATCTACCGTTTTCGGGGTGATGTTAGGCGGCCGTGCGTTGCCCATTGGCAATCCCGATGTATTCGAGAGCAGGTGCTTAATCTTGATCTTCTTCGCAGACTCCGCGTCGGGAAAATTCGGCAAAAACTTGGCCAGTGGGTCTTCGTATGAGACCTCACCGCCTTGCGCCAGCTGTGCGATTGCTATGGCGGTGAACATCTTGCCCATCGAAGCCAAGTTGAACTTCTTATCGAGCCTGTTTTCGATGTGAAGCTCTTTGTTGGACTCGCCGTAGGCCGCTTCAAACACTGGTACGCCGTCGTGAGCCAGCGCGACAACCCCAGAAAAGACGTCACCGCGCGCCAGGCGCTTTGCAAACGTTTTCAGTTCGCGAGCGATCTGCTGATCACTCAACCGCGCACCAGACAAGGCTGGACGAACCTCCTCTGGCATCCTTTTGTGTAGCTGATCCAAAGGCCAGAATCCCACGATGCGATGAGGGGCCTCGCGTTCAACCGCCAGGAAGATTGCGTACGGACTACCGGTTAGATGGTTCTTGAATATCGCGAGCGTTCCCAGATCGTCTTTGAGAAGCGCCAGCGTTTCTGTGTCAGTCGGATTGATGAGTCGCTGAAGAGTCAGCCCCCGAGATTGATCCCAGAAGTTCATCAGCGTATCGATGCGCGCAGGCATAGGTATATTTGGGAGATACCCTCCGAAGGTCTCAGCCAGGTGCTTCAGTTCCTCGGGACGACCAGTGCTTACTGCTCGCGCGAATTCCTTCGCACGAGTCTCCAAGGGGTTGGCTCCTGGCGTGGACTGCGCATGAACACTCGAGAAAAGAGTGCTTGCGATAAAAGCAGTGACCAGAGGCCAGCGCCTCCGCTTCATGATCGTGGAGTTCCTTCCCTTTCCCAAGGCTTGCATACTTGGTCCCGCCTTAAATTCGCCGATTATGTGCCGGGGACGCGGCGAGCGCCCTGGCGTAACAAGAGACCACCGACTTGTTATGCTGAACGCGCGCCGTTGCCCGCGGGGTTCACCATGAGAAACAGTCTGGCGCGTTATCTCTTCGTCGCCTTCGCGCGCCGTAGGACTGGCGCCAATACCACGGCATCGGCGGGCGGGGCGGTTTGCGGGGATGCTCTCGCCACACGGACCCGGCGCCGCGAGACTGCGCACTTCCCTAGGGGTTGAGCGCCACACCATTCGCGCTTCGCTTGTTGTGACGCGATCCGCATTGTCGGTGCGAATTCGGTGAAGCGAGGGCGGCCGCGCGACCCGGGCGTCGCTTACGATCGGAGCATGCTCGTTTTGCGACGAACAGGCCGGATCACGCGCCTGCTCTTAAACATTGTCATGGCGCTGCTGGGATTTCAGTCGGCGCACGCAGCCTGTATCGCCGGCCCCGATGCCGGCGTTCGCCGATTGCAGGATCTCGTCGTCGCGGATCCGAACCAGGCGCTGGCGCGCGCGAACGAATTGCTGCGCAACGCGGCTGCGAATGGCAGGGCGCCCAACGACATCGCCTGGCTGCATCTGGTGCGCGCCCAGGCATTCAGCGCGCTCGAGCTCGACGCCAATGCGCGCACGGCGGCCGCCGAAGGCATGAAGCTCGCCCCCGACATCCGCGAGCCCGTGCATCTCGCGCTGGCCACCATCGACGCGGAAAATGTCTACGACGCCGCGGGAATCACCGCGGCGATACAGTCGATCGAGAAGACGCGCGCCGCCGGAGTGGCCAGCGCGGATGCGGATATCTGTCTGCTGATCACGCTCGGAACTCTGCAGTACCGGCACAACGATTCCGACCTCGCGATCGCAACGTTGATGCAGGCATATCGGGCCGCCGGCATCGCGGAGAACAAAGAGCAGCGCGTATTGGCCGCCGACGCCATGTCGTCGGTCATGCGGGAGATCGGCGACTACAACCAGGCGCTCGCGCTCAACTCGGAAGTCGTCGAATGGAATCAGAGTCGCCACGAGTCGCTGGCGTTGTCCGTGGCGCAGTATCTGCGCGGCAACATCTTCATGGACATGCGCGTGTTCGCCTCGGCTGCCACCGCCTTTGCCAACGCGCGCGCGCTCAGCGTCGCCATCGGCGACACCCAGGGCGTGGCCTTCTCGGACATGCGTATTTGCGAGGTTCAGACCGAGCTCGGAAAATTCGCCAGCGCGCGCGAGTCCTGCAACAGCGCGCTTGCCATCTTCACGGCTTCGCAAACGATGGATGTTCTCAAGCAGACGCGGGCACGGCTGGCGCAGATCGATCTCGCGGAAGGCAACACGGCGCGCGCGCTTGCGACACTCAACGGCATCCTCGTGGATGGCGCGGCAGACCTGCCGCCGCGCAACGTTGCTCCGCTGTTCCAGTTGCGTGCGCGGGCCAATGCCGCGCGGGGAAATTTCCCCGCGGCGTATGCCGACCTCGACGAATACACGAAGCGTTATATCGCGGCCAACGAGACACGACGCGTGCGGCAGATCGCCGGCATGCGCGCGCGCTTCGAGACCGATCGTCAGATCCAGCGTAATACCGATCTGCAGGACGAGCTGCGGGTTTCCAGACAACGGCAGGTCGAGCTGCAGCGTCGCACCTGGATTGCGGTCGTAGCCGGTGCCCTCGTCATCGGGCTCCTCACGGCCATGCTGTTCGGCGCGCGTCGCCATCGACGGCAACTTTCGGCGCTCGCGACCCTCGATGCGCTGACGCAGCTGCCGAATCGGCGGCACACCGCCGACCTCGCGACACTCGCGATCGCGAATGCGTCCGAGACGAGCACGCCGCTGACACTCGCGCTGATCGATCTCGACCACTTCAAGGCCATCAACGATGAGTATGGCCACGCCGCGGGCGACCTGGTGCTGCGCGACTTCGCGCGCCTGACCCGCGACATGCTGCGCGATTCGGACACCTTCGGCCGCTGGGGTGGAGAGGAATTCCTGCTGCTCATGCCGGGGACTTCGCTCGATCTGGCGCTGGCGATCGTGGAGCGCCTGCGCGCGCGGGCGCTGGACATCGTGCTGCCGGGAGCCCGCTCCGATTTCAAGGTAAGCATGAGCGCCGGCCTCGCGGGCACCGTCGCCACGCCGAGTTCGCTCGACGAGTTGGTCGCGCTCGCGGATGCCGCCCTGTATCGCGCCAAACATGACGGCCGCAACATGGTCCGTATCGATGCGCTGAGCGTCGAAAGTGCGTCGAGCGGCGTGCGCCGCGCCATTTCACGCCGCTGATTCCCCGCGTTCCCTGGGCGCTTGCGCGCCGCGAGCCGGTTTTGCGCTCTAATACTCCACACGTGTACTATTCGGCACCGTGCCATCCCCGCTGACCGATGCCGAACTCGCCGTGCTGGGCCTGCTGCTCGAAACCGGGCCGATCGGCGGATATCGCCTGCTCGCCGTCGTCGAGGAGCGCGGGATGACGCGCTGGGCCGGGTTGAGCGCTTCATCGGTCTACAAGAGCCTGCGTGCGCTCGTGGCGAAGTCGTGTGCGGCGGCGCGGCGCGACAGTGCGAAGCGCGGACGCGGCCCGGTTGGCATCGTGTGGAGTGCCACGCCGCACGGGCGTGTGTTGCTCAAGCGAAGCGTCGCGCGGGCGCTGGGCGAGGCACGCGAACAGAGCGTGTCGTTCAAGCTAGCACTGGGCTTGTCGGCCGCGGTGCCGCGGCCGGTCTTCCGGGCGCGCATCGACGCCCGCATCGTCGCGATGACTCAGCGCCTCGCTCAGGTCCGGAAAACGTATCGGGCTGCACGGCACCCGGCCTTGCCGCGCGGCGCGCGTTTATTGTTCGAATACGCGCTCGCGACGTTGCGCCAGGAGCGGGCGATCCTGGCGCGGCTGCGAGCGATCGGAAGCAAGTGATGCAACGTAGGCAAACAAAAGGCTTCGAGCCTTTCATCGGCCAGCATTGCGAAACGGTCGCCACCGGCAGCCTGCTCAACGCGCTGGGTGTTCGCCTCACGGAACCGGTCTTGTTCGGGCTCGGCGAAGCGCTCGGGTTCATCATGCTCAACCTGAGATCCCTGCCGCTGCCGTTCGTGGGCGGCCGTTCGAAACCTTTCGCGCTCACCGAGGCGCTGTGTCGCAACCTCAAACTCGAGTGCACCGCGAACGAGACTGCATCGAAACAAAAAGCTTGGGCTGTCATCGAAGCACCGCTTGCGAGAGGCAACCCGGTGGGCCTGCAACTCGATTGCTTTCATCTCGAATACTTCTCGCAGCCCGTGCATTTCGCCGGCCATTTCGTTGCTGCATACGCGTTGGACGAACGCGAGGTGTCGCTGGTCGACACGGCCCAACAAGGCTCCTTGCAGCGCGTTTCGCGAGCCTCGCTCGAAAAGGCACGTTTCGCCAAGGGCCCGATGGCGGCCCGGGCGCGTTCCTGGACCATCGAAGGCCCGGTGCGGGCGCTCGACGTCCGAGGTGCCGTAGGCAAGGCCATTCGCGCGAACGCCAAGTCCTATCTGGCGCCGCAGTTCAAGGGCGCATCGTTCTTGGGGATTCAGAAGCTCGCCGATTCGTTGCCGCATTGGCAGGCGCTGGCCCCGAATCCGCAACCGGATCTCGAGCTCGTGGCGCTGCTCATGGAGCGCGCGGGCACGGGCGGCGCGCTCTTCCGGAACTTCTATCGGGACTTCCTGGCGCAAGCGCCCGAATGGTTAGGCAAATCCGCGGTGCTGGCCGATGCCCGGAGCCTGTTCGCGGACGCCGCCGGCGGCTGGACTGAGGTCGCTGCGCTGATCGATGACAGTGCCCGCACCGGGGAGAACGCGCCGCTCGTCCAGGCGGCGGCGCGCTGCCGTCAGATCGCGGAGCTCGAAATCACCGCAATGAAAAAACTCGTCTCTTTGTAGCGCCGAACCGCTCATCCGGGACGCGCCAGCACCGTCTGCGAGGTATTCCCGCCGATCGTCAGGTAGATCTCGCCTTCGGACCGGGCGAGGGAAAACCGCATGCGGCGCTCGAGACGAGACACGAGCTGCGCCAGCCAGCCGCGGTCGAACGCAAACACTTCGAGTTTCTCCGCGCGATGGATCTTTGCGCCCGCGAGCTTGACCGCCCACTGAGCCGCATCCTTGTGCGTATACACGGCGACGCGCGGCGCCGCCTTGCTGGCGCGGTGCAGCCGCTCGGGCTCCGGCAGGCCGATATCCACCCACGCCAGCAGCGCGCCGGTCAGATCGCGCACGAAGATCGCGGGGTCGCCGGGGTCGGAGAGCCCCTTCGAGAATCCGATGCCTTCTGTGTGCTCGAGGCAATAGGCGAGCACCCGGGTGATCAGGTAGTCAGGCGTCTCGCTCGGATGTTGTGCGACACGCAAGGCGAGGTTCTCGTACACCCCGCGGTCGGCGTCGGCCAGTTCGATATCGAAAACATAAATGGTGGAACCGAGCGCCATGCCCGGAGTCTATCCGCCCCGCGCCACGCAGGCGGCAATCCGCGTAATGAAAGAGCCGCTCGAAAAGTCGGTTTGTCTGGCGCCGACTGTCTGCTTGCGCTGATGACCGGCAACGGCGTTTTCGAGCGCAAATCGACCGGGACGGCGCCGGCGTGTGCTCATGGTCGAGCCGAAAACAGCGGCGCCGCCGAGCGGGACGAGGGGATAGTGATCGCGACGGATGTCAGGTCCGGGACTTACACCTTTCTCGAGCAACACGTCGCAAGCGTGGCGCCCGATCAGCTGTCGCGCACCATCGATTTGTCGCGCATCGCACTCATCGTCGGCATCGTGTTCCTGCACTACGGCATGTATCCGAACTTCCGCGTGTCGCCTTTCGGTGGCGTGAGCGTGAGTGAGCATGAAGTCGCGATGTTCGTGAACAGCTTCCTGCTGTTCTTTTTCTTCAGCGTCGTGCCGCTCCTCAGCACGATCTCCGGCTGGCTGTTCTTTGCATTCATGAAAGATTCGAAAGCCGATGCCGCCCCGGCATTGCGGGCACGCATCTGCAAGCGCTTTCGATCTCTCTACGTTCCGCTCATCGCGTGGAACCTGCTGTACCTGGTTGCGCTGAGCGCGCTGTTCATCGCCGCGCCCGACCACCCGATTTTCAGATCCCTCAACCTGGACTTTCAGGTCGCGGGGCTTCGCGAGTTCCTCAACGCGATTTTCGCGCTGAGCCATCACCCGCTCGCGTTCCAATTCTGGTTCGTTCGCGATCTGTTTCTCACGGTTCTGCTGAGTCCGCTGCTGTGGTTGCTGCTGCGCAAGGCTCCCTGGCTCGGCGCCGTCGCTCTCGGAATCGTGTGGCTCTGCAACTATGACCTCGAGATTTTCTTCCGCCCCGACGTCCTGTTCTTCTTCTACATGGGAGGGCTGCTGCGCATGCGCGGTGCGCGCCTCGGCATCAGCTGGCCTGCGACCCGCTGGCTGATCGGAATCTACATCGCGCTCGTATCGGCCCGCGCCATGGCCCCCTATTTCATCGATGAGTCGACGGTAGCGCTCGCGGTGGTGACGCGCGGCATGCGGCTCATCGGCGTGCTCGCTTGTTGGGGGGCGTTCCTCAAACTCGCGGAGGCTCCGCTCGGGGTTCGCGTGGCGCGCTGGGGTGCGATGGCGTTCTTTCTGTACGCCATGCATTTCCCGCTCATGGCGGAAATCAAACTCATCCTCTGGGATGTATTGCCCAGGATCAACGATTTCTGGATGGTCACTCACTACCTGGCAAGTGTCGCGGCGACGGTCGTCCTCGCACTCAGTACCGGGGTATTGATGTCGAGGTATGCACCGCACACATTCGCACTGCTCAACGGCGGCCGGGAACCCGCCAGGAGCGTTCCAAGGGCGGCGCGACATGCGCCGTGATCCGGACGTGCCATCCACCGGCTTGTTCGCCGACAGTTGACCGCGGGCCCGCCATTGGATATTCGGTTCCTGTGAACGACGCGCCGACCAGACGCCGATTTCTCCATCTCGCGGCGATGGGTCTCGCCGCGTGGCCGCTCGCATCAAAGGAACACCCAGTGCGCCGCATCTTCATCACCGGTTCCACGGACGGTCTCGGCCGCGACGCGGCGGTCACCTTGATCAAGGAGGGACACGAGGTCGTGTTGCACGCGCGTTCAGCGGCGCGTGCATCGGCCCTGGCGGATCTGAAGCCCAGGTCCGCGGGCATCGTCATTGGCGATCTCGGCAGTGCGAAGGAGACCAACGCCGTCGCGGACCAGGTCAACAAGATAGGCCGCATGGACGCCGTCATTCACAACGCCGGCGTCTACCGCGAATCCAGCCGTGGAACGACACCCGAAGGTCATGCGAAAGTTCTCGCGGTGAACACGCTGGCGCCTTACACGCTGACCGCGCTCATCGGGCGCCCCGATCGCCTCATTTACTTGAGCAGCGGCATGCATCGCGGCGGCGAAGACACGTTGCGCGACATCGACTGGAGCGAGCGGCGCTGGAATACCAACCAGGCCTACTCCGACAGCAAACTATTCGTCACCGCGCTCGCGATGGCGGTGGCGAGGCACTGGCCGAAAGTCGTCAGCAGCGCGGTCGATCCCGGCTGGGTGCCGACCAAGATGGGCGGTGCGGGCGCGCCCGACGATCTTGAGCAGGGCCATCTCACGCAGACCTGGCTTGCGACCAGCGATGATCCGGCCGCGAAAGTCAGCGGTGGCTACTGGCACCATCGCCGGCAACAGCAGCCGGAATCGTCGGCGCGGGATGCGGGCTTCCAGGATCGGCTCATCGCCCGGCTCGCCGATCTCACGGGTATCAAGCTCTTTTGACCGACCTATTCGACGTGGTGATCGTCGGAGGCGGCGCGGCCGGAATCGGCGCCGCACGCCGCCTCGCACAGACGGACCTGTCGACCCTGGTGCTAGAGGCGAGTCCGCGTCTCGGCGGGCGTGCCTGGACTCACGACATTGCGGGGCTCGCTCTCGATCTCGGCTGCGGCTGGTTCCACTCCGCCGAGCGCAACGCGTGGGTAGCCATCGCCGAGGCCGCCGGGTTCCAGGTAGATCGAAGCACTGCAAAATGGGGCGTCCAGTATCGCGACCTCGGCTTTCCGCCGGAAAGCCGGGCCGCGGCGTGGCAGGCCTTCGGCACGTGGATGCAGAATCTGGCACGTTCACCGCCGGCCAGCGACTGCGCCGCAGACGCGTTACCCACCGCGGGTGAGTGGACTAACTACATCCGCGCCATCGGCGGTTTCATCAGCGGTGCCAGCCTCGAACGGCTCTCCATCGCCGACTACCTGGCATACGACGAGGCATCGTCGGAGAACAACTGGCGAACACCGGCGGGCCTGGGAGCGCTCGTGGCAAGCAGCTTTCCCGCGGCAGTCGCGCTGCGGCTGGCGACGCCCGTCGAGTCAGTGAGCCTGAGCGCCGACGGGGTGACGCTCTCGACGAGGGCGGGCGTCATACACGCGCGAGCCGCGATTGTGACGGTCTCCACCGCGGTTTTGGCCGGTCACCATCTGAAGCTTCCGCCAGAGATCGGGCCGTGGCGCGAGGCCGCGGCCCGGCTGCCGCTCGGCCGGAACGAGAAACTGTTTCTCGAGATCGTCGGCGACTCGCCATTCGCGCCCGAGTCGCAGGTGTTGGGGAATCCGCGCGAGGTGCGCACGGGGTCGTATTACATCCGGCCGCTGGGTGCGCCGGTGATCGAGTGTTTCTTTGGAGCGGACGGCGCGCGACTGGTCGACGAAGGCGGGCCCGTCGCCGCTTTCGACTTCGCGCTCGAGCAGTTGGGCGCGTTGTTCGGTTCGAACATCCGCGCGGTGCTGCGTCCGTTGGCGGCGTCGGGCTGGACGCGGACGAACTATATTGGCGGCGCCTACAGTTACGCGTTGCCAGGCCACGCTGCAGCGCGCAAAACATTGGCCCTGCCGTTCGACAACCGCGTGTTCTTCGCGGGAGAGGCGACCAGCCCGGGCGACTTCTCCACCGCGCACGGCGCTTACGATAGTGGCGTGCGTGCGGCTGGCGAAGTCGTTGCCGGCCGCGAGACGTAGGACACGCGACACGCGTATCTGCCGTAAAGCCGGCTTGGCTCCGCGAACGAAGCGACCTATACGACCCACTCGGTCTCGTGCGCTTGCGTGCTCATCCGTCAGGGGGACATATGGACGTGCTTCGGGTTTGCCTTCGGGCAGCGTTGGCCAGCTTTCTCGTGGCCTCGAGTTTCTCCGCTCGTGCCGCAACATTGCCGACCGGTTTCGCCGAAACCCGCGTCGCAACCGGCCTCTCGAACCCTACCGCGATGGCGATCGCGCCGGATGGGCGCATATTCGTCTCCCAGCAGACCGGCGCGTTACGCGTCATCAAGAACAACGCGTTGCTGACGCAGCCGTTCCTCAACGTCAGCGTGGATTCCTCCGGCGAACGCGGTCTGCTCGGCATCGCCTTCGATCCGAATTTCGCATCTAACAACTTCGTCTACGTGTACTACACGACCGCGACGAGCCCGGTTCACAACCGCCTGAGCCGGTTCACGGCGAGCGCCGGCAATCCGGACGTGGTGGCTGCCGGGAGCGAGGTCCAGCTGTTGAACCTGCCGGCCTTGAGCTCTGCGACGAACCACAATGGCGGCGGTCTGCACTTCGGCACCGACGGCAAGCTCTACATCTCGGTGGGTGAAAACGCCAACAGCGCCAATGCGCAGTCGTTCACCACGCCGCTGGGCAAACTACTGCGCATCAACTCCGACGGCTCGAGTCCGCCGGACAACCCCTTCCTGAGCCAGACCACCGGCATCAACCAGGCGATCTGGGCCCGCGGCCTGCGCAATCCCTTCACCTTCGCGATCGACCGCACCAACGGCCGCATCCACGTCAACGACGTGGGCCAGGACAGCTGGGAAGAGGTCAATCTCGGCGTCGCGGGCGCCAACTACGGCTGGCCGCAGACCGAGGGCAACAATCCCGCCGGCGTCGCCGGCGTGCGATATCCGGTCCACACCTATCAGAACGCGGGTTCGTTCTGCGCCATCACCGGTGCGGCGTTCTATCGGCCGGTGACCGCGAACTTTCCCGCCGAGTACGCGGGGCGTTTTTTCTTCGGTGACTACTGCGGCGGTTTCATCCGCATGTTGAGCCCGCCCGATTACGCGGCCGCGACGGGTTTCGCGACCGGCATCAGCTCGCTCGTCGACATTCAGGTTCACCCGGACGGCTCGCTCTACTACCTCGCGCGCGGCGGCGGCGATGTGTTCCGCGTGCGCTTCACCGCCAATGTCGCGCCCACCATCTCCTCGCAACCGGCGAACGTCACGGTGGCGGCCGGCCAGCCCGCGAGCTTCAGCGTCACCGCCTCCGGTACGGCGCCGCTGCAATTTCAGTGGCAGCGCAATGGCACGACCATTTCGGGAGCCACCTCGTCGACGTACTCGCTGACCACCACGCCCGCCGACAACGGCGCGGCGTTCCGCGCCGTCGTGTCCAAC
>Ga0307513_10010921_pt1 | contig 11339 bp, 18 predicted proteins | sample 15_EM_MG_FD_202174 | JGI IMG/M metagenome (GOLD analysis project Ga0307513, IMG submission 202174) | Populus trichocarpa ectomycorrhiza microbial communities from riparian zone in the Pacific Northwest, United States - 15_EM | ecosystem: Host-associated > Plants > Roots > Unclassified | place... | reverse complement strand
ATGAACAGGTTAAGAAGGATTACCTCGCTGGGGTTGGTGACTCTTTGGACCTCGTCGTTGTCGGGGGGTATTACGGGAAGGGAAAACGCACTAACGTATATGGCGCCTTCCTCCTGGCGTGTTATGATGCGGAAGCCGAAACCTACCAAACCATCTGCAAGATTGGTACTGGCTTCAGTGAAGAAATGTTGAAGAGCCACTGGGATACCCTCCACCCATTGGAGACGGAGAAGCCGAGGGGTGACATCAGTGTTGGTGGAGCAAAGCCTGATATCTGGTTTGAACCAAAGGTGGTCTGGGAGGTTCTGACGGCCGATTTGAGTCTGAGCCCAATATACACTGCAGCGCAAGGAGTGGTGTGTATCCTGTACGATTTTCAGGGGACTTCGCTGACATTTCGGGCCGTAAGGTGGATGAGCGCGGCATCTCGTTACGGTTCCCGAGGTTTATTCGGATCAGGGACGACAAGAACGCGGATGATGCAACTGGGCCCGAACAAATTGCCGAGATGTATGAAAGGCAGGCACTCGCCCAGGGGGGTGGGAAGAAGAAGAAAGGGGGTGAGGATGACGGCGATTTCTGGTAATAATTACATAGGACTAGTTTTTGATCTTTGCTGATCGGCATTATCTCTTGTTGAACACAGACCGCGATATCAATCCCTTGAAGCCTCACGGGCATCATCCACCACGCTACTTGAAGATCTCGGTTGATACATCCCCGCTCAGGGTCCCAAAATCGATGAGCCCAGCAGCTGTGGGGTTTGCTTCTCCGAGTCTGGGCCCGGCTATCTTCCCGTCTGGGTTGGATTCGGGGGTCATCTTTGGGGGAAAGTACTGCCAGTCGTGAATGCATAGGAACTGATTGAGGGAGATGACAAAATCCATCCTGATGACGAGACCTTTCCCGAAGCGGCCCCGCCGCCCGTCCAAACAGATTTGATCGGCGTTGGATGAGCGGTCGTGGGAATATTGGGGAACCGTGTACGGAAGCCCTGGAATAGGGTCAGGGTTGAGAGTTGACCCCAAGCGTGAGGCCTTAGACGCATCCGCCCAGCCATTCCCTCTCCTTACCCTCGTTGCCATCTACCGCCAACATGACCGACGGTGAGAGGACTTGTACTTGTCCCAGTGTCTGTAAAAATCCTCACGCGACCACCGCAGAACCAGTTTCCGTCATCCCTCTCCTGGCACGCGCCCTCATGAGAATTCGTTCAACGCCTCCTCGCATTATCACTTCCCCTCCCACGCAGCCGCGTCGAGCTGCAGTTGCCCTGGTGATTCGTGTTACCCCTCCAAAGAGCTTCCCTCAGACTTTGCCGTGCCAAACCCAACCGACACTCAAGGAGTTCTTCCAACTTGATTGGGTAAACGCGCCTGGTGCTATTGCGGAGATTCTCTTCCTTAAACGCGAGAACCCCGGAGAAGACACCGCTATAATCGCAACTAACAGAGTTAACGGGTCCTCCGAGGCTCATGTCGCCTTCCCGGGAGGTAGGACCGAAGAGGGTGACGAAGGCGGTTGTTATACCGGTACGTAGCTTCTGTATTCCAAACTGTTTCCTTCACTAACTGATATGGCTTCAGCTATGCGACAAACCTGGGAGGAGATCGGTTTGGACCTCGCTGAACGGGATTTCACTTGCGTCGGGCAACTCGATGATAGGGAAATTACCACCTCCCTGGGGAAGCGTCTCCTGATGATCCTATCCCCATTCGGTACGATCTCAGAATCTCGAGTAGGTTTGACCTTGTTCTGACCCCAATGTTTCTCCTTTCGTATAGTCTTCCTCCAACTTTCGTCCACACCCCTTGCGGCAGATCCAATCGAGGGGACGACACTACACTGGCTCCCAATCTCTTCCTTCCTCGCTCCAAAATGGTCGACTGTTTCAGTTGACTGTTCTTCGAGACTTGCCCCTCGCCAGTCCTTGTTCCTGCGATACGCCATTCGAGCCCTTATAGGCAACATGAGCTTCCCTGCGCTTCTTCTCCCAGATTTAACCCGCCCAGAACAAGCCAAGTCGAAGAAGGAAAAAAGCGAGGCACGATTGGAAAAAGCCCTCCCACCCCAATCTTACAAACAACTCAAATTGTGGGGCTTATCTCTCGGCATGACCCTTGATCTCCTCTCGTTTATGGCTGTGGAGGGACATTCCACCGAAGGTTCTATTCTCAAGTTCCCTGATCACGCGGATGCAGATGATGTCATGGGTGTTAAGTTGTTCAGTGGAGACGTCAGGGCTGCTGTTTTGAGAGCACCCAGCTTGACCAGTGTTTTTCCACGTTTTTCGTACCCTGACGTCAACTTCTGGATTTGGGTGTTCGGTAAGAGGTACAGAGAGGTTGTTCGCGGCTGGGAAGTCAGTGTCAAGACTCGCGGGGCTGGCGATCGAAGGTAAATCAGTCACTTCCCTATTCATCCCCTTATCTTATCATCTCTCCACAACCAGGGTGAATTGGACGGGAGCCGCCTTGAACACTTTCTATGCCGCAATCCGGAAGGCGCTCGTTGTCGTTATCGTCGTGCGGGCCATTCTTGTTCTTACAGGTGCCGTGTTCAGCGCCTGGTGGGTCTTCTTCCGATAGTTAAGGCACCGCCGAACTGCACCCTGCCACGCATTTCATATTTGGGTGTGCCGACCACCCCCCTTGCGAACGCTCTGATATCGTCACGGATGTTTCCGCTGTATGACTGCTGAACAATGCGTCTATCAGGTTCCGGTCGCATGTTTGTACCCTTAAAATCATTTGGTTATCGACACAGGAACTATCGTCTCCTTTCACTTGGGGTAATTATTGGTTTCTTTACAACCTCCCCTTCTTTTCTTTCCTGGATCGTCACACTATTACCTCCCTCCTTTATGATGTACAGATTATCACTATGGTATAGCTTGTTGTAAACACGGATGGCTTGCTGGAAATTTTCATTGCGAGATGTAGTCGGATGAGGATTATTAAACACTGGACTCCTCGGACCAACGTCAAATCCTATGGTGGGGAGTCTCTAGTTGGCATTGCTTATTGTACATGGTGATAGTTATAAGTAGCTTACTATAATGGGCTCTTCGAGACTTCCGAGGGTCGTCACAGTGGAAGACCACAGACTTCGCAATCCGTCCCATCGTGACTGTTTTCGAACGTGCAGTACCGACAGATCCTGATCCCCGATGAAGTACCACCCCCGGAAGCCAATTCTGACTCTCGTATTTGATCGAAGATTTCTGGAGGGATCTCTTCATCCATACCACCACTGGTCCCAGAAGGAAAGGGCGTTGGCCGGGCTGGAGTCGGAACCGGAGCTGTAGCGGAGGTACACTTAGTCCGATATCAAGGCTGTATGGGTTAGGGTCACTTACAACCCATCTCCTTAGTAAATGTCATCAAGGTCTGCCACCCATCGCTGTGCAACACCTTATCCAACACACTGGGGTCATCGAGAAGTTTTGGAGAAGAGGCGACTTCGAGCAAGGTCTTAGTATCTTCTGGGGAGAATAGCTGGGTGGTCGCTAAGAAGGCGATGAGATGCCAATCGCTAATCCATTCAGCCAAAGCACGTTTCTTGGATTGATCTCCACTGCTCCCTGACAAGATCTCTGGGGCGTTGAGCTTGGCTAGCTCCTTGATTACACCTTCGGTGGATTGGTCCTCCAACCCTGGTCGGTTTTCGATATGGAATTTTGTGGAACGGAATAATGGCGCCATATTCTTGGGGAATCCATGGCTCACCTACGACCGGCGAGGGGTTAGGGCCTGAATGAATTTTTTACTGAAGAGATCACCCACGTTCACCAAAAGATATTCGACCGGGAAACTCGGTTTTGCCGTTTTCTTTACCTCCAGCCCATACTCGTTCTTGTATCTGAAGAACACGTCGGGCACATACCTCGCCGCGCCCTGACTTCGATCCTCGTCCTTGACACGGACTATCCCTGGTTCGACGCTCCCCTCGATCATATCTGCATCTACCATGGCGACGGCCTGTTCAGAGACCTGGTATGCCGAGATATCGATAGCCCCGTCTTCCGTTCCTGTCAGGACGGCAGTGACAAGCCTGGAGCCGAAGTAACCTGTTTCGGAGGATTTTGAAGGGACGGGCGATGTCTTTTGTACGGTTGCGGCGAAAATGGCTTCCAGAGAGGAGAGGTAAAATGATTGTGGGTGGCGTTTGTACACGTTCTTTGTCCTGTCCTCTGGAATGGGGTCCAAATCCGTGAAGAGGTAACCGATGATTGTCAATGGCGTGGAAGCGAGCTTTGCAAGTTCTCTGACCCTAGTCTCGTCCTCCCATGGGATCCCTAGTGACAATCCGTCCAATTCCCCTTCCTGAGGGGGCTCGTGGATTGCCTCAACCACAGCCTTGACGCCCATAGGGACCTCGTCATAGGGCTCGTACCGTCCAATTAACCAACCGAACCGCTGGAGACCTGTCCGCCTCCATGCTTGGAGGAACCGGTCGATGATATCTGTCGAGGCGATTTCCAGATGGTCCACCATTCGGAAAGGTTGAGACTGGAGAGTAATGGCGGACGGTTGGCACGTCGTACAGATCCCAGCCGGCCAACTCGGATGAGATTCAGTTGGACAGGGAACTTTGACTTTGTAATTTAGCGGGTTTAGCGGGGGGACGAACGACGAGGACGTGTTCTTTGGAGTAAGTTTACGGAGATAAGCATGGTAGGATAGGTGTTTGATATTGTGCTCTGTATGGTAGGAGGTGTCGTATGGTTCCAGAGGCATACAGTAGTCGCACATTCCGTTGGGACCATGTTTGCACAGTCGAGTGTGGCCGCGTGGAATCTTTCCGTCCTTAGTACGCCAGTACTTATCGATTGGGTCCTCTTCGATAGTTTCCCATGGTCGAGTACCTGTGCCACGAGTTTCCGGGGAATGCGTGACCGTGGATGTGGATGGGACGGAGATGCTGACGGCGGGTCGTAATTGGTACGAAACGAATACAAGATCGCCGTGGCTAGACGTTTGATGGGTGATTATTAGTCCTGGTACGGCCGGAGAGAGCGAGGCGTGTTCACCTGAGACCGAGGGTCTTTAGATCCCTCCCGGAAAGAGTCGAGACAAGAGTTTCATTGCCCCTGGGTTGGTTCGAGATCGCGAGGGAAGCAGGGTCCGCATCGACTGTGGTGTCTAGTATCTGGAGGTACGCTCTAATTAGTTCTTTGGTCACCACGAACCTAGGGAAAGCGGTGGTACCTTGCCCACGAGAACGGATACATCGTCATTTGGCTGGACATCAAATCTAAAGTTTCCGTCCTTTGATCTGATACGGACAATCTGGGCTGGGTGTCAGCGGGGTTGCGAGGGAGAGACAGAGCAAGAAACACGCCATTATCGCTGGAAGGGATAGTGGGATGGGTGTTGCAAGCGAAGAGAGGCCGCGTATGTACCAATCGGTGTGATCGACATCATGGCTTGGTTGTTTAGCCTTCCGCTCCGTTCAGAACCGCCGGTCGCCAGCCCACGAGTCAACCACGCCTCGCTTTCCAAAACAACCGACAATCTCGAGGGGATCCCGCCGCCTCAAACGATGTCGCAGCTACCCCTGGCAGATGCAACTCCCCTCAGGGTCATAGGCACTCTCTTCAAGGGCCTCGTATTCGCTTTCGAGCCGCAAGATATCCCTGATGGCGCCAGGACACTCCGGACGTTGAGGGCGAGTCTACTTGCTTCTCTTGCGTCAATTCGCCTCTGAATCAAAGCTTTGGGTCAATAGGGAAACGGTGCTACCATCGCGGACGAGGTGGACGACGCGGCTATCATCCTGGTTGACCCTGAGCATCCTGGTGCTTTAGAGCTGCTGCAGGAGGCCGCCAGCAAAGTCGTCCTGCATCATTCGTGGGTCAACAAGTCACTTAATGTCGGGCATCCGCTGGTGGAATCTAGCAACTGGGGCGATTGCAGGGTTACGCCTGATAATATCAACAATAACTTTATTTATGTCCCGCCACCCCCGCCCTCGAACCCGCAGCTCCAAACGCCTCGTCCAACACCGGAGAATCGTTCGTTCAATTTTTCCATGCCGTCCGGGTTTTCACAGGGTTCAGGAGGTATTACACCGCCTTCATCGCAACTGCCATATACCCCCACACCCTCACATTGGAACCGTGATCCCGTGATGGTACAACAGACCCCACAGCTACCCCTAACGAACCAGGTTGCACCCTACAATTCACAACTGATGCAATCATCTACCATGTTCTCTTCGTTCCCCGTGTCACAATCCGCAGATATGGGCGCAGCGGTGTACGGTCAACAATCGACTTGGCCGCCCCTTCATCCTGGGGCGTTCGGCATGATCCAACCACCAACGTTGGAAGATCTCCGACGTGCGTATGAAGTTATGATGTGGTTTCAAAGACCCTCCATGTATCAGCAACTTCCTGCCCCACCGACGCCTACCCAGCCCAACCCCACTTTCCATCCTCCTCCACCCCCTCCAACTCAACGTCCACCGGATACTACTGGTAGCCAACTTGAGGCTCCCACAGTGCCAGGGACCCCAGTTGCTGGGACGTTGTCACACCAGGATTCGATCGGCTCTAGTGATACTCTTCCTGACCTGGGTGATCCTCTGGGTTGTCCCCCCCTCGAAGGCTCCACTTTACCAATTTCTCCGGCCGAGTCAGTACAAATTCCACCCCCTCTGCCATCCGATAATCCCATGGGGCCGCCCACGATGCCAGTCCCGTTGCACACATATCCAAAGCTCTTCGAGCATGACATCGGGAAACCGATCATGTTCTGCGTCCCAATCATCCTCAAGGGACGAGGTAGGATTGCGGAGATCTTTAGGGTCAGTTTTTAGCCTCCGGCGAGCACGTCATGGTCTCACAAAATCCATCATATAGGCTACAGGAGGCGGGTTTACAGATGACGTGGAGGACGCAGACTACGTAGTCCTCGGCCAGTGGGAAGAGCACTACTTCGATGAGATGTGGTATAGTGCTCAGGACTATACCAAGCCTACTGTCACGCCCGCGTTCGTGATCGACTCTTACGAGAAGGGGAAACTCATGGATCCTAACGATTACCCCACGAGAGGACCAGAGAAGCCCCGGAGGGACGAACCAAAGAGAGTCAGGTCGCGACCCGTAACAAGTAGGAAACGGAGGGGTAGAGGTAGAGGAGGCTCGACGGCTGCGAGTCCTCGAGCTACGCCACCAACTGGGCCTTCAGAAGAATCACCGAAGTGGTTACGATTCTTCAAGGAGGCGGAGCACACGAAGTCGCTGCAGTATATAGGGGCTATGTTCAAAAAGAACGCGGAGCTCACACATGACGCTCTTGCAATCCACCTGCACAACAAGGTAGGACTTTTCGAGCTCTGTCCCCATGCTTCATTGATTTAAGGGTTTCTATTATTGGTTTGTTCAGATGCCGAACCACACGATTAACTCATGGAAGAAGTACTGTCTCCACCGTAAGGATGCAATAGAAGATCTTCGGAAGAGGGCCGTTGGCAATGCTGAGAAGAGGACTACTCCCAAGGACAAGGATTTAGCCGATGTGACTGGAACCGGAGCTAGTGCAACCGCTTTGCCTACTCCCCAACAAACTACCTCCCGCCAAGTCACCCCTCAGCAAGCTACCCCCCAGCAAGTTACCCCTCAACAAGCCATCTCCCAGCAAGCCATCTCCCAGCAAGCCATTCCTCAGCAAACCGACCACCAGCAAGCCATCCCCCAAGCCACCCCCCAGCAGGCCACTGATCCCCATGAAAGCCAACAACCCCCACCACCATACGAGAAGGTTGCCGAACCGGAATCGGTGGTGGTGAAGACGGAGCCTCTGGACGAGGATCAGATGGATTTCGCGTTTGCAACTCAGGTGCTGTCCGGCTGGAACGCGAACGAGGAGAGTGACGTAGCACTTTGGAAGAGAATGGAAAGTATGGTAAGCTCCATGGTGTGCTCTTTGAGCTTTTGGGTCGGCTAACGCGTGTCCTCAGCAACCTAGTGCTACTGCCCCCTCGTGGGAGGCGTTCTGCGAGAGACATTGGTCCCGGTTTGAACACTTCTTTGCAAACAAATCAACCAAGGCCCGAGGGTAATTCGGCTTCCACCGCGCTTTCCATAGTGCTCCCGACATGCTTTCTATGTTGCTCGTCCTTCTGCATTCGCGTTTTCGGTTTGCTTCTTGTCATAGCTGGATCGGACGGTGTAATCATCTACTAATATATTGGTTGCAAGGAGAGTTGGATGCGTAGCCGTCGCACGTAGTATTCTAGCTGGTGTGGGTAATTAGGTATCTGAATACTCAAGAACCCTCCTCTTGTTTGGAAATGATATCTGGCCGGAGAGAGGTCGGCTTGAAGAAACTGTTGCGTTTCTCCTCTTGTGACAGGGACCCTCCACCCATGATGTTCTTTCCTCCATAGTCGAAGGTGCCCACCGCTGCGCCGAGTACTGTGCAGCCGATTACGGCTACGGGAAGAGACCGGGCTAGAAAGATAGATCAGCCTCCTATTGTATCCTGTGAGGTTTGGGTAGTCAGTTGCGAACCTCGGATTCCCGCTAAGAACCCAGCAGCGCATCCACCAGCAGCACCGTTCAGCGAATCATCCTTCTCTCTCGTATTAGCCACCACCGATTCCGTCAAAGCGAACGTAGCACCCATAGCACCTATTCACCCCGAGTCCAAGCGTTCGGAGCCCAACCAATGGGGTGATTCCAATTTCGTTCAGCTCATGGATGTATGCGAAACGGGGGGGCAAAGAGAGAAGGAGCGTACCAAAGAACCCAATCGTCCCACCTGTCCTGGTCAGAAATCCAGCAGCACCGTAGTTGTGTGAGCTCAGAGCGTTTTGAACCGCGCTCACGAGGACTCCGACGCCAGCTGCTTGGATTCCTACCGCCGATGCGTAGCGGAGAGTGGCTCTTGGGTGGAAAGTTTCTGTCGGAATGGGTAGGATGTGCGGTGAGTCTGACATTGCCCAGGCAGGATTTTTGTGTGGTTGGAGGGAGAGAGCGTGTGTCGTCTCAGTTGGACTCGGTCGAAATTCGTCCTGGTCGGGTGAGGGACGATCGGAGGGATGAGGAATTGCCTTTTCGGGTAGGGGTCCTGCACCCACTACCAGCTATGGCGACTTGACCTGCCACCTCACGAATGACGCGTTTTCTCGTATCTTAATCCTAGGATGGATGTGGAAAACCTGCCTTGGTACAGAAATTCGCAAGATGACCAACCTTTTAAGCTTCAGCTTCAATCGCAGGTTTGGATCTTCACTCATCAGCCTCGCTTGAAGACATTGATCTAATCTGTGGTCCGTTTTGCGGGGAAGTTTGACGAGAGCTACGATTTTTCCAATGTCGCGTTATTTCCGTGGACTTTGAGTTCTTTGGATATGCTCTGGAACGGGGAATACGCCGACAGAAACGCGAACGAGTGGACGCAATGGGAATCTGTGGTCACGGATCTCTACGGGGCAATTGCTGCCATCGGTAACCACAAGCTGCACATCAAGACGCACAAATATAAGTATTCAGTCGAGCTTCCGCAGCAAAAGGTTAGTCTGAGGTTGGGGTCTCTAGGGTTCGCTCGTTCCCGACTAACCATTGGTTAGATCTACAGACCAAATGACTTCTCGTGTGCGTGGGCTTTGATGAGCCCTTCTCAGCCACTACTTCTGTTCAACGACGGAAGTGTGCTTCACATTCTCGACCCCATGATGAGGAAATTTGTCGGTTCCCTGGCAGGCCACGGTGGCGTAAGTTTCTCCCCCGGCACGATGTGGTCCGCATACCGACGGAATATTTAACAGCACATAACATCTATTGTCGTCCACCCGAGGATACCGCACTTTTTCTGCACGACGGCAAGGGATTTCACGACGAGAATCTACGATCTCGCGCAACAGGCGAGACAGGGTCCTCACAACCCACCGTGGCCACCTCGAGGGTTTGGACCAAGGGCAGGGTGAGTGGAACGCGCGAGCGACCTACGTTAGATACATCTAACTGTGTGTTATTTTATGAGGGCAGGGCAGCCGCCGGTATTCATGCCTCTTCTCCTGAGGGTAATGGTCCAGGACTTTGTACGATTATTTTGGCCGGGGGACGGTCTGGAGGTCATCAGGCTGCGGTAATGTGTGCTGTACGCCATCTAGATATATGGGTCGTGCTGCGGTTGCTTACTTCCTGGTATGCCAGGCTTTCCATCCTACCCTGCCTCTGATAGCTACCGGTGGCGTCAGTTTCTTGCAGTCCGGAAGCTTTAGGATTGAGGCTGATGTGAGGCTTAGATGGATAGGTTCGTTAGGATATGGAAGCTTCCGCTACACAGGAAGATCACTACGGCGAATGATCCCTCTGACCGACTCGATAAACCTGTATTCGCGAGTGCGCACATCCACCAAGCTCGTGTGCTCTCCGTCGCGTGGTGAGGGCCTCTCTCGCTGATGTCTTGACATTCCATTCAATGTCCATCAGGCTGAGTGACGACGTGTTGATAACGCACTGCGCATCGTGGTTAGGACATGTAAACGATAATCCACGTCATCCGGAGTTTCAAGAATTCCCTGGGAGTTTGACGCTCTGGAGGTGGTTGGGGTTGCGCAGGTTCTTCCCTGAGGGGAAAGAAATTCAGGAGAATTCCAGGGGTTGTGCTGCGGTACAGTCGGAGTTCTTTTTCAATCTCATTTCGGAGTTGACGATGGTTGGCTTCTAGGATTATCAGGAAAGCTGTAAGCAATCATTGAAACCGGCCTCGATTGGCCCAGTGCTCACGTCTATTTTGGCGTCAAGCATCCTTCAAACTTATCTCGGAATACCGAATTCCGATAGAGACTTCCGAGGTCAGGGTATCACACGGACCTAACCAGGACCCGCTGGTCCTCTTGTCCACAGACACCACGACCAGGATCATGAACGTCACGCATTTCAAACCCCGTATTCCCCAACCATTTTTTATCAATGACCTCGATGACCTCCACAAGAAGCGGGCGGATGTAAGGCAAAAGGAGTTTGAACTGGATTCGAAGAAAACCAAGAACAAGGAGTTGACCATTGATGATTTTGCAGAGAGGGCACCCGAGCCGCCGATGAGAGACATGAGGAGTATTGAGGAGGTGCCGCGGTGGACAATATATGCGACTCATGCGATTCGCGCGTCGGCGTTGGCAGTTGGGACCAGAAGACTGGTCACTGTTGGACCACAGGCTGTATCTGTCTGGACACGATGACCCCGTCCGCATTGCATTTGCACTCACATCTGCTGTTGCTCTCCGTCTTGGGATTTTAGTTTTACTTCTCAAACCAGTCATATTCCTAGATACGACGAATGAAACTATAACAACGAGGAAATAGTAACGAAAAGAGAACTGTA
>Ga0307513_10010920_pt1 | contig 11341 bp, 5 predicted proteins | sample 15_EM_MG_FD_202174 | JGI IMG/M metagenome (GOLD analysis project Ga0307513, IMG submission 202174) | Populus trichocarpa ectomycorrhiza microbial communities from riparian zone in the Pacific Northwest, United States - 15_EM | ecosystem: Host-associated > Plants > Roots > Unclassified | place... | reverse complement strand
ATCGCCGCCGATGAAGACCACGACGCCGATACTCGACGTGACGGACGACAGCGTCAGCCCGTCGAACACGAACGGCAGCCGCAGCTCGATGCCGATCTTGCGCGCGACCCGTTCCGCGTCGTCATCGGAGTTCAGGGCTTCGAGGATGATCACGAACTCGTCGCCGGCCAGCCGCGCCACGGTGTCCGTGACCCTCACGCAGCGCTGCAGCCGCCTGGCAAATTCCTTCAGCACCGCGTCACCGATGGCATGGCCGTGGGCGTCGTTGATCGGCTTGAAGTGGTCGACATCGAGGAACATCAGGGCCATGGCGCGATCGTCGCGCTTGCTGCGCGCCATCGCCTTCTGCAGCAGGTCTTCGAAGCGGCGGCGATTCGGCAGGCCGGTGAGCGCATCGACGTGCGCCAGCTGGTCGAGCTGCATCTCCACCTTCTTGGACGCCGTCACATCGGTCGTCAAGGTGTAGATGCCAGCGACAGTACCGTCGGCCTGCACGTCGGGGATGTACTCGGTGCGCAGGTAGCGGTTGACGCCCAACGCCACCGACTCCGCTTCGAAGCTCACCCGCTCCCCGGCCAAGGCGCGTTGCATCAGTTCGCGGCGTTGTTCGTAGAGCGCCGGGCCGATCACGTCGCCGATGGGCCGGCCGACGACCGCGTCGGGGTCCAGGCCCAGCCAGGCCCGCCACGTTCCGTTGCAGAAGCGCAGGCGCAGGTCCTTGTCGATGTAGGAGATCAACAGCGGCAGGTTGTCGGTGATGTCGCGCAGCCGCCGGCTGCTGGCGGACAACTGCGCCTCGGCCGCCTTGCGCTCCGAGATGTCATGCAGGAAGGCGTTGGCCGCGAACCCGTCCGGTGTCTGCAGCGCGCCGATCGACAGCTCGACGGGGATCTCATGCCCGTCCTCGTGCAAGGCCATCAGCTCGACGCGGTTGTTGATGACCGGGCCGCTGCCGGTGCGGGCGAAATCCAGCAGGCCGGCGGCATAGCTGCCGCGCAGACGCGGCGGAATCATGACGTCGGCCAGCGAGCGGCCGAGGACGCCCGCGCGCTGCCATCCGAACGTGGCCTCGGCCTGGCGGTTCCATTCGGCAATGAGGCCGTGGTGGTCGATGCCGATGAAGGCGTCCGGTGCGTGCGCCAGGATGCTGCGGATGCGCTCCTCGCTGCGCTCCAGTTGGGCCGTGCGGGCGGCGGCGCTCCTGGCCTGCTGCATCGTCGTGACCAGCGACCACAGCGCCAGCGCGCCGAACAGCAAGGTCACCGTGCCGGCGACGGCGGCGTCGCGGCGCCAGTTCGCGAGCCACTCGTCCACGCTCTGGCCGACGCCGACCACCAGCCGTGTGGCGCCCGCGCGCTCGAGGCCGAGCATGCGTTCCACGCCGTCCACCGGCGCCTTGTTGATGTGGACGCCGGCGTTCGCGCCGGCGTGCAGCCCAGCCAGAACCCCATCGTCGCGAAGTACTTTCTTGCCGACCAGCGCGGGCGCTGCCGGCCGCCGGGCCAGCAGGATGCCGCTGTCGTCGGTGAGGATGACCGTGCCGTGATCGCCCACCTCGAAACGCCGGAACAGGTTCTCGAACAGATCGATCGGCGTGCCGACCAGGATGACGCCCTTCAACGCCCCGCCGGGCCCGCTGATGCGGCGGCTGAACACCAAGGCCAGCTTGCCGTTGATGCGCGAGACGAAGACCTGGCTGATGAAGAGGCCGGCGTCGCGCGCGACATGCGCCTGAAAGAAGTCCAGGCCCTTGGACGAGCCCGCGTAGGGCTGCGCATCCGACGTGAAGACCTGGCGGCCATCGGCGTCGAGCACGCGCATCAGAACCGGCAGGCCGATTCGCAGCACGTTGTCGCGCAGCACCTGGTTGCCGAGCTCGGTGCGCACCGGTCCCCGCTCGGTCAGCTCCAGCAGGGCCAGGCTGTCGCGTGCACCGGCGATCGCGAGGTCGATGCTGGTCACCACTCCGCCCGTGTACAGCGCCAGCGCAGCCGTCAGGTTTCGGGTGTCGCGGGTCAGTTCCTCCATCGCGCGTTCACGCGATCGCTGCAGCAGCAAGGCGACGACCACGCCCATGGCAACGATGAGCACCACGCCCAGCGCGTTGAGTAGACGGCCATGCTTCGGGATCAAAACCGTACCGTGGAGTCGATGCAGACGAATGCCGTCGAGGGTACGCCCTGGCAAAGCCGGCAGGCGCGTTTGCGGGCCGCTCCCGTCGCCGGCGCTTGCGCCAGCGCAAGATCTCTCTATCTCCCGAGCCTCGCCGTCAGCCGCTCGCGCACGGCACGCGTGTGAACCGGCAGCACGATCACATCGCCGGGCTCGGCGGCGTCGAGCAGTGCCTGCGCGGCGGCCTCTTCGTCGGGCTCCGTGGTGATGCGCTCGGGCGCCGTGCCCGCTGCCAGCAAGGCGCGTTCGATCAACGCCGGCACCTCGCCGGGGGCGCGCCCGCGCAGCATCTGCGGCAGCTCCTTGATCACCACGCGCTCGGGCGCGAAGCGTGCGGCGGTGCGTGCCAGTTCGATGATCGCCGCGTCGTCGCGGTTGCCGGCCTGGCCGAGCAGCAGGAACAGACGGGTCGGCTGCAAGGCGCGCGCGACCCCGAGCAGCTGCGCCAGGCCGTCGGGGTTGTGCGCATAGTCGATCAATACGCTGGCGCCGCGGTGCTGCCAGCGTTCCAGCCGGCCCGGGTTGTCTTGCGGCGACGAACCGAAGTGCCGCAGCGTGCCGATGATGGCCGCCAGCGGCAGGCCGAGCGCGGCGGCGGCGAGCGCGGCCGCGGCCAGGTTGGCGGTGTTGTGGCGGGCAGCGCCGCCGAGAGTCAGCGGCAGCCCGGAGACTTCGCCGAGCGGGTGTTCCTGCCCGCCGTGGCACAGCAGCAGCGCGCCGTGGCGCAGGCCGCAGGTGCTGCCGCCTTTGCCGCGCAATTCAGTCAGCGCGGGGTGGCCGTGATCGGCGGCGAACAAGGCCTGCCGCGCGCCTGCCGCATGCGGCAGGCGCGCGGCCGCGGCCATCAGCGTCGTGTCGTCGGCGTTGAGCACCAGCGTGCCGCCGTGCAGCACCGCACGCGCGACCACCAGTTTGGTCTCGGCCAGGTCGTCTGCATCTTCGATGCCGTATTCGCCCAGATGGTCGGGGCTGATGTTGGTGACGACCGCGACATCGGCGCGACGCACCGCCAGCCCGCGGCGCAGGAGGCCGCCGCGGGCGGTTTCCAGAACGGCGGCCTGCACCTGCGGGTGGCGCAACACCTCGCGCGCGCCGGCCGGGCCGGCGTAGTCGCCGTCGGTCAGCGCGCGGCCGCCGACGAAGACGCCTTCGGTGCAGCAATGGCCGGGCACCAGGCCGGCGGCCGCGGCCATCGCGGCGAGCAGCCGCACCGTCGTCGTCTTGCCGTTGCTGCCGGTGACGAGCACGGTCGGCACGTCGTGCAGTTCGGCCCAGGGAACGGCGTCTGTCGCGGGCAGGCCGTGGCGTGGCCAGCGGCGGCTGCCGGTGCCGGCGCCGAGCGAGACCTCGTCGTCGTCTTCGATCAGCGGCAGGCCATGCGCCGCCGCCTCGGCGCGCAGCGCGGCGAGCGCCGGCAGCCGCTCGGCCGCGGCGCGCGCGGCCAGCGTCGCGGCGGCGTCCTCACCGAAGTCTTGCGCGAGGTCGAATCCGGTCTCGCCGGCCTCGGCCGCCGCACGTTCCCAGGCCCATTCGTTGACTTCGGTGGCGGTGAAAAGCAGGTCTTCGGGCGCCGCGAAGACCAGCAGCGCGCCGCCCGCGTGGCGCTCGATCAGCGGCTGCGGGTCGGGCCAGCCCAGCCTGGTGCACATCGCGCGCACGTGCCCGGCCCAGCGGGCCCATGCCGCCGGGTCGGCTGCGGCAATGCCCAGCGGCGTCAAGGTCACTGCCGGCCCGGCGAACCAGCGGTTCGGCCCGGTCAGGCGGCGCGAATCGTCGAAGCCGTGGTTCGGCTCCGCCTGAGGCATCGGCGCGCTCAGTCGGCTGCCTCACCGACGAAGCGCAGACCGCGCTCGTCGCGAACGAAGCCGCTCGCTTCGAGAGCGGCGTCGTCGTGCGCGGCCATCGCCAGCGGTTCATCGGCGGGTTCATCGCCCGGCTCGGCGGCCGGCTTCGGCGCGGCGCGCACGGGGGCAAGCACCGCCGCGCCGGCAACCGCCTCCGGCTTGAACTTGATCACCTGTTTCCACGATCGCGTCAGCGCATCGGCGAAGACCAGCAGCAGATCGCCCGGCTGGCCCATCCGCAAGGCCGAGTCGATGGCCTCCTGCTCATCCGGGATGATCCCGATCGCGTCTTCCGCGACGCCACGATCGCGCAGCACCTGGGCGATCATCTTCGGCACCTCGTCGCCCGCGCGCCCGCGCAGGCCGTCGTCGCGGCGGCAGATGTAGTGGTCGAAGCGCCCGGCCACGGCTTCGGCGATCGCGCGGATGTCTTCGTCGCGCCGGTCGCCCGGCCCGGCGACGACGACGATGCGCCGGCCGCGCACGTCCAGCCTCCCGGCCAGGTCGGCCATCGCGGCCACCGCATGCGCGTTGTGCGCGTAGTCGAAGATCACCTTGAACGGGTGTTCGTCGTAGACGTTCATCCGCCCCGGCGCCTGGAAAAAAGTGCTGTCGAAGGTGCGCAGGCCCTGGCGGATGGCGTCGAGCTTGATGTCGAGGCTGAACGCCAGCGCGGCGGCGAACATCGCGTTCTGCACGTTGTGCATCGCCCGGCCTTCGAGCGTGGCCGGGATCAGGTGGGTCCACATCAGCGGGATGTGGCGGCCCTTGTCGTAGAGCGTGATCATCTGGCCGTTGACGCCGGCCTCCAGCGCGCAGGCGCGGCCGCCGGCGCGGATGTGCTCGCGCACCACCACGTGCTGCGGGTTCAAGGTGACGTAGCACAGGTGCTTGGCCTCGGTGTGCGCCGACATGCGGATCGCGTTTTCGTCGTCGGCGTTCAGCACCGCGCAGTCGCGCGCGACTTCGACGACGATGCGCTTGACCTCGGCCAGTTGTTCGAGCGTATCGATGCCTTTCATGCCGAGGTGGTCGGCCTGCACGTTGAGCACCGCGCCGACGTTGACGAAAGGCACGCCCATGCCGGCGCGCAGCAGGCCGCCGCGCGCGATCTCGAGCACGGCGATGTCGATCTTCGGGTCGGCCAGCACCATGCGGGTGGCGACCGGCCCCGTCATGTCGCCTTCGACGGTTCGCTGGCCGTCGATGTAGACGCCGTCGGTCGTGGTCAGCCCCGGCGTGTGGCCGGCCATCTTGGCGATGTGCGCCAGCATCCGCGAGGTGGTGGTCTTGCCGTTGGTGCCGGTGATGCAGGCGATCGGCACTCTTGACGCGGCACCGGCCGGGAACAGCATGTCGATCACCGGCCCGGCGGCGTCGCGCGGCGTGCCTTCGCTGGGCGCCACGTGCATGCGGAAGCCCGGCGCGGCGTTGACTTCGCAGATGCCGCCGCCGACCTTGCGGTAGCTCTCGGTGATGTCGGGGCAAAGGAAATCGACGCCGCCGACATCGAGGCCGATCGCGGTGACCGCGCGCACCGCCATCTCGCGGTTGTCGGGGTGGATGACGTCGGTCACGTCGGTGGCGGTGCCGCCGGTGGAGAGGTTGGCGGTGCTGCGCAGCAGGACGGCCTGCTCGGGCGCCGGCACCGAATCGGCGTTCAGGCCCTGGCGGGCGAGCATCGTCTCGGCCTGTGCGTCCAGCGCCAGCCGGGTCATCACCTTCTCGTGGCCGATGCCGCGCCGCGGGTCCTGGTTGACGATCTCGATCAGCTCCTTCACCGTGTGCGAGCCGTCGCCGATCACGCGCCCGGGCGTGCGGCGGGTCGCCGCGACGAGCTCGCCGTTGACGACCAGCAGGCGGTGGTCGTCGCCTTCGAGATAGGTCTCGACGATCACCGAACCCGAATGTTCGGCCGCTGCCGCAAAGCCGGCACGCACCTCGTCGGCGGTCTTCAGCCCGATCGAGATGCCGCGGCCGTGGTTGCCATTGAACGGCTTGGTGACGACGGGGTGGCCCAGCTTCTCGGCGGCGCGCACGGCGCGTTCGGCCGAGCGAACCAGCTCCTGCCGCGGCACCGGCAGCCCGCAGTTGGCGAGGATCTTGTTGGTCTCCTCCTTGTCCTGCGCCAGCTCGACCGCGATGTAGCTGGTGCGGCCGGTCACGGTCGCCTGGATGCGCTGCTGGTACTTGCCGTGGCCGAGCTGGATCAGGCTTTGTTCGTTCAGCCGCAGCCAGGGGATCTTGCGCTCTTCGGCGGCCTTCACCAGCGATGCGGTCGAAGGGCCGAGCGCACGCCGCTGTGCGTAGCGGATGTATTCGTCGCGCGCGCTCGCCCAGTCCCAGTCGGCCGGAACGCTGTTGTCACCACACAGAGGTCGCAGTTCGGCCGGCAGCAGCGAACACAGCAGTTGGATCGCCAGCTCGCCGGCGGCGATGCCTTCATCGCGCTGCGCGTATTCGTAGACGACGGTGTAGACGCCGGCAGTGTCGGTACTGCGCGTCTTGCCGAAAGTGACGTCTTCGCCGGCGATGTTCTGCAACTCGATCGCGACGTGTTCGAAGACATGGCCGAGCCACGTGCCTTCATCTTCGCGCATGCGGCGGATCAGGCCGCCGGGCGCGCGGTACGAGCAGCCGTGCTCCTGCAGCGTGGGCAGCGCGGCGACCAGCGCATCGACGTAGGCCGGGCCCAGCTTGCCGGTTGGCCACTGCTCGAGTTCGCCGAGATCGAGCAAGACCTTGATGACCGGGAAATGCGCGTACAGCGACGGACCCACGTAGACGTTGCGCTCGACGATCCGCATCGGATTCTTCCTTTTAGCTCTTGGTCTGGTTCAGCGTGCCGGCATCGGCCTGCCGCGTGTGCAGGTTGAAGGTCGCGCCCTGCGTCAGGATGTGCAGCTTCACACCGAGCAGGCACACCGGCCGGCCTTCGCTGACGCTGTCCATCGACGAGAACTGCACCTCGCCCGCGTCGACCACCGTGATGCCGCCCGAGCCTTCGACATGCACCGTGTTGTCGGGCGCGATGAAGGCGGCGGTGTCTTCGTCCAGGCCGACGCCGACCGCGAACGGGTTGTAGGCCAAGGCGGTGAGCAGCCGGCCGAGCCGGTCGCGCTGGCGGAAGTGCTGGTCGATGATGAAGCGGTTGGTCAGCCCCAGCCCCGGCGCCAGCCGCACCGAGCCGGCGATCGGTGTGCTGCCTTCGTCGCCGAAAGCGATCATGTGCTCGCTGATGAAGGCCGCGCCGGCGCTGGTACCGGCGACCGGCACGCCGGCGGCGTTGAGCTGGCGCACGGCCTTGGCGACCGAAGTGCCGCCGATCAGCGTCGACAGGCGCAGCTGGTTGCCGCCGGTGAAGAACACGCCGCTGGCCTGGGCCAGGCGTTCCAGCCGGCCGGGCTCTTCGGCATCGCGCCGGGTGTCGAAATCGAGCGAGGTCACGCGCTCGGCGCCCAGCTCGCCGAAGATGCGCTCGTAGCGCGGCCCGGTGCTGCGCAACAGGCTCGCGCAGGGGATGACGACGATGTCGGCGCTGTCGCCGCCGGCCAGTTGCACGAAGCGGCGCAGGATCTGCGGCGAGCTCTCTTTCTCCTCGGCGCCGCCGATCGGTACGATCCAGCCTCGTTGTTTGCCTTCGGCCACCTTGCTGGCGCACATCCGTCGAACCCTTTCCTCGTTGTTCCCAATGATGCCTGATGCCCTAGCCCCGACACCGGTAGTCGCCATCCACGGCGGCGCCGGCACGATCGCGCGCGCCGCGATCTCGCCCGAACAACAGGCGCGCTACCGGGCCGCGCTCGATGCGATCCTGCTCGCCGCGCAGGCGCAGCTCGCCGGCGGCGCGGCCGCGCTCGACGTGGTGGTCGAGGCGGTGCGGCAACTCGAGGAGTGCCCGCTGTTCAACGCCGGCTTCGGCTCGGTCTATACCGCCGACGGCCGCCACGAGCTCGATGCCTGCGTGATGCGCGGCAGCGACCTCGCCGTCGGTGCGGTGGCCGGCATCACGACCTTGCGCAATCCGGTGCTCGCCGCACGCGCGGTGCTCGAAGGCGGCGGCCCGGTTTTGTTGATCGGGGCCGGCGCCGAGCGTTTTGCTGCCGAGCATGGGTGTGAAACGGTCGCGCCCGACTGGTTCGGCACGCCTGAGCGACTGCGGCAATTGCGCGCCGCTCAGGCGGCCGCCGTGGTCACTCTCGACCACGATGCGCCGCTCGACGAACGCGCGAAGTTCGGCACCGTCGGCGCGGTCGCGCTCGACGGAAGGGGCCACCTGGCCGCCGCCACGTCGACCGGCGGCATGACCAACAAGCGCCCGGGCCGCGTCGGCGACTCACCGATCGCCGGCGCCGGCTGCTATGCCAACGACCGCACGGTGGCCGTCTCGTGCACGGGGGTCGGCGAAGCCTTCATCCGCGGGCTGGCAGCCTACGACGTCTCGGCGCTGATCGAATACGCCGGCCTGCCGCTGCAAGAAGCCGCGCGCCGGGTCGTGATGGAGACGCTGCCGCCGCTCGGCGGTGAAGGTGGGCTGATCGCGATCGACCGCCACGGCAACGTCGCCCTGCCCTTCAACACCGAAGGCATGTACCGCGGCTGGGCGCGGGTCGGCGAAGCGGCGGTGTCGGCGATCCACGCCGATGAGGCTTGACGTTCAGCCGACGGCGACGCCCGCCCGTTCCAGCATCGCGTGCAGCAGCACGTTGCACCCGGCCGTGATGTGCTCGGGCTTGGCGTCTTCGATCTCGTTGTGGCTGATGCCGTCCTTGCACGGGATGAAGATCATCCCGGCCGGCGCCAGCCGCGCCATGTAGACGGCGTCGTGGCCGGCGCCGGAGACGGCGCGCATGTTCGAGTAACCGAGCTTGTGCGCCGCCCGCGCGACCGCGTCGACGCATTCGGCGTGGAACGGCTGCGCCGGGTAGGCCGAGACCGGCGTGATCTCGATCGGCAAGCCGCTCTCGGCCGTCAGCTTCGCGGCCACCGCGCGGATGTCGGCATCCATCGCGTCGCACAGCGCATCGCTCGCGTTGCGCAGGTCGATGCTGAACTTCACCCGGCCCGGGATCACGTTGCGGCTGTTCGGGTGGACCTGCACCATGCCCACCGTGCCGCGGCCATGCGGCGGGTGGCGGTGGGCGCAGGCCACCACTTCCTGCATCAGCTTGGCGGCGATCTGTAGCGCGTCCTTGCGCAAGGCCATCGGCGTCGGCCCGGCATGGGCTTCCATGCCGGTAACGACGCAGTCGTACCAGCGGATGCCGAGCACGCCGGTGACGACGCCGATCGTCTTGTCGTTGTCCTCGAGCACCGGGCCTTGTTCGATGTGAGTCTCGAAATAGCAGCCGATCGGGTGCGCGCCGGGCTCTTCGCTGCCGATGTAGCCGATGCGTTCGAGCTCGTCCTTGACGCTCTTGCCTTCGGTGTCCTTCGCCGCGTAGGCGTGCTCCAGCGTGAAGGCCTTGGCGAACACGCCCGAGCCCATCATCACCGGCACGAAGCGCGAGCCTTCTTCGTTGGTCCAGAACGCGACTTCGACCGGCGCTTCGGTCTGGATGCCATGGTCGTTCAGCGTGCGCACGACCTCGATACCGGCCAGCACGCCGTAGTTGCCGTCGAACTTGCCGCCGGTCGGCTGGGTGTCGATGTGGCTGCCGGTGACGATGGGCGGCAGGCTGTTGTCGCGGCCGGGGCGGCGCATGAAGCCGTTGCCGATTCGGTCGATCGTCACCGTCATGCCGGCCTCGCGCGCCCAGCCGGTGACGAGGTCGCGGCCCTGCTTGTCGAGGTCGGTCAGGGTCAGCCGGCAGACACCGCCCTTCGGCGTGGCGCCGATCTTCGCCAGCTCCATCAGACTCGCCCACAGGCGGTCGCCGTCGATTCGCAGTTCGTCGATCTGGCCTTTGGTCTTCATGTCCATGGTGCAGCTCCTTCAGCGAGCGACGGCGGTGGGTGCGAGCTCTGACGTGCGCTTCGCGACGGCCTGGAAGTTGGGGCCGAACGGCGGCCGCTTGATGTAGCGGCCGGCGCCTTGCACCGCGCGCAGGTCGCCGTCGGCCCAGACCAGCTTGCCCTGGCTCAGCGTGTGGGTCGCCAGCCCCTGGACCTTGCGGCCTTCGAAGATGTTGAAGTCGCCTTTCGAAAACTGCGTCTTCACCGAGATCGTCTTCGTCGCGCTCGGGTCCCACAGCACGAGGTCGGCATCGGCGCCTTCGACGATGCAGCCCTTCTTCGGGTACAGGTTGAAGAGCTTGGCGCAGTTGGCCGAGGTGACGGCGACGAACTCGCTCGGCGTCAGCCGGCCGCTGTTGACACCGGCATCCCAGATGACTTGCATGCGGTCTTCGATGCCGCCGCAGCCGTTCGGAATCTTCGTGAAGCTGTCGCGGCCGGCCGCCTTCTGCGGCGCGCAGAAGACGCAATGGTCGGTTGCGGTCGTGTGGAGCTGGCCCGATTGCAGGCCGCGCCAGAGCATTTCCTGGTGTCCTTTGGGGCGGAACGGCGGGCTCATCACGTAGGCCGCGGCGGTCGCGAAATCGGGGTGGCGGTAGACGCTGTCGTCGATGACCAGGTGGCCGGCGAGCACCTCGCCGTAGACGCGCTGGCCGCGAGCGCGCGCACGGGTGATCGCTTCGACGGATTCGATGCAGCTCACGTGCACGATGTAGATCGGCACGCCCAGGACATCGGCAATCGCGATCGCGCGGTTCGCGGCTTCGCCTTCGACCATCGGCGGCCGGCTTAACGGGTGGCCTTCGGGACCGGTGATGCCCATCTTCATCACTTCCTGCTGCAACAGGTAGACCAGCTCGCCGTTCTCGGCGTGCACGGTCGGCATCGCACCGAGTTCGAGCGCGCGCTTGAAGCTGTTCACCAAGGTCTCGTCGTCGCACATGATGGCGTTCTTGTAGGCCATGAAGTGCTTGAAGCTGTTGATGCCTTCCTCAGTCACCAACGTGCCCATGTCGGCATGCACCCGGTCGCTCCACCAGGTGACTGCGACGTGGAAGCCGTAGTCGCCGGCCGCCTTCTCGGCCCAGCCGCGCCAGGTGCGGTAGGCGTCGAGCAGGCTTTGCTGCGGGTCGGGGATCACGAAGTCGATGATGCTGGTGGTGCCGCCGGTGAATCCGGCTGCCGTGCCGGTGAAGAAGTCGTCGGCGGCGACCGTGCCCATGAAGGGCAGTTGCATGTGCGTGTGCGGGTCGATGCCGCCGGGCATCAGCAGGCGGCCGCCGGCGTCGAGCAGTTGCGCGCCGGCGGGGGCGTCGAGCCCGGCGCCGACTTCGGCAATGCGGCCGTCGACGACCAGCACATCAGCACGG
>Ga0307513_10010919_pt1 | contig 11341 bp, 11 predicted proteins | sample 15_EM_MG_FD_202174 | JGI IMG/M metagenome (GOLD analysis project Ga0307513, IMG submission 202174) | Populus trichocarpa ectomycorrhiza microbial communities from riparian zone in the Pacific Northwest, United States - 15_EM | ecosystem: Host-associated > Plants > Roots > Unclassified | place... | reverse complement strand
TTCGGTCCGGGGACGAAGAACACCTCGATCGTGACGAGCGCCTGGGTCGGCCCGCGCGCCGGCGCGGTCGCGGGGTCGCGATGCTCGACGCGATCGGCGCGGCCGGGCGGCGGCTTGGGCGCGGCGCTGGCCGAGGTGGTCAGCACGCAGGCCGCGATCGCGGCGGCGCGGATCACGGCGCGGCGCTCGCTTCGTCGTCGGACGCCTTGGCGTCGGACGCCTTGGCGTCGGGCGCCGCCGCGTCGGCGGCGAGGTCCTCGCGCGCCGCGGTGGTCGCGTCGCCGGCGGTGGTCGCGCCCGCGTCGGCGGTGCTCGCGTCGCCGGTCGGCTCGACGGGCTCGACCGACGGCCACAGGTAGGCGAAGTACAGCCCCGCCGACACGATGATTCCGAGCACCAGCGCGAGCATGAATGGTTCCCAGATCACATCGCGATCATAGCGCGGCGCTCGCCGTGGTGTAGGCTCTGCGGCGCATGTACGCCCTCGCCCTCCTGGTGTCTGCCGGGACCACCGCCGTGACCACCGGCCTGCCGTACTTCCATCTCGGCGCGATCGAGGTCGGCGTGCCGATCCAGTGGTTCGGGATGATCGTCGCGGTCGGCGTCTTGATCGGCGCCGTGCCGCTGCGCCGCTACGCCGAGTGGCACGGCGTCAGCGACGAGCACATCCGCGGCCTGTTGACCTGGATCATGATCAGCGGCTTTCTCGGCGCGCACGAGCTCGACGTGATCGCGTACCAGTGGGATCGCATCGGCGAAGCGACCAACGTGGCGCCGGCGGGCTGGTGGTTCCTGCCGGCCGGGCTGTGGCCGTCGAACTGGCCGCTCGTGTTCCGGTTCTGGGACGGCATCTCGTCGTACGGCGGCTTCATCGGCGGCGCGGCGGGCTTCGCGATCTACACGTGGTGGAAGCGCCTGCCGGTGCGGATGTTCGCGGACGCCACGGTGATCGGCCTGTTGCCGGCGTTCTCGATCGGCCGCATCGGCTGCACCGTGGTCAGCGATCACATCGGCGCCGCGGTCGCGGACGACCGCTGGTACGCGTTCATCGCGATGAACTACCCGCGCAAGCTCAACCTGGCGGGCCTCGCCGAGGCGTACCCCGGGACCAGCGAGTTCATCCGGGCGTGGAACCTCGGCTTGATCGAGCTGCTCTACCTCATCCCCGTCAACGCGGTGATCCTGTGGCTCGCGTTCCGGCCGTCGAAGCGCATGCCGGCCGGGTTCATCGCCGTGCTCGCTGGCGTGCTCTACGCGCCGGTGCGCTTCCTGCTCGACTTCCTGCGGCCGGAGGGCACCGATCCGCGCATCATTGGCCTGACCTTCGCGCAGTGGAGCTCGTTCCTCGCGATCGGCGCGGCGCTCTACGCCGCGAGCCGCATCCTCAAGTCCGGCGAGCCGGCCACGCCGGTGACGCGCACGTCGCGCGAGGCGCAGGCGCGCCTGCGCGAGCTGCTGCGCGATGATGAGGAGAGCCAGCTGAAGCGCGCGAACGACCAGCGGGCCGAGGCGGACCGCAAGGCCGCCGCGCTCGCCAAGGCGCGGGCGGAGCGCGACGCCGAGGTCGCCGAGGAGATCGCGGCGAAGGCGGCGGCCAAGGCCGCGCTGGCCGGCGAGGGCGCCGCCAAGCCAGTCGAGGCCAAGCCGGTCGAGGCCGAGCCGGCCGAGGCCAAGCCGGTCGCGGCCAAGCCCGCGAAGCCGGTCGAGGCCAAGCCGGACGGCGTGAAGCCGGGGGCAGCCAAGCCCGCCGGCTCGAAGAACCGCAAGCGGTAGCTACACCGTCGAGTGCGTCGGCGAGGCGTGTGCGGCCGGCTCCGACGCCGTCGGCTCGACCTGCGCGCGCAGCATCGGCGCAAAGGCCGCGCGGTACGCCCACGCGAGGTAGGCCGTGAGCGCCGCGAGCACCAGGATGATCGGCAAGCCCTCCGGCGCGTAGACGCCGTGGAAGAGCAGGATCGCGATCTCGATCGGCGCGAGCAGGGTGAGGGCGAGCGGGACGAAGCGGTTGCCGAGCAGCATCAGGCCGGCGCCGATCTCGATGATCTTGACCACCGTCAGGACCTTGCCGGCGACCAGGGCGCCGAGGAACGCGCCGGCCTCGGGCGGCGGCGGAGGCTGGGGCAGGAAGTGCAGGAAGAAGTTCGTGCCGAACACCACGAACGCGAGGCCGAGCAGGACGCGGGCGACGACGGGGACCTTGGACCGGACCGACATGGGGGAGCTCCTTGGAGGGCGCGACGGGCGCCGATGAAGCCAGCGTAGACCGTTGCGAAAAATGCACTAGTCTCCGGATGGGCAAGGGATTATTGTTGTGGAGACAAATATGGACCTGAATCGTGCCGCCACGTTCCTGCGCGTCGTCGAGTCCGGTGGCTTCACGGCGGCGGCGATCGCGCTGGGGCTGCCGACGTCATCGGTCAGCCGCAGCGTCGCCAAGCTCGAGGAGGATCTCGGCGTCGTGCTGCTCGAGCGCACCACGCGGCGGGTCGCGCTGACCGAGGTCGGGCGCGCCTACTTCGAGCGGGTGCGCGACGCCCTGGCCGGGCTCGACGCGGCGACGGCGGTCGCGCTCGACGCCGCGCGCGAGCCGCACGGGCTGGTGCGGCTCGCCGTGCCGGCGGACTTCGCGTGCGCGCTCGCGCCGGCGGTCACGTCGTTCCGGCGCCTGTATCCGAAGATCCGGATCGAGCTGTCGGCGACGGCGCGGGCGGCCGAGCTCGTCGGCGAGCACGCCGATCTCGGGATCGTGGTCGGACGGCTGCCGGACTCGTCGCTGATCAGCCGGCGGGTCGGCGAGGCCTCGCATCACCTGTTCGCCGCGCCGAGCTACCTCGACGCGCGGGGCGCGCCGCGTGCGCTGGCGGATCTGGCGCGCCACGACGCGATCTCGCTGGGCGGCGGCGTGACCGCGTGGGAGTTGACCGGCCCCGACGGCGTCGAGACCGTGCCGATCACCAGCGCGATCGCCGCGGACCACCTCGGCTTCGTCGTCGAGATGGCGCTCGCCGGGTTCGGCGTCGCGCTGTTGCCGGCGTTCTCGGCGATCGCGCACGTGGCGAGCGGCGCGCTGGTCCCGGTGCTGCCGAGCTTCAGTACGCGCCTTCAGCTCCAGCTGCTGACCCCGGCGTCGCGCCATATCCCGCACCGGGTCGCGCTGCTGCGTGACTTCCTCGCGGCGCACCTCGCCCCCGAGTGCACCAAGCATGGCTAACGGGCGGCATAGCTGACGTGAGGCCTGCTCGAGTGCTATCACTCCGCGCGTTGCCCCTCCGATGACCGATCAGCTCGAAGTTCTGCTCGCCGATGGCGTGATCGATGAGGTGCTCGGGCGCCTGAAGAGCGGCAAGGAGGCGAACATCTCGCTGGTCCGCCGCGGCGACCAGGTGCTCGCGGCCAAGGTCTACAAGGACCGCGCGACGCGCAGCTTCAAGAACAACGCCGACTACAAGGAGGGCCGCAAGGTCCGCAACAGCCGGACCGCGCGCGCGATGGAGGGCGGCGGCAAGTTCGGGCGCGACGCCGCCGAGCAGGAGTGGAAGTCGGCCGAGGCCGACACGCTGTACAAGCTCGCCGGCTCGGGCGTGCGGATCCCGGCGCCGGTGATGTTCTACGAGGGCGTGCTGCTGATGGAGCTGGTGCGCGACGCCGAGGGCCGGCCAGCGCCGCGCATGATCGACGTCACGATCGAGCCCGCGGCCGCGGTCGGCGTCTACGCGGACCTCGTGGCGCAGATCATCGCGATGCTGTGCTGCGACGTGATCCACGGCGATCTGTCGCCGTACAACATCCTGGCGTCGGCGGACGGGCCGGCGATCATCGATTTTCCGCAGGTCGTCTCGGCGGTGCACAGCTCGCGCGCCGAGTTCTTCTTCCTGCGCGACTTCGACAACGTGGTGCGCTTCGTGTCGGGCTTCGATCCGTCGCTGGCGGTCCATCGCCACGACGGCCGCGCGATCTGGCGCGCCTATGTCAGCCGCGAGCTGACGCCGCAGTTCGTGCCGCCACCGCCGCCGCCGCCCCAGGCGCGCAGCAGCGGCACGCGGTCGCGCGGGCCGCGCTTCGACGCGCGCTACGAGCAGCGTGGCCCGGGGCCGGACCGCAACGGGCCGCGTCCGCCGCAGGACGCGCGTCGCTCGGGACCGCCGGCGGGCAACAATGGCAACCAGCGGTGGTCGAGCGATCGGCCGCAAGGCAATGGCTCGCAAGGCGGCCCGCCGCCGGGCAATGGCTCGCAAGGCGGCCCGCCGCCGGGCAATGGCAACCAGCGGTGGTCGAGCGATCGGCCGCAAGGCAATGGCTCGCAAGGCGGCCCGCCGCAGGGGAATGGCAACCAGCGGTGGTCGAGCGATCGGCCGCAGGGCAATGGTTCGCAAGGCGGCCCGCCGCAGGGCAATCGCTCGCAAGGCGGCCCGCCGCAGGGCAATCGTTCGCAAGGCGGCCCGCCTCCAGGCAACCGCTCGCAAGGCGGCCCGCCGCCCCAGGGCAATCGCGCGCAAGGTGGCCCGCCGCCGCAAAGCAGCGGCAACCAGCGGTGGTCGAACGATCGGCCGCAAGGCGATCGGCCGCCGGGCAATCGCCCACAAGGCGGCCCACCGCCGCAGGGCAACGCGAATCAGCGATGGTCGAACGATCGATCGCCGAATGATCGAGCGTCGTCGCCACCGCCGCCCGCGGCGCCGGTGTATCGCGAGCGCGCGCCGGCACGGCCACCGCCGCCGCGCACCGCGAGCGCGCCGCCACCGTCGGGCGGCCATCGCCGGCGCCCCAAGCGACACTGGTAGTCGCGGTCGATCAGCGCTTGCCGCGCCCCGTCGCGCGCTTGCTCGCGGGCCGCTTCGTCGCGCGCGGCTTGCTCGCGCCGCGCTTCGCAGGCGTCGCAGTCTTGCGCACGGTCCGCTTCGCCGCGGGCCGGGGCTTGCTCGCGGTCCGCTTCGCGGCGGGGGCGCGCTTGGTCGCGCGCTTGGTCGTGAGCGTGTGGGTCGCGCGCGTGGCGCGGCCGCTGTCGTCGCGTCCGCGACGGGTCTCCATCTCCGACACGATCTCGCGATCGTCCTGCGCGGTCAGCGCCTGGTCGGCGTCTGCGAGGATCTCGTCCTCGCGACCGACATGTGCGTGGTGGACCTCGGCGAGCTTGGTCGCGGCGTCGAGCAGCGTCTTGCCGGCGCTCGGGCGCGCCTCGTCGTCGAGCTCGCGCGCGGCGGCGGCGACCTCGGCCTGCATCGTGATCTGCGTCGGGTGCTCGGCCGACAGCTCGGCGAGCACCGCCGCGAGCTCGGGGCGCCGCGTCGACAGCCGCGGGAACACCGAGCCGTCCTCGTCGACGAAGTGCCGGGTCACCGCGCGCTCGAAGTAGTCGACCGCGTCATGCACGCGCGCCAGATCGCCGTCCTCGGGGCGCCCGGCGGCAAAGCGCCGCGCGGCCTCCAGCAGCTCCGCCATCACTTCGTCGTGACGGCGGTGGGTTCGCTCGAGGGCGGCGAGGCTGGCAAGCACCATAGCGGCCAAGTCTCCACGCCCGGCCGTGCTGCGACAAGCGCCGGACGTCGTTGAAAACTGACCGGTTCGCTTGCTAGACCTAACCGCGCATGACCGAGCACGTCGTCATCATTGGTAGCGGTCCCGCTGCCCACACCGCCGCGATCTACGCAGCCCGCGCGAACCTCGCGCCGGTGCTGTTCGAAGGCTTCCTCGCCGGCGGCGTCGCAGCCGGCGGCCAACTCACCACCACGACCGACGTCGAGAATTTTCCGGGGTTCCCCGAGGGCATCCAGGGCCCCGAGCTGTGCGAGCGCTTCCGCGCACAGTCCGCGCGCTTCGGCACGCGGATCTACACCGAGACGATCGATCGCGTCGATCTGTCGAAGCGGCCGTTCCGCTACTGGACCGAGGAGCAGGAAGGCGAGACCAACGCGCTGATCATCGCGACCGGCGCGACCGCCAAGCGCGACGACATCCCGGGCACGCGCGACAACGAGCTGTGGCAGCGCGGCGTGTCGGCCTGCGCGGTGTGCGACGGCGCGTTGCCGGTGTTCCGCCACAAGCCGCTGTTCGTCGTCGGCGGCGGCGACTCGGCGATGGAGGAGGCGATGTTCCTCACCAAGTTCGGCTCGAAGGTCTACATCGTGCACCGGCGCGACGAGCTGCGCGCCTCGGCGATCATGCAGGAGCGCGCGCGCACCAACCCCAAGATCGAGATGCTGCTCTCGCACCGCGTGGACGCGGTCGAAGGTGGCCAGGGCGTCGAGGCGGTGCGCGTGACGGATCTCAAGACCAACGTCGAGCGCACGGTCGCCGCGTCGGGCCTGTTCTTCGCGATCGGCCACGTGCCCAACACCAAGTTCCTCGACGGCCAGCTCGCGACCGACGATCAGGGCTACGTGCTGACCACGCCGGGCACCACGCAGACCTCGGTCGTCGGCGTGTTCGCCGCGGGCGACGTCCAGGACAAGAAGTACCGCCAGGCGATCACGGCCGCCGGCTCGGGCTGCATGGCCGCGCTGGAGGCCGAGCAGTTCCTGACCCACCACGGGTAAGGGGATTCAGGGCGTCGCTCCGGGGAATATCGCGCGCCACGCACGCGGTAACGCCCGGGGAGCCAAGCCATGTCACACTCGCTGTATCCCGTGACCCGAGAGCCCAATCCGCCCTACCGAGAGTCGGGCATGACCAAGATTCTCGCCATCCTCCTGCTGGTCGTCGCTGGCGCGCTGGTGTTCACCGTGATCCAGCAGCGCCGGCAAACCCAGCACTACGTCTCGTTCGAGCCGCGGCCGGTGGCGCAGCGGCCCGACGACAAGCTCGGCGCCGACGAGCAGTCGACGATCGACGTGTTCGCGAAGTTCTCGCGCTCCGTGGTCCACATCACGAGCCTCGAGAGCCACCGCGATCGCATGACGCTCGACGTGACCGAGATCCCGCAGGGCACCGGCACCGGCTTCGTCTGGGATCAGGACGGCCACATCGTGACGAACTACCACGTCGTCGCCGCCGGCGACCGCGCGCAGGTCACGCTCAACGACAACTCGACCTACCCGGCGACGATCATCGGCGCCGCGCCCGACAAGGACATCGCGGTGCTGCACATCGACGCGCCGCCGCAGAAGCTATTGCCGCTGCCGATCGGCCAGTCGGCCAACCTGAAGGTCGGCCAGCACGTGCTCGCGATCGGCAACCCGTTCGGCCTCGATCAGACGCTGACGACCGGCGTGGTCTCGGGCCTCGGCCGCGAGATCAAGAGCGTCACGCAGCGCCCGATCTTCGACGTGATCCAGACCGACGCGTCGATCAACCCCGGCAACTCGGGCGGGCCGCTGCTCGACAGCTCGGGCCGGCTGATCGGCATCAACACGGCGATCTACTCGCCGTCGGGCGCCAACGCCGGCATCGGGTTCGCCGTGCCAGTCGACAGCGTCAACGCGATCGTCCCGCAGCTGCTCAAGTACGGCAAGCTGACGCGGCCGGGGCTCGGCATCAACCTCGTCGGGGACCAGATCGCCGCGCAGCGCAACATCGACGGCGTGATCATCCTCGCCGTGCAGCCCGGCGGACCGGCGGACAAGGCCGGCCTCAAGGGCGTGGATCCGGCCGGCAACCGGGTCGGCGACGTCATCGTGAAGCTCGACACCACCGAGATCCACCGCTTCAGCGACCTGTCGCGCGCGCTCGACGCGCACAAGGTCGGCGACGAGGTCGACGTCACGGTGGTCAACGAGGGGCACCGGCGGACGGTCAAGGTCACCCTGCAAGCCGTGCAATGAATCACTCGAGCCGCGCGTTCTTCGCGCGATGACCCGGCGCTCGAAAAAGCTCGCGCGCGCCTCAACCCGCCGCGCGAGGCGCGGTATGACCCGGGCGGCATTCATGCATCCCCCGCTCAGGTCCTCGCCGTGACACCCCCTCGTCGACAGCTCGGGTTCGCGGTCACCGCGGCGATCGTCGTCGCCAACATGATCGGCACCGGTGTGTTCACCAGCACCGGGTTCCAGGCCCACGATCTCCACGACCCGGCGACGATCCTGATCGCGTGGGTGGTCGGCGGCGTGCTCGCGCTGTGCGGCGCGGCGACCTACGCCGAGCTGGGCTCGATGATGCCGCGCGCCGGTGGTGAGTACGTCTACCTGCGCGAGGCCTATCATCCGGCGGCCGGCTTCATGAGCGGCTGGGTCTCGCTGACCGCCGGGTTCTCGGCGCCGATCGCGGCGGCGGCGATCGCGTTCTCGGCGTACCTGGCGCGCCTGGTGCCGGCGCTCGGCGGCCCGGCGCCGTGGGCGACCGCGAGCCTCGACGTCAGCGGCCACCACATCTTCACGCTCGCGCTCGGCGCGCAGCAGGCCGTGGCGATCGCCTTGATCGCGCTGGTCACGCTGCTCCACGCGTTCGACACCAAGCTGGGCGGCCGCGTCCAGGCGGCGTTCACCGCGGCGAAGGTCCTGCTGATCGTCGGCTTCATCGTCGCCGGCCTGCTCGTCGGGACGGGCGACTGGAGCAACCTGAAGAGCCAGCACGGCGGGCTCGCCAACGTCGGCACGCAGTCGTTCGCGATCGCGCTGATGTACGTGAGCCTGGCGTACTCGGGCTGGAACGCGGCGGCCTACGTCGCGGGCGAGGTCGAGCGCCCGGCGCGGACGCTGCCGCGCGCGCTGCTCGCGGGCACCGGCGCTGTCATGGCGCTCTACGTGCTGCTCAACCTGGTCTTCCTCTACGCCGTGCCGTCCGACGTGCTCGCCGGCCCGAGCGACTCGTTCAACCCGATCATCGAGGTCGGCGACGCCGCGGCGCGCGCGCTGTTCGGCGATCGCGCGGGCTCGCTGGTCACCGCGGTGATCGCGCTCGCCCTGATCTCGGCGGTCAGCGCCATGGTGATGGCCGGGCCGCGGGTCTACGCCGCGATGGCGGCCGATCGCGCGCTGCCGCACCAGCTCGGCTACTTCAACAAGCGCGGCGTGCCCACGGTCGCGGTGATCACGCAGGGCGTGCTCGGCGTGCTGTTCGTGCTGGTCGGCGATCTCGGTCAGCTCGTGCGCTTCGTGGCGTTCACCCTCGCGATCTCTGCCGCGTTCACCGTGGCCTCGGTGTTCGTGCTGCGGCGCCGCGGCCACCACGCGCCGTACCGCGCGTTCGGCTATCCGGTGACGCCGATCCTGTTCATCGCGCTGTCGACCTGGATCGCGTACGCGCAGATCCGCGAGCACTTCAAGGAGTGCGTCGTGGTCGCGGCGGTGCTGGCCGTGGGTGGGCTGCTGTACGCCGTGCTCGGCCGCAACGCCGCGCCACCGTCGGCGCCCGGCGCGCTGCCCGAGGCGCGCGTCGTCGATCCGGGCGACGCGTAGATCAGCCGGAGCATCAGCCGGAGGGGATCGTCCGCTGCACGCGCGCGCAGGTCGCGGACTGGCGCAGTGCGTCGGGAATCAGCAGTCGACAGCGCCGGGAGAACCAGCTCACACTCGCCTCCAACCTCACGGAGGTGACCCGGATGGCCAACGGCTTCCTCGATCGTTCTCGGATCGTTGCTCCTCCGGACTGGAGCCGCTGGCTGATCCCGCCGGCCGCGCTGTCGGTGCACCTCGCGATCGGCCAGGCCTATGCGTGGAGCGTGTTCAAGGCGCCGCTCGAGAAGGGCCTCACGCTCACCGGCTCGCAGAGCGCGCTGCCGTTCCAGCTCGGCATCGTGATGCTCGGGCTGTCGGCCGCGGTGTTCGGTACGCGAGTCGAGCGCAACGGCCCGCGCTGGGCGATGTTCACGTCGCTGGTGTGCTTCTGCAGCGGCTTCCTGATCGCCGCGCTCGGCATGACCACGCGGCAGTACTGGCTGGTCGTGCTCGGCTATGGCGGCGTCGGCGGCATCGGCCTGGGCATCGGCTACATCTCGCCGGTCTCGACGCTGATCAAGTGGTTCCCCGATCGCCCCGGCATGGCGACCGGCATCGCGATCATGGGCTTTGGTGGCGGCGCGCTGATCGCCTCGCCGTGGTCGGCCGAGATGCTGCGCGCGTTCGGCGTCACCTACGACGCGGCCGGCAAGGTGCTGTCGGTTGCCGACGGCGCGATCGCGACGACGTTTCTCGTCCACGGCCTGGTCTACGCCGTGTTCATGTCGCTCGGCGTGCTGCTCGTGCGCGTGCCGCCGCCCGGCTGGCATCCGCCCGGCTGGCTGCCCACGTCGAGCAAGACCGGCGCGCTGATCACCACCAACCAGGTCTCGGCGCGCAACGCGATCCGCACGCCGCAGTTCTGGTGCCTGTGGGTCGTGCTGTGCTTCAACGTCACCGCGGGCATCGGCATCCTCGAGAAGGCCTCGCCGATGATCACCGAGTTCTTCCGCGAGACGTCGACGCCCGTCGCCGCGTCCGCCGCCGCCGGCTTCGTCGCCCTGCTGTCGCTCGCCAACATGATCGGCCGGATCCTGTGGTCGTCGGTGTCCGACAAGGTCGGTCGCAAGAATATCTATCGCGTCTACCTCGGCGCGGGCGCGGCGATGTACTTGATGATCTCGCTGTTCACGAACAGCTCGAAGCCGCTGTTCGTCGTGTGCGCGATCGTGATCCTGTCGTTCTACGGCGGCGGCTTCGCGACGATCCCGGCCTACCTGCGCGACCTGTTCGGGACGTTCCAGGTCGGCGCCATCCACGGCCGCCTGCTCACCGCGTGGTCGACCGCCGGCGTCCTGGGGCCGCTCATCATCAACGCGATCGCCGACGCGGAGAAGGCCGCCGGCCACAGCGGCCCCGCGCTCTACGGCACGTCACTCCACATCATGATCGGCCTCCTCGTCGTCGGGTTCATCGCCAACGAGCTCGTCCGCCCCGTCGACCCCAAGCACCACGAGAAGCCCGTGGAGGCCAAGCCATGAATCGCAAGCTGCTCGGCGCCGTCGCCTGGACCTGGGTCGCGGCGCCGTTCGCGTACGGCATCTACCAGCTGTTCCGCAAGGTCGCGCTGCTGTTCCATTAACTCGATGCCGCTGCACGCAGGGCGGATCGCGTGGGCGGATCGAATGGCCTCACGGCATTGGCCGGGCGGTCCAAGGATCGCGGTGGGCAACGCGTCTATGCTGGCGTGATGAGACCAGCTGCCACGACGAGGCTTGTTGCGATACTCGCTGCGACGCTCGTCATCGCGCCGCGCGCCGCGGAGGCGTTCTGCGGATTCTACGTGGCGGGCGGCGACCAGAAGATGTTCAACGACGCGACGCAGGTCGTCCTCATGCGGATGGGGACGCGGACCGTGCTGTCGATGCAGAACAACTACAAGGGGCCACCGGAGGCGTTCGCGATGGTGGTGCCGGTCCCCGTCGTGCTCCACGAAGGCGACGTCAAGACGCTGACCAAGGACGTGTTCGCGC
>Ga0307513_10010918_pt1 | contig 11342 bp, 14 predicted proteins | sample 15_EM_MG_FD_202174 | JGI IMG/M metagenome (GOLD analysis project Ga0307513, IMG submission 202174) | Populus trichocarpa ectomycorrhiza microbial communities from riparian zone in the Pacific Northwest, United States - 15_EM | ecosystem: Host-associated > Plants > Roots > Unclassified | place... | reverse complement strand
TAGCCTAGTAGCATTACGGCTCGGAAAACAAGGATTTGAGCACAGCTTGGCAACTGTGGAGTACTTTGTGGGCTCTGTTGAGAACAAGAGACTCTATGCATTGTCTGCCAACGAACAATAAAAGGCACATTCATAGTTTGCCACGTTCTCGGAATTACGTCCATATGGAAGAAGTGTAACATCACGTGATGATTGTGGGCGCTTAATGACACATGTGGTTACCGGTTACCGGTAAGCCGGTATCTAAGTTCCTGATCCATTCATGTTGAAGGACAATAATCTGCGGAGAAGAACCCTTGTTGCGCTGTCTCTGGCTGTTTATTTCTACACATCATGGTTTCAATAATACTTAGAGCCTGGGGTTCATGACAGTTGTGGATAAATAAAATAGCCCAACGACGGAGGATACAATGAGAACTCATGCCAGTGTACTATGCTGGTAATCGAGATATTGAACAATGGCTCTGATCTGGCGTCCAAGATCGAGAACACGAGACACCCTCGGGCCTTTTATTCTTTGTCGCTTGTCATGGACGGTCGGACCTGCCGAATTGAATAAGATGGTACAGTCACTGTGACCCGAAATTTCGGAAATCCGTGATGCAGAGGAAGTACAGAAAGCGTGAAGCGTCTCCACGGACCCATCCAAATGTATCGGTTAGAGCAAGCGGTCTGCCCCGTGCTCATACAACTCATTCTAGCACATGCTCTGGAACAATAAGAACACACTAAACCACTGACATACACCAGCCACTTGAACATTGTGCCCCCGAGGGATTGAACTTTTCGGCAAGGAACGTCGTGGCACTTGAGGGAAATTGTCGTAAAATTTCCGCTGCCCGATGCTGTAAGGAGTCACATCGAGTACACATGGAAGCATTTTCGGGCATTTTTCAATAGCGAAGGCAGGCTTGACACTATAAAATGGTATTGGAACCAGAAAAAAAACAAGTAACTTGGTAGAGGTAGTTAGAATTGAAACTTGTCTGATAAATGTGGGTGAACTTAATCAAGAGCCTGTTCTGCTAATGAAAGGTGCCGATTATCGTGCCGATCCGGAATCGCATTATCGCTCAGTGAGGGGCCTCAATTACCAAGAAGATTATAATAGATCCGAATCCCCGCTTTAGAGTTCGCCTAGGGTTTCTAGAACTGTAGAAATGCCTATTGGCGCCCCAGATCTTTCCTCTTCCGAGATGGCAAGGTCCAGAGGCAAAGTGAAAAGAGAGCTCAGCAAGAAGGAATTGGACAGGTTGAAGCTGAAGCAGGCCGTGATGGTCAGGACGAGCGAAAGGACACGAAAGGCAGATGATTCGGACGCCGATGAGGAGTTGAAGACAAAGAAACCACGTTCCAAGGCCAGTGGGCCTGAGGCTGATAGCGTGAATGAGGAGGATAAGGCCAACGTAGGTATGGTGGCTAGTTAGCTACTCGAACTTTATGGATCGCCTTAGGCTTCTTGCTCTCCAGCGCATACTACTAAGCCGCTAGTTTTCCAAAAAGTAAATCAATTATCAATCGTTCTGTCCGTAGATATGTAGCAATGTAGCTATGTAGACTAATCAGAGTCGGATGACTTGTCCGAAGAGGACTTCTTCTGGCGCTTCTTGGACCGACGGCCTTTGCTAGCACCCTTGCGGTTGTCGTTGTTAACAACCTGGCGGTCGTAGTAATTATTATTGAAGGAATTATCGTTGTTAACTTCTGGGTTGTAACAGCCGGTGATGATTTGCCTAGGACCAGAGTTGGAGTGAACCTGAGCGCCTGACTTTCTCTGATTAAATTCAGGTCTGCTCGAAGGGCCCGGGGTCTGGTTTACTGGAGGTTCTTGGGCCGGTATGCCACCGCCTGAGGTATACTGGCTATTACTAGGAGGCACCCAGCTCTGTTGAACACTGCGCGGTATGGTGTCGCTGGTTTCAGTACTAGTAACTATTCCACCATTGGAAAATTTGTTGTATGGAACCATGGCCAAAGGCGCGATGGGCTGGGTGACGTTGAGCTGCCCCGGCAGTGAAGCGTAACTGGAGCTGGCGAATTTGACTGAATTGTCATCGACCTAAAAGGATAATTACAATCACCAATCAGCATTGAGGTAGAGGACATTGATTATGCAAGTACCTCCTTATTTCCTGGATTCGAAGTATGGTGAAACCATTGAAGCCCAAATTAAAATTAAGGTACTTACGCGGATTCTCTTCGCGGCGCTGATAAGAGACGGGTGCCATTGGCTGAGGAATTAAGTTGGCTTTCTTGAGTGGATGGAAACTTGAATGAAGATGAGAGTCTCGTTTAACAGCCTTTATAGAAGTCAAGATACAAGGCAGAGCACTTATCGATGACTTCTTGATTGTTCAAAACCCACAATACGTAAGTTACTAAGTAGAGTTGACGGCCTGGGACAGCATTACGGCCCGGAAAACAAGGATTCGAGCACAGCCTGGCAACTGTAGAATACTTTGTGGGCTCCGTTGGGAACAAGAGATTCTATACATTGTGTCTGTCAACGAACAACAAAAAGCATGTTCATAGTATTTGCCACGTTCTTTGAATTAAGTACGTCCAAGAAGATTCTGGAAGGAGTGCAACATCACGTGGTGGTTGTGGATTGCATTGGTTTGACACGGCAGGGGTTACCGCATTCAGGACCATTAAAAACTTATTCAATATTTTAAATATTAAATTCTGTAGTAAAAATCATGAGAATTGAAAATCTTTGAGCGCTTTGTACTTTTTATCTCCAGGAAAGTGGATTTGGCCAAATCTTGTTTGAAGTCTTTGGGGGATGCCCCTGCCAGATACTTCCATATGGGAGCCCTTTCTACAGAAAATCTTTGTTACAAAACGACTTTTCCGTGCATTTAGAATAAAACAGAATTTTTTACTTGAAATTTAAATTGTCAAAATATTTAAAATAGTGATTAATATATTAGACTAAGTTTTTAGCTGTCCTCGATGCGGCAACCCCTGCCGTGTGAGGATTTGAGTTGGCTTTCTGGAAACTTTGAAGATGGGAATCTCGTTTACATAACAGTTTTATAGAAGTCGAGATACAAGGCAGAGCATTTATTATGTAATAAATTCAATATGTAAGTAGAATTGTAACATCACGTGATGGTTGTGGGCGCTTAATGAATTTGAAACCTGTGGTAAGCCGGTCGTTTATGTTGCAGGACAATCATTTGCGGGTAAGAACCCTTGTTCTTTCGTTGTATAGCACTGTCTCAGGTCGTTTGTTTCTACACATCGTGGTTTCAACGATCGGCGAAAGATCGTTAGCGGCCTGGTAAGTGAATTCATGGACAAATGGCGCGACCATATCCATAGCTTGGTCTGTCATCAGTGGTGTTGCCTTGGAGCGTGCAGGATCTGGTTTCTATAGGAGAGCAACCCAAGTCCTGGCGAAACAGAGGGTTCACGTCTTTCCATTTCGTACGCACCTTGAATACACTAGACTGGACAAACTCGTGCAGAAGAGCATATTTGCAGTGAGGTCTAACGGTCCTTTTTATAAAGCGGAAATAACACACTTTGAATTCTTCCCTTGCCCCCCTCTCCTTCCTTGTCTTCTCAACTTGCGTCCTCAGTTACTCCTCATGCTCCTTCTCGCGCACTCGCCTGTAATCCTCAAATGCCAGCAAGATATCGAGCGTAGGCAACTTGCGCAATTCAGCGTCCAAACGCCACTCGTCTGACTTGGTGAGGTAACTGCGGGCTTGACGCCACCTCGTCACAACGTCGACGTTGAGTTCTTTGAACAGAAAAACGACTTTGGACACACTGCGTGCGCATGATGGAAGAGTTTCGTTCTACAAATTAAAAAGACGTCAATTTCAATGACTGGAAGGAACAAAAACAAGAAAAGTGCGCTCCACGCCCCTTCACATATCTCTCCGAGTCAAACATCAATTTTTTCTCTGCTTCAATTTTAGCTTGTTATCAAATCGTGTGCTGGGCAAAAAGTCTGTCGGCCGTCTTGAACGTGCTATAGTGGAAAACACTGAGATTGCCTTTCAGCATGTTCCGAATCGCAGGGCGAAGCTTTGAAAGCCTCACCTCCTCCTCTTCTTGTTCCTTGACTTTCAAACCGTTCATACACTGCATCAGATTCTTGGGCATCAGAGACCCCAAGTATGAACAAAATGCAGATCTACCTTTCCCAACAAGCCTTCTTCTCATCGAGAGTATTGAGAGCCTTATAAAGCGGGTCAGTGATAATAGCACGCATCGTCTGATCCCAAGTCCAATTTGCATCCACCCCTGCCTCCCTCAATAAATGCACAAACGCCTTTTCGCCCTCCTCCAGATTCATGAACCCGTTGTACGGAATGACTGGATAGTCTGGCAGGGTCGGGCGGGCTGGCAAGACGCTGTTCGGAGCCAGCGGAAAGGCACCCGTGTGTGTTCCGAGGGAGAGACTTGAGGAGGGGCCATTTTGCTGCTGGTTAGGCTGAGAAGTGGGTGTGGATAATAAGGAAGCACCTCCCAAGGGGTTGACAACGGTTCCGCCTTGTGTTTCTCCTGTTACTGTGACTGGAGTGAAGCCTGGAGCGGGGGAGGGCTACATCGAAAATGAAGTGTCAGCCTTGGAACTGAAGACGAAGGAACGTAATGCGAATAGTCACACGGCGGCTGCAACTGGTGGTGGTTGCTGAGGCTCTTTTCCCACCTTTTTCAGAACAAGAAGCCGTTCACGGATGTCCCGTTTGGATTCTTTAGTCTCGGTCTGTTAGAAGTATCATACCTCGAAGGGACTCTTAAGTCAATTTTACAATTTCGATTTATAGGTCGGTAGTTAGCCAACAAGATTTGAAAGGTAGGGACGAACCATCTGGCTTTTCCGATACGTCTGGCCCTCAAAAACGCCCAGGTGCTGGCCGTTTCAATGTGGGCGCTTGTGCTTATAAAACCACCTATTGTTCCCAATTGTATCACCATACTGCCAAGTTCCCGGCCGTCAGCGTATCAAAGGATTCTACTTCATTGTATATATCTAATTCGCTGCCGATGGCCGTACGTTTGAACAAATATTTCTCAGGCTCGCAACGACTAAAATCGTTGTTGACAGATGCCTTGTTCGGTTTTTGCCTTCGATTCTATAAACCTATGTTACGTGCCGTCTAATCCACTCCGATCGTCTCATCCCATAATATTTCATACCGCAATGGAGCACCAGGACCAATGTATGTTTCTCTTCTCGTACATATGACTTCGCCAATTTCATACTTCTTCACCATTAAAGACAGCGAGCAGAAGGCAATGTTTCCGACAAGGTCGTCGTCAATGCAACAATGTTTACCTTTGTCATTTTAGGTCCTACCAGTGACTGATACACGTACCGTGCAATCCCTGATCGAAAGCACGCAAGACGGCTCTGTAGATGACAACAGCCAAAACGATCCGGCTGATGGTCCTCCCGCTGTGGAAGAACAGGAGGATGAAGATAGAAACCTTGCCATGCAATGCGCTGCCCACGAAGATAGCGACCATGTTCCATCTACTCCTCGACAATCCTCCTTTCATGGCCCATGTCAAACTATTACTAGTAGTACTAGTAAAATCACATCCGGAGCCTCAACTTCACCTGCGGCCTCTCCAACTGTAACCTCAAACAAAGACAGCTTCAATAGCTTCACTATCCAAAATCTCAATTTATCGTTTCATGGCTTGGGGGCCATTCCCGAGGAGCATGTTCACAATCGGGGCACGGGCATAAATGCTAACCAAGAAGAGCTTGGACATACACCGTATTACGTAGGTATTTCTCTCTTATCGTGACTTTGATAGCAATTAAATAAATAGGAGATGTCTCAGGCTGGTAATGATACTACTACCCCGACAACCCTAGCAACCAAAGTCGGCCTCGCGGTTTCTCGAAGCCTAAGCACCCAGATACCAACATCAGACACCCCAAGGAAATCGGTGCAGGCGGTAAGTGGCTTTTCCACTCCGTTTCCTTGACAATATGTCATCACTAATAGAAAACAGTCCGATCCCTCACCTACCACCTCTACCAAGCATCGCGTTCATAAAGACTATTCGGCATCTGCACCCTCATTGCAGACCGAAAATGATCACTGCAATACCTCCATCTCCAATGTGAGTTCATTTGAGCATTCTCATTATTAATAAATGGGTTTCATTTGCTAATGTGACAATAGACTCGAATGCCTCAGGCTGGTGAACAGGCTGTGGTTCACGCCTCTTCGCAATCTGCTGGCCCTCTGGGTGAGCGTGGTGCTACTCTCGTCATCTTTATCTCCTGAGGCTTGTATCAGGAGAGACTCTGCACACTATGGAGCCCGAAGTACCTTTGGGCCACATTGAGAATTCGGACACATCCAGGCGAGGTGTTCAAGCTATCCGAATCCTTAATTCGACCAACAGATTCAAACACTCAGTTAAAAGCATCAGAACATCCATTATGTCTGGTGTTGACCGTTCCGTTACAAGTTTCGCAACACGGTCTAAATGTTTGTAGCACTCAATTCCTTGCATTGAAATTTTCACTTATAACACGTCAACAGCACCCAGTGTTTCAATGACACTGCGGGCCGTCGGGGTAGGGTTGATCAATACTTGACACACCCAACTAGCCCTCTAACATCTATTTACATCTAGAAAGTGCCTGCGGTGCAGCGGCGCCCAGGCATGAAAAAAGAATTCCCGCCAGTGATAGAGGTCTATATGCACGCCGAATTGGACCCATCCCCAGGCCGAATACCCTTTCACCCTCTTTGGGACCCCAACATAACTCACAAGCGTTCAACTGATGGCTCAATCCCCCCAGTACATGGCGTCAATGTATATGACATTGGGTATTTTGATGTTTCTGGGGATTTTATCCTCCTATTCAACCTTCGAATGTCTAAGGAAGAAAATGAAGAATTCCTGAAATTCAAATTCAAAACCCCATTTATACCGTTAACTGGTATAACTGCAGCTGTTGGGATAGAATTTAATGCAATGCAAAAGTATAAAACCTTCCATCAGACAAAAAAGATTCAACTTGATTTAGAGTTGAGCAAATATAACACAAAATCGTCAGGCATCCTTTCCTTGTGGAGCAGAGCAACTGACGATTTTTCTTAAAAGGGAACTGCACGAATATCAGTACACCTTCAAAGTACGGAAGGACATTAGCACCGGAGCAGCGATCGCTATGATGGGGCCGCTTATTCACTTCCGAGACCGGGAAATCGTCTTCAGCCACCAAGATTACTTTACCACGCAATGCATTGAATGGTACCGTCATGCGAAACGACAAGGGAAACATCACATCGAGAACGGTGACCTTGTGTTGATCACTGAGTGTTATAAAGCACCGAGCTGGGGATATATCATTTATAATGGAAAAACTACGGCCAAAGAAACCTCGGCCCACTTTCACTACGGAGATGGAGGGAAGGGTCTGTATGGATGGAGATACGCATCGCTCCCTGGGCTGAGATCAGCATGTCGGCAATCCAAGGAAGGGGACCCCACGGCAGGTCTGCCTGATCAGTGTGTTGGCTTCAGAGGCTACTCTATTCATTGCGACCCCAAGGCTTGGAAATCGATGTGCAGAGGACTCGAAGCGGAATCTCCTCGCATCCCATGATAATAGATTTATGGAATTCAGTAATTCTAGCAATCAATTGGCATTCAGTACTCGACAAAATTGTCCAGGGTATGTCAAAGATTCTTATCTAACAACTAGAAGTTACAACATAGACTTGGACCGTATATCATCATTGGTGTCGAAATGAAACTGGCCTTGGCGGAACAATTCTTTAAACACAGTGCTTCCCCGAACCTTTTGGCGGTTAGCAAGCCAGAGCCAGAACCTTCTATGCCAAGGGTCCTATAAACTATGTTTGAGAAAAAAGTGGAAGACGGATAGGACAAGAATCAAGCACCTGCGCCATCCTTTGTCTCGAGTTTCGGACTAACCTCAGGACGCCTTTGAAAATGAGCCATGGTGTATATTACAAAAAGGGCAGAGCTCACCTCGATTCTTGACCGGCTCATGAAATTCGAAGACATCGTCAAGTATCGAGCAAAAGTCATTGAAAGAACAACCCCTTAAGCAACTGAATGTCAGTGCATCTTGCCGAACATCTGGCTGTCTATCGGCTATTGCTTGTGAAGCGATGGCCCAAACGGAATCTTCAACCAAAGCCGCGGATGCGTCGTCTGGATCCTGAAACAAAATCCAATGAGAAGCTTTTTGAGAACATAGAATCCACTAACCATGCAAAGCATTATCTGCGCAACAATATCAGATGGATGGAACGCGTGCTAAACAGAGGCGTGAATAAAGGAATGCTGGGGCGGCAAAAAAATGGAATACCATAGAGAAAAAGGACTTGTCATTCAGATATGGTGTTTGTTCGTCTTTGCCCCAAACACTGATTTTGAGGAAGGGCAGTCGAGGAGCGTCGAAAAAAAATTCAGTGTAGGGCGTGTCTGCTTCAGCTCTTTCATCGACATTTTCAAGCCATTCAGTTCTACCAAGTCCAATCCGTATGCCTCGCATAAAAATGCATTGACTATTGGGTACAGGTGATAAACTGTGGTCTGCGCCTTGATTATTTGTGTTGGTCATTAATTCCATCGGTTGAAGCAGTCCGTCTTGGAACCTAGCAGACATCCTAGACGTAGGAGGCCGGAAAGGGAAGGTCAACATTGAACATACACTGGTTTTATCAACCCCCGTGATGACATAAGGGGACCCATTTGCTGTTCTTCGGCCGCGTGTCTGGGCAAAATAACGGGCCCAGTTAACAGCATTATTCTTGACGTAGTCAACCACCCTGGTGGTTGTGGCCGAAATATCATGGCGGATGGCACCTGCCGGCAAGACCACAAGAGCACCTCGTCTTTCAGAGGAACGAAATGTTAAGTGGCTAGTGATAAAGGCGGTTGGCAAAGGGTGATTTCTGGCAAATCGACAACTTACAGTGGGTCTTCTGAATGTCGCGTTACCTTTATACCCTTGCTTGCTACAACAGAACCACGTGAAAAGTAGTCGACTGTGGTGGAAATTTCTGACTCGTTTAAAGGATTCAACGGGATGAATGACTCTGGTGTGTGGTCCTTGTTGTACGGGTGGTCCGCGGGGAGAAAAATGTTAAACGCAAATAGAAACTGATTTTCGTTGCTTAGCACGCCGACGTCTCCGATGCTAATTCCACGTATCTTTCTGAAATCAGTGGGCAGATGAGTGACAACTGTTTCCGGCGTATATAATGGATATCCGTGGCCCGACGCAAATAAAGCGCTGGCGAAAATTTTATCGGGTTCTGATGGATTTCGTTGCGAAATAAAATGCGGAAATCCCGGAATGTGGGAGAAAACGGAGACTTGAAATAATTGCGATGAGGTGGTGAAGCTCTTGAATACACCAGTATTCAAACTCACAAGGACGTTTAGGCGTCTTCTGCTCTCCCTTTGGAGCCTTAGCACCTTCCACTGGTTTCGATGGCTTGGATTCTTTGGAAGTATGTTCGGCTGGTGGTGATGGTTCCTCTGTCTCCTCTGTTAGGAATCCCCTCCCCTCGTTGTTGGGAGCCGTGGGCGCTTCATTCACACCGGAACTACCCTCCATTCGCATCTGCCAGGGATCAGCCTCGTTAAAAATATTAAGATAGCTACCCAGGTGCCACTGTTTGTGGTTGGGGGCAGGTTAGTCACAAAATTCGCGAGGGTTGGTTGACACTTATTGTTCTGGTTTGCTTTCATCCTTTAAAGGAAATCACCATCTATCATAACTCGCGGCAATTTCCGCACCAATGATAGGCAAGTTACGACCTTTTAGCGTTGGCTCTCAGCGGTCAAGTTGAATTCTGGCAGGAGGCCTCAGTCTAGGATCCTAACATATAACATATAATACAAACGCACGGCATGCATATGAAGTATGAATACCCAACAAAGCAACCGCCGCCAACCGCTCTTCAAGAATTCTGTGAACCATATGTCGGTTTAGGATCTTTGGATTGTTCAATGACATTGAAACCTAAGGTAGGTAAAAAGCTTCCTCAGTCATCTGGCCTGTTGTTGATTCTTTTTTGAAGGGGTGTTGGGTGTTGACACTTGCTCGAAATTCTAAAGAAACAGTGACCAAGGTAATTTTACTTGGCTGACATAGCCCAGAATGTTACTACTAGTAACTAGATATTACTTAACTATTACTTATGAATCCGATACGTATACCTTGAAAACAAATAAGTTGTTGGGAACGGGCGTTACATAAAAGAACAGCTGACAGGCAATGCAGAGGAGCTTCCGAATGTCTTGTCACCTTCATACCCTGATTTGAAATGACAGAACCGAGAGGAAAGTAGTCCACTGAAGTGCAAACTTCTGAGCTGTATGCAAAACCCTAGACACTGCTCCACTTTTCGCAATTGCGCCTTTGTTTGTTTGTACCTTCCATTTTTGGTTTAGTAATTGGGGAAGAATGAATTGTATCCCGAGCTACAAGCTACTACCCAACTCAAGAGGTGTCAGATCCGCCGATCGCGGACGTCAATGACATCACATGGGGGTAGGGGGACCCCCCCCAAATAGGGCAATTCGCGTGGTTTGTTTGCTGAACGGCAGAGCGGCAGGAGAACAATGGCAGGGAAGCGGCAAGGGAAGCGGCATTGACTATCACCGCTCTCCACCCAACCCAAATGGACGTGTCATTCGAAGACGCGTCCTGATCAACATATCCTTTTCATCATGGCGCGTTGATAATGTATATAGTGTACCACGCCAATCCCAATCCTTTCCTCATATCTCTTCAATTTCAACCTCTCACCAAACTTTTCCAATCTCTGACGACAAAGAAAACTTTCCCCCCTTCGACAAAGGCAACACTTCAAAGGGCTCTCGTCAAGTCATTTGCCCACGTTGCAATGAATATGTCAATCATGGTCAGGATCAGGTCAGCCTGTTGGTGCATATGAGTCATACGATGCACGTCGCATGAATGACCTGCCAACTGTTCGTAACGTTCAAGAGGATTCCCCACGACGACCACGACGAGCTCCTTTTCCGAGTCCACCTGTCCCTCTCCAACCTTTCCATCTACCAATTCCGAGCCCCCAGCTTTTACAATCACAGTATAATTCTATCCTCAAAGACCCCACCTATCCCTTTCATTGATGAATATTTCTTTCTCTTTGTTAATTCCATATCTATCTTATATAACGATCTTCATATCTACGGTGTTTCTGCCAGCGCAGGCTGTGCCGAGACGCCGCTCGATGATCGCTTAAGGTTGCCGTTGATGTGCCGAACCTCGGAAACTACTGATGGCAGGGTCGCTTCAACCATCAGACTTCCAGGATCGGTGGATCTGACACCTCTTGACC
>Ga0307513_10010917_pt1 | contig 11342 bp, 8 predicted proteins | sample 15_EM_MG_FD_202174 | JGI IMG/M metagenome (GOLD analysis project Ga0307513, IMG submission 202174) | Populus trichocarpa ectomycorrhiza microbial communities from riparian zone in the Pacific Northwest, United States - 15_EM | ecosystem: Host-associated > Plants > Roots > Unclassified | place... | reverse complement strand
GGGCACAAAGATCAATTCGGTATGGGTTTCGTGAACCACAACCTTCGATACTTACAGTCACTCCCGGGCATACGCAGAGTTCCGGCCGGGGAATTGATTACCCCAGACGGAGAGCACCTGTCCCAGTACGTGTTAGCCAAAACCGTTTCACACCTGCGATCCGCTCTCGCCCGCCCACCGCCTTGGGTCCGCTAGAGACACCAGCAATAACTCCGAGCAACTCAGGTCCAACAACGCCCGAATTGGATAGCGTGGGTGAACAACACACCAGCAGCCGACGAAATATGGCCACAGGACTTGAGCGTAGCATTGTGCTCAAAGCCCGTGACCTGATGTGGGAGTGGACAATATTCGTAAATCCATTTCCAGATGCAATTACCCTAACCGAAGCAGTCCGCACGTGTTGGAAGGATGCCCGGAGAGAGCTGGGCTTTCCAAACTTTGCCGATGCTACCCCGGCCTCCAATGATCAGGTAAGTTACCCTTAATCAGTATCTTATATCTGATCCGCCAGACTAAATAGACCGGCTGGCGGCCGGGCTTTTTGCAGGTTCGGGCAAAGCATAGCGGATGCAGATCACAGTATTTGCATACTGCAAAGGGGTGTATAACTGCACTCTATAAGCTAGATATGGAGGATGCTGCGCGGTGTGCACGAAGGCTGGCATACCTACTAGAGGAAGACAGATTCCTTTGCCCACCGGACAAATATGAGGTATAGGGTGCAACAATTGTCACGATTGTCTCTGACCACAGCTAAAAAATCTATCCAATACGGCGGACAGGCAGTTTCTCTTAGATTCCTAGCGCCACAGATTCGAAGCGTGATTTTTGCCCAATTTTATTCAAGTCCTAAAAGGAGAGGCATGACAGGTGCGAGATTCCTGGGTAAGATTGACGGTCCGTTTATCTGTCTGACTGCTGCCATGCTGTGCCATTCACTGCGATGCTGGCAGACTGGAATCTTTATCGATAAAGTGGTTTTCACGCATTCCAATGCCGGACGTAAGATAAACCGCGCAGACTTGTGGTTTTCCGGAGTGTCCGGATCCCTTTTGACCAAGGCATCCAGATACTCTCGAAAACCGCAAGTACTCGAGACGGGTGATAAGTGAGGTAATAGAAAGGCAGGCCTGCTGGAACGTCAGACACAGACATGGCAGAATACTGGAGAGCGCTTTCAGGGTTTAATCATTGCGCAGATCAAGACTGCGTTGGGGGCCAAAATGGCCCAGGAGCCGGGAAAGCGTGCTGAGAGAACACCAGGGTATTCCAATGATGATGATGCATTGAGGCGGGAATTTGGGATTGATCTGGAGCCCGAAGTATCAGAATTGGCGCGGGGGCAGCCGCGCGGACCTAGCGGATGCTTTGGGAGCACTGGTCGAGTCAGCTCTGTCTGGAGAACTTGCGGATGCGCGGGAGCAGGTTGGAGAAAGTGACCAAGAGGACTTGGGGGATTGTGTTATAACTACACTATGATCATAATATTATGTATACATAGTAGAGGAGTAATAGAATAGATAATAGACATAGCAAAGGCGCCCGGAAGCCCGGAGGCCCAAAAGTAACAAAACGGTAATAGTGTAGATGCCCTGAGAGGGTGGTTGGCGGGAGATGATATGCGGCTACCACGTCGTGATGTGTCGGGCGGGTGATTCGAAGATGCGCAGCTATGGGCAGGTCTTCTGGTGGCTAATGGTAGGTTCTGTAGGTTCAGAAGGCGTGGAAATGTGTCAGGCGGACGGTGAAAAGCCAGGAGCACATCGTAGGACATCCGGCCGACAGGAGAGGTTGTATGGGAGGTCTGGTCGAAGGGATAGGTAGCAGGAGACGTCCGGCCAACACGATGGGCTGTAGAGGACGTCCGGCGGACGTGATAAATTGTAGGGGCACCCGGCCAACTAGATGGGTTGCAGGGGGCGTCTGGCCAACTGGATGGGTTATTGGAGGCGTCCGCAGGATACCCGGGAATAAACATCACGATCTGGAGGTGGTGAGGCAAAAGGTCAATGGCTAGAGCACGCCCGCTGGATGTGGGGAGATACACGATGGGATTGAGAGGTAGAGAGCGAAAAGGAGTGTATCTGGGGGAGTGCGGGTCGGGGGGGGATAGGGAGGGGAACTCAGGACGGAATCCGGAGGGAGCACAGTAACATAGGAGGAAACCCGGTGGGGGGGGGGGTTGTAGGGCTTGTTAGGGAGAAGGAGATTGAAGTCGCAGGACGTCAGGAAAGGGGTAGCATGCAGGGGGGTGCATGGGGTATAACGGGACGGTAGGGTGGTCTGCAGGACGCAGGGTTGCTGGGGGGGACAGCTTCTCGTTGCGTCCGGTGCGTCCAGACGGACGCCTAGCACGTCCGCACCTAGAACTGGAGTTTACATTATGTGCGCCCGCAAGGTCCGGCACACAGGGAGGGCAGGACGCAGGTTGATTTTTTTGCTGATGAAAGCCCATACACCAAAGAAAGAGAGTACCTACTGCAAACCCTCTGCCACATCAACGCCCTGGAACAGCGGCAAAGGAAAGGCTCCCGCAAAGAAGAGGACCTATACCAAGTCTAATAAGCTAAGTAAGGCTGGGATGGACCACCGGCCGTAAGGTAGAAGGAGCCTGTTTCTACTGTAGGGAAAGCGGGTACAGGGCAAATGAATACCCAAAGAAAGAAGTAAAGACCAACCACGTTCGCCTCTCTGAGGAAAGCCCAGACAGCAGCGAAGGCGAATATGAGCCCGATACAGACAGCACAGAGGAGCTAGATGGCAGCGGCAATGTCAGGACCTACAAGACTACGGTTGGCACACCTAAGGATAGGCCATTCCAAGCACTCGAATTCACTATCAACATCAATGGCAAGCCCGCCAGAGCCCTCGCAGATACAGGTACCATTGGCGGTACCCTGATATCCAACAAATTCTTTACAACACACAACATCGCCTACACAGCTAGGAAGAATCCCGTCAGTCTGAAGATGGCAGTCAAAGCATCGCGATCAACTAGCAACTTCTCTGTTGAGGTTATGATTCAGCTAGGCAAGATGAGAGTCCATAAGTTGCCTATGCTGGTCACGCCAGTATCAGACTATGATATCCTGAACAGTATGGACGACCTCATAAGGCTAGGAGCGGTCATCGATTGCCAAAAGAACAGCATCTACCGCTCCAAGTACAAGATCAGAGTTACCTGGGAGAGAAAATCTAGAGAGTCTAGATCAGCCATGACGAAAGCACAGGGGGTACAAGGCTTCCTGGCGATGTTCCACAAGGTATTTATCAAAGAAGTAGCTGAGGAACTGCCCCTAATACGAAAGATAATGCACAGGATAAGCCTCATAGACCAGACGAAGCTTTTAAAGACACACACCTTCAAAGCGCCACAAGCTTTGATGCCCAAATACAAGGCATGGATCAACAAACAGATGACCGCCGGTATCCTCCATAGGACCAGTGTGCCCGGAGGAGCCAGCATGTTGGTGGAAGCCAAAAGCGATGGCAGAATCCGACACCTGATAGACCTCCGCTTCAGGAATGATAACACCCAGGCCGATGACACACAGATCCCAGAACAAAACACTATATACAATGCGGTAGCCAGAGGACGGTTCCGCAGCAAGATAGATCTCAGTGACGCCTATTTCCAGACCAGAGTACATCCAGATGACGTGAAGTACAACACTATGAAGACACCCTTCGGTGGCTTTACCAGCCAGGTCATGATGCAAGGAGACATGAATCCTCCAGGAACCTTTGTGAGAACTATGGAGGACCTATTCCATGATGAATTAGGCAAGAACATATGGGTCTACATTGACAATATTTTTGTCTTCAGTGACAGCTTTGAAGAGCATGTTAACGACGTTACGAATGCCTGCAGTAAGCTGTAGAACGCCGGCTATTATGCCAACCCAAAGAAAAGTGTTTTCTTGGCCACAAAGCTCGATATCCTAGGCCATATGATAGACAATGATGGCATCCACCCTGCAGCAGAGAAAGTCCGGACCATAATGGATTGGACAAGGCCAGAGAGCCAGAAAGAACTGCAGTGATTTAATGGAATTGTTAATTATATCGCGCAGTTCATTCCCTATATCGCCAGCATCACAGCCCTGCTCACAGAACTGAGTGGGAACGCTGAATGGCTGTGGACGGATCTGCAGGAAGCAGCCTTCGAAGCGGTCAAGCGAGGTGCACATAAGCACAAAGTCCTAAGACCGATCGAGTATAATAGGCCTGATATGATATGGCTTTTTACCGATGCATCCCCTACAGGTACTGGCGCTTGAATAGGCCAAGGACCAACCAGAGATGCAGCCAGGCCTGCAGCGTTCCACAGCAGGAAGCTAACACCATCACAAAGCAACTACCCCACACAGCAACAGGAAACGCTCGCAATCATTGAGGCTATGGAAGCATTCACTCCCCATTTGCTACACAGGCAATTTACAGTGGTTACAGACCACGAGAGTCTCACTAAACTCATGACACAAAAGAATCTCAATGGACGACAGCAGAGATGGCTAACGCACATCACTGACTTTAATTTTAAAATAGAATACCAGCCAGCAGCGAAGAATTTCCTAGCAGACTACCTATCGAGAATCCATGAGGGAACCCCAGGACCGTTAGATATGCGCCCCAAGGACCCCACTATCGATTATGACAGCCTTGAGCTACCTGACCCTACCCAACCCCTACAGATCAATACAAGCTACGCCTCTTTGACCGATTTTAGCCTAGATGCACACGACGCCATTGACCACTCAGGCGAAGCCCAAACCTCTCCCACTCTTACCAGCAGTGACTCTATCAGTCGCTGCCGTACTGAATACCTTATTGACAAGATTCCCAGCAATGCAGTAACTCGCTCCCAGAAACGTAAGGCCTCTGCTTCCTCACCAGCTACATCAAGAGCAGCTAGCAACTATAGCAGAATATTGATTGGAAACTCTTGCGGTGATAATAGAACTCTGCTAATCTCTGGTGAAATGGAACGACGACACTCAGAAATGAGCTGGATGTTATGCACTGACTATGGGTGTGAAATACATAAGAATGAAAAAGAAGGTGCAGGCCACTGGCCAAAGGACCCTGAGGTCCGGAAGCAGAGTAAGAAGACAAAAAGAAAAGAGCAGGATAGGACTTCAACATCGAGTAAAGCCCTTGAGGAAGGCCAAGCCTCGCTCCCCGATATCCGATACCGGTCAGAGAATCTCCCGCCCTTCCGTATGAATGATACTATTCTTGCTACACCTCCCATGGCCTCGCCGGCCTTTAGTCCCCTTTACAGCCAAGCCGGCTATGACTCCGATGAGGCAACCAATGCCAACCAATTCCTAAGCACCCTACACTCCCGCCTTATAGGTATCCTCGCCCAGCGAGTTAGAGAAGCCCTTGAGACCGATGCTCTGGACAGCAGGGTCAAGGAAAGCGATAACAAATGGCACAATTCCATCTGCGATGGCCTTCTACTTGGCCAGAACACCAATGGGTACCAAAACCTTTATATACCGGTAAGCCCTCTTGAGAAGGGGGAATCCCTACGGGATTTCATCCACAAGACTGTCGATGAAGGCCTCGGATATTTCTCAGCTTACAAATGCTACGGCTATGCGGCTTGCTTCTTCTGGTAGCCACAGATGCGCCAGGACTTTGTCCTATACTGCCGGTCATGCGATAAGTGCCAGATTAACAACGAGCCTACCACCCTACCCTATGGACAATCTGTTGGAATAATGGCTTCAATGTGACGGAAGCACGCCTGGTTAGGCATAGTGAGAACTCGCTTATTAGCCCTGTATCTAGATACCTCTCTGAGGTATAAGTACCATGGTCTGGTACCCAAGAGATGAGAGACAATCTTGATCTGGATTCAAAAAGCATATTTTGGTTCATATTCCTTCACCTCACCTACGAGATCTTCAACAGGTTATGAGCCCGGTCTCGTAAATCTAACGGAATACCACAATATCTGCCCTCTCTGTTCGCACCATCCGGCAAGAATCATGTCAGCTCTAAGTATCAACGACACAAGCCCACTCCCGGTGGACCGATATCGCTGCAAGTTTGGTGAGATCGAAAAACTGATTACAACTAACTATACACATTGGGCAAGGAATCTTCGTGCCTTTATGCGTGGTGAGGACTGCCTCAAGATTGTTCTTCGAGAAGAAGAAGAGCCATCCGTCAAGAACTATACTCGGTGGAAGGAATTTCAGAGCAGAAAGGGAGCTGTCTATGCCTTGATCTTTGCCTCCTGCACTCCTGAGATTCAGGAGTATATTAGCAATATTGACGAGCCAGCTGATATGTGGGATACACTACATGAAAAGCTTGATGGTGCTGCCTCCCGTGCGGGTAGAACAATGATCGCTAGGCAGTTTAACCAGTCCAAGCCTGAGGCCAATCAGCCAATTCAATCCTATATCGCAAAGCTACTTCAGTACAGACGACGCTTAGCAGGAACGGAACAAGCTATTTCAGATGAAGCCTTCTCATCTCACCTGATCTCGACCCTGCCTATGATATTCAACAGCTTTGTCGATATTGTCCTCCATCAGGCGGAGGGATACACGGTGGAAAATCTGATTTCCAAAGTGGTAGAAGCAGAAGCCACTCTACAAACAAGAACGAAGGAACAAGGAAGTCTAAACACCAGCCTCACCTCTGGAAGTGCACTCTTTGCCTCTCAGGAATATTCACCTCATCGTGGCAACCAAGGAAAACGCTTTCCTAATCGTATGAGCGGGCGATATAGTTATCGTGGCAACCAAAGGAGAAGAACCGGACGACAAGAGGTAGCCACATGCTGGTACTGTGGCCTTCGTGGTCATAAAGAGTCCGAATGTAGGACCAAGAAGCGAGCCATACCGTTCAGTCATAGGAGAAGACTTGAGAGTAATGGTTCGAGTGCTGCTGTCAGTGTCACCAGGGTCCAGGCACCAGTTACAATGAGAGGAAAGGTGTCAGCCTGTCAAGAGTGGGTAATTGACTCGGGAGCCACACACCATACCTGCCACTCGCGGTCAAGCTTTTACCAACTAGCCGGTCTCTCTACACCAATTAGTATTAGCCTAGGGGACGGGTCGGAGATCTTTGCCTATGAAAGAGGTAAGATTCGCTTGAATCTCACTTCTGTATACAGCATAGATATTAGCGCTATCTATGTTCCCTCATTTTCGATTTCTGTACTCTCAATCGGTCAGCTGTCGACTACATACTCGGTTACCTTTACCAAAACGACATGTTACCTCCATAGTCGTGCTGCTGGGTCCACAAACGAGCAAATCGAGTTGGCTGGATTTACTAATGGCCTTTACCGAATGAAGGCTCAAGTTACAAGCCAGACTCTCAGTGGGGCGAAGATATTTACTGCCGCTGGTTCTACGAAGCCAACCCTGGAGCTATGGCACCAGCGCTTTGGGCATATTGGCCAGAGTAGCCTCCGACTAGCGCTAGGGGAATTGTTACCGAAGAGTAATCCCTCTATCCTAGTTCCGACCTGTGAGCCATGTATACTCGGCAAGCAGCACCAAAACATTATTCGCACTCCGGTTCCCCCAGTCTCTCACCCATTTGAAGTTATTCACTCCGACGTTTGTGGTCCCATTGCCGTTCCTTCCTTTTCGGGTCAAAAATATTTTGTTGTCTATATAGATGACTACTCAAGAAGAGCCTGGGTATACTTTGTAAAAAGTAAGGAGTCGCTGGAAATGACTTCTGTCTTCCAAGAATTTCTAGCTCGAATGGACAAGGCCTATCCTCAATGGCCTATAGCAAGGTTTAGGTGCGATAATGGGAGAGGAGAGTACGATAATCGCCTCTTCCGCGGGATTCTTCGAGTGTCTGGAATCTCCTTTTAGCCTGCGCCGCCGTACACTCAGCACAAGAATGGGAAAAGCGAAAGGATGATTCAGACGCTAGTCACAAAGGCACGTACTTTGCTAATTGATGCAAAGCTACCGACTGCCATGTGGGCAGAAGCAATTATGACATCATCCTATCTACATGAACGGTCACCTAGCCGACCGCTTAACCATAAGAGTCCCTATGAGATGCTGAATGAGGGAAAGAAGCCAGCAATACATCATCTAAGGCGCTTTGGATGTTCTGCCTACAAGCTGATTCCGCCACCCCAGCGTACCAATAAAAAATTCACAGAAAGGTCACGCTTATGTATCATGATAGGCTACGTTCATGATGCCACTACGATGTGGAGACTATGGGACACGGTTGAAAAGCGCATGATTACGGCATCAAATGTTATATTTGATGAGGGGAAGATAGTGGGGAATTCAAGCTTTGAAGATGTTCTAAAAGGTGTACTACCAGAAGAGGTCTATTCCGATGAAGAAGAAGAAGCTAGTGTCGCCTGGGCTCCAAGGATAGCGGAGACACATATGGACAAAACAAGCGAGAGCCCTACTAGTAAAGCTAGCTTAGGAGAAATGCCTGCAGAGGTTGATGCTGGAATGCAGAACCTACTAGAGCAGAGTAGCGTAGAGGAGAGCCCGGCTCAGCATGAGAGACCGGAGAACCAAAGAGAACCAGATCATAGATCTGAGGTTAGCCTACGCAGGTCAAGTCGCATTCAAGCAAATGCTGAACTCACAGACGCAAGTTCCAGTCCCAAGACTGATGTCCTCCCAAATGTGGTTGAGATGCTACAAGATACGAGAGAACCTGAGTCCTACTCAGAAGCTGCTTCAGATGCGAGATGGCAGGAAGCAATGAAAAGTGAGTATAGTTCACTGAAGGCTCATGGCACCTTCACGCATGTCAAGAGCTATGATAGAAGGCCTATCACTAGCAAATGGATCTTTAGGATCAAACGAAATGCAGATGGAAGTAATCGCTATAAGGCGAGATTGGTTGCCAGGGGATTTGAACAAGTTCCAGGAGTTGATTATGGTGAGACTTTCGCTCCTGTGGCACGGCTAACTACCTTCCGAATATACGTCGCAATAGCACTTGAACTGCATGCTACTATTTATCATCTTGATGTGGTTACTGCCTTCCTAAATCCCCAGATCGATGAGGAGACTGCTATTGCTATCCCGGATGGGATCGAATGGCTGGACCCTGTACTCGCCCAAGATCTCACATCTCTCTCCGTCCTCCAGCTCAATAAAGCACTCTATGGCCTGAAGCAGGCCCCACGCCTATGGTACAAGGATATTGCAGCCGTTCTCGGCAGTCTAGGATTTACTGCAAGTGGAGCAGACCCAAACCTCTACCTATCTTCTGTTTGAGCTATGATGATTCTACTCTATGTAGACGATATCCTTATATGTGCTCACAACAACAATCAGCTGCAGCTCACAGAAGTAATAGAAGCACTTCAGTCACACTACGAAATCACAAACCTGGGAGCGGTTAAGCAATACCTTGGAATTGCAGTAAACCAGGCTAAGGATTCGATTCAGCTAGGCCAATCACACTTTGTGGCTAACCTGCTTGCTAGATTTGGGCTACAAAACGGTAATGGCCATACGACTCCTCTGGAGCCAGGATCTCGTTCTCATCTAGATACAACCTATCTCTCAGAGTCCGAGCAAAAGACTTACCAGTCGCTTGTAGGAGGGATCATGTACCTCATGTTAGGAACAAGGCCAGACCTGGCCTACTCAATCTCAGTCCTCTCCAAGAATACAGCAAAACCACAACAGCATCACCTTGGAATGGCCAAGCGGGTTTTGAGCTATCTCAAGCAAACACAAAAGCAATCCCTTACCTTTAGCCATCCAAAGACTCCAAAGGCCCAAGATAGTCCGATAACAGGCTTCACAGATTCTGACTGGGCTGGAGACGCCACCGATCGCCACTGGACCTCGGGCTACATCTTCCTTTATGGCCAGACTGCAATCTCTTGGAAGGCCAAGAAACAATCGCTTATTGCTTTGTCAACGACAGAAGCAGAATATATAGGAGCAAGCGAGGCCTCTAAAGAGGCTATCTGGCTTCGTCGAATTCTGCATGAGTTGTTCTCTGCTCTTGCAACTTCTGGATCAGCTAAGTCAGCCCTACCGAATGCACCTATTGTTCTTTATATCGACAACCAGGCTACTATTAAGTTGATTCAGAACCCAAGATTCCACGAGCGAACAAAGCACATCGAAATAAAGCACCACTACATACGTGAGACCTTCGAACATGGAGAAATCGACCTCCAGCATGTCTCCACCAACAACAACCTTGCTGATATTATGACCAAGTCCTTGCCGGCCACAACATTCTGGCCACATCTACACCACATAGAACTACGGGAATGGGCATCCTAGAAGAATGTTACTAGATGGTTTCTTTTACTTTCCTATTCTGTCTTTCTCCTGTGTAGCACTCTTTTCCCCTATCCAAAGAGCTTTTTTCCCACAGGGCTTTGCAGTGGATAATGGGTTTTTAAAGAGGCTACGAGTTCTGTATTCTTCCTTCTTGTATTCTCTCCATTTTGTCTTCCTTCCTGCCTTTTTGTTTCTTTTATTTACAAGGAAATCATTGAAGTGCGGGAGTGTTGGAATAATGGCTTCAATGTGACGGAAGCACGCCTGGTTAGGCATAGTGGGAACTCGCTTATTAGCCCTGTATCTAGATACCTCTCTGAGGTATAAGTACCATGGTCTGGTACCCAAGAGATGAGAGACAATCTTGATCTGGATTCAAAAAGCATATTTTGGTTCATATTCCTTCACCTCACCTACGAGATCTTCAACACAATCCCTTACCCTCCCTGACCCTGATGAAGCCTACTAATTGCTAGCGATAGATTTCGCCGGCCCTTTTAACAACATCAGCAAAAAAAACACATGCATCTCATGCGCCCTCACTGCGTCCTGACGCCAGCGACGTCGTCGCTGCGTCCCGTGCATCCTGTGCGTCCTGAGTTCAGTTCCACCGTCCGTACGCTTCCCGTGCATCCTGAGTCAGTCCCCAACGCCCGCACGCCACTATTGCGTCCGGAGTTTCGCAGCAACACTCCCTTGCATCCGGACTTGACGTCCCCCCAGTTCTCCATATCCCAGCGTCCTGAGGCGTTCAATTCGCCAGCCCCTTCCGGAAGCCGTCAGGATTATCATACTCCTACCCCTAGTCTCCTGGCGTGAACCCTGTGCCAGCCCTGCGCCCGCCAATGTCCTGTGGCGTCTCTCGAGAGTAGTCATCACTGGCACGTTTAACTCATGTATTAATTATATATTTTCTTCATACTAGTACACACTATATATACAGCTTGCCATGGCACCCGATACACGCCTTCACACATATCCATCATACGCCCGTTTGTATAACTAATAAATCTCGTTAAACGTCCTCAAGTCGATACGGCTGTTGACGAGCCAGCGCCGGTCTCC